>Ga0181580_10000074_pt1 | contig 56127 bp, 34 predicted proteins | sample 071ome_23_FD_132413 | JGI IMG/M metagenome (GOLD analysis project Ga0181580, IMG submission 132413) | Coastal salt marsh microbial communities from the Groves Creek Marsh, Skidaway Island, Georgia - 071403BT metaG (megahit assembly) | ecosystem: Environmental > Aquatic > Marine > Intertidal... | reverse complement strand
ATTTTGACTTTTTGATTCGTCAAATTGTAAACCAATCTGTGCAAGTTGTAATATTGCTTGCCCTCTCATTTCATCATTGTAAGTATATCCTCTTACATTACCACGTGTAGCATATCTTTCGCATAATTTCATCCACATTAATGCAAGTTTATCTGTAGCAATACCATGTGACATAGAAAATTGACCATGCTCTAGATCTCCTGTCCAATGACTTTTTCCAATACAAATTAATTCATTATTTTCGTTAAATTTCCAATGTTGAAAAGGAGGAAAATTTAATTTGATTTTACGATCGGCAACAGTTTTTGGATTTTTTTTCCTACCAGGTTGGTCGGGTATATGATCAAATGTCATAATTCTAAAAATAAGATCAGTTTTAGGTATTGATTCTAGATCTACATTTCCTAATCTTTTAGAACGATTTGTTTTTGCTGTTTGAATAAGATTGTTTGTAATTTGATTTTTGTCAGTAACAATAATGTCAAATTGATTATATGCGGAATCTAAATATGTGCAAAAAGAATTTTTGCTTTTGTGAATTTCAAGTAATATATCTTTGTTATTAAGATAATTTGTTTTTCTCATTATATCTCCAAATTTAAATTTTATTATAATATATGCAGTTTATAAAGTCAATAAATACTTTAAAGGAGTTAGTAATTATGGGCGTATTAGATGCAGAAAATGTTCCTACTAATGGTAGTTCGTCAAATCCTTATGAAATTGATTTAGATCCATATGCAGATGCAGCAGGTGATGCAATATCAAGTGCTTTTGATTCCGGAACTGAATTACTTGGATCTGCGTATGATTCAGTATCAGACACAGCAACCAATATAGGAAATGGTATTATTGATTCGGTTTCCGAATCGTCATTTGGAAAATTTTTACGATCTGCAGGACTTCCAATTGGAGGTGAACCGCAAGATGACGGTGGAGAAGATTCTGCAACATGGGGTGCAACCGATAGTCAAAAATCAGATTGGAGAGTAAGGCTTAGTATTGCTCCTGGATTTGGCGAATCAATGATTATGAGACCATTTACATTAACTGATAATCATTTAGTTTTTCCGTATACTCCGTCTATTATATTATCTAATTCTGCATCTTACACTCCAATTAAACCCGTACATAGTAATTATCCTTTTTATGCATATCAAAATTCGCAGGTAGATAATATCACTATTACAGGAGATTTTTCTGTAGAAACTATGGATGATGGAAAATATTGGATAGCTATGGTACATTATTTACGAAGTGTAACAAAAATGGCATATGGTTATACACCTAATGTAGGTGCACCGCCTCCTGTTATTAAATTAAATGGTTATGGAGAATATGTTTTTCATGATGTTCCGGTTGTTGTAAGTAATTTTACAGTTGAATTACCAACAGATGTTGATTATATTTTTGTAAAAAGAGTTGGAAAAGTAGGAACTCATGTTCCAACAAAAAGCACACTGTCTGTTACTTTAATTCCTTCTTACAGTAGGAGAAATATAAAAAGATTTAGTCTAAAAAGTTTTATAAGCGGAAGTTTAACACGCAGTACTTATGGATTTATATAATGGCAAAATATAGAAATAATAGTCCTTGGGAGAAAACAGAAATTATAAATAATTCCTATCTAGATATCTTAAATATTAGATCAATTCCGGCAGAACCTAATGATGTAAGATATACTATTCAACCCCAGTATACTCATCGTCCAGATTTGTTAGCTTATGATCTGTATGGAGATCAAGGGCTATGGTGGGTTTTTGCTCAGCGCAATATGGATATAATACAAGATCCTGTATACGATATTGAAGCTGGTGTAGAAATAATTTTGCCTAAATCTTCAAATTTAGCAAAATATTTAGGATAGCATATGGCAGATAGTGATATTCAAGTTATTAATAACAATCAATCTTCTAGCGGCAATAGTGCAACTACTGATATTAGCAATGATAATGAAGATGGTGCGTCGTTGTTACCATTTGCAAATGAATTAGAAGATTTTTCGAGTTATAATTATATTTTTACATTAAGTGCATTAACTGATGAAGAAACTGCTAATCCTAAATCAACGTATAAAAAAAATGATCCACAAATTGTATTGATACGTTCTGGAGGAGGAGCTGATGGGGTTGATATTCCAGCAGAGACAGCATTAGGTGCAGTAGAATATTTTATAGATGATGTAGAAATTAATAGTTTAATAACTCATAATAGGAAAACTAAACAATCTAACGCAACTTCAATCCGATTTACTGTTACAGAACCTTATAGTATGGGTTTATTTTTACAAGAACTTAGAGTTGCTGCAAAAAAAGCTAGGGGTGAAAAATCTAATTATTTAGAAGCACCTTTTTTATTAACAGTTGAGTTCAAAGGTTGGGATAATGACGGTGTGTATTTAGAAAAAAAGCATTTACGTAGAATGTTTCCGTTAAAACTTGTAGATATAAATTTTAATGTGACAGAAGGAGGATCTATTTACAATGTGAGTGCATTGCCATGGACTGAACAAGGACAAACTGAAGAAGTACAAGCATTAAAAGCAGATATTAAAATTTATGGCAGAAATGTTAAAGAAATATTGCAAACTGGAGCGTATAGTTTACACAATATTTTAAATAGTCGGGAACAACTTCGTAGAAAAAAAGGAGAATGTACAACAGCAAACGAATATATTATTGCTTTTCCAAAAACCTCGGTAGATTCTACATTTACTAATGGCGAAGTAATTGATAACTCTGGAACTCAAAGTTCTGCTTTAAGTTGGAGAGGAACAGGCGCAGTAGATGTAACAGAATTGTATCAATCAGGAATTTATGATAAAGATACTGCAGGATTAAGTGAATTTACAGATGATTTAACAAATCCAGAAAAAAGTTTACTAGGAATAATGGTAAAAAGAAGTAATTTAGGCGAAATAGCAAGGAATTTTGCAGAAGATAAAAAAAATGATAATGCTATTGGAAAATCTTTGCTTGTTGATAGTTTTTTAGACGGAAATAAAAAACCTTTTGCTAGACCTCGATTTTCAGAGTTAGATGATAAAGATGGTGTGTTTGATAGAAAAAAAATACAAGTAAGTGATAATATAAGTGTTTTTACTTTCAAGAATGGAACTACAATTCAAGAAATAATAGAGGAAGTTATAATTCAAAGCACATATGGAAGGAATGTCTCATCTGCTTATCCTGATATCAATGGCATGATTCCGTGGTTTAGAGTAGATCTTGAAGTGTACAATTTAAAAGATGATGCGCAAGAAGTTGCCACTGGTAAACCTCCTAGATTATATGTGTACAGAGTAGTTGAATATAAAACACATATAAGTAGATATCAATCGTCGTCTGAACCGGCGGTTTCGGCGCAATTAAGAAAACAGTGTGCTAAAGAATACAATTACATTTATACTGGTGTCAATGACAATGTATTAGAGTTTGATATAAATTTTAATAAGGCATTCTATTTAGCAGCGCAACCATTTGGAGGAGCAGATAAAGGAAGTGTTAAATCTTATGAGCAAGATGCAAGGGCTGGAGCAAGCAATCAAAAATACAGGCCGCCTACTCCGGGTAATTCAGCAACAGATTCAAGTAGTGGATCAAAAACAGGAGAAGAAAATTCAAAACCTCAGACTGGATCTGTAGGTGGCGGACAACCTGATAAAATATCAACAGGAGTTGCAAGAGATTTTAACGATGCACTTTTGAACAGTCCGGTTGATTTAGTAAACACAACAATGACAATTTGGGGAGATCCTTACTATATCGCAGATAGTGGATATGGTAATTATCATGCAATTCCTAGTCAAGAATTTATCAATTTAAATGAGGACGGTACTATGAATTATCAAGACAGCGAAGTACACGTTTTAGTAAATTTTAGAACACCGTTTGATACAAATGCAGATAATGGGTTTATGGATTTTAATAATGTAGGATTAAATGATACAACTGCATATAGCGGTATATATCAAGTTATATCGGTTCGTAATAATTTTGCAGAAGGAGTGTTTAAGCAAACTTTAAAGATGATCAGAATTAGAAATCAAGAAGGTCTTGATACAAAACAAAAAGCAGATCCAGAAAAAGGAGTTGCAAGAATAAGTGCCGATGTGCTGAATACTGCAGCAGGTAATGCCGGAGGAGGTATATAATGCCAACTCAAGAATCAAGGACTCAATACAGTAGAGGGTCAAAACCTACATGGATGACAGGTGTAGGACCTTATATTGGCAGAGTGAGTAATCATTTAGATACTGAATTTATGGGATCTATTGAAGTAGAAATTTTAAAAACAACTGAAGCAGGAAGTCCAGGAGAAAGTAGTGGTTATTACATTCCTTGTACATATGTTTCGCCTTTTGCAGGAAATACACCAAGGAAAGGAGTTAACCAACGTTATGGATTTGATGCAACTCAGAAAAGTTATGGATTTTGGGCAGTTCCTCCTGATATTGATGTTAAAGTTTTAGTTTTAATGGCAGAAAATAATTTTGGATATGGGTTTTGGATAGGATGTTTACAAGACAAATATATGAATTTCATGATGCCTGGAAATGCATCTACATCATATAGTGAAGATCCAAGTGGTAAGTTTAGTAATAAAATAGTTCCTGTAGGAGAATATAATAAGGCTTTAGAAACAGGAAAAGGAAACGATCCTACTCAATATTATAAATTTGTAGATACTGATAGAGTAGAAATTTTAGAAAAACAAGGTTTGTTAAAATATCAAGATAATATTGTGGATCAAACAAGAGGAACAACAACGTCAAGCGCCAGACGCGAAGTTCCGAGTATGGTGTTAGGACTAAGCAGTCCTGGACATTTTGATAGACGTCCTGGTAAGCCAAAAGTAAGATATGGGGAAAAATTTGGTGAAACAAATATTCCTTTTAGCAGGCTAGGCGGAACTAGTTTTGTAATGGATGACGGAGATGAAAAAATTCTCAGGAAAAAACCAGCAAACACTGATCCGCCTGAATATGCTTACGTAGAAAAAAGAGAAACAGACGGAGATGTTGCTTTACCACATAATGAACTTACGAGATGGCGCACTCGAACTGGTCATCAAATTGTTATGCACAACACAGAGGATTTAATTTACATAATTAATTCACAGGGTAATACATGGATAGAATTAACAAGTAATGGTAAAATTGATATATATTCTGATGATAGTGTAAGCATACATTCTGAAACTGATTTTAACTTAAAAGCAAATCGTGATATAAATTTAGAAGCTTCTGGTAATGTTAATATTAAAGCCAGAGAACAAATGCGTTTAGAATCTGGTAACGCAACTCATTGGAAAGTTGGTACAGCAGAAGTTAAGAAAGATCCTGCGTTACGTCCAGAATTAGGTATTAAAAACGAAGACGGAACATGGAAATGGAATAGCTTTGAAGATTTACCTACAGTTGAACAACCGGGAGATAATTTGTATATTGATGTAAGTAGAGATGTTTATTGGAAGGTAGGTACCCATCCTAAATTAGGAGATTTTAAATTAGAAGTATCTCAAGACGGACATGCAACATTTGATAGAGATTTCTTTTTGCTTGCAAAAGAAAATATCCATCAGCATTCTAACAAGGCTACGTTACATTTAGCAGATACAACTTTTGATCAAAAGTCACTAGAAGATTTTAGGCAATTGACAGGAAAAAATATGCATATAAGAGCTGGATTAAATTTACGTTTATATGCAGATACTACTGCGGTTATAAAAAGTAAAGTTAATTATGTCACAGCTATGAATGCTAATCATATAAAATCTGGTAATATAAATTATGTAACAGCAGGCGCAAGTAATGAATATAATGCGCCTGTAAACAATATGAGCAAAATTCAATATTTTGGTAGTGGTTCAGCTAAAGGATCTAATGGTATTACAGCAGATAATGCACAACCAGCAATTGATGCAAAATTGCCAGAATGTGCCCGTCATGCTTTCATACCTATTAGAATACCAACTCATGAACCGTATTTTAGCCATGAAAACTTGAAACCGGAAACTTTTTATCCTGATAAAACAGATAGTACAATATCTATTAATGACTCATGTGATTTTGCAATTAAGTATGAACAAGAAGAAATTAAAACGCCTTTAATTTTTAAAGGAGGGGCTCAGGATGATACATTTAGGAAAGGAAAATGAGTACATTATATAAAGAAATTGTTGTTAAAAATAAAAATGAAAGTACAAAGTTCAAACCAGGATCAAAAACTTATAGAGGAATTAGCACAGTATTTACTAATAATAATACTTACAAATTGTATGATTTACAATTAATAAAACAAGATATAATAAATCATTTTCATATAAGGCAAGGAGAAAAATTATCAGATCCTACATTTGGAACAATTTTATGGGATATATTATTTGAACCTATGACGGCGCAATTAAGAAATCTTATTATTGATAACGTTAATAGAATTATTAGAAGTGACACACGAGTTAAAATAGCAAAAGTTGTTGTAGATGAATATGAGAGTGGAATACAAGTTGAATGTGAATTAATTTACCTTCCTTATAATATTCAAGATAAAATGCGTTTGCGTTTTGATAGAAATGCAGGGCTTCTTACTTAAAAATTTAAAATATATGCATTTTATTAGAAAATAAATACAAAAAAGGATTTGTTATGGCATTAACCGATAGACAAAATAGATTATTAGTAGCCGAAGATTGGAAAAGAATTTATCAAACATATTCTAACGCCGAATTTCAAAGCTACGATTTTGATAGTTTACGCAGAGTTATGATAAACTATCTTAGAGAAAAATATCCAGAAGATTTCAATGATTACATCGAAAGTTCCGAATACATTGCATTAATTGATCTAATTGCTTTTTTAGGGCAAAATTTATCTTTTAGAATTGATCTTAACGCTAGAGAAAATTTTATTGAACTTGCTGAACGCAGAGAAAGCATTTTAAGATTAGCTAGATTATTAAGTTATAGTCCAAAAAGAAATACTGGTGCAAACGGTTTGTTAAAAATAACAAGTGTAAGAACAACTGAAGCTTTAGTTGATTCAAATAATCTAAATCTTGTTGGGCAAAACATAATTTGGAATGATCCAAGTAATCCAAATTGGTATGAACAATTTATTTTTGTTTTGAATAAAGCATTTGACAGTACTAACAAATTTGGAAAAGCTTATAAAAAATCAACCTTAGCAAATATTACTACTGAAAAATATAAAATAAATTCTTTTTTGGATGATATTCCTATTATTTCATTTACTAAAGTAATTGATGGTCAGTCTTTGCGTTTTGAAATTGTTCCAGTTGATTTTGATGATACAATCTATGAAGAACCTCCGTTGCCAGGAAATAAATTTAGTATTTTATACAGGGAAGACGGAATAGGTCCTGCAAGTGAAAATACCGGTTTTTTTATGTTTTTTAAGCAAGGATCTATCGATCAAGGTAACTTTAATATAACTAATCCTAGTGCAAATCAGTTGGTATCAGTTGATGCAATTAATATTAATAATGATGATGTATGGTTGTATAGTTTAAACGCAAATGATACAACTGATAAATTATGGACAAAAGTTGATGCAATTGAAGGAAATAATATAATTTATAATAATGTAGATAAAAATATTAGGTCTATATATTCTGTGTTGACACGAGTAAATGATAGGATTAGTTTAATATTTTCAGATGGTGTATTTGGAGAATTACCGCAAGGGAATTTTAGAGTTTATTATAGGACAAGTAGAAATGCAAAGATTGTAATTGATCCAGCAGACATGATAGGAATTGCAATTGATATTGATTATGAATCTCAGTCTGGAAAAGTCGAAACTCTTTCAATAGTTTTAGAATTACAATACACCGTTAATAACTCATCGGTATCAGAAAGTAATAATTCTATTAGGCAAAAAGCACCAATGAATTATTATACGCAGAACAGGTTAATTACCGCTGAAGATTATCAAATAGGACCATTAATAGCTAATGCTGAGATAATAAAAGCTAAGAGTGTTAACAGGATTTCTTCTGGAATTTCACGATATTTAGATTTAAAAGATGCAACAGGAAAGTATAGTTCAACTAATTTATTTGCTAGTGACGGAATACTTTTTAAAGAAATTCTTACAAAAAAATTACAATTTTCATTTGAATCTGAGTTAGATGTTGAAAAAATTATTATAAATCAAATTGATCCAATTTTAAAGCATGTTGAAACAAAAAATTATTATTTTCACGTTACTCAGCAAATACCATATGTTGATCAAGGCCTTTCATGGGTATCGGTTTATAGTGATACTAATTATTACACCGGGTACTTACAAAATGAAAGTGAAATCATACAGATATTAGGAACATATACAGATTCTTTGTTAAAATTTATTCAAAATAATACACTTGTAAAATTTACAGCGCCTACAAATTATCATTTTGGACCTGATGGTAATTTAGTTGCAGGAGATGCAAATTATAAAGGTGCTGTAAATTATAAATGGGTAAAAATTATTAACACTAGAAATAACGGAACAGAATTAACAAGCAACGGCGAAGGACCTGTTATAGTAAATGATTACTTACCAACAGGAGCGATTTTAGCAGAAATTCGACCATTTGTTTCTAATGTGCTTACCAGTGATATTAAAAAAGAAATGATAGAATTGATTGTAGCATATCAAACATTTGGATTGCGATTTGATAGAAATAAAACCTCTTGGCAAATAATAAATGAAGAAAATTTAAACGTAGTAGATCCATACAATGAAGGAAAAACTGGTGATGTATCAGGACAAAAATTAGACTCGTCTTGGATAATAAAGTTTACAACAAATAAGGAAAAGTATACTGTTGAATATAGAGCAGCAAGATATATAGTTGAAAGTAAAAATGAGGTTGATTTTTATTTTGATAAAACAGATAAAATATATGATAATCAAACTGGAAAAATTATTAAAGATAACATAACTTTTCTGTCAATTAATACATTACCTGCTGTAAATGGAGTAGAAAGTTTGCAAAATTTTACAGTAGACTATAGTTTCGAAATTACAGAAGAGTATAGGGATGATTTAGGTTATGTTACAAGTGATAAAGTTACTGTTGATTTTTTTGACAGTGACGATGATGGTATAAGCGACGATGAAAGTACTTTTGAAGTTCTTGTTAATCCAGAGGAAAATCCGTTATCTGCTTTTATTTTTCAGAAAAAATATATTGCATCAAATGGTGTTGAAAGGTTTTCATATTTTGACAATAAGCAAAGTAAAGAAATTATAACTTTGCAAAGTAAAAATAATTTAGGGCCATTAAGTCAATATAAAAATAACCAGGTTTTTTACTTTGTTGATGTTGATCTATTTCAAATATATTCAAAAAGTACAAATTTATTAACTACAACCACAGATTACAAAGGTTTTGTAGGTAGAGATAATTTAAAGTTTAGTTATAGTCATGCAGCAGATGGTTCGTCTAGGATTGATCCTAGTCAGACAAATATAATTGATGTATATTTACTTACATCAGACTATGATACAAAATTTAGGTTATATCTTAACAATACAACTGAAGTTAAACCGTTACCTTTATCATCTGATCAATTGTTTATAAATTATTCTCAAAATTTAGAAAAAAATAAATCAATTACAGATGAATTAATATATCATCCTGCAAAATACAGAATTATTTTTGGTAATAAAGCAGATCCTATTCTACAGGGAGTATTTAAAGTTATTAAAAATGATGATATTGTTTTAAATGATAATGAATTAAAATCAAGAATAATTTTTTTCATTAATCAATTTTTTTCATTAGAAAATTGGGATTTTGGAGAAACTTTTTATTTTTCAGAATTAGCAGCGTATGTAGTAAAAGAAATGGCTCCGGATATTACTACATTTGTTATTGTTCCTATTGCCCAAGATCAGACATTTGGAAGTTTACATCAAATAAAATGCGAAGATGACGAAATTTTAATAAGCGGAGCAACTGTAAACGATGTAGAAATAATAGATGATATTAGTGCTGAAAAGTTACAAGCATACGGTAAAGTGGTTATAAGCACAAGCAACACAAATATAGGAATACAATCGACTTAATAAGGATATTAAATGGCATATAAAAATAATCAACAAGAACCTGCATTACCTGCTAATGGTCTTCCTAGGAGAGAAACTGTAAATCATTTACCTAAATTTTTTAGAACTGATTTTAATAAAAAGTTTTTAAACGCAACTTTAGATCAAATGGTTCAGCCTGGAGTTGTTGAAAAAATAAATGGTTTTTATGGAAGAAAAAATGCAAAAGCTTATGCTGCAAATGATATATATGTAGATGATATAAGTAAAGATCGTGTTGATTATCAACTAGAGCCGGTTTCTGTTATTAAAGATAATCTTAACAACATAGAATTTTATGCAAATTATAATGATTATATAAATTTTGTTAAAATTAGGAATGGAAACTACACAAATCATGATGTTTTAAACAAACAAGAAACTTATGCATGGAATCCTCATATTGATTTTGACAAGTTTATTAATTTTCGAGAATATTACTGGTTACCAACAGGACCTCAAACTGTAACTGTTGTAGGACAAAGTAATAATATACAAAGTGAATACAAAGTTAGATTAAAAGATAATGATAATAATTTAACATACTTGTTTACTCCTGATGGGTTAACAGACAATCCTAGTATAACATTATACAGAGGACAAACTTATAGGTTTGATATTAACACACCAAGTTATCCTTTTGCTTTTGTATCTAGGATTTCCTATACTCCAGGTAGGAATTTAGATGATGACATATATAATACTTCATTAATTTATGATAATAATCAAAAAAAGTTTGATCGACAAGGTATTGAAATTGACGATATATGGATAAGTGATGGTATAATAGAATTTACTGTGCCAGATAATGCTCCTGATAATATATTTTATATTTCAAAAGATGATGTAAATTTGTCAGGAGTAATTAAAATATTTGATATTAACGAAAATACTTTTATTGACGTTGAAAAAGAAATAATTGGTAAAAAATCTTATATTACTAGCGAAGGATGGGCGTTATCAAATGGAATGAAAATAGAGTTTGCTGGTAATGTGTATCCTGAAAGTTATGCTAACGGAGAATATTATATTGAAGGAGTTGGAGACAGCATAGAGCTTATAAACACAAATAGATTAAAGTTGTCTAGCTTATTTGTTGATGATATAGAAATTCCTTTTGATAACGATGGCTTTGATAATTATCCGTTTAGTGAAGCACTTGGATATGCAAGTGATAAAGATTATATTACTATAAGCCGAGGTGCTGTTGACGGTAATTTGTGGAGCAAATATAATCGTTGGTTTCATATTGATGTAATAGAAAAATCTTTAGAATTAAACAATTTACCAATATCAGTGGATCAGAATTCTAGGGCAAAGCGACCTATTATAGAATTTGAAAAAGGGCTAAAATTATATAATTTTGGAACAAGAGCAAAAGTAGATATCGATCTTGTTGACGATATAACAACAGATGTGTTTTCTAATATTGAAGGAGCAATAGGATATAATATTGACGAAGTTGATTTAACAGAAGGAATGCGGGTTCTTTTTTTAGCTGATAATGATATACTTGTAAAAGGAAAAATTTTTAAAGTTAAATTTTTAACAATAAACGGTAGATTACAGATAACTCTTGTAGATGAACCTGATACAGAGCCAAAATTAAATGAAACTGTGCTAATTAGAAATGGTCAAAAATATAAAAGTAAATCTTTGTTTTATACTGGCACAGAATGGAAATTGTGTCAAGAAAAAAATAGTGTTAACCAAGCTCCTCTTTTTGATCTTTATGATGATAATGATATTAATTTAGCAGATGGGTTAACTTACCAATTTTCGCAATTTGCTGGGAATAAATTATTTTCCTATAAGGAGGGCACAGGTCCTGTTGATACAGAACTTGGGTTAAGGCTACAGTATCAAAATCTAGTTAATAGTGGGGACATTTTATTTACTTGTAATCTCCTTTCAGAATCATTTACTTTTACAAACGCAAATAATTTGTTAGAATCTAAAAGCACTGAAATTGCTTTTCTTAGAAAATATAGTGACATTGACACTTATGTTACAGAAAATAGTTGGATAAAGACAAATAAATTAAGCGAACAGTCAGTAATAAATCAGTTTGTTCTTGAAGAAGATTTTTCTAATAAGTTTCCAATAGACTGGTACGAAGATGAAATAATAGATGTTGATTTGTTATGGATTAGAATTTACCGCAACGGTATGTTACAAGAAAAAAATAAAAATTTTGTAATTTTATTAGATGTAAATCAGCAATTATACGTAGAATTTATAACTAAAATAAATGCAGGAGACAATATTATTGTAAAAACAAGATATTCTGCAGCAAAAAATAATGTTGGGTATTATGAAATTCCTGCAAGTTTAGAAAGGAATCCACTTAATGAAAATTTATTACAATTTACGCTAGGAGAACTAATTGATCATGGTTTTACAATAGTAGAAGAAGTAAATGATTTTGCTGGAGTATTTCCTGGAAAAAATAACATGAGAGATCTTGGAAAATTAGCTCCTTACGGAAGAAAATTTTGTAAACATTCTAGTCCTTTTAATTTAACCATATTTAATTTACTAGACACAGATTCTAATATTTTGTCAGCTATACAATATTCAAAAGAAGAATATACCAAATTTAAAAGAAGATTTATTGAGATTGCTGATAATTTAGGATTTAATGGACCTGTTAAAGAGCATGTTGATAGAATTATTGCAGATTTTGTTGTTGATAAAAATGATAAGCAACCGTTTTTCTTAAGTGATATGGTTCCGTATGCAGGTTCTGTAGTTAATAATGATATTATTGTTGATGTTGATCAAGAGTATTATGCGTTAAGTGAAAGTTTTTCTTTAAATTATCCTTCTAATAAAGCTGTAAATATTTACAGAAATGGTGAGCAATTAATTTATGGAAAAGATTATGTATTTAATGACGAAGGTTTTGTACAAATTTTTGGCTTTAAAAAAGTAAACGATTTCATTGAAGTTTATGAATATGAAAATACAAATGGCTGTTTTATTCCTCCTACTCCTACAAAACTAGGGTTGTATCCTTCGTACCAACCAGAAATCTATATAGATACAACTTATTTTTTAGAAAAAAGTAAAGAAAATGATGGACCTTATAAGATTTATGCTTTAGAAAAAAATGAGCCAAATGACAATGATAAATTAGGATGGTTTTATCCAGTTTATTTAACAACTGATGCAGCAATAGAAGCAGATATAGCAAACAACGGTACCGGAGAGTTTTCAATACATAGATTTGCAGGTCTGAACAGGCCTTTTTATATGCCGTTGACTGATGTCAATACTGGAGTTCAAGATAATGTAAATTATGTAGAATGGGAAGAAGGTATTCTTGTTATACAAGGCCACGACGGAAGTTTAACAACTGCATTCAAAGATTTTAAAGATAATTTAATTTTTGAATTAGAAAAAAGGATTTATAATAATCTAAAAGTAAAATATGATACAACTATGTTTGATATTAATGAAGTTGTACCAGGCTTCTTTAGAAATAATGGGGTATCAAGACAAAGTTTTAATAATGTACTGATAAGTGATTTTATTTCCTTTACAAGATTTATAAATCAAGATTATTCTGCACATGTATATTTTAATATTACAAATAGTTTTACTTACAATTATTCAAAATCTAGATTAAGTAATAATGAATTTAGCCCCGGTTGGTGGAGGGCTATATATGAATATGTTTATGGGACAGATAGACCACATACACACCCTTGGGAAATGCTAGGATTTACAATTAAGCCTTTATGGTGGGATAAAGAATACGGAGAGTTTCCATATACATCAGATAATCTAATCATGTGGGAAGATTTAGAAAAAGGTATTATTAGACAACCAAAGTTTAAAATTGATAAAAAATTTGTTAGACCAGGTTTACAAAATATTATACCAGTTGATAATAAAGGTAATTTGTTAAGTCCTTCTAAAGCAGGTTTAATTAACTATTACTCGAGGAATAATATTAAAGAAAGTTTTGTATTTGGAGATGGATCTCCGGTTGAATCTATTTGGAAACGTTCAAGTGATTTTGTTTTTAGTTTGATGAAGTCTATTATACTCAATAAAGCTGGTTATGCTTTTGCAACTGGGTTTGACAGATTACGTCAAAATAGAAATATTGCCGATCAGATTGTATATAAAACAACAAAAAATCATATAACTTTACAAAACATAGTTGCGCCTTACATCGACAATAATGATTTTTATACAAGTGGTTTTATTAACTATATAGCAGAATATCAAAATGGAATATTTAAAAATCGTTACACAAATTATATAGATAAATTAAAATCTGTAAAAAATCAAATTAGTTTTAAAGTAGGAGGGTTTACAGATAAAGATAAATGGAAATTAATATTAGACAGTAGAACGCCGTTAAATGAAGGTAATGTTTTTGTACCTGCAGAAAATTATTCTATATTTTTACATACAAGTTTTCCTGTAGACGAATTTGTTTATAGTGGTGTTGTAATTGAAAAAACTTTGGCTGGCTGGACAATTAGTGGCTATAATGATGGCTATACAAAATTCAAATATTTTCCTCCTATTCTAAGAGATGCTGATACAACAATTAATGTAGGAGGTGTAAGCAAAGAATATCTTATATGGGAGTCGGGTAAAACATATGCAATAGATTCGATTGTCAAAGTTGGAAGTAATACTTTTTATAGATGTAAACAAACTCATGTAAGTGGCGAGAATTTTGATATATCAAAATTTGCTTCTCTACCTAGATTACCTATTATAGGCGGAGTTAATGCAAAAGTAAGAAAACAATTTTATAACTCTATAAGTGAAATATCTTATGGCACTTCTTTACCAACCGTACAAGATGTTGTAGATTTTTTATTAGGCTATGGAAAATGGTTAGAATTTGTAGGATTTACATTTGATAGATTTGTAGAAAGTCAATTTGAAGTAGCTGATTGGAATTTATCGATAAAGCAATTTTTATTTTGGACTACACAAAAGTGGGATGCTGGATCATTAATTACGTTAAGCCCAGGTGCTGATAAAGTAAATTTTGCACCTGAGTATGGAACAGTTGGTAATGTAATTGATACTTCTTTTAAATATTCTATTTTTAAAGCAGATGGTACAGTAATAAAACCAAGAAATATTAATTTTATAAGAGATAATGATAATAATTTTTATGCTCAAACTAATAATAATGATGGAATTTATTTTATAAAAATACCTATTGTATACAAAGAACATGTTGTTTTAATTGATAATGTAACTGAATTTAATGATGTAATATTTGATTTAGCTCCAGGTTATAGGCAAGAAAGAATAAGAGTGTTAGGTTACCGTACTAATAATTGGAAAGGTGGACTTGATATACCGGGATTTTTTTACGACGATGTTAAAATTGTAAAATGGGAGCAGTGGAAAAAGTATAATGTAGGAGATATTGTTCAATATAAAGAATTTAATTATGTTGCTATCGTGACTATTGATCCTGCTGTTGAGTTTAATTATACAAATTGGAAATTATTAGATGATAAAATATCATCTAATTTGTTTAGCAATTTTGATTATAAAATTGAGCAATTTAAAGATTTTTATGATTTGGATAGTGATAATTTAGATTTAAATCAACAAAAACTTGCACAACATTTAATAGGATATCAAAAAAGAAAGTATTTAGAAAATATTGTCAACAATGATGTTAGTCAATATAAGTTTTATCAAGGATATATTCAAGAAAAAGGTACAAAAAATTCTCTTACAAAATTATTTGATGTGCTAGCAAGCGCAGAAAAAGATAGTTTAGAATTTTATGAAGAATACGCAGTCAAACAAGGAAATTATGGTGCGGTAAAAAACTTTGATGAATTTGATTTTATACTTAATGAAGAAAATTTTAAACTATCACCACAGCCTATACTTCTAACTAATAATGTTACCGGAAAAGAAACAGATTTAATTTATAGAATACAAGAAAACGAAGTTTTAGTAAAAGGTAATGGATATCAGCATAAACCTTTTCCAACTACTTATACAGACAAGTTTGAATTGAGGCACGCTGGATATGTAAGTGAAACTGATGTAGATAAAATTGTTTCAAACTATTCTCAATTACTAGATTTTCCTATAGATAATTTTAAAGAAAATGAGTTAATTTGGGTAGGAACTTATAATGCAGATTGGACAGTTTTAACATATAAAAAATATGATTATAAATTTATACAATTAGCAGTGGTAGATAATAGACAAATTGATTTATACTTTGATGTCACAATTGAAAAAGATTTTAAAGTTGGTGATATTGTTGGTATACAAAATGTAAGTAAACTTGCTAAAGTAGGAATTGACTCTACAGTTGTCTCTGTTGAAACTGATAGTGACTTAAATGGAATATTTGAAATTGTAAAAGTAGAATTAGATATTTTATCTTTAGGTATAAGCGTTGATAATGCTTCTGTTATAAATTTAATAAGCTCAACTCAATTAGAAGGAGATACAACCGGAATAATTACAAGGTTTGTCTCAGTTCGTGTTCCAGATCTAGAAAGTATGTCAAATCTAGTTAATTCTACATTACAGATAGGAAACAAAGTTTGGGTAGACAACGATAATACAAATTCTTGGAAAGTTTTTCAATTAGAAAATAGTTTTACTTATTATAGTCAAATTAATAATCCAAATGGAACATCAATGTCATTTGGATATATTGTAAAAACAAATGCCAGAAATAATGTAATGATAGTTGGCGATCCATTTGATAATGACGGTAAAGTTTATGTTTATACACGACCAACAATTTCAACAGAATACAAGCTTTTACAAATATTAGAACCTGATCAGCCAGAACCTGAAGATTTATTGTATGATAATAGTGATAATCAAGAAGGGTTTGTATACTTGTTGACAAAGGATAGTGTAAACAATATTCGTAGAATTTTTAAAAATGGCGCGGTTGTAGATCCTTCATTATATACAAAAAATGAAAGTGAAAATAAAATAATATTTTCTTTCCAAATTTTACAAGATGATATTATTTTGGTTAATTATAACACGCATGCAATACCATACGAATTTGGAAAATCAGTAGCAATAAACGATTCTGGAAATTTTATAATGGTAGGTGCTCCGTCTGCATCTAGATTGCAGACAAAAATTAAAGGATTATGGAATTCTAACGAAAATTATTCTGCAAATGATATTGTATATACAGATGACAATAACTTTAAAATGTATTTTAAGGCAAATGTAGATATTAGAGGTTCTTCTGCAGCAACAGAATTCAAAAGTTTTTATAATTATGGACAATTCATTAAAGACAATGGATTAGATACTGAAGATTCCTTTGAATATCCAATGTTGTTTACTGGATCCTATAATGAAAGAGAGATACAAACAGACCATCTAATTATAAGATTACCGCAAAAAATCTTTTCTGGAATACAAATAAATGATCAAATTAAATTTAAATGGAATGATATATCAAACGTAAATCAAACTCAGCTTAATTTAGTTTCGCGAAATCCGTTTGATGGAGAATATGATCTTATTAATGCAAATTTTATAAGCAATTTACATATTGTTCAATATAAATTTACAGATATTTTAAAAGTTGTAGGAGCAAGAGTTATTCCTTCTGCTGGAGATGATGTAAATTCTGAATTTGCAATTGGTAATATAGTCAATGTTATACAACTTGAAGGTACAAATGATATTTTATTATATTGTAAAGATGTTGTAGGAAATTTTGGTGAATTTGGAACACTAAAAATTGGTATTATAGTAATAGGAGATTATACTGTAACATTATCTAAAAATGATTATACTGAGTTAACAACTGAGTATAGCGGATTTGTAAGTATACCTACACCTAATTATACAATAACTTCTAAAAGAAATGATAGCGGACGTGGGTTACTTATACAGGATGTTGTAACTACGCAAAATCCTGTTCCGGCAAATGTTTATTATAATTTGGCAGAATATAATTCAGCTATTGTAAAAAGTTTAAGTTATGTTGATTTTAATTTGCAAACAAATGGAGATTATGTTCCTACAAACAGATTATTACAATATTATGTAATAAATGTTCCTAAAGATATTGATACAAATAATTCATTTAATTTATTTGTCAATGATTTTGAAAAAACAGTTAAAATTTTTAAAGTAAGGAGTACAAGATTTGTCAATGTATTGCCTGTTGTACAAGCAGGTGAAATTTTAAAACAAAAGATTACAGGAGCAACAGCAACAGTATTTTCAAGTAACGTAAGTATTAGTGCAGAAACAATAAATTCAGTAAATCCTGTATATGAGATAGAAATTCAATTTGTAAAAGAAGGGCCTACAGGATTATCGTTTAATTCTATAGATGAATTAGTAGGTTCAATAACAGGAGAACTGTTTGTTAGACCTATTAGTCTGCCAATAAAGGAAGAATTAATTCATATTGAAGAAATTGGTTTGATCGATCCATATGACGAAAATAATAATACAATTAACAATATTAACTTTTTTGATGTTTGGGATGGATTTATTGTTTATGATGAGAATAGAGTGGATGCAAATGGTCTTCCTTTTGTTCCTTACGCAAAATTTTATGAAAATGGAAGTTTACTAACAGCGATAGATCTAGACGGAACTGAAAGAGTTGGACAAACTATTAGAGAATTAAATCAAAATGGTTTACCTACAAATAATACTGCAGAAGTTATGTTCATACAAAGAATAGCTAATAGTAGAGTAATTATTTGGCTTAACAATATTCAAGGAAGTTGGATTGCTGCATCGGCTGAACAAGATACAGTACAATTACAAATGGATGCTCATCCAACTGGAGTAGATATATTAGGTAGATTGAATATCTATAATTTTGATAGACCATTTGGAGTAATACACGATTTTAAATCTGCTACTGATACAGGTTTAAAATTTGGAGTGGTATTTAATCAATATCCTATTCCTATACAAATTGATCCTGTGTTAGGTACACAAATTAATACTTTAACAAATGTAGAGTATTGGTTATTTACACAGAGTGATATACTTGGATTACCTACACCGGCAATAACTCCAGAAAACGGATCTATCTATTGGCAAAGAATTTATAATCTACAAGTTGATATTAACGGAACAAAATCTGACTTTGATAACGAAGGAGTAGTTTATATATTTGAGAAAGTCGGAAACGGATATACATTAGTTCAACGATTATTAGGACCAGATAGGCAAAATAATTATAAATTTGGAGCAAATATTAAATTGCTAGGAAATGAAAATGCTTCGAGAAGTTATATTTTAGCAGAAAACCCTAAAAGGATTTATTTTGTAAATAATGGAATTTATAATGATCAAATTTACAATTGGGAATATGCTGCTAATAAAAAGTTTAAAGGAGTATTCAATCCCGATTACACCTATTTTACAGGTGATATTGTTTTTGTGCCTAGAAATGTAACTGAAGATTTGTTTGATTCAAATTTGGGTGTTTTTGATGGAACTTTATTTGAAGCCATTACAAATGGAAAATCTTCAGTTATTAATCTACAGAATGGAATAAACACTTCCTATTGGAAATTGGCAGATAATTTAATTGATTATGTAGGTTTTGTTCCTAATACAATAGGAAGTATTCAGTTAGATTCAGCAGATGTAAGCACTTTAAATATTAGCAATTTAACGAATTTTGGAATTAATTTTGATGTAAGTGCAAACGGAGATGTATTAGTTGTATTTTTACAATACGAAAATGAAAAAAATAAATTAGGAATTTACAGAAATGATAATGGTTATTACAGATGGATGCAAACTATTGAAGCAGAAAATGAAAATACAGATTTTGGGACTAGCTTTGATTTATCTGCAAATGGAGACGAATTATTCATAGGTGCACCTCTTACATCAATTGCGAAAGTTAATCAAGGTAAAGTTTATTATTATAAAGTAGTAGATTATTTGTTTGTACTGCAACAAATAATAGGAAGCCCGTATGACGAAATAGAAGAAAGTTTTGGAATATCAATACAAGAAAACAATGGAATTCTTGTAATAGGTTCTGCAAATGCAAATTTTTATGCAGACACGACATTTGATAATGGTACAACAATTTTTGATTCAAAGCTTACTACGTTTCAGTATTCAAAAGACGATAAAGGGGTAATATTTGTTTTTGAAAAAATAAATGGATTTTTTGTTTATGCAGATTTTATACATTATGACAATCCGTATGCTAACAATTTTAGATATGGCAGTAATATTCTATTTAATAATAGGATATTATATGTTGCTGATATGAATTATAAGAATGATAATAATTCTTTAGGTTATATTCGAACATATCATACAACTGGTAAATTTTATAACGTTATACGCAGTAAAAAATTACCAATTGATACAACAAAAATTAAAAAAATTACATTATATAATAGAAAAACAAATGTTTTAATTAAAACTTTAGATTATATTGATATTTTACAAGGAAAAATACCAGGACCTGCAGAACAAAACATTGATTTTAAATTATATTTTGATCCTGCAAATTATAATATAGTAAATGATACTGATTTAGATGTTATACGTAACACAGATCTTCCATGGACTACTGAGTATGTAGGAATGGTTTTATGGGATCTAAATAATGCAAAATTTTACTATCCGCATTTAAATGATATATCTTTTTCGGTTAATCGTTGGCATAAGGTGTTTATAGATAATACCATAGATTTGTATGAGTGGGTGCAAAGTTCTATTTTGCCAGAACAATGGGACGAAATAAGCGAAACAGCAGCAGGGTTTGCATTAGGTATTTCTGGAAAAACTAAGTACGGAAATAATGCTTATGTAGAAGAAATAATTTTAAATAAAATTACAAATACATTAGAAAAGCGTTATTATTTCTGGGTAAAAGATAAAAAAGAAATTCCAAATAAGGACAGTAGGACAATCAGTGTTCATAAATTACAAAATTTAATAAAAGATCCGATAAAAGAAGGATATGAATTTATAGCTTTAATAGGATCAGATCAATTTGCTATTTACAATTGTTTACAATATCTTAATGATAACGATGTTGCTATTAGCTTTCAAATTTATAATGATAAAAATATCACAGCTAATTTACATAGTCAATATAAGTTAGTTAGTGTTGGGTTAGAAACAAGTAAAATTCCTAATTTTCTTGAACAAAAGTGGATTGATAGTTTAGTTGGGTTTGATTTAGCTACTAGACCGGTGCCTGATATAACCTTGCCGGAAAAATATAGATATGGCATGCTTAATGAACCTAGGCAAGGATGGTTTGTAAATCGGCAACAAGCCTTAAAAGAATATATTCAAAGGGTTAATAGGGTATTAGAAAAAAATCTAATTGTAGATTCAAAAAATTTACAAAGTTTGTATACAGTAGATGAGTATCCAACAGAAGTTACAAATGAATACGATATTAAATTACAAACCTATGCTGAATTAGCGTATTATGGAATAGCAAAAGCGGAACAGGCAGCGGCTGTATTAGAAGTAATAGACGGAGAAATTGTTAATATAACTATAACGAATCCTGGTAGAGGTTATCAAGTAGTACCAACATATAACATAATAGATAAAGGTGTAGATGCAGAAATTAAATTTGAGCTAAATTCTATTGGATCAATAATTTCTGCAAATATAATAAGATCTGGAAAAAATTATACTCAATCTGCAAAAATTGAAATACGTAAATTTACAGCATTAGTTGAATATGATGAAAACCTTAATAATAAATGGTCATTGTATGAAAGGAATTACCAAGCAAATTCTTGGACGAGAATAAAAAGTCAAGGATTTAACACAACGTTGTATTGGAATTTTATTGATTGGTATGCAGAAGGTTATAGTTCAAGGACAACTGTTACGCATTTGATAGATTTCTCATATCAATTAGCAGGTTTAAATGCAAATATAGGTGACATTGTCAAAATAAAAAGTATAGGTGCAGGAGGATGGTTACTTTTATACAAAGTTGATAACCAAAAAAATGTAGATTATTCTATAAACTATGAAACCGTAGGTAGAGAGAATGGAACAATCTCTTTTTCTAATTTACTGTATGAAAACAAAAATTTTGATTTACAAAGTTTTGATATAAATTTTTATGATATTTTACCTACAGATGAAATTCGTGTAATAGCAAATGCAATTAAAGATGATATTTTGATAGACGATTTAGCAATAGAATATAATAATTTATTTTTTGCTCAAATAAGATATATTTTATCAGAACAAAAAAATGTAGATTGGATATTTAAATCAAGTTTTATCCGAATAAAACATAATGTAGGCGAACTAAGACAAGATGTTACTTTTAACAATGATAATCTACCTAGTTATGAAGAATATGTAAAAGAAGTTAAACCTTATAAAGCTAATATACGAGAGTATATAAGTGCATATGATAAGTTAGATAACAATCCTCAATTAATTACTGATTTTGATTTACCGCCAACTTTTAATTTTGATAGTAATAAAATTTTGCCGTACTCTGTAAAAGCATATAATGAGCAATTATATGGATTGTCAAATGAATTAGAACAATATCCAAATAAAAATTGGTTAGATAATGTAGGATATACTGTTTTAGAAGTTAAAATTTCTTACAATGGTTATGGCTATATAAATTCTCCAACTTTATCATTTGAAGGTGGAGGAGGAAGAGGTGCTAAAGCAATAGCTCAGCTAGGGGAAAATGGAAAAATTGTTTCAATTGAAGTTACAGATAATGGATCTGGATATTTATCAGCTCCTAATCTAATTATAACCGGAGAAACAAGAGAAGATTATAAGGCGGCGTTATGTAGTGTAATTATAGGGCAGCCATTAGTAAGATCTACTTATACAAAAATTAAATTTGATAGAATTTCACCTATTCTTACATTCAAAGATATTAATGGAAATATAAAAATTGATGAAGAATTTCAAGAAATTGTATCTGGATCAAAATATATTTTTGATTTACCCTGGCCTATATCTTTACTACCAAAAGATACTCAAGTATTTGTTGATAATGAAAAATTACTACGAGGAGAATATACTTTTACAAATGTATTAGATACGACAAAAACCTATCATAGATATTTTGGTAGGGTAATTTTGATTAATCCTCCTGCAAATTATTCTGTTGTAAAAATTCAATTTAAAAAAGATATAAATTTATTACCAGCAGTTGATAGAATAAAATATTATTATAAAAACAATTTAGGTCAATTTGGAAATGATATTTCTCAATTGATGGAAGGAGTTGATTATGGTGGTGTAGAAATAAAATCTTTTGGATTTGACGTAAAGTCGGGTTGGGACAATGATGGATATTTTGTTAGTAATTATGACACATACGATGAATCATTTGAAGATATAATTAGCACAGTTGGAAGGAACTTAATTCAACCAGATGTGTTAGACTATAAAATTCAAATAAATTGGATAAATTTTGCCAAAGCTGTAAATGCGCTAATAATAGGAGATAGTGTTGAAATAGATAATCATACATTGTTTTATTCTATTTTTAACGTAGATCAATTAGGAAATTCATATCCTGATCCTTTAAATGGAAATTCTATTTTAAATGTATTAGATGAACTTGTTAACGAAGCATTAGTTGACGAAAACGGTAATTTACTGTTAGATGCAGAAGACAACATACAATATCAATTAATTCCTAAGATTACTGTAAGAAGTGTTGAACAAATGCAAAAATACGGAATTAATAGTATTGATTTAAATGAAATTGCAGCAAATAATATAGATACACAAATTATTACATTATTTCAGCAGTTGTCTTTAAGCAATATAACAGCATTAATAGCTGAAACCAATCCAGTTATTAATGATGTAAAAATAATAATGCAGCAACCACTTGTAAATGGGCAACAATATAATTTTTATTTAAACAATGTAAGATTAGATGATCCAAATTACGCTGATGATTCTACAGCAGTAAGTAATCCTAATGCTGTGATGCAAACAATAATAGGAAATGGAATTACCACAGAAATAATTATAAAAACTTATATTAAAGAGTTTGAAACTGGAGATATAATTATTTTACGTAAGCCAACAAGTGATGGCAGTTTTATTCCTTCTGATTTAGATTATGATACATTAATAAATGGAGGGAACATTAATTATTCGAATGCTATAGGCATCAATGCAGATGAAATTAATATTGATGGAGATAATTTTGTTTCTCCTACTACATCTAAAAGCACCGAAGAAAATGTTCCAGGTCTTGTGCAAGATACGCTTGATATCACAGTATATGAAAGACCAATTACAGGTTCGTCGAATATTATAAGTAAAAATTATATATCAGATGGAAGTACTGTGACGTATGACTTAGGTACTTATCCTTTGAAAGAAAAAAATATTATTGTAAAAGTAAACAATAATATTGTAACAAATTATGAAGTTAACAGCAATAAAACCTTAACATTTTTAAACTCAATAGAAGTAAATGCAAGAATTAACATAATAATTTTTGATTATAGTGGATATAACGTTTTGGATGTAGATACTATTGTAGCAAATGGTAATACAAATGACTTTGTAGTAAATGCAAGATATGAGAAAAATTTACAAAGTCAAATCTCAGTAAATGCAAAAGAAGAAAATTATGTCTTAAAACAAAATAGCGAAAATAATATAGTTATTTCTTTTGCTAAAATCTTAGATCCAGGAGACGTCATAAGATATGTAATCTACACAAATAAAGAACAGGCAAATATTGCTAATTTTAGTGAAATTACTATAGATGAATTTGTTTTTGACGGAAGTACTACAAGTTTTCCGTTGTCTATTACTCCTTACAAACAAGAGCCAGCTGAATGGTTTACATTAGTATTTGTTAATAATAAATTATTAAATCCTGGTTATACTGAAATTTTTGAAGTAAGTGATGTAAGAGAATATGAATTAAGGTTGTATCAAGTTCCTATTAGATCTTTAAATTTTGAACAAATAAGAGTTTTTTTAAATGATAATGAGTTAGAATATAATATGCATTGGATATTTAATTCAGCAGGACAGTATAATCCAGGTTTAGCTGAAGATAAGCAAGAAGGAAGTTTGATAATATTAAGACAAGGTGTTGGCACAGTAGGTGATACATTAAAAGTATATGTTTATGCTAATGATACAGAGCTAATAGAGTCAGGCGGAGATTACAAATACGGATATTATGATAATGAAACATATGTTCCAACACCAGGAAATTTACACATTTATAAAGAAATGAATATTGGAGATGTAATAAAAGTTTATCAATTTAGTAATCATGATAGTCAAAGAATAGATTGGCAAAGTTTTGACATTGATCAGAGAACATTATTAAGCCCAGGAAAAATCATTGGTAGCGGCATTAATATTGTTACAAGTCTAAGTGAAATGTATGTACCTTTTGTTCTAGAAAGTAATAAACAGTATGCAATTTTCAAAAATGGATTTAGAGTAGATGATTTATATTACGGCACAAATACTCAAACAAATTTATCAGCTGAAATCCAAACACCATTTGGGAATGGAACTTATTTTTTAAATTTTCAAGAAATAGGATTGTCGGTTATAAGCGGTGACGTAATAAAAGTAGAAGAATTAAATGCTCAATATACTATAGATTCAGATTCTAAAAATTATAATGAGTTTAGACAATTAAAAAATGGTGTAATTGCTTTAAATTATCCTGCTATAGGAGACCAATATGTATGGGTGGCAAAAAATGGTCTTTTACTTACCCCAAGTGTAGACTACTATTTACTTGCAGATATGCAACATATTAAATTAGTAGATTATTTGGTTGAGAATGATAATATTCAGACAATTCATTTTAGTAACTCTATACAACAGAAAAAATTTGGTTGGAGGCAGTTTACTGACATCCTTAATAGAACCCATTATTATACATTAGATGGGCAAAAAAATATTACATTAAAAGAAAATTTAAATTGGTATGATAAAATAATAGTTGTTGAAAATTCAGATGAATTGCCAAATCCTGATCATAATTCAAAATTTCCTGGTGTAATTTTTATACAAGGGGAAAGGATAGAGTATAAACAAAGATATGGTAATGTATTACAGCATATACGAAGAGGTACGCTAGGTACAGGTGTTAAACAGGTTTATGTAGCCGGAACAGAAATATATAATCAATCTGTAGATACTATATTGCCCTATAAGGATGAAATTATTGTTGTAAATACTGTTGGAGATGGAATTAATAAAGAATTTGCATTAGAATTTGTAGCTAATAACGAAAATGAGTTTGAAGTCTTTGTAGGTGGTACAAGGATGAGAAAAACAAAGCTCCAATCTTATGAATTAGATACCATTAATAGAGAAATATATAGTAACGAAAACGAATATATTAGTCAAGATTCGCCTGAAGGAGATATTACATTACCTCCCGAATTTACTGTTGTTGATAATACATTGGTATTTCATGAAGCACCAAAAGAAGGTGTTAAAATTTTGATTATACGCAAAATAGGGTTAGAGTGGACAAAACCTGGAGACAGATTAGTTGATACTGATACTCCTCTGTCAAGAATTATTAGATCAGTGGAAGCTGATTTGCCTAGATAAATACATACATAGGATTTAATATGAACGAAATGTTAAAAGAAAAATACGGAATTTTAGTTGAAGGATACATTAAAATTTTTGATCCTGATAGTAAAAAAGTTTATGTAGATAAAAGAAATGCAATACACTATGAAAATATGAGTATTGCATTAGCTCAAAGCTTATCAAATTCTGGAACAGGATTTATATATAATATGGCGTTTGGTAACGGTGGCACCAGTGTCGACCCTACTGGAATTATTACATATTTAAGCCCAAATAGCACAGGTGTAAATGCAAGTCTATATAATCAAACATATAGCAAAATTGTTGATGAAAGTAGTGTTAACAATAAAGATCCTTTTAGAAATAAAACAGAAATAAGACATGTTAGCGGAACTAATTATACAGATGTATTAGTTTCTTGTCTATTAGATTATGGAGAGCCAGAAGGACAAGATGCGTTTGATACTGCTGCTGATATTGATAGTTTATACGTATTTGATGAATTAGGACTACAAAGTTATGATCCTGATGGAAATTCTATGTTAATAACTCATGTAATTTTTCATCCTGTACAAAAAAGTCTAAATAGGTTAATTCAAATTGATTATACTGTTAGAATACAAAGCTTATCCGGGTTGTTAGGAGAGTAGTATGCCATATGAAATAAAATTTACAGATTATGTAAATAAACTTCAAATTGTAGTAGAAGATAATACAATTAATAACGAGACGTCTTTAAAATTACCAGGAAAAAATACAACTGCATACGGATCCTTGATTGCCGAAAATTTTTTACATTTATTAGAAAATTTTGCTTCGACAACGCCTCCATCTGTACCTGTTGAAGGTCAATTATGGTATAATTCTACCGAAGATGTAGAACAATTATTTGTATACACAGGCGTAAACTGGTCTCCTGCAAATGGAGTTAATAAATCTATAAACAAACCTGATTTTGCTCAAGAAGGTGATTTGTGGATTGATAAAGAAAATTTACAGTTGTATATGTATACCGATGCTAGTGGATGGGTGTTAATTGGACCTGAGTTTAGTGAAGGTTTAATCACAGGAGCAACTCCAAGAATTGTTCTTGGTACAGATAACCTTTCATACAACGTTTTACAAATTGATGTTAATTCTAGTCCGGTTGCTATTGTAACAAATAAATCTTTTACGCCTAAGTCAAAAATAGATGGATTTACTACTTTAGGACCTGGAATTAACTTAACAAATAAATCTTTATTTGGAGAAGATGCAGTAAAATATAGAGGTATAGCAGAAAAAGCAGAAAACGTTATAATTAATAATGAAGTTATACCAGCTGGAAAACTTTTAAGGACAGATATAGTTAATTCTATAAATTATCCCATGAATGTTTTATCTAATAGTGGTATAAATTATGGAATAAATAATGAGCTTTCGATAGGCATTCAAGGTACATCATCTGTGATAAAAAATAATGTTTCAGGATCACAGATAGAGTTGCAGACACGATTTGGAGGATTATTTAGTACAGTATTAACTGTTAATTCACAAAAAAAAGTTGGTATTAATTCAGTAAATCCTGACCATGAATTAGAAGTTGTAGGAGATATTAAAGTTTCTGTGCCTTTATCAGATGCTAACAAAGGCGGTATATTAGTAGATAGTACAAAAGAGTCTGATAAATTTACTAATCATGGTTCTATTACAACTTTAGGAGGTATAGGTGTTGCAAAAAGCATAACAATTGGATCAAATTTATATCTACCTAACACTGAAACAAGTTATATTGAAGCAAATAAACTTATACCAACTAAAGATGCTGATGAGCTAATAGGAACTCAAGAATCTTTTATTGGAAGTGATTCTCTAAGATATAATGGAATATATGCAAAAAGATTTTATGGTGATTTAGAAGGTAATGTTACAGGATCAATTAGCGGAAGGGCAGGTTCGGCAAGTAAGTTAGCAAAATCATCTGCTTTCTCTTTTATCGGGGATATTACAATTGATGCAGAAAATAATAATAATGAAATAACGATTCCTTTTACAGGAACAGGAGAGGCTGTAATTTTTCCTGTTAAAATAGCTCAAAGTTTTATTTCTAATTCTTGTGCAGATCATAATCATGATTTATTATCTCCAGGATCTGGACTTGTAGAGGTATTTGACGATGATGATCTTTTGTTAAGTAGAAATCGTGAAGATATAGGATTGCATAGAGTTTCAATTGAAAGTATAATTAATAAAGTTCCAAAAATGCCAATTGGAACAATTGTTCCTTTTGCAGGAGACCAGGCACCTTCTGGATGGTTATTATGTAACGGAATGCAAATTTTAATTGCAGATTATTTAAATTTATATAATGTGATAGGTTATTTGTATTTGGCAAAAGATTTTGTGCAACAAGGTAGATTTGCACTTCCTGATATGCGAGGCAGATTTCCTTTAGGTATGCACAACATGGGAGGTGAAATTCCTGCCGATACCAGGGTTTCGGATCCTATTGCAAATGAATTAGGCAAGAATAGCGGAACAGAAACCAAAACATTAGACGTTGACAATTTGCCAGATCATAGCCATACTTTAAAGTATCAAGATCATCAATTTTATGCTACAAATGAGCAACAATTTTCTTTGCAGGATAACGCCGTAGATGAATTTCCGCATTATGAACAATTTGGGGAGCAAACGGGTTATGGACTAAAGAAAACCGGAGGAATTGATGCAGGTTCTATTACATCTTTTAGTCAGCCTTTTGATGTAATGAATCCATTTTTAGTGTTAAATTATATTATATATGCAGGATAAATTAAAATGAGTTATAGGATAAACAGGACTGATGGAGAACTGTTAGTTGATTTAACAGACGGAACTATTGATAGTAATGCAACAGATTTAATCTTAATTGGTAGAAATTATAAAGGTTTTGGTGAATGGGTAAACGAAAATTTTGTAAAATTATTAGAAAATTTTGCATCTACATCGCAACCTTCTAATCCGTTAACTGGACAACTTTGGTATGATAAATCAGTTGGCAGATTAAAAATTTTTAATGGTATTGCTTTTAGATCTGCAACAGGAACAGTTGTAAATAGTTCTAGGCCCGATGATCTTATAGAGGGAGACATCTGGATTGATAATAAAAATAATAGATTATATCTATTTGACGGATCTGATTTAACTCTAGTAGGACCAAATTATGAAGTAGGTCAGGGTAAAACAGGATTTGAATCACGAACGCAATTAGATATCAATAATGTATCTCGGACAGTTTTGTTATTATATTTAGGTGGAGTTTTAGTTGGAGTATATTCGCCTGCTGCAATGACTATTCCTGTTGCATATAGTATAAATGGATTAGAAGCAGATCCAAACGATTCACAAAATCCTAAGAGACAAAAGTTAAAAAAAGGTTTTAATCTGGCCAAGCAGTCAACAGAAACAGGAATTGAAGGATTTTGGTATCATGGTACTGCTGCAAATGCCAAATATTTAATAGATGATCAAGGAAATAAAAAAACAAGTCTTAATTTTTTGCCAACTGATGCAAATGGGGAAACAACAGGTAGTTTAAAAATTAAGAATAGTGCTGGAATAACGATTGGTAAAGGAGATAAACCATTTGTTGATTTTAAAATTGTAGGAACTACTACATCTATTGAAACTTTAGAAATTGATGGAGATTTTGGTATTAAAGTAAAAAATTCACAATTTCCTAATAATTCAATAGATGTTTTACAAGTTGATTCAAGTTTATATAAAATTAACATATGGCCCGGACTTCCTTATAATATTTTATCAACATATCCTTCTGCTGATTTGTATGGAAATTTGAATGTAAAAGGATCAGTTGAGGTTGACGGTTCTCTAAATGTTTTAGGAGAGGTAACATATATTACCTCCCAAGATTTAAAAATAGAAGATAGGCTAATCGAGTTAGCATCAAGTGAAACTGTATCTTATGATAACGATGCTGTAAATGGAGGAGGAATACTATTAAAAAGCAGCGACGGTGACAAAAAAATTACATGGAATTTAGCAACTAAAGCATGGACAATAAATCAAAATTTAAATTTAATAAGTTCAGGATATGTAAATGACGTCGATGATCCTAGTATCAAAATAAATGGAACTACTATATTATCAACTACACGATTATATGATTCTGTTGTAGAATCTAATTTAGAAACAGTAGGACAATTACAAGAACTTTTAGTTGATAATATCTATATTAATTCTGCAACTATAAGTTCTAATGTTACTGGATTGACTATTAATTCTAATGGTGATTTAAATGTAAGCGGAAATAATATTACAAATCTAGCTACGCAAGTCTGGCCAGCTTCATATACAAATCCTGATATGCGTAATTATGCAGCTACAATAGAATATGTTGATAGAGCTGTTCAAGGAAAAGAAATATTGTTATCTTTAGATATAAATGGTTTAATTGTTGACGGGGACCCTGATAATACGCCATTTTATGAAGGCAGCATTGATAATGTAAGACAAGTTTTAAATTATATGCTTCCAATTGAAGATGCATTAATTGGAACAAGAGTACGAGTGTTAGGAACTCGTTTTAAGCTAATTACAGCAAATTTTGGAATAACAATTTCTGCAGATGAAGATAATTATGAAGCAGTGTTATTTAAATCAATTGTACCTGTTAGAAATGTAGATAATAGTTCAACAGTTTCGGTAGTTGAAGATATAGTTCCTAATCCATTTGCACAAGGTGCAGCAACTAATGTAGAGATTGAGGTTGAAAGATTTATATATAAATTTGAAAGTAATGGTTTAACATGGGTAAGCACTGGTGTAAATCGAATTACAGTTAATTAGGAAAAAATATGGCGTATATTATTAATACATACAATAATGAACAAATAACCATTGTTCAAGATGGAACACTTGATCAGACAACTGATTTAAAATTAGTTGGCAAAAATTATGCAGGTTATGGAGAAATACAAAATGAAAATTTTGTTTTTTTGTTAGAAAATTTTGCCGGAGATAACGAACCGCCAAAAGCTATCAGAGGACAAATTTGGTTTGATACAAATAATAGTAAACTTAAATTTTACGACGGTATTATTTGGAGAGTCGCAAGCGGAGCAGAAGTCTCATCTGAAGCACCTGCTGGTTTAACAGCAGGAGATTTTTGGTGGGATACAAATAACGAACAATGATATGCATATAATGGAACTGAATGGATATTAGTTGGACCGCAAGGAGTAGGCGACGGTCTTACGCAAATGCAAAGTAGATTTATAAAGGATGCAGCACCGCCTTACATTAATCAGCCTGTGATTGTAAGTGTTATTGATGATGAAGTAATTCATATAATTAGTCAAGTTGACTTTTTTATACATCCTGATCAACAAACAAATTATCCTGGGTTTGATAAAATTCATAAAGGATTGACATTAAAAAATACAATAAATTCAACAAGTGGTGTCACATCAACAGAGCATAGATGGTGGGGAACAGCTACAAATACTGACAGATTTAGCGGACTTACTCTTGATAAATTTATTCTAACTTAAGATGTAAGTTTTGATACTTTGGTTAGATTTAAAGATCCTGGAATTGCAATAGGGGATGATTTAGATTGTAAAATTTATATAGAAAATGGAAATCAAGTTGTAATTGCAAATGAGCAAGGAGCTCATATGTATTTTCAAGTAAAAGATCAAAATTTAAATCTTGCAATGCCATTAAGAATAGAAGCAGAAAATATTTTACCAGGATATTTAAATAATTTTTCCGGAACAAGAAATGTTGATATTGGTAGTTCGACCCATAGTTTTGTAAATGTTTTTGCAAGCAATTTCAAAGGTACAGCGGATAGTTCGGATTTACTAAAAGGTATTTACATAGATGAAAATAGTGATGCAGCAGTTGAATACATACAGGCAAATGTTAATCATGTTGAAAATACTCGTACGATAGTTGTTCGTGATGCAACTGGTACTATCTACGGTAATCTTTTTAGTGGAACAGCAACCCAAGCACAATATGCTGATTTAGCAGAAAATTACGCTTCAGATAAAGTTTATAAGCCTGGCACAGTATTGGTAATTGGTGGAAAGAAAGAAGTTACAGTAAGTAGTTCTTATTGTAGTGTTGATGTAATAGGAGTAGTTTCAAGTCAACCTGCTCATTTAATGAATAGTGTTTTAGATGGTATACCTGTAGCAGTAAAGGGAAGAGTTCCGTGTTTAGTAACAGGAAAAGCAATGAAAGGAGATTTTTTGATAACATCAGATATACCCGGAGTTGCTGTTGTTGCGGATAAAATGGCATTGCCTCATTCTGCTTGCATTATTGGAAGAGTCTTAAAAAACAAACATTCAGATAATATTGAGTTAATTGAAATTGTTGTATAAATAAAGGATAGGAGTTTAAGTATGGTTACACTTGCAAGTGGTGTTTCGGTAGGCGGATCTATTGATGCTGACAATTATAATTTATTAAGAGATAGAGTTGTAAAAATTTTAGGAACAGGCGAAGACAGATACGGGTACGGTCAATCTACAGTTAGTACACAAGTTACTGGTAATGATATTTTGAATGATATAGATGGAGATTTAGTTTCTGCCCAACATATGGCAAATTTAAGAGCAGATATAGAAAAATGTTGGAAGCACCAAACAACAGCAACTTTTAATTTAGGAGAAGTTGCTACTGATGATTTTATTTCAGCTGGTACAAGTACAGCAGACGCAACCTATAATCAATATTTTTATTATGTAAATCAAATTGATACTAATAAACTTAATTTAGCAAATGGCCAATATACAGATACTTCTCATTTTAATAATTCTACACCATCGTCGTGGGGCGGAAATAAATCAACAACTGAATGGAGAGATGCATATTTTACAATTGCTTTCGGATCAAACGAGAATAGAAGATTTTTTTTCAATAGTGGTGGGCAAATAATCTTTACCTGGACAACAGGATCTATTGGAACTGGTGCAAGTGCTCAAAAAAATCAAAATTGGAAAAATTTAATTGCAAACATGAACTATACAGCAACCCATGCATCAAGGGAAGCAACGGCAAGCACTGCTAATGCACTTTACCCGGGTAATTGGATAACATTACTTACGAGCACTAATGATACATCAACTGCTGGCGGAGATTATGCTGAAAATGAAGGATTTATTCAAGTTAGATGTATAGATAACGGCGCAACAATACAATACTACATTAGATTAAATGATAAAGACATAGGTGACGATACAACTCCTAGTGATGGATTTTCCTATTCGACTGACGAACCGGTTACTTTACCAATAAGTGTAAATATAACTACAAGAACAGCAACTGGCTCATGGGTCTCTCGTGCAATACCATCAGTAACTAATCCTAACACTTTATAAGGTATAAATGGATGAAAGGCTTGAGAAAGCTTTAGATTTTTCAAATTATATACAAACCCTTAATAATCAAAAAGATTTATTAAAGAAAAGTTTTGACGAGAGCATTGTCTATTATTTTTCTGGCGGGACATTCACAATAACTTTAGATTTATTAAATTATTTAAATTATTTAAATTTAGAAAAGATAGTTTCTGCAATTTTAATAGATGATAATGGAATGCCTACGTGCGTAAATGTAAATGATTTCTACAACAACATACAAAACATATATAGAAGTTCTGTACAACAGTATTACGAAGATTATAACAAATTGATTAAATCTAGAACAATTGAATCAATAATAAATCTATGACTAAAGGCTTTTTAGTTTTTGCTTTTAATAATAAATCTATTAATTATATTGAACAAGCTAAATTTTTAAGTAAAAATGTAAAAGACAAACTAAATTTACCAGTATCTATTGTAACTGATAACAGTATAGATTTAGATAATTGCAAAAATTCTTTTGATAAAATAATTAAATTAGATTATAATCATAAAGTAAAAAATCGACCATATAGAGATGGTGAAAGTTTTGAATCTTTAGAATTTAAAAATTATTGCAGATCGCAGTCATACGCTTTGACTCCGTATGATGAAACTATTGTAATTGATACAGATGTTGTTTTGTATAATGATGTATTTAAGAATTGTTTTAGTAATGTAAACAATTTACTGATGTATGACGAATGTTTTCCTTTGAGTGGGTTAAAAGAATATCAAGATTACAAATATATAAATGATAAAGGTATAAAATTTTATTGGGCAACAGTTATTTTTTTTAGAAAATGTATTGAAAATGAAATTTTTTTTAATTTAGTAGCTCATGTAGAGGAATATTGGAATCATTATAAAAATTTATTTGGTATAAGTCAAACATTTTTTAGAAATGATTTTGCTTTTAGTATTGCAATACATATTATAAATGGATATAAACAAGGATCGTTTGTAAACAAAATGCCAGGAAAATTATTTTACATAACTGATAGAGAATTTTGTTTTAAATTAAATGATAATTACGCAACATTTTTAATTGAAAAGGAAAAAAATAATAGTAATCTTTATTTTGCTAATGTATCTAATTTAAATGTTCATATTATGAATAAATTTAGTCTTGAAAGATGTATTTGTGGAAACTGATAGGGGATTTGTAATTTATGCTGACGGAAGTGAACATATAAAACAAGCATATCTAGCAGCATTAACTATAAAATATAAAAATAAACAGCCAGTTTCATTAATTACAACAAAAAATAATTTAATAAGCCAAAAAATTTTGAAGTTGTTTGAAAATGTAATTACAATAGATGCTATGCCGGAAAATAGATATCATACTCTAAATAGGGCTAGAATATATGATTATACTCCATATCGTGCTACAATTGTTTTAGATAGTGACACACTTATTTTAGATAATTTAAATAATGTATGGGATTTTATCGATACATATGATTTTTATTATCCAATGTCAGTATATAACTATAGGGGAGAAAAAATAATAAATTGTGTTTACAGAAAAGCATTTAAGGCAAATAAATTGCCAAATGTTTACTCTGGAATTTATTATTTTAAAAAAACAGACAAAAGTGAACATTTTTTTAGTTTAATTAACTTGGTAGCAAATAATTGGAAGAATTTTTATGATATATTTTTAAAAGAAAAACAGCCTAAAAATCCTAGTATGGATGTTATAACTGCAATTGTATTTCAAATGTTAGATATTAAAAATTTTAATAAAAATTTTTTCCATTTTGTTCACATGAAAACAAAAAGTCAAGGCTGGAGATATTTTAATGGAGAATCGTGGTTGAGTAACATAGAATTTTATTTAGATAATAATTTTAATTTTTTTGTTGGAAATTACAAACAACATGGAATTTTTCATTATGTTAATAATGATTTTTTATCTGACGATTTAATTGCTAAATTTGAAAGTAAGCAGTAATGTTTTATATTTCCTATAATAAGAATACTTTTTTTGTCACACAATTTAGTAATGTTCCGCCAACTCATAATAATTATATTGTTTTAGAAAAAGAAGATTTAAATGGTATAGAAAATGCAAAAGGTAATTTATGCAATTACAAAGTTATATTTGATAAAATTTTATCTAGGCACGTTGTAATTAATACTAATAAAAAAAATTTTTACGATACTAGTATAAGATTAAAAAAAATTCCTGTAACAGATATAAAATCTACTTTTACAATAATTAACAATTTTAAAAAAAAATTATGGATTATCAAATATAATGCTGATTTCTCATTAGAACAATTACCAACAGATGCTCATATAAGTATTTGTGAAATAGATAATCCTAATAATTTAATAAGATTGCTTTCAATAAATTTAATTAAAGTTAAGACACAAAAAGAAATAGAAATACCTTTCTTATTTGATAAAGAAAAAAACCCAAACTTAATTAATATTTTTATAAAAAATACAATGCAAATATTTAATTACGTAATTTATAATGAATAATATTTTAAAAATATCAGAATTAGATTTTATATATCTTTCATATGATGAGCCAAATGCTGAAAAAAATTATGCAGATTTATTATTAAAAGTACCATGGGCAAAACGAGTTCATAACGTTTATGGATCAGATTCTGCTCATAAAGAATGTGCTAAAATAAGTGAAACAGATAGGTTAGTAATAATTGATGGCGATAACATTGTAGATATAGAATTTTTACATGAGCAAATTAGATTTAAAAAGAATGTTGATATAACAAAAAATGTAATTAGTTGGCCAGGAAGGAATATTATAAATGGCTTAATTTATGGCAACGGCGGTATTAAATGTTGGGACAAGCAAACCTTGCTTGATATAAAAACGCACGAGAATGCTGATCCGGATAATATACATGCACAAGTTGATTTTTGCTGGGATATAGAATATATTACAATGCAAAAGTCTATGAGTGTTGTAGAAAATAACTTTACACCTCAACAAGCATGGCGAGCTGGGTTTAGAGAAGGTGTTAAAATGTGTTTATTAGAAGGTGTTAAACCGTCTATAGAAGAATTTAATAAAATACATTGGAAAAATTTGCATAGATTATACATATGGTGTATGACAGGACAAGATGTAAAAAATGGAATATATGCTATATTAGGTGCTAGGCAGGGTTTGTACAAGACTATGTGTACCGATTGGAATTTTATAAATGTTAGAGATTTTGCTTATTTAAATTCTTTATGGAATGACGAATTAGCAGGTATAGATGAAGATAATGCTGTTGATCTCGCACAACATGTTGGAGATAAAATTAAACAAAATTTAGATATACCTATTTCTAGCTTGCCGTTAAGCATAGATCAAAGTAAATTTCATAAAACTACATTTACAAATAGCGTTAGACCAAAGCATCCTTGGTTAGCTACTGATAAAGAAACAGCAAGCTACGATATTGTAATGATCACATATAACGAATTAAATGGTGCAGAAAATTACAATAAATTAAAAAACAGATTTACAAATGTAAAAAGGATTCATAAAGTAAAAGGTATACATCAAGCCCATATAGCAGCCGCAGAGATATGCGAAACTGATATGATGTGGGTAGTAGATGGTGATGCTGAAATAGTAGAAGATTTTTGTTTTGATTATGTAGTTCCTGATACTGAAAAACAGTTTGTACATGTCTGGCGTAGCAAAAATCCTATAAATGATTTAGAATATGGGTATGGTGGTGTAAAATTATTACCTACAGATATGACACGTAATATGGATTTATCAAAACCTGATATGACTACAAGTATAAGTAGACATTTTAAGAAAATGGACGCTGTAAGTAATTATACACGTTTCAATACAGATGAATTTACTACTTGGCGGAGTGCGTTTAGAGAGTGTTGCAAGTTAGCAAGTGCAGTAATTGATAGACAAAAGCAAAAAGAAACAGATGAAAGATTAGAACGTTGGTGCAGTGATTATGGCAAGGATAGGCTATTTGGAGAATATGCAATTAAAGGTGCTAATCAAGGTAAAGAATATGGCATTAAAAATTCTGGAGATATTGAAGAGTTATCAAAAATAAATGATTTTGATTGGTTAAAAATTAAATTTCAAGAATTTAACAATGTGAAAGTAGATAGTATAGATTTTCCTAAAATAGAAAATAAAAATATTGAATTTTTACATGGCTTGCACGAGTACTGCTTATATAAGTCTGAAAAAAATGTTGCAGAAAATATAGATTTTGTGTTGAATATTGCTTATGCTCAAGATCCAGTAAGTGCTATTATAAGTCATTTTTTGCCTAAAGCTAAGTATAATTCTGAAAAGCAAGAAATTTTGATCGACGATTTAATTTTAGATTGTTTAACTAATAATGATGGAAAAAATACAAGATATTTTAGATTTGTGAGAGATTTTATAAAAAAAGGAAAAAATTTAAAGATTTTATCAGATGCACTTAGTCGTAGTCAAATGCGTAGTAAAATTTGGTTGGTTAATGAATTATCTAAAATTAACAAAAATTTTGATAATATAGTTTTATTAGCAGGGTGGTATGGACAGTTAATTGATTTATTTGGAAATCAAAGCATGAATGAAATTACCTTTGCAAAATTTAGAAATATAGAACTTGACAAAGATTGTTGTTTAGAAAGTGATTACAATTTTAATTTACGTAGATTAGAGGATCATAAAGTTAAAGCAATAAATGCAGATATTAATAATCTTACCTTACATGAAAATGGCTACGAATGGGAAATTGAAAATTTTAAAACTGCAGAAATATATATAGAAAAATTTTTACCAGATTTAATAATCAATACAAGTTCAGAGCACATGTCAACCGAATGGTTTAATCAAATACGTTTTAAAAAATGGACAAAAAAACCTTTGGTTGTAATCCAAAATAATAATTTTTTCGGAATACCTGAACATGTAAACTGTGTACATAGTATTGATCATATGAAAAAAGTATTTCCTATGGAAAAAATATTATACGAAGGAGAATTACAACTTAAAGGCTATAAACGTGTTATGCTAATAGGGTATGCATGAATTTAGAAAATTTTAGTCTAAGAAAGCTACAAAAAGAAAGTTCTCGTGCGTTAGCTACAATAGAAGCAACAAATAATAATATATATCAATTTAATAAACAAGCACATCACGATAGTCAAAATTGGTATAAAACTGTTATAGAATGGTATATGAAAGAGTATGGTGGATTGCCTAGCGAAGTAGGACCAGGAAAAGACATTAAGTTACTAACAGAAAATGTATAATTATAGAGATATAAAAACAATTCATTTAGAAATAACTCAAAATTGTCAAGCTTCATGTCCTATGTGTGATAGGAATCAAAATGGGGGTGCATTAAATCCTCACATAAACTTAGATGAATTAACAATTAATGATGTAAAAAATATATTCACACCGGATTTTATTTCGCAATTATCTACAATGTATATGTGCGGTAATTTAGGCGATCCAATTGTTGCTCGTGATACATTAGAGGTTTTTGAATATTTTAGGAGGAATAATTCTAAAATGTGGTTAAGTATGAATACAAATGCAGGTGCTAGAGATGAGAATTGGTGGCAAGAGCTTGCTAAGATTTATGGCAGGATGGGTGCTGTAATTTTTAGTGTAGATGGGTTGCAAGATACTAATCATATCTACAGACAAGGTGTAGTTTGGGAAAACGTAGAAAGATCAATGCGTAGTTTTACAAGTGCAGGTGGTAGAGGACGTTGGGATTTTTTAATTTTTGATCATAATCAACATCAAGTAGAAGAAGCGGAGCGTCTTAGTAAAGAATGGGGTTTTGAAAAATTTATTAAGAAAAAAACTGGTCGATTTGTAACGGCAAATGTTGAAGTAAAGGACACACATCAAGCAGTTAATAAAAAAGGTAAAAAGACTGCAGAGCTTGCAAAACCTAAAGACGAATTTCAAAATACTGCTGTAAAAAAGTTACCTACTATATTAGAAAATTATGGCACTATGGACAATTATTATGATGTAGTTCCAATAAATTGTAAAGTAAAGAACGAAGGTAGTTTGTTTATAACTGCAGAAGGTTTAGCACTACCTTGTTGTTGGACAGCTGGCAGGATGTATAAATGGTGGCACAAAGATCCTAAAATAGAACAGGTTTGGAATTTTATAGAAAACAAATCCGCAATTAATGCAAAAAATGGTTTACAAAAAGTTTTTGAATCAAATATTTTTAAAGATATAGAAAATAGTTGGACAAAAAAAAGCTGTCTAGATGGAAAGTTAAAAGTTTGTGCAATTAAATGCGGCAAAGAGTTTGATCCTTATTCAGCACAATTTACATAATTAAACAATAAATACGGTATGAATTTAGACGATAAAAAATCTACATTTTGTATTTTACCTTGGGTTCATTTAAGCACTAGACCCGATGGAAGTATGCGAGTTTGTTGCACAGCAAATGCAAGTTCTGTAGGACCTACTAATGACAGAGAACATGGAGGACAAGTTGGTATTTTAAAAACTGAAGACGGAAAACCTAATAATTTAAATGTCAGTGATTTTGTAAGTAGTTGGAACAGTACATATATGAAAAATGTACGAAAACAAATGTTAAATGGAGAAATACCACCTAGTTGTACAAAATGTTTTAAGGAAGAAGCAGCAGGACATAACAGTAAAAGAATGTGGGAAACACGGTATTGGAGCAAAAGAGTCGATGTTGATAAATTAATTGTAGATACAAATGAGGACGGAAGTGTACCTCCTAAACTGACATATATCGATTTAAGGTTTGGAACAAAATGTCAACTAGCTTGTGTAATGTGTAGCCCGCATGATAGCTCTGGTTGGATAACTGATTGGCAAGCAATATATCCAAAAATAGAAAATGCTAGTTTAAAAGAAACTATGCAATGGAAAGATAAAGGTAGCTATAATGGAAGTAGTTATAATTGGCATAAAAACAATCCTATTTTTTGGGAGCAGTTTTACGAACAAATTCCTAATATGCAGCAAATATATTTTGCAGGAGGCGAAAGCTTAATTATTGAAGAACATTATGATATATTAGAACAATGTATAAAACAGGGTTATGCAAAAGATTTAGAATTACGTTACAATTCTAATGGTGTAGAATGGAGAAATGATTTATTTGATCTATGGAAAGAATTTAAATTAGTAAGATTTCATTATAGTGTTGATAGTATTAAGGAAATGAATGATTATATTAGATATCCTAGTCAATGGAATAGGACTGAAGAAGTATTTCATTTGTTAGATAATGAAACTAGTAATAATGTAGAGGTTACAATAGCTTGTGCAGTCCAAGCCTTGAATATATTTTACATACCTGATTTTATAAAATGGAAATTACAACAAAAATTTAACAAAGTAAATATGTGGCCGTTTGGTGCAGGAGGTGTAAACTATCATTTTGTTTATCATCCTCCACATCTAAACGTTAAAATATTGCCAAAATGGTTTAAAGAAAAATGTCGCAAAAAATATGAAGAGTTTTATCCTTGGTGGGAGGATAATTGGAAGTTAGGAATTCCTAGATGGCATAAAGATAAAATTTCTTACACTGATTGGAGAAATGCAAGTTATGGAATTAGTAGGCTAGAAGGAATGTTACAGTTTATGGAATCAGAAGATTGGAGTATTAGGTTGCCTGAAATGCAAGAATTTATTAAACAATGCGATGTACAAAGAAAATTAAATTTTAATGATATTTTTCCAGATATGAAAGAGATTTTTTTGTAATGTGGACAAAAGAAAGTATAGAATGGATTGATATTGAATTAACTTCGTATTGTAATATTGCATGCCCTGGCTGTTTAAGGCAAGAGATGAATAAGCAGATAAGCCATATTTTAAATAAGTCTTACATAAAATTATATGATTTAAAAAAATGGATATATCCTGGATATCTTCCTAATCTGAAAATTATTAATTTTTGTGGATCGGTTGATGAACCTACTACTCATCCTGAATTTATAGAGATAGTAGATTATTTTAGAGATTTTACAAGTGTAAATGTTGCAAGTAACGGATCTACAAAAACCGAAGAATTTTGGAAAGAGTTAGGAAATAGGCAAATATCAGTTTTTTTTGGTATAGACGGTATTGACCAAGAATCATTACAAAAATATAGGGTAAAATCAAATTTTAAAAAAGTACAAAATAATTGGCGTGCATTTATCAAAGCCGGTGGAAGAGCAACCTGGCAATTTATTGTTTTTAACCATAATGAGCATTTGTTAAATCAAGCACGTGAAATGTCAATTAACGAAGGATTTGCTAGATTTAGAACAATATATTCTCATCGTAAAAATAATGGAGAAATTAAGGCATGATTGATTGTAAATATGGTAATCAAAATAGACTTTTTATTAATCATTTAGGAGAATTAATTCCTTGTTGTTATGTCAATGCAGAAGCAGTAAATATGGCTGCAGGTCAACTGCCAAAAACAAAATTTGGTAAATTGAATAAATTGTATAATAATAGTTTATATGAACAGACCATAGATGAAATTATTAATGGCGCATTATTCACTGAAATTAAAGAATCATGGAATACAAATGAGCCTGTAGAAAAATGTAAAAAAACTTGTATTATTAAAGATAGAGATAAATTTGTAGATATTTTCCATAAGGAGTAAAAATGTACCTAGCAGAGCAAGCTCAATGGGTGTTACGAGAGTCTAAACTTCCTTGGTTAATGCTTGACACAATTACGTTTCCATATTTAGATATGTTAGCCGAAGCTAAGAAGTTAGAGTATGTGCCATATAGAACAGGAAATTGTGTTAATTGGGAAGTAATTTCTTTATATGGGCACAATGGAGATGCAAAAAAATCAATTTATCATCATTCGAAATATAACATTGATAATCCTAATCCTGAATGGACAGAAATTGCTGTAAATTGTCCTGTAACAAAAAATTTTTTAAGTTCTGGGTTGTTTAATCGTTTTGACAGGATTAGATTTATGAAATTAAAGCCAGAAGGACACATTGTACTACATAATGATTTACCAAATAATAAAGATGGATCATTGAGGTCTGATTATAATTTAGGATGTTACCATTTTTCTTTAAGTCAACCTAAAGAATGTTTTTTTAATATTCAAAATTGGGGAAATATTCCTATTAAAGACGGGTCTTGTTTTTTATTTTGTAATGCTTTTAATCACGAGTTAAAAAATAATTCAAAACATGACAGGATTCATATCATTGTACATGGAGAAATTAATATGAATTTTTGGGCAAAACATGTACTTAACGCATGGAATAATTTTATCAAGAGATATCAAAATGTTTAATAGTATATATCGGGATAAAAAATTAATTTTTTATTTGTTTACTTTTATACAAAATTATGGAAACAATGAAGATAAAGAAGAAATAATTCAAAGTAGTAAATTATTTTTTAGAGATAATATAGTTAATGAGTTAGTATATCATGGAGATATGCATAATCATTTTTATATAAATGATCAATTTGAAAAAACATTGCTTAGTGTAATTAAAAATTCTTTTGTTTTAGAAAAAAATAAAATTGTAGCAAAAGAAAAATTTTTATTTGTTATTTTTCCAGGTGCGTATCCATCTACAGAATTTATCTATAAGTATTATCAATTAATACAAAAAAGTAAAAAAATTATTTTAATTGATAATAAAGACAATCCTTGGTTTGCAGTAATAAATGTAAAAAAATTAATAGAAAGTAAAAATCTGTTTGAAAATGATTTAACTTTTAAAAATATAATTCAACATAATACAGAATATGTCAATGACGAAGTAGGGTTAGAATGGTATAATAGTAGTGATCCTAATAGCATTTATATAGGTGCTAATAAAATATTTTCGTCATTATTTGGTAAGAATACCTATTTGTATAACACAGAAGATTATTATGCGAAAAATAATCTAACAAATGATTTGACCACTGGAAAATATATATGTGCTAATGGGAACAAAAAAAATCTTTTTATTGATTTTGAAGAATTAGGAAAAATGATCAAACAAAATGACTTATATTTTGATTCATTTTGTTTTGTTAGTGCTGGCTTTTATCCTTTTTATTTATTACAAAAATTAAAGTATACAGGCAAACAAACAATTGTATTTTACGATATTAATAATTCTTCGGTAATTTTTAGAGATTTTATGCTGGCTAATTGGAAAGGACCTAAGTATGTACCATTTGACCAGTTTGTTTTTAATTCTGTAGGTAAAAATTATTTTGCAAGCTCGTTATTAGGTTTAGAAAATGGCAAGGATTCACATTCTTTTTTTAAAAATAATGTCCTAGATACAAAATTTTTAGAAAGTCAAGCAACTTTATGGAGGAAAGAGTTAGAAAAATGGAATAGTATAGAAGATTTTCAAGAAATTTTTGAAATAGTAAGGTATGCTTCTGGTAAAGGAAAAGTAAAGTACGTAACTTGTGATATAACATCACGTGATGGCATTGAAAAAATAAATTTTTATGCTAATAACACAAAAGATAATACAACATTTATTTGGACTTCTAATATTTTTGATTATAAAAGTTTATTAGAAAATCTTAATTATCAAAATGTGTTATCTGGACAAGGGTACGATTGTGAAAATAATATTGATATTGCATTATTTAAAAAATTTAGGGATGATTACATTAAATCATTTAAAGGAAAATATATGTCTTTTGGAACGTTTAGTTATACGTGTACAGATGATATAGATTTTAATTATTTGCCCAGGATTTATAAAACAAGAGGCTTTGTTACAAACATAAATTTAGATAATAATATTAAAAATTTAGAAAAAAAATGAATGATTTTGAAAAAATATTGAAAAATAATGTATATTTTGGGTTAGATCCTTCGCAAGGAGGATTAGATGATAGAAATTATCATGCTTTAAATCATTTAAGTAATGAGTATTTTTTATATGAAATATGTAGGCAGGTCAACTCTGTTGATTTGACAAGTAGAATTAAAATTGCTGGTTTTTCTCATATATTTTATTATGTCTATAATGATAGTATGATTTTGTCAGATGATTCAAAGTTAAGTATTAAAAAAAATTATTTGATTTTTTTTAAAATAGGAGTCTATCCAAGTTTAAAGGTAATTAAAGATAGTTTATTAGATATGATTGAAAATGATTATGAGATTGCATCTACTTGTCAAGGTGGAAACTTTGCAATTTTTAATTTAGAAAAGATTTTCATGAAATTAAAATCTTTACCGGATATAAAACTTAATATAAAAGAATTATTTGAAAATATAAATGTTCATTATTGGGAAAAAAATAATGATTATTATAGGATTTGTAAAAATATTGATACATACATAAAGAAAGAATTGCCAAAATATCATTCGTTAAAGCAAATAGAAGTTTATATCAGTGGTTTTGGGTTACAAGCTTACGTATACAATACTGAAGATTACATAAGTAAGCAAAAAATAATTAATAATTTAAATAATAACTACATTACAAGTAATAAATCTATATTAGAAAAAGAAGTAGATTTAAATAATATTAATGAAAAAATTAAGTTTGATAAATTTGTTTTTGTTTCGTCAGGGTTCTTTTCTTTTTGGATTCTTGATAATCTTGAATATAATGATCAAGAAATAATGTTTTATGACATAAATGCAATATCTTTAATGTTTAAATTTTTTGTTTTGGCAAGATGGCCTGGACCAAAGTATGAAGATTTTGATTTATTTATAAAAAATAATTTTTCAAATAATTATTTTGCTAGTATTTTAATAAAAAATTTTAAGCATGATTTGCCTCCGGAATTTGTTAGATATTATGATGAATTAGAGTATCAAAAAATCATGGATAATAATGATTTATGGATTAGAGAAAAAGAAATTTGGCAAACTGAGCTTACAAAATGGAAAAATATAGATAAATTTCAAAGTATTTTTGATAAAGTTAAAACATCTTTGTGGCAACAAAAGATTAAATTTTTGTTGACAGATATCACAACAAATCAAGGCATAGAAAAAATAAATTATTTTTCTAAAAAAGAAAAAACATTTTTGTGGATTTCAAATATTTTTAGTTCTAATTTATTGTATTTTACTTCAGATTATGATAACACAATGGCTGATAAAAATTTGAGTCAATTTAATGATGTTAATTTTAAAATTTACAAGATTTTTTCTGATTTTATTGAAAATATAAATTTTCCAACTATGATCTTAGGATCATTGCCAGTAGTATCGTATGATAGGCATTTAGGTTGGAAGCATAAATCAAAATTTACTCAAACTACAGGATATTTTGATAAAGGAGTTAATTATTTTGGAGAATAAAGTTAATTATGATGCGATATATAAAAATAAAACATTTTATTGTTTAGATCCTAATAGATATGAAAATGATGGTTTTGATGATAATAGTTTTAATGATTTACTTGAATTAAGCAAAGAGTATTTTGCACAAAAAATAGGCTGGTATATAAGACCGCGTGAAGGAACTTATAAATTTTATATTGATAGTTTAGTTAATTCATTTTATTTAAGTGTAAAGCATAGTATAATTAGTTTATATAAGCACAGAGTAATATTAGACGAAACATATTTTTGTTATATTAAAGTTGGTGTAACTCCTAGTTTGAATTTTATAAAAGATAGAATAAAAGATGCAGTGAATAATGACGCTGATATTTTGGCAGATAGTGATGAATTTAATTTTGCAGTATTAAATATTAAAAAGATATTAGAAAAAGTTGATTTTTTTAAAGACAGATTAGATAGAAAATCTTTTTTAAGATTATGCGAAGTAAAATATTATGAAAATAATGTTAATGATTTTTGTATTTCAAAATCTATAGATGCCTATTTTGATAAAGCAAAAACAAATCCATATATATATAGAAATTGGAATAAAACAAAATTTGGAGACGAATGGTTAAATGGTTTTGGAAGGCATGTATATGTTTATAATACCGAATCATATATTAATAATGAAATTTTAATTAACGATATAGGCGAAAGATCAGGATATTATTGCAAAAATGGTAAAATGATAAATAGGCACCTAAGTTTAAATCAAATTAGCAATGAAATAGCATTTCAAAAATATTTTTTAGTTTCATCTGGCTTTTTTTCTTTTTGGATATTAAAAGAAATGAGTTATCAAAATGGAGAAATAATATTTTTTGATATAAATTCAACATCTTTGTTTTTCAAATTTTTCTTGCTATCAAAATGGCCTGGTCCTAAACATGAGTCTTTTGAAAAATTTTTAAAAACTCATTTTAAAGATGAGTTTTCTATAGGAATGTTATCTAATTTTGAAAGTATATTGCCCACTAAAGACATTAAATCTAATAAAACGAATTTTAAAGATAAATTAAATTCTAATAGTTTTTGGCAAGATCAGGCTAATTTATGGAAAAAGGAATTGCAAAATTGGAATAATATTGATAGTTTTCAAGAAATTTATGATAAAATAAGGAAAAGGTTTTTTGATAATAAGATTAAATTTATAAATTTTGATATTTCTTCAAAAGAAGCAGTAGAAAATATTAATTTTTTATCTCAGAATGATACTGTTTTTTTATGGATTTCAAATATTTTTACAAGTAGATTATTATATAATACAAAAAATTATTTTTCATCATTAAGAAACGAAAGTAAAAATTTATTTGAAGACACAGATTATAATTTATATAAAAGATTTAAAGAAAATTATGCAGATTTTATTAAAGCAAAACATGTAACTTTTGGAGTTATTCCCTCAGTGCATTTTTATGATCCGTATTGTAAATGGAAAAATAGAATGTTATTTACCCAATCAAGTGGATTTCTAACTAATTTAGATTTAGATGAGTTTTTAGAAAAAAATAATGAAAAATAATTTTTGTGTGTTACCTTGGATGCATTTAACAATAAATCCAAACCATAAGTATAAACTTTGTTGTCATTCAGATACGCCTTTAAATCTTGATGCAAAAGACATATCTATGGAAGATATGATGAAGTCTAGCATAATGGAAGATATAAGAGATCAATTTAGGCAAGGAAATTGGCCTTCGCAATGTAATATTTGTAAAATAACAGAAGAAAAAGGAATGCGTAGTCAGCGTCAGGCTTATAATGAAACATTTAAAGTTTTTGTAGATAATTTTGTAGACAAGCCAAGAGTGAAAAGTGTAGACTTAAAATTTTCTAATGAATGTAATTTAGAATGTAGAATGTGTAGCACAACTAGTAGTAATAAAATTAATGAAACAATAAAATCTTTAGGAAGCGAGTTACCAGATCATTGGAAAGGAATGTCTTTATGGGAAGACGATAAAGCAAGATTACCAATTGACATTGACAACCAATTAAAGTTGTTGGATCTTTATAAATTTAAAACAACAGGAGGCGAACCTACTATGCAGACAAGATGGTTAGATTTAGTCAATTATTTTGTTGAATCAGGAAAATGTAAAAATATTGTTTTAGATTTTACAACTAATGGAACAAAATTTAATGATGCTTTATTAGATAAAATTGTTAAATTTAAAAAAGTTAAAATTAGAATTAGTGTTGATGGAATTGGTAATACATATGATTATATAAGATTTCCTTATAAGTGGAAAATTTTAGAAAAAAGAATACAAAATTTAGTAAAGTTTTGTGCTTCATATGAACATATTAATATAGGTGTAAGTTGTTTAGGACAAGTTTACAATGTTTTTAATGTAGGAGAATTATGGCAATGGTGTAATGATTTAAAAATACAATATTATAGGCATAATCCGCATCAATTCAGCTTTTTTATAGACTATTTTGTTAGACCTTTGGATAGTGAATATAATATTAAATACTTACCATATGATTTAGTATTTTCTGCTTTTTCTAAATTTGAAAAAGAAATTACAAGAGAAAAGAGTTTAGTAAATGATTTTAGAAAGTATTTAGATATTTGTAAAGAAACAGACGAGTCTAAGTTATCAGCTCTAAAAAGATCAACTGCAATTTTAGATAAATATCGGCAGCAAACATATAAAGTTTTACATAAAGATATAGTAAGGTATATAAATGGCTAACATTGAAGAAGTAGCAAAAGAATGGAAAAACAAAATATTTTGCCCTGCACCTTTTTTAAATGCCTACATTAATTTGAATAACAAGGCATTGCGGCCTTGTTGTATGACTCCTGCAGTTAGTAGATTAAAAAAACCATTAGAAGACGGAAAGCAATTATCCGAAATACAGCAAGATTTTTGGAATGGTAATTTAGAAGCATGGAATCATTATCCAGGAACAGGTGAAACACTTGTTGATATTAGAAAAGATTTTTTAGAAGGTAAGTGGCCAAAAGCATGTAACTATTGTAAAGTTGCAGAAGAAAACCAAAATTGGTTTGATAGTGTTAGAATTGGGTACATCCATAAGTATATACATCATTTTAAAGATAAAGAATTAGGAAATCTTACTTGGGATGTTAATGAAGGCACAAAGGATTTTAAAAAACCTATTGATGTAGATTTACGACCAGGAAATACTTGTAATTTTAAATGCATGACTTGTTCAAGCATTTGGAGTAATCAGTGGCAAAAAGAAATAGATCAAAATCCAGAACTGCAAGGTTCTTATTTTGACCAAGAAAGTCGTAGTGGAAATGTTTTACGTCAGCCGCCAGACTGGGATTCGGATGAATATAATATATATAAAACATTTGATTTAAGCGGAGTAAAATGGCTTAAAATAAGCGGAGGCGAATCTTTAATTGATAAAAATGTTTATAGAATTTTCCAAAAATTTGTTGAAAGTAATACTGCTAAAGATACATATTTAAAAATTATCACAAATTGTAGTCAGTTACCTACAAGAATGCAAGATGTGTTACAACATTTTGCAGGAATAGAATGGAGATTAAGTATAGACGCAGTCGGAGATCTTGCAGAATATGTGAGATATGGAACAAAATGGAGCGAAACTGTTGATATTGTCCATAGATTAATAAAAATGGATAATACAATAGGGTTTGGATTTAATTCTGTGTTGTCTATGTATAATATATTCCAAATAAAAGAGTGGATGAAGTTTACATATGATATTGCATATCAATATAAAAATGATCCACGTAAAATAAAAACAAATTTTACTCATCCTCATAGGCTTGTTGAACCTAGGTATATGAGTATTAGTATGCTTGATGACAAGGATAAAGATTTTATTCGTAGTCAATGGAAAGAGTTTGTTTATGAAAATAACATTCCGACCGAGCATCAATGGCCGTTTAACAGTATCGAAGATGAATTTAAAGTAGAGATAGATAATTCTTATCCCATTGAAACAGATTTAAATAAAAAATTTAGATCACAAAATAAAAATCAGAATTTAATCGAATTTAAAGAAAAGACTTTACTTCTTGATAAAATTAGAGGAACCGATATTCGTAAACTTGTACCACAATTAGTAAAATATTTAGAATGATAATAGATATATCTAATTTAAGCACTGTAATGGTTGAAGTTACAAGTAATTGTAATTCTATGTGTTTGCAGTGTGCCAGAAATGATAAAGGCGAAACAGTAAATCCATTATTACCTGTAGGACCAAAAGGTATTTTGGCAGAAAAAATTTTTAAAAAATTTTTTAATGATAAAGTTTTGCAAGGAATTAAAACAATACAATTTAATGGAAATTTCGGAGATCCTATTTTATATCCTAATTTTTTTAATTTGTTAGATTATTTAATTAGCAGTACTGTAAATAGAGAAGAAAAAATTCAAATACAAATTCATACTAATGGGGGTATAAGAAACATTAGTTGGTGGAGTAAATTAGGAACATATTTAAAAAATAATTTTCGTAAGGATAGCTATGTAGAATTTGGAATTGATGGAATAGATAATGAATCTCATGAAATATATAGAAAGAATGTAGTTTATGACCGTGTTATAGAAAATGCAAAAGCATTTATTAATGCAGGCGGAAATGCACATTGGCAATATCTAAGTTTTCAGCATAACCATCATTTAGTAGAAAAAGCTAAAGAAATTTCAAAAGAGTTAGGATTTAAAAAAATTTTTATAAAAACAAAAAGATTAAATGTTGAGATATTAAAACTTTATGAAAAAAATGTAGATAAAAAAGTTGTTCCTGTATTTGAAAATATGGCAAAAGAAGGATTGTCTAATTTAGAAAAATTAGTAGATACCAAATATAATGGCGACATTAATCAGTATTACAGCAATGGGGCAGTTGAATGCGAATGGTATAAAAAACAAAAAATGTATTTGTCTTTTGATGGCTTAGTTTATATGTGTTGTCATCATTCGGGTGCGTATGTTGAATTTGGCGATAGTAAAAAATGGAATGAATGGGTTGATAAATTTGGATGTAGATATGATAAAAATTGGAATAATTTAAATTATTACACACTAGAAGAAATTATTTCTCATCCGTTTTTTAAAAATGATTTAGAAGAAAGTTTTAATAATAATTTTACATCTAAAACAAATAAAAGATTAAAAGAATGTACACGTAGGTGTGGCGAACATACAATAATAAGGAATACTATAGACCTATGAAAAATATTAAAGATTTAGAAGAATGGATTGATTTTGATAAAAATCCAGAAAAACTTAAAGAATATAATTTTTGTCCAGTTCCGTTTACATCTTTGTACAGTAATTTTTCTGATGGTAAAGTTAGACCTTGCTGCGTCTTTTCTGATTATGAAACTTTAAATAAAGATGAACTTTTTAAAAATCCTAAGTATTTTAATCAAGAACTTAAAAGAATTTGGGAGGGTGATAAATGGCAAAAAATTAGAGAAAGTTTTTTAAAAAATGAATGGCCTACAAAGGGTTGTGAAACATGTCAAGATAGAGAAAAAAGAGGCATGCGTAGTGATAGATTTACACATCTGCAAAGGAATTATGATTGGTTAAAAGATAATTATAAGGAATTAGATGTAGTTAAAGGCAATAATTTAGAAACTCCATATGATTTAGATTTGCGACCTAGTAATTTATGTAATTTGACATGTAGGATGTGTACAACAGTTAACAGTTCAAAAATCAATGACGATGTAGAAAAAAATCCAGAATTAATGGAATTTTTTGGAACATCTAGCTACCCTGCATACGACGGAGAAAAGACTAGTAAAATTATAGAAGAAGGATTAGATTTAACCCATGTCAAATATATAAAATTATTAGGAGGTGAACCGTTAGCCGACAAAGGTGTTGTTAAAATTTTAAAATTTTTAGTTGATTCCGGAAAAGCAAAAGAAGTAACATTAAACATGACTACAAATGCTACTCTTACAGATAGATATTTTGATTTATTATCTAAATTTAAAAAAATTAGTTTAACAATTTCTTTAGAAGGAACTGGTAAAACTTTTGAATATATCAGAGATCCAGCCGATTGGGAAAAATGTAGAACAAATTTAGAACAAATACGAAATGTTCCAACTGAATCGTATATTGGCATTAATTTAGTCTTTCAAATGTATAATGCATTAACTGTAGATCAATGGTTACCTTGGTTTATAGAGGACTGGCAGCATAATTATTATAATGTAGGAAATAGCGGACCGTGTAATGTAATGCGAATACGAAATAAAGATTGGCTTTGCCCATCATTACTAGACGACGATGATAAAGAATGGTTTAGGAATGAATTAAATAAAATAAAAAAGTTTTATAAAATAGATAAGCATGATCCTAAGGCAAAACCGTGGTATGAATTAAATAGGAAAAGTAAACATGCATATAAAAAATTAATACAACCATTTGAAGTTTTGTTAGATGTTCCGCTAGGCGAAGGTTTTTGGAGATATAATAATAATCCAAGAGTACCAGCAAATGCAGCAGCAAAAGAACTACTTATAAAACATACCGGAACAACGGATAGAACAAAATGGCCCATACTAGATGATTATCCTTTGCCAACAAGAAAAGAATTATTAGATATTTTTAAAAGGCAAACAATAGCCTATGATAAAGTTAAAGAAACAAATTTGTTAGACTTATCGCCTAAATTTAAAAAATACTTAGAATGAATGATTTAAAATGGTCCAACTATGATTTTACTAAAATACCATTTAATAACTTAGTTCAAGTTGGACAAAGAACATTACTATATAGAGATCTTTTTACAGTTTCGTGGCTATTGGGTAGGTATTGTAATTATCGCTGTTCTTATTGTTGGCCATATGCAAGATCAAATACAAAAGATCACAGGCCTACAAAATTATGTCTATTAACTATAGATGAAATAAAGAAGCAGGCTAGGAATAATGGATTTAATAGTTTCCATTTTAGTTTGTCTGGTGGTGAACCTACATTCCATCCAGGATATTTAGATATTTTAAAATATCTCGCAGATGATGTGCCTAATACAAATTATACAAGCATACACATGACTAGTAATTGTTCTAGATCAATGGAATGGTTTAAACAGTACGTTGAATATGTAAAACCATTCCATAGGGCAAGTATTACTGCAAGTTTGCATACTGAACATGTATGCACAAAAGAACAAATGCAAGAATTTGCAGATAAGCTAATACTTTGTCAAGAAAACGATGTACAAATTACAATTAATCAAGTAATGGTGCCAGAATGGTTTGATAGAGATTGGGAAAATGCGTTATTTTTTCATGAACAAGGAATAAATGTAACACTAAAACCACAGAGCGATCCTACTGCTAGTCGTGTTGTTGATGGGTATACAGATGAACAATTAAAAAAATTATGGAATGGAATGCCGCAGCGTGCCTACACAGAATCTAAGCGTAAGTGGCAAGATCGACCAAAGCCATCATACGATATTAATCCTGGAATAATGGGTAAGAATGATGCAGGTGTTCCATGGCATATGCAAGTAGAATTTACTGATAAAGATGGAAAAAAATGGTATATGGATCAAGCAGAAAGATTTAATGCTTTTAATTTTAATAAGTTTAAAGGATGGAGCTGTAATGCAGGGTTTCAAGGTATAATAATTAGGGAACCTGACGGAAGCGTAAAGAGAAGTTATAGCTGCCATGATGTTCCTTTAGGAAATATTGAAACTGGATTTAAATTATTTGATAAACCAGGAATTTGTATTACCGACAGTTGTGTTTCAAGTGCTGATAGTAAAATTCCTAAAATGAGGCTAAATGGAATTAGTTGAGCAATTAGATTTTGATGTAAATTTGCATGAGTTGCAAAAACTCACTGAAGCTAATATTCATAAATCTATTTCATTCAGATTTGGAGGATTTTCTGTACAGCATAGGAAAGGTACGTGCAATCCATGGGCGCTTTATGACGGTTTAGAATCTTTAACAGAATATGATAATAATACATGTGAAAAGGATTTTGCTGAGTTACATGAAAAATTTGTAAATAGTGAATTTGTAGGTATTATAAAACATTTTAATTTGTATCGGACAAGGATTCTGCGATTAGAGTATAAAACCTGTTACAAATTACATAAAGATATGACTAAACGACTGCACATACCAATTTTTACAAATGAAAATTGTTTTTTTTATTTTCCTGACTACAAAAAACATTATCATTTAGAAGAAGGAAAAGTTTATTTAGTTGATACAACAAAATTACATACATTTGTAAATGCTTACCATAGCCCTAGGGTTCATATGGTAGGCTGTACAGATATAAATAATTAATGATAAAAAAATTTTATGAACCAAAGAATATATGGTTTTCAGGCGGAGTAGAAAGTTCTTTGTTGCTATATTTTTTGTTAAGTCAGCAACCAAACACAAAGACACATATTTTTACGATTGTTGAAAGAAGAACAAATTACCATATGTTACGTCCTGTTAACAATGTTATACAATGGTGTATTAACAAAACTAGTAATTTAAATATTGACCATATTATAAATTATATCGAAGACAAAAATGAAAATGAAAAATATTTAGAAATTATGTATAATGAATACAAAAATGGATATGTAACTTGTTTTGGGGTAAATGCTAACCCTCCTCATATGCAATGGGATGGTCCTAAGTATGATCCTAGGTCTAGCAAAGGCAAAAAGAGTGTGTGGATGCATAATAAATCAATATATGCTCCTTTTATAAACATAGACAAAAAAGACATTGTGAATTTGTATAAAAAAAATAATTTGGTTGAGCTATATAATTTGACATTTACTTGTGATGAACCTGTAGCAGGAAATAAACCTTGCAAAGAGTGCGGTGCTTGTAAAGAAAGAGAGTATGGAGAAGGAAGATAGTTTAAGTATAGAGGAATATAATACTTTACACGAAGGAAAATTTATAATTCCTTTAGATTATAAAATAGATATAGAATTGTTTGGTAAAGAAATACAAGATTATAGATTAGCATTTAGACGTTGGGGAGAAAAGCATATGCACGTTCCTAGGTTTGGTATTCCTTTAACAAATTTAAATGGCGATTTACGAAACAATCCAGAACCATGTTGTTATCCTTTAGATCAATGGTGTGATGCTAATCCTAATAGTAAGTATAGTGATCAAGACTTTAATGTTCCTACAGAATTGTTAGATTGTTCTTGTTTTGATGTCATTAACGAATTAAAAGAATATATGATACGATCCTGTGTATTATACTGGGGTAAAGACGCATATTTTATGCCACATGTTGATACTTGGTTACCTAGCAAAATTTTACGACTATGGGGAACATCTGATGCAACTAAACAAGATTTAAGACATTATTATGATTACAACGGTAACGATACCACTAAAGGTTACAAAATTATTGATAATATTGAATCTGGAAGATTATATCTAATGGATACAAGTTTAATGCATACTGGAAATGCGTTTGACAATGTGTATCAATTTTTTATAGCTTTGAATGTTAATGCATATAACTTATTAGAAAGGAAAAAATTAAAATATAAATTTCCAAGTTTTAGCTAATTAATAAATAAGCCAGCAATCACTCTATCTTTTTTTGAGTAATTGTCTGCACTATGCCATTGATCTACACGAATAATAATAGGAATATCTTCAATGAATGATTCTTCGTGTAATATTTTAGTTAGATAAGGGTTGGTTACAAAAAACGCATTAGATTTTTCTTCAACATTTCCAACTATAAGTTCGTGCCAAGTTGTAACTGTTTTTT
>Ga0181580_10000073_pt1 | contig 56314 bp, 59 predicted proteins | sample 071ome_23_FD_132413 | JGI IMG/M metagenome (GOLD analysis project Ga0181580, IMG submission 132413) | Coastal salt marsh microbial communities from the Groves Creek Marsh, Skidaway Island, Georgia - 071403BT metaG (megahit assembly) | ecosystem: Environmental > Aquatic > Marine > Intertidal... | reverse complement strand
CTGGCACAAGGTCTAATATGATCTATATGCCATTCACCTTGGTTTTCCCAAGAGATTAGATGACCGCATCGTTCTGATTCGTTTTCAAATTGGTTTTCCAAATGAATTCTCACATCTTCAAGCGAACCTACATATTCAAAAGTATGTTTTTTATCTTTTCGTGTGCTATAACTTTTTAGTGCTCCTCTTACGCGGTCACGTATTATCTTTATTAAATAACCGTTAGGATCACATTCTTTACAATTTTCTCTTCTTTTATTATGTTCGCATATTTGACTTCCTCCACATTCTTTACATCTGCATCTCATTCTATTATGTTCACATATATGACCTCCACCACATTCTTTACATAGGCTTCTTAGTCTATCGTGTTCGCATATTTGACTTCCGTCACATTCTTTACATCTGCTTCTTATTCTATCGTGTTCGCATATTTGACTTCCTCCACATTCTTTACAAGTGCTTCTTTCTCTATTATGTTCGCATATTTGACTTCCTCCACATTCTTTACAATAGCTTCTTCGTCTATCGTGTTCGCATATTTGACTTCCTCCACATTCTTTACAAACGCTTCTTTGTCTATTATGTTCGCATATTTGACTTCCTCCACATTCTTTACATTGGCTTCTTTCTCTATTATGTTCGCATATTTGACTTCCTCCACATTCTATACATCTTTCTTTTCTTTTATTATGTTCACATATACCACTTCCTCCACATTCTATACATTTTCTTCTTTCTCTATTATGTTCGCATATTTGACTTCCTCCACATTCTTTACAATAGCATCTTAATCTATTATGTTCGCATATACTCCCTCCTCCACATTCTTTACAAACGCTTCTTTCTCTATTATGTTCGCATATACTCCCTCCTCCACATTCTTTACAAACGCTTCTTATTCTATTATGTTCGCATATTTTACTTCCTCCACATTCTTTACAAACGCTTCTTTGTCTATTATGTTCGCATATTTGACTTCCCCCACATTCTTTACAAGTGCTTCTGATTCTATTATGTTCGCATATACTACTTCCTCCACATTCTTTACAATAGCTTCTTTGTCTATCGTGTTCGCATAAAATTTTTGTCCCATTCCATATAACGATATCATTATTATACATATATTTTTGACCCGTTATTCGGTGTGGTTTTTTGGGTAATGGTGAATAATCGTTCATATTTTATAAAACTATTTTATCAGGATTTCTTTTCAATTTTCCATAGTATATGCAAAATTGAAAACTTTTTTATTATAGGTGAGATAGTAACAAAAAGAGAAGCTATTATGAGCTCGGTAACACAACAAAGAAACGTATCAGTAGAGAAATATTTAGATATAGATTATAGAGATGTATGTAGTGAATGTGATGAAATGCCTTGTATGACAGAATGTAATAGATGTGGAAACGGTGTTTGTAATAGTATATCGTGCCAATGGGAGTTTCCACATAGATACAATACAAATTACATTATTTGTAATGATTGTTATAAGCGTATTGATAATAAACTAATAAACTACGACCATTTATTAGTTTATAAATTTTTGAAAAATAAAACGATAAAAAGACGAGCAAGTTATTAGAAAGTAAAAAATTGAATGTAGAATTGTAAATAATGTTTTTTTATCAAATAATTATAGAAATCCAAAATGACAGATATTTATTGGAGTTTTCCCGAAAAAGCGTATTCGAGTAATTCGTATACATTTCTATATAACGAACATAACGTCCATACAATTAGACCAAGAACAAGAGAAGAAATGGAACTACAACTTAAATATATAGATTTCTTAAACGAAGAAATAGCCAAAAGAGAAATGATAGAATTAAAAAAGATACAAAAAGAGTTGGATGATGAAAATGAAGATAAAGAAAATCAGGAAGTTTTAAAACTAATACAAATGCGGCGTATGAATTCAACCAATTTTGCCGAATTAACGTGTTAATAAAATAAAAACACCCAAATTATAGTGCCTGTATATACGGGTAACCAAACTAAAGTTACAAAAAAAATAGTCAATATACATAATATATGTGAAAATACCATAAAAGTAGTAATCGGTGCGTGTTTTACTAATACATATTTACATAATCGAGTTAAGGTGTAAACAGTATGGTTTGAATAGCAAAAAATAGAACAAAAAGCATAGTTGGGTATTTTTTTTTCACTATAAAAAACGAATTTTTTATTACATAATATACATGATTGATAAGGAATATATGAATGAATATATCGTTTAAGTTCAATAGGAAGTTTTTTTTGAATATACATATTTATACTATATATTCAAAAAATTATGCGTTATCATACTCAGTTTGAGTGGCATCTTTCAAAACTTGTGCTTGTGAAAGTTCTAAATTAGCTTGTTCTAACGCATTAAAAGCATCTGTTTTATTAGTTCTAGCAGTAAGAACCGCATTCAAAGCATTAATTTTAGCATCATCGTCCGGGCTAGTTAATCCAACTAACATAGCATTTATATCGGTAGAATCGTTGATAACAGCACCTTCATATAGAGCACTGACGTCAGCATATTTACTTTGTAAAGCAGCATCAGCATCCATAAATGCGGTATTAGCATTATCAGCAATAGCTTGTTTATTAGCAAGATTAGCAATAGCCTCTTGTAATTGTCTGTATAACCGATTTTTTCTACCTCTTAGAAGAGTAAGATTTTGAGAAGTTTGTCTAAAAGCATATGTAACAGCGGAAGTGCGACCAACTTGATATGGTAATCCAGCCTTTATAACTCCACCACCAAAGTCTCCATTATTATAACTATGTAATTGTGAACCACGTTTAGCGCCACTATAAACCATACTATATATTTACACAATATAAAATTGAATTAGAGTCAATTGATAAAAGTAACTATAACATAACAAGTATGGATACTGATACAGAACACATTTTGAATAGACCTTCTATTACAATAGAGGAAATAATGAATGATTTTAAGAATGCTGTTAAAGATATTCGAAAATATGCGGAAAGTGAAGATGAAGTAAAAAATGTATTAAACGAAGTAACTAATGGAAATGGTGATATAACGAAAATCTTCGAAACAATAAATGCAATAGAAGTGTGTGAAAAGGCACGTAATGAACCTGAAACATCAGTATAAAATTGAATACTTTTACATTATATAAATAATACACAATCAAATGAATCAAAATGTCGTATGACGAAGAAATCGAAACATTTTTCCGAAACTTAAAATTAAGTGAGGAAGTAGATAATTATCTAAATTATAATAAAACACCACACTATTACAGGAAAACAAAAGTAGGAACAATGAATAGAATAAAACAAGAATACCCTATCATAGATGAAAACAGTAACAATTTAAATATTCCAAATTATATGCGTGATTATAAAGAAATGAAAAAATACATAAATAAAACACTAGAAAAATGCGATGATGTCATAAAAGTAATGACATTATCAGAACCAGAAGTAGATACGTGTCCTGTATGTATGACGGAATTCGAAGAAACCAATTATGTCATACCTAAATGTAAGCATAAAGTATGTGCTGTTTGCTTTACAAATAATATAAAATATAACAAACATTCAGGTGATTGCTGCGTTTTATGTCGAGAACCAATTTGTTAAAATAAATAATTATGAATAAAAAGTACTAGCCCAAAGACAACGTCAATTGTTAATGGGATCCACGCTAGTATTTTTTCTTGAAATGCGTAAATAGAAGCTGCTAAAAAGAGCAATCCGTGGACTAATCTCATATTCGCCCACCACGTATTACCTCCAGCTTCAAAAGCATCAAGACGTAAATTATTGAAATACAAATATAAAAATCCAATAGTAGGTATTAATAATAACGCACCGTAATATGGTAAATAGGAAGGTTCAATAAAAAATGGTAATATAGCTAATATAATTCTAATAGGAATACACGCAAATAAAAAAAGAAGGGTTCTTTTTTGTATAGAAAACATAATCGTATAAATATTCATAACATAAAATTATCAATCAATTGTTTCTTTTTCTTTTTTTTTCTCATAGAAATGAGTGTATCTGATAAGTCAATGATTTCAATATCGTCTTCAGGGTCTTTATAAACTTCGATATTTTTAATCCATGAAAATGGCATAGTTCTTACACCAGGGACTGTTCCTAAGTCATTATTGGTATTATATTTGGTGACATGTAGTGTATCATTTGGTTCAGTAATTTGTTCGAATACCGCGTTAAATACTTTACTTGATGTGTAAAATGTGTAGCGTTGTCCTTTTACTAAAAACTCTTCCATATTTTTAGCATATGTATATATTAGAGTTCTATTGTTTTTAACTATTCAATTTTTACAAAAAATAACATAAACAAAATATGGTAAATAATAATATAACAATGTTCTCAGTTCGCGTAGAATATGTCTGGATAGACAATGATTTTAAACTACGTTCAAAGGTGAAAGTAATGTATAATACAGAAATAAACAACATTGAGGACATTCCAGAGTGGAATTATGATGGAAGTTCAACGGGTCAAGCACAAGGAAATGACTCCGAAGTAATTATTAAACCACGAAGTATGTTTACATCAAGACACGATATATTTCACGTATTGGTTTTATGTGATACATACACTCCAGAAAATATGGCATTATTAACAAATAACAGAGAATACGCAAATTTTATTTTTAATAAAAACTTGGAAGAAGAGCCGTGGTTTGGTATAGAACAGGAGTATTTTATAATAGACCCAAAGACAAATAACCCACTAGGATTTGATGAAAATAAAAAACAAGGACAATATTATTGTAGCGTAGGTGCTGAAAATGCTTTTGGACGTAAAATAGCAGAAGAGCATTTATTGGAATGTATAAATTATGGAGTAATAGTATCTGGTATGAATGCGGAAGTAGCACCAGGACAATGGGAGTATCAAGTAGGACCTTGTGTAGGAATAGAATCCGGAGATCATTTATGGATTTCTAGATATATATTACAAAAAATAGCCGAGAAACACAATGTAATTATTAACTTTGAACCAAAACCATTATCAGGAGATTGGAATGGTTCGGGTTGTCATACAAATTATAGTACAAAAAAAATGCGTGAAGGAACTAAAAATAAAACAGGATTAGATTATATCAACGAAGCAATTGATAAATTATCAAAAAAACATAACGAACATATGAATGTATATGGTTCAGGAAACGAATTGAGAATGACCGGACAACATGAAACCGCCTCATATAATGTATTTTCATTTGGAACTGCGAATAGGGGTGCATCAGTAAGAATTGGAAATACAAATATGCGAAATCAAAAAGGATATTTTGAAGATAGACGTCCAAGTTCAAATTGTGACCCTTATTTGGTAACGAGTAAAATATTTGAAACCACTGTTTTGTAACACTATAAAAATTAAAATTCATATTTTTATGGTGTAAACGTTTATTTAGATTTATTTTTTTTGGTTCGCTTTGGTTTTCTAGTAGTTTTTCGTTTTGTCTTCTTTTTGTTTGATTTACGAAGACGTTTTTTTCCACCAGATTTTGGTTTATCAGCACACTTTAAAAAGTTAAATAATTCCTCTTGTGACATTTCAATCGGTGTATCATAGTTAGTTTCATTTTGTTTAATATTTCCACCAAGTAAACCACGTGTTGAACGAAGTGGATATTGTCCGGGTGCATCAATGCCACATTGTGAACGACAAACCCACATTTTTAAAACAACATTTTTAAGAGGTATGTTATTCTTTTCACAATATTCGTCAATCTCGTCAAATAAGTCATCGTAGTCAAACGTTGATTTGCCATATTTTTTTAATATACCACTCCAATCGATAATTTTTGTATTATAATTACAGTGATATAATCCCATTATATCATGATATCCCAAATGTATATCACTTGTCTTTACAGACATATACATATCTCGTAATTGAATATTACTATTGTCAGGTGTAACAGTATCAACTGTATCAAATACTTTGTAGCAAGTTGCTTCTGGTATATATTTAATGAATGTTCTATCAGTATGACATTCAAATGGTTCAGCAAGTTTATTACCACAATAAGCATAAAATGAAATATTTTTGTAAGGGAAATCATATGTATTTGTGCTATTCGGATTTTCACTTCCGTGACATATTAAAATAAATGTATGTTCTGTACTAATATCAATAGGTGATTCGAAATTAGAATAATATAATGGATAATCATTATGAATCATATATTTATCTGTTTCCGAATACATAACTTCTTGGAGTGTTTTAGTGTTTATCAACGGAAGGAAACCGGATTTAGTATAACATTTAATTGCTGCGGAATTAGTTGTATTTACATTTAACATATATGGTAGAATATTACATTTATTTTGTGTGAGTATATTCATCATTAGCGTGCATATTCCTTTAACTTCTGGTTGAATATTAATACCTTTACATACATTCCAAATATAATTTACGTTTATAGGGGTTTGATTAGAATCATATAGTTCAGCAAAGTATTTATTGAACTCTACTGTTAAAAACCCACCAATATTTGGAACTAGACCTGATTTATCACAAGTATTGATAACATCTTCTAATGTCAATAGAATATAATTAGTATAGTTAGAGTGATTAAATATGTTGAGTATTTCTGTATCATTATTCTTGAATTCAGGAAAGCAATTTTTTAAAGAGTTAACAATTTGTAAAAAAAAATTATAATTTGACATACATTGTGTAATTTTTTTATCAAATAGTTTTTGCGAGTTAAACTTATCAATTACTAATGTATCAATTGTTGATACCATATTTTTGCTATTCGTATTCACTTTTGCTAAAATGTATTTTTGATTTGTTTTACTATCAACATAATAATAACTTAATGGAAAACCAAGCATAAAAAATATATATAATTATTGAGATATATATTTTACACAATATCATTTACTTTTTCTTTTTGACGACAACTTTCTTTTTAGTAGCTTGTGAAGACTTCTTAGAAGGACCTTCAGTTTGAATTTTTTCACGTTTAGTCTTGTATTTTGCGTATTCTTTTTCTAGAGTATTCAATTCAGTAATCCACATTTTTTCAACAGTAGTTTTGCGAAGAGTATCAAGTTCAAGTTCTGTATTTTCTTTTTCTTTCATAATATTAGCAACATTTTCTTCTGTGACGGAATCCATAGGCATTTTAATAAGGTATTTAAAATCCCCATCAATCGTATCGTATTTCTTTTTTGTAAGGAGTTCTGTAACTTGTTCGGATTTCTTGCGTCTCAAATCAATAGTTCCAGCTAATGTTTCTTGGATATATTTCGCACGATTCGATAATCTAACCAGCTTTCTTTCCATCTCTTTAATGAGATATTCCTTTCTTTTTTGATAAACATTAATTCTTACTCCATAGAAGTCATCGATAATTTCTTCTGGCGATGAATACTTATGAAGCTTACGTTGAGAATTAAACATATGCATATTGGTAGTGCTAACTGTAGTAAATAGTTTGAGTAGTTTTTCAACGCCATTACAATCATTGGCATCAATTTCGCCTTCCAATTGGGCTAGTTTGCCTCGAGGGAAAACCACTGTGAAGTCTACTGTAACCTCTGTAGACACTGATGTAAAATCACGGAGTTGAGGAGAAGTTTTCTTACCATTCTTATCAGTCGTTCCATCAACAAGACCTTCAAGATAAGAAGTATATGGCATAGTCCAGGACCCTACAGGTAATTCAGTAATGCGTATTTTATCATCAGCAATCTTTTCATAAAGACCCTTAATCAAATATTTATTATCAGCTATTTTTTTGACACTACCCTTGAACCCTTCATAGTATGGCACAAATTCAATAGCAGAAACATCTTTTTTGGTTAATTTATTTTTCAAATATTGAATAATTACACTCGGGTTATAAGGAGCAATACTACATGAGAAGCCAGTTCCAATACCAGTGATTCCATTAATCAACGCAAATGGAATAATCGGAACATAATAATCTGGTTCAACAATAGTACCATCATCATTTAAATAATTCAAAACACTATCATCTAATTCTGGAAACATATATCGAGTCATAGGATTTAACATAGTGAATATATATCTCTCTGAAGCACTATCATCACCACCGTGTAACCTAGTACCAAACTGACCGTTCGGTTCTAAAAGATTAATATTATTAGAACCAACAAAGTTCTGTGCCATATTTACAATAGCACCATTCAAACTAGCTTCACCGTGATGGTAAGCACTATGTTCTGAAACGTATCCTGAAAATTGTGCTACTTTAATTTCTGATGTAAGTTTCCTTTTAAAAGCAGAGAATAGGATTTTTCGAAGAGATATTTTTAAACCGTCAACCATATTAGGTATAGAACGAGCACAATCATAAGTGCTGAAATGAATCATTTCTTGATTTATGAATTCTTCATATTGAACGCTGGGTTGATTCGTATCGAGGTAAGAATCCTTATCATAGTTTTCCAACCAACCCTTTCGGTCATCAGCACGTTTTTTATTGAAGATTTTATCAATAGTATCATCGCTGGTTTTACCGGAATAAACAAAGTCAACGATTTTCTTATTCGAGAAGTAGTCTTTGAACTCATTGGATGTAGAAGTACCAAGACCCTTAAAATACTTAATAGTCCAACCACTCGGAACGCCTCCTTCGAATGTTTCCTTCCAACGATTGTATTCACCATCGTTATAAAACAACTTGACTTGTGAACCTTTCTTGGCTCTAAGGATAGGAGTATTCATAAACGAAATGAATCCTGGAATTTTAACCAACGACCCCCATTCACTATGAAATAGATTAATACACAACCCTTTGATATGCGACCCATCCAAATCTTGGTCCGTCATATACATAATCTTTCCATATCGAAGATACCTATGAACGTCGTCAATTGTATTATACTCTTTTCCGGTTTCCAATCCTAGAATTTTCTTAATATCATTGATTTCTTTATTTTCAGCAATTTTCTTAAGTTGCTCTCCACGAACATTCAATAACTTACCTTTTAAAGGGTAAATTCCCATAATGTTGCGGTCATCACTTGATAATCCAGAAACAATACCAGACATAGCACTAAGTCCCTCACATAATATGAGAATACAGTCTTTGGATTGATTGGTTCCACTGAAATTAGCATCAATGAAGTTAGCAATTCCACGAACAGATTTGGTTTTAGAACCATCCGTTTTCTTTGCCAGCTTATTTTCTTTTGCTTCTGTTAAAGAACAAGCAGTTTCCATGACGCCCATCTTCGCAACTCTTTCAATAAATCCATCAGACACACTACAAGACGAACCAAATTTTGCGAACGGCGTATTCATATAGTCCTTCGTTTGACTATCAAATGCTGGATTTTCAATATCACAACGGAGGAATAGCATAAGTTGTTCTTTAATGGCGGATTGGTTTACCTTGATTTTCTTTTTCTTTTCGATATAGTCACAAAGCTTACGTGTAATTTGTCCTGTAATATAATCAACATGCTTTCCACCCTTGAAAGTACAAATACCATTCACAAATGAAACGTGTGTAAATTCGTGTGTAGGTGAAATAGCAACTGCGTATTCCCAACGTTCGTCCTTTGATTCATATACTCTTTTGGAAGTATCTTTACCACCAATATATAAATCAATGTATTGTTGAAAGTTTTTGACAGGAATTTGATTATTGTTATACATAACCTTGATTTTCTTGATAGAGTGGTCGGTTACAGCACCAATGTCATATACACGTTTTTTTAACAATGCTAGCATATCGTGTGTCAATCCTTGAACTCCTAGCCTAGCATAATCCGGTCTAAACGAGACCTTGGTATAAGGTTTAGTAGTCTTTGGAACTTTCGTAATGACTGGAGGAGAAATGTTATCAAGATTATTATGATATTCTTGAACGTATTTTAAACCACGTGTATGGTCGATAGTTTCTACACGACCATATAAAGACCAAATCAAAACCAATTTGAAACCAAAACCGTTTTTACCACCAACTATACGTTTTTCATCCTTATTATAATTTGTGGAAGTTCGCAAATGACCGAAAACCATTTCCGGAATCCAAATATCATACTCCGGATGTTTAGCAATGTCAATACCATTACCGTCATTATTTAATGTGATAGTCCCATCTTCGTCAATATTCGTTTCAATGAAGGTAACGAATTTTTTATCAAGTAATGGCGAATGAATCATACGAATTACATGGTCTCGGCAATTGACAATACCTTCATCAAATAATTTGTATAATCCCGGAATGTATTCAATATCACGCAACACAATCTTTTTTGATTCATCGTCGTATACCCACATTTGTGAATCAACATTTTCAACCGAACCGATATACGTATCTGGATTATCCAGAATATGTTGTTTATCGGTTTTACGTTGATATTGTTTTGCGAGAGCTGAACTAGTAGTGGCAGTAGACATAGTTATACGTTAGTATAGAAATATATGTTTAATAGGTTTGTTTTATTACATTTTCAATTTTCTATCTTCATTTTATAATAAGGGGGAAAAATGCCGAAAATGTTTAGTGCCAACCCCAGAGTTTCAACAACTGCTACTTCTAAAAAATCAACATCAACAAATAATACGTCAACAACTAGAAGTATGCGGTTGTCACAACTAACAAGAAGTTCGAAATTAAGTGTGAATCGAACATTAGCCAATGTATTTGGACCTACAGATATATATTTATCTGCGACGACCATTCTTTATAATGTATCAGCTGGAATAGAAATAGGTAGAATTAGTAGTAAAGATGTAAATTCGTTTTCATTTGTTTATACATTGAATGACACTACTCATTTTTACGTTCAAGGTGATAAATTATATACCAATGCTATTTTTACTGATAGAACTATAAATGGTTATACGACTCAAATAACATCAAACGATGGAACATATAGTTTTTCAAAAACTTTTTTTATTTCATTTCAAAAACCACCCGTTGTTGCTAATTTAATAGCTCCAATCATAGTAAGTCAAGGACAAACCGCAACGGTAATAGACATAACAAATACATTTTATGATGCAAACGGACATATATTAACATATACTCTTAATAATGATAATCCGGACTTGTTAAGTGTCAGTATTAATGAATATAAATTAAGATTAACATACAATACTAGTAATACTGGAATTTCAAATATAACAATAACTGCTTATGATGATTATAATGAGTTTGCTGTTACAATGTTTTCAGTGTTAGTTGTTCCATTGAATCCTCAATATACTATTACTGTAAATCCAATGCCAGATGTTTTACCAGACCCAATAGTAAATATAATAGATGGTGAAATTACATCATATACAGAGTTAGACAGTTCATATGTAAACATGAGTGTAGATGATTATAACACACTTTCAGAAGATGAAAAACGTAATCTAGTTAAAACAAATATAACATCACTTATATCAAAATATGCTAGCACTATTAATCCAGATACTGGAAATGTAGACCCAGATGTAATATTGGATGTGTATGCCCCAATTGATATGTTACCATTTCCATCATTAGGCTTCAATATAGATAAGGTCAGAATAATAGATGGTTCAAAACAAGGAAATATAGATATAACCAATAATATTGAAAATTCGGCTTTATATGTTTATACAAAACCTGGTTCAATTGTATCAATTTCATTAATAAATGATGATGTAATATCAGTAGAACAACTAACAAATACAACTTTTAATGTTTCAATTAATAATAATCCCTCTGAAGTGAAGAATACGGGAGATTTTATTAATCTGCCAAATGATAGAGTGATTATATTGAGTAGTATATTAATTACAAAAAATAACCCTCCTGTAGCGTATGATATTAATTACTCTTTCAATGAGGATACCACTTTGAATGTTATAGATTTAAGTGGAAGTGATATAGATGTTGAAACGAATAGAGTAAGCACAAATTACATACGCTATATCATATCTGCATTACCACAACATGGAATAATAGATGTATTAGAAAATGAAGATTTGGTAAGTAAAGAAATTAAATATACACCAACTGCTAATTATTTTGGTACGGACACTATTTCATATTATATAAAAGATAATTATGGAATAGTTAGTAATACAGCAACGGTAAATATTAATGTTATTAATATAAATGATGTTCCTGAATTTAATAGTACACCATTAACAACAACTGTAGAAGATAGCGTTTATACATACGAAATATCTGTTAGTGATTTAGATTTTGAAATTGTCTCATTTACTAGTGAGAATTTGCCTTCTTGGTTAACATTAACAGATAATGGTGATAATACAGCAACATTAACTGGAACACCATTACAAGAAAACGTAGGTAATAATTACATAACAATAATTGCTACAGATCCAGCTGGAGGAACATCTAAACAAGAATTTACTATTAGTGTTGCGAATGTAAATGACGCACCTCTTTTTACAAGTAGCGATATAACAACAACTAATGAAGATAGTGTATATACGTATACGATAACAGTAAGTGATGAAGACGGAGATAATTCAACAATAACCGCAAATACATTACCAAATTGGTTAACATTAACAGATAATGGAGATAATACAGCAACATTGACTGGAACACCATTACAAGAACATGTAGGTAATAATAGTGTAATAATTGTTGCGAGTGATCCAAATGGAAGTGTAACAAACCATTCATTTACTATTAGTGTAGCCAATGTAAATGATGCACCTGTCTTTACAAGTAGTGATATAACAACAACTAATGAAGATAGTGTATATACGTATACAATAACAGTAAGTGATGAAGATGGTGATATTTCTGCTATAACAGCAAACACATTACCAAATTGGTTAACATTAACAGATAATGGTGATAATACCGCAACATTGATAGGAACGCCATTACATGAACATGTAGGTGATAACAATATAATAATTGTTGCGAGTGATCCTAATGGAGGTGTAACCAACCATTCATTTACTATTAGTGTAGCCAATGTAAATGATGCACCTGTCTTTACAAGTAGTGATATAACAACAACCAATGAAGATAGTGTATATACATATACAATAACAGTAAGTGACGAAGATGGTGATATTTCCACAATAACCGCAAATACATTACCAACTTGGTTAACATTAACAGATAATGGAGATAATACAGCAACATTATCTGGAACACCATTACAAGAACACGTAGGTAATAATAGTGTAATAATTGTTGCGAGTGATCCAAATGGAGGTATAACAAACCATTCATTTACTATTAGTGTAGCCAATGTAAATGATGCACCTGTCTTTACAAGTAGTGATATAACAACAATCAATGAAGATAGTGTATATACATATACAATAACGGTAAGTGATGAAGATGGTGATATTTCTGCTATAACAGCAAACACATTACCAAATTGGTTAACATTAACAGATAATGGCGATAATACAGCAATATTAACAGGAACACCATTACAAGAAAATGTAGGTGATAACAATGTAATAATTGTAGCGAGTGATCCAAATGGAGGTGTAACCAACCATTCATTTACTATTAGTGTTGCGAATGTAAACGTCCAACCAACAGGTCAATTAGACATATCAGGAGTTGTTATGGAAGGTGAAACAGTAGAAGCAGATACAACTGATATTGAAGATGAAGATGGTATTTTAACATATACTTATCAATGGGAATTATCAACTGATAACATAAATTGGACGATTCTAACTGGCGAAACATATAATACTTTCATAGTACCAAAGGATGAAGGAAATGTAGGAGATTATATTCGTGTAAAAGCAGTATCAAGTGATCCATATGGTAATACAACATCTCATACATCGTCATCCTATGAAATTTTAATATTCAATGATCCACCTACAGATATTCAAATATCATCGAACGAAATCTATGAAAGTTATGAAATAGGAAAAGAAATCGGCACATTAACATCAAGTGATATAGATAGTACAGTATTTACATATTCTGTAAATGATAATAAATTCATAATCAATAATGATAAATTATTCAGTAATCACGTGTTTGAATATGGTCCAAATAATACATATGCTATAGATATTACAACAACCGATGAAACTGCTAATAATTATACAAAAACAATAAATATATTAGTCAAACGATTATGGGAATACACAATATTATCTAGTACAACTGTAGCAATTGGTGATAACACAAATAATCTAGCAAATGGAACAGTATTAGGAACAAACTTAACAGGAAGTATCATAATCCCATCAACAATATATGATAATGGTAATACATACACAGTAACAAATATTTATCAAAACGCATTCAATGGAAGTAATGTAGATAAAATAATCTTCTCTGGCGATACAACATATACTTTAGATATACCATTGAAACAAAATTTCCAAGTAACACAGGTAGATGAAGAATATGTTTTACATCAATTAGAAGAAGTATAATAAAAATCATAATATAATATATAATGAATTCACAAACGTTTAATTTTAAAGAAACAACTGAAGATAGTATTACATATTATATTATTCCAAAAGGTACTTTTTTGTATCACGGTAGTAATAAGATTGATTCTCCAACACAATTGGATGAAGAAAGACATACATTTTTTGCATTAACAAACAAATATGCTAATAAATATGCGAAAGAAACCGGAAATGTATTACGATTTAAAGTAGATAAAGACCTGAAACTAGTTGCTATGGATAAAGATAATGAAACATTATATGAAAAAGCATCGATTGAACCTATTAATATTAAAAAAATAATGGATGAAAATTATGGTTTCCATAACGAACATAAACGAAAGTCTATACCAAAAAATGATAATGAATTGTCAGAATATTTATGTAAAGAAGGATATGATGGTTATGCCGCAAACCATATGGAAGGAACCACATTTGACGAAGATTTAGACCCTGAATTGATAATATGTGATAAAAGTAAATTAGAATTTGTAGAATTAGTAAAAAATAAAGTACACCGAGAACCTCCACGTGTAGAAAGACCACAAAAAAAGAGAAATGTAATCGCTACACCAATGAAAAGAGGACCTGGGTTATTTGGAGATGATGATGAAAGTGAAGATGAAAGTGAAAAAGGACCCGGATTATTTGGTGATGATGATGAAAGTGAAGATGAAAGAGGACCAGGTTTATTTGGATTTAGCACACCTACAAAAGGAGGAAAGAAAAAACAAAATCTATCTAATGTATATAAGAAAAATACTATGAAACGTCCAGTTCGTGCCGAAGATGGAACATATACAGTAAAAGGTAAAAAATATAAAGAATTATTTGGTTCAAGAGAACAAGTTCATAATGGAACCGCATATAAAACAAAAGCAGGTCTTACAAAAGATGATATACTTATGAATAAATGGGGTCGTTTGGTTTCAGCAAAGAAACACGAAACCGCAAAGAAGGAGATGCGTTTAGAAAAACACGGTTATACAGCAAAGAAGGGAAAGTTTGGCTACGTAAAAAAGAATAAGAGCAAAACCCGTAAAAACAAGAAATAATTATACTATATTTGGAATAGAACTATAGTATAATTTAGAGAATATACCATTCATGAGATAGGAATTTATTATCAAGAATATAATTATCGAGATTATCAAATACATACTTTTCAAAATAGGTTTTGCTTACAATTAACGAATTCGTTGATGAATGGAATTTACAATAATATGTATATGCGTCATAAATAGATACGGGTGAATTTAGATTAGGAGATGAAACACGAGTCATACTTTTATCATTATTACTTCTTAATGTTTCCTTCATATTATCGAGAGCAGTTTGAATATCTAATTGTTTATCCCATAATTGGCATCTTATCCCTGAAATGTATTTATCGTGTTCAATTTCAATCATAGGGAAAAAATACTGTATTAAATCAATGGTTTGTTTATCATTTAATTTTACATTGCGATTGTTATTAATATTACACCATTTCTTAAATAACGAAACAATTTCCTCAATTTCAAAATCATCTTCATTATCATCCAGAACAATTGTATCTCCCCAAAAATGTAAAAATTGTTGTATAGCTGGTAAATATTGGCTACAAATACCAATAAAAGAGTCTTGTTCTTCGGTGTAATAAATACCAATTTTTTCAAGAAGAATAGTTTTGAATGTATTTAAGAACATAATAGGTGGTAGATTTTTAGTATCTAGAAAATGTTTCCATAAATATTGCATATTTTTCCAAGTTATTTGTGTAGACCGGTTTAATGCATCAGATGTTTCATTAATAATAGACATATTTTTGTTAGATAGGTTAATATCCAAGTAATCAGTAACAAATGTAGTAACTAATTTATCGGGGTCCATATTTTTAACGTAAAATACAGAATCTTTCAAATCATCATCATTACAATATTCATTGACAAAATCATCTGATGACCCATACCGTATAGAATAATGCGAAGCTACACAAATCAAATCGAGTGGTAAGTTGTTAATAATCTTATTCCACACGTGTTCGTGTCTAACTGTATTATTAATATTGATTAATCTACAATCATCATAAGTATGGTCGTGATATTTGTTTTTGAAAGTTTGACCTATACCAATACCAATCAAAAATTGACAAATCTGATTTAATTCTTTAATGAATTGTCTAGATGTGGAGTTTATATAGTGAACCAGATTCATATTTTTTCTATGAATATTATCACCAATGATAGTAAGGAAATATTTTGCTTCATTTCTACTAGCAAATAAAGTAGGATATAAAGCATCAATAACTCCTTGAATAGTTATGGATTCGGGGATAGTAGTAATAAGACTTGTTTCTTTTATACGTTTCATTATATGAATTTTGGTTTTTTGTTTCCAAGACATTAAATTTTTACCTCTTGTAATTGTAGTTAAAATATTATGTAATATATCATCTTCACTAATGACTTGATAATGAACTCCATTGTAATAAAAGAAACGGTCGGTAGTCGATATGAAAAAATACTGATTATCATTTAAAAAAGTGCTAATAAAATTATCTTGTTCGTTAGTTAATTCTTCAATTCGTGATATACGCTGTTCGTGTGTAATTTTAATATTATCAATAACATTTGGGAGTTGATTTACTATATAAGAATCTATCTTGGAAATCATCCAATCATCATTTTTATATTTCTCAAAAATATTATTGATGACCTTATTTGAACTATTAACACAGTCTTCTAACGATTGTTTAATAGTTTTATCTTGTTCTTGAAGATCCATAATACAATATAATATATTAACTTTATATTGTATTTTTTTAACTTATATGGTAACAACGCTACGCTGTTCTCTGTCAATTTGATACATATCTTCTCCATCAGCAATACTAGCCAATAAATGTTTTGAAATAATAGCATTTGTTTTTAATACAGCGTCACTTGATAATACAGCAAACCACTGATATTTTTGACGTCTTAAGATTTCTTCCGCTGGAATATAAATGCCATATGAATTGGGATGAAATTGAATAAACGCTTCTTCCATCAAGTTTTCTAGTAATACTGCCTTACCATCGTTATTCTTAACACCGACCAGTTCTCCACCGTGTAAATTCATCTTTTGATTATTGATTGCTACTTGACACCAATACGAAGAATCGCCTACAAATTCAAGTTCATTTGTAAAATGCTTGCCCTTATTGCGTTTCTCGAGATATTCTATAAATTCCATAATAACAGGGTCGCTTTTAGATGCACCCATAAAATATAATTCAGGAGCGAAATTTTTATTACTGGTAGTTTTTAATAGATTAGTATTGTGATTTATATTTTCACATACAAATGGTTTGTTCCAAGCAATACCGTCTTCGTAAAACTGTTTTAAGTTTTTAGTGCATACAAATGAATTGGGGACAGTCATACCACCATAAAAGTAAATTAACTTAAGCATAGCAACCTCTCTTAATTGAGATCTATGTGGTTCAGGAACATTTGTTAAATTAATATCCCATGATGGAATTAGTTTACTAAATGATTCGTCATCAATTAAACATATATTGAAATCCTTACCACAGTGGTCTATGATAGTTTTGATTGTTAAATGAATATAAGGTTGATTTAAATCAGTTGTATTTCTGGAATAAAAATCTTTCCATTTACGTGCGTTTACCTCATATTTTGTATGTATCCATATTTTGGGACGATTATGACCGTATAATGGCGAATCATTCAAAAGATATTTTTGTATTAACTCATATTCATCATTTGGTTCGAAATTTTGTTTATACTTATTTGCGAAATAACTAGCAACAAATACAATACCTAATGTAAATATATATGTGGATGTATTCTTTGAACTAAATAACATTGTTTGATATATAGTATAATAATATAATATAGAATTTTCTGTAAATAAATTACACCGCTAATAATTTATTTACCACTTTCAAAATAGATAGTATAATCAATATTGTATTTAGATTTGTTATAATTAATTTTGGAAGTAAACATAATGGCTTGATGCTTACATACTTGTCTTATAATAGTTGTAAATGTGTTATATGTCATTTCACGTTCCAAGTAAAATAGTTTACCTTTATGATAATATTCTTTTAATTCATTACAGAAATCAATATGATAATTATTATACATCATTTTTTTATATGCGTTCATATCAATCAAATAGTAATTTGACTTCTTTAAAGCGATTTTATCGAGTAATGAAAATAAAATATCAATAGGTACACTATCTTTAAATATTTGGGAATTCATAAAGAGATTATATAATACTTTATATAAAATTTTCCTAAAGTATATTTAATTCTCACTCGATAACTGTTGTTTTAATTTTTCTAAATACAAAATACCATCCATAAGTTCTTCTTGTGCATGTTGTATCCAATCTTTTGTATTTAAATCGGTTCTATCCAAATTTGTGCCATATTTCATTCGTCCAAATTTGGCTCGTGTAACAAATTTATTAATAACTGATTTTACAACACTATCTAATTGAATACTATTATCAGAAATATCGTTTTGTGAGAGAACAGAATCAAGTAATTTGTCAGTTTCAGACATTATATAATAATTTATTATAAGGTCTAACCTTTATGTTAGTAATTCGTGTAAATTATTTGTAAATAATGCCAATTCTATTTCATTTTCGTGTATATTATGAACGATAGTGATATATTTACATAAAAAAGGTATTACTTCATATTTGGTATCTTCGTCTAATATTTTTGTTTGTTTTATGAATGAAATGAAATAATCTATTATATCTATTACGGAATATCCATAATCATAAATATTGTAAAGTATTTCTATAGCTTTATCCAATTCATCCTTTTGAATGTGTTTTATGTATTTTTCAAGCAATTCATATGATATATTTGATACCAGTTGTTTACATAGATCAATATGAATGGGTGTTCCAATAATATACATTTTTTCCAAATAGTTAATTAGTATGCGAATGGAATTATCTGCTATTTTTAACAAATAATCTTTTGATTCTTGGTCTATAATAATGTTTTCGTTTGTTACAATTTTATTCATAATGTTATAAATGTCATTATTTGTAGGTAAGTCTATTTTAACAATATGTGTTCTCGATTGTAAACTTTCGATAACCTTTTGAAGATTACTACATACAGAAATAAAATGAATATTGTTTTTATATTTATCAATATAGTTACGAAATACTTGTTGACTTTGTTCGTTAATACTGTCAATATCATCTACAATTACAATTTTCTTTTTTCCGTGGATAGAGCTTCTCGATTGACAAAATGTTTTCATTTCATTACGGAAATATTGAATACCTTGTTCTTTTAGATTATTAATAAATAATGTATTGTATTCCGGAAAGGATTGTGTTTTCGTTAATCCATAATATTCTCGTATGATTGCATATAGTAAAGTGGTTTTTCCAGAACATTGATTTCCAATAAATAAAATATTTAAATTATCGAGGTCTATGAGAGTATGTATGGTTTCTTTTAGACGGTCACTTATATAAAAATCATTTACATAATATGGTTTATATTTTTGTATAAAAGTGGTATCTAATTTATTTGTAGACATTTGTATTATTTTGGTTATATAAATTTATATCATTTATAAATAAATATTATAAAGACACCCTTATATAAATTATAATAATAATAAATGCCAACACATTATGAAAATTTAGGTATTGATAAAAACGCAAATCAAAGTGAAATCAAAAAGGCTTATCGTGCTTTATCGTTAAAATATCATCCAGATAGAAATTCTACAGAAGAGGCGAAAACCAAAATTCAAGACGTAAACGCCGCATATGAAGTATTGAGTGATACAGAAAAAAAACAAGCATATGATAATGAACTGAATGGCGTAAATCAACATCAGCATCACTTCCATAATATGAATGCAGGGTTTAATGACGTGAATAGTATGTTTAATATGATGTTTAATGGTATGAACGTTCATAGTAATATGCCTAACGTTCAAATATTCCGTAATGGTAACAGAACTACACACGTATTTACAAGTAACACAAGTATAGGAAAACCACCTGAAATTACGAAACACATAGAAATAACTATGGAACAATCATACACTGGTGTCACATTACCGATTGAAATAGATAAATGGATACAAGAAAATAATAATAGGAGAAATGAAAAGATGTCTTTAATGGTGGAAATACCTCCCGGTATAAACCATAATGAAAACGTAATCATAAAGAATGCTGGAAATGAAAATCAGCAAGCAAAAGGAGATATTCGTTTTGTTATAAGTATCAAAAATACAACACCTTTTAAGCGTAATCATTTAGATTTAATCTATGATAGAAATATATCATTGAAAGAAGCTTTATGTGGATTTACATTCGAATTTCAACATTTGAACGGAAAAAAATTAGCAATGAATAATACAAATCCGATAACAATCATAACACCTGGATATAAACAAGTAATTTCTGGATTAGGTATGAAAAAAAATAACGCAGTAGGTAATTTGATATTTAATTTCAACGTAGAATTCCCAAAAGAACTCACAAACGAGCAACGTGAAAATATATCAAATGGATTACCATAAAATATAATAAATTACCATCATTATATTTTATGCTGAAATTCTCTTGGTAGGAATCTCCTTATCAACAATGTAAATAGAGTTCTCAGTTACTATAATATACTCGCTACCTGATTTAAAAATCTTAGATATAGGACTTGTATATTCCTCCTCACTCTTAACAAGCAATTTCTCTTGACTTTCCTTTACACCAATCAATGACTCTTTTTCAAGAGAAGAAGTCCAGTAATCCATCATAATTGGTTTATCTTCTACGATAGATAGCTTAGCTACGTGTTGAAGTGTGTTATTTTCGGGTAATCTATAATTACTTTTAGTAGTTTGTTCATTATTATCTTGCATTTTTACAATATATGTTATTACAGTTATATTACTTTAAATAGTTAAATTAATAAGTATATTATTTTAAATAAAACTAACTATAAATTAAGATTTTTACGTATATTTTTTCAATGTAAAATATACATATTATGTAAAGATGAATAATACTCCAAAAACAAATAAACAACAAATTATAGAAAAATATTGTCTTATTGTTAAAGAATTTGTAGATAGAATTAAAACGTCAGAAACTATCATAAAGTCGAACCAATCTATATTTAGTTTATCTGTTGGACTGAACTCTATACATCGTGTATTTGAATACACCTTATTAAAAACAAAACAAATAGATATGGCTTATTATACCGCCCAACAATCGTATTATTATTTTTTAGAATATATTGAACAAATTAATGATTCGCAATTAATGAATAATTTAAACCATAAAGATGCTATAATGTTTGTTTATAAAAAGGCAATTTTTGATGTTCATGATGGAAACATCAATGATAAATCTACACCACTAACTAATATAATGTCATTAACGAGCACAATTAACATTAGTGATAAAGAATGGAGAACTTTATTTATAAGAATATCTAAATTTATCAATGCCTTTTTATGTTGGAATAATTACTTATATGACTTTTCATTCCGAATAGATATATGTGTTCGTTTCTTAGAAAGATATTTATTAAATATAGAAAGACTGGATTTTACAACATATTATCTGGAATATATGCATCAAAACATTCCTATAGATAAGGAAAAATATATCGATATTTTAGAACATATGCTATTAAAAAGTGAGAAAACGAAACGAATACGAAGTGGTTCAATTACCGAACAAGAAAAAAATGAGGTTATATTTAATAAATTGTCAATAGAAAATAATATATTCAAACATAAATTCGATACACTAACAACCGATAAATTTGTGGAATGGTTATTAAGCGAATAATTGATTATAATATTCACTGGTTAATTGAATTGTTTTCTTTCTTATTTTTTCTTTTTTTGTTTTTTGTTCTGTATGCATATTTTTTACATTTATATTGCGGTATTCATTGTATAGTATATTCTTTATAAAACTATAAACATAACGTAATACTTCTTCCGTACAATTACCTACAATTAAACAACTCCCCGTTCTAAAAATCATAAAGGATATTTCTGTATATTTTTTTGCGTCATCCAATTCTGACATTTTCATATTTCTATCTTCGTTTAGTATTTGCCCGTTTTGTAAATCACTATTAAATCCGGAATCTTTATTGAAATAAAATTTACATTTTACACCTGGGTAACTACACGGGTCATATGATGTATCTATATTATATTTTGAACTGCGTAATATTGAATATAATTTATCTCGATTGATATAATATCCACAATTAAAATTAGAATTTATTAATACATTGTTTTCCTCATCATGCTGAATAAATTCAAGTGATGAATTTGTATAATTGCTTAACATATTCAAAACCATTTTTTTAATAATGATTAAAATATCATTATTTAATACTCCTGGAATTTCCATTTTACCTGTATTAAATACCTTTACGTGAATTTCATTATATTTATCATTATATTTAAACCGCATTACAAGAGCAAAACAATTATAAAACGCATTTTTCACTTTACCCCGACAAGTCATAATGTCTTTTTTCGAAACACCTATGGTTATTTTACGTTCATCTTTAAATTTTACTCTTCTTGCTTGAGGATTATCGATTTGTTTTATGATTACTTCATTGTAATATTTCAAATTAGTTAGTTTCTCATTATACTTTTCATAATCCTCTTTTGTATTAGAAACTATCTTAATTTGTTTTTTAATAACCCCTTCTTCTGGTTTCCAATAATCAATAATAGGTATTTCCCAGAATATATTTTGTATGTCAATTGCTTGATTTAAATATAATACTTTTGTCGTGGTTGATATGTATAATTCTTCACATTCTGGTATATTATCATCGCTAGTATCTTCTGTAATATCGTTTTCTATTATAGTTGGTTCATATTTTTCATTGAATTGAGAAGTATCACCACTTGATTGTGATAACAAAAACTGGCTCCATTCATCATCTATCATATTGTTTTAATAATATTACTATTAAAGTAGTATAAATACCTTTATATTATTTCAATTTTATACATAACAATCCTTAAAATTTTCACAAAAATAGTCGATCGTGGTATTCAAATCAGTTTTGTCTGAATGTATAACCACTTCAGTATTGTCTATAAAAGTTTTTGTTATGTTTTTTATTTTGTTTCGAATGACATAATTAAAATATTTTATTATGATGCTCTTCTTGTCAATGTTATAGTTTATACTTGTCTCTTGTATATACGCTTTCAATTCTTCTGTCTTATTATTACTATGTAAATTGTATATTTTTTCCCATATTTTATTGGTAATTATACTACTACTCCATTCAATTAGGTTTTGATTCAATTGTATAAAATTAATCATACTACGAATATCTGATTTATATGTTTTTTGAATAGTTTGAATTACACTATCCGGTAAATATAAATTTTCTTTTTCCGTAATATTACTTATGAAATTATAAATATCCTTTTCTGGTAATTGATTAAACCGGATACATATAAATTCACTTTGTAAAGAATCAATTAATTTACTAATGTAGTTACATATTAAACAAAACCGCACATTATAATTTGTTGACTGCATTAAATATTTTAATGCTTGTTGTGCGTTTTTTGTCATATAATCTACTTCATCCAATATTACAAATTTAATTCCTACTTCAAAGAAATTTTTTGACTTAACAAATTGTTGTATTTGGTTGCGTATTATATCAATACCTCTTTCATCAGACGCATTCAAATGTATTATATTTTCTCTATTGATTTTACTATGAGTCCTTTGATACTCGTTTATTAAGTTGATGATTGTTGTTGTTTTTCCTGTTCCAGGTGGTCCGTAAAATAATAAATTTGGAAAATACTCCTTCTTGATTATATTTTCAAATATTTTTCGATTGATTGGTTCTAATACTATGTTTTCAAACTCTGTTGGACGATATTTTTCTACCCACGGAATGCTTTGTATTGGCGTTGTCATTTTATATACTTGGTATTATCTATTTATGTTGCTTTTTTGTATTATCTAAAAATTGAATTTTAGTATATTCCTTTATAATTTGTAAAAACGATATAATAAATATCTAAGAATTATTATAAGAATGTCTAACGGACATAAAGGATACTTAGAACTCATCATCGGACCTATGTTTTCTGGAAAAACTACTGCATTAATCAACATATATCACAAAGAATATGAAAATAATAATAATATCAAGGTTATAAATTTTTCAGGAGATACACGTTATCATGATTCTATGTTATCTACACACGATAAGGTAATGATACCTTGTGTATTTGCTAATAAAATCAAAGACGTATGTGAAGAAAAAATGATTGTAAGTAGCGATATTATCCTTATTAATGAAGGTCAATTCTTTCCTGATTTATATGAAACTGTATTTGAACTTATTGAAAAACATAGAAAAAAGGTATATATATGTGGTTTGGATGGTGACTTTAAACGTGAGAAGTTCGGACAAATGCTTGACCTAATACCAATATGTGATAAAATTACAAAACTAACCGCTAATTGTGTAAAATGTAAGTTACCTGCCATATTTTCAAAAAGATTAACTGATGATGAACAACAAGTTGTAATTGGTTCTAGTAATTATGCTCCTGTATGCCGTGACTGTTATAATAATTTTTAGATAATATAATATAATGAAATGAAATCTATTATTATATTTTTTTACACCTTTGAATATTTACGATGATTGCGCCAAATACATTTTATAAACAATATAAAGTTATTTGAATTTTAATATTTATATAAGTGTAATGGAATTACCACCAGAAGAACCTATTAAAAAAAAGAGAGGAAGAAAGAAGAAATCTGAAATTGCTGCTACTGAAACATCACCCACTCAAGAAGAGACTGTTGTAAAAAAAAGGGGTAGAAAACCAAAAGGTGGTAAGCTACTAACCAAACAAGCTGATAATCTTGACGAACAGAATAGCGTAGCAAATGTAATCCTTCATTTAAAATGTTCTATGGAGGACTTATCTCTACATAATGACAACATATCTCAATACTTAAATGACCCATTAGAATACAATCCCATAGCACCTCCAGTTGTTCTGAATTATGAAGATACTAATAATAATTTTTCGATATATGACTCTATTACTAATCAGAATGCGTCTCATACAGATTTAAATTATATGTCTTCTTATCAAGAGAACACTGTGAATACTCAATTATGTAAAGTCTGTAAAAAGGATTTATCAAACGATGACAAACCCGATGATGACCAAGATGACATTTCAATGAAAGATATCAATTCTAAATTAAAGGAAATCAAATTACAATTATATAAATGCGATTATCCAGATAAAAAGGTTGCTTGTTTTTGGTGCACTTATGAATTCGATAATCCTCCTTGTTATATTCCTAGATACGATATGGACAATGTTATATACGGGTATGGTTCATTTTGTAGACCCGAATGTGGAGCAGCATATTTAATGAAAGAGAACCTCGATGATTCTATTAAATTTGAAAGATATCACCTGTTAAATCATATATACGCAAAGGTTTATAATTATAAGAAAAATATTAAACCAGCACCAAACCCATATTATTTATTAGATAAGTATTATGGAAATTTGACTATACAAGAATATAGAAAATTGTTGAAATCCGAACATATGCTTTTGGTTATTGATAAACCTATGACACGAATATTACCAGAACTACACGAAGAAAATGAAGAATTTATGAATAATTACAATAAATCGAATACGTCTGGGAATGCTTCTGGTGTTTATAAGGTGAAACGTCAAAGTGAAAAGAAAAAAGGTCCCAGTAAATCTGAGATTATCAAAGAAACATTTGGGTTGTAAACAGTTTAAACACTATATCATATTATTTATTAGAAATGAATAATATAATATCTGTTCGTTTAATGGGTGGATTGGGAAACCAACTATTCCAGTTATTTACAGTTATTGCTTACGGTATTGAAAATAGTTATGACTTTGTATTTCCATATGTTGATAAACTGACATCTGGAACAGTTCGAAATACCTATTGGGAAACATTTTTAATTGGCTTACGTAAGTTTACGCCTTATAATAAGGATATTAAAGAAACAAATGAAAGCTTGTTACAAATGTGTATATTTAATGAACCTTACTTTCATTTTAATAAGCTTCCAAACTTAGTAACACAACGCACCTTATTTGTAGGATATTATCAAAGTTATAAATATTTTGATAAATACTGGAGTAATATATCTAATATGATAGATCTTAAAAATCAACAAAACCAAATTAAACTAGAATATTCTGACTTGTTATCAAATAAAGAAACGGTTAGTATGCATTTTCGAATGGGGGATTATGTAAACATTCAACATTGCCATCCTATTATGCCATATAATTACTATTATAATGCTTTATGTAACTTAATGATGAATAAAAATATTGGTTATCGTGTCTTATATTTTTGTCAAGATGTTGATAATTCAAAAGTATTCACTATTATTAATAAATTAAAGCGCCAATTTCCGTCTTTTGAATTTGTAAAGGTTGATGATACTATTGAGGATTGGAAACAACTGCTTATTATGAGTAATTGTAATCATAATATAATTGCTAATAGCACATATAGTTGGTGGGGTGCGTGGTTTAATAATAATGAAAACAAAAAGGTATTTTACCCGAATGTATGGTTTGGACCGGCATTGCCACACAATACGGATGACCTATTTCCAAAAGATTGGATGAAGATTTATTGGTAAAGTATAAAATTGAAAAAGGATATAATGATATATTATTAACAATATTTAATAACATAGCTAACTATGGTATCTAAGCACGAATTGAAAGAAGCTTACATAGCTATTCATAACATCCCGTTTGTTGATAGGGCGATTCGTAATGTAAAATACTTAACTAAAAAAAATGAAGGATTAAAACAAGAAATAAGAACATTGAAAAAGGTTATAGACCAATTGTTAGATAAACGTCTTTCAACTAATAATTCTTGTTGTTGTTCTTCCAAGTGTAATAAATCAGTACCAAATATTGAAATCAAAAAGGAAAAGAAAGTGGTAGATTTATCGACTGAAGAAAAAAAGCACGACGAGAATATTGTTTATAAGATATTAACTGACCCTAAAGAAACGGACGAAATTGAAATTTCAAGCGAAGATTTGGAATATTATAAAAGTATTGCCGTAAATAAAGATGAATTAAATAGTGAAACCAAAAATGAAGAGATTAAAGAAAAGGAGGAAGAAGGATTAGAACAGCTAATAAAAGAGGATGAATCGAGACTACATCTGTTTAAAAGGTTGGAAGAGGAGGAGGAAGTTGAAGTAGAAGAAGAGGAACAGGAAGAAGTTGAAGTAGAAGAAACTGAAGAGGAAGAAGAAGAGGAACAGGAAGAAGTTGAAGTAGAAGAAACTGAAGAGGAAGAGGAGGAAGTTGAAGTAGAAGAAACTGAAGAGGAAGTTGAAGTAGAAGAAACTGAAGAGGAAGAAGAAGAGGAAGAAGTTGAAGTAGAAGAAACTGAAGAGGAAGAAGAAGAGGAGGAAGAAGAAGAAGAGGAAGAAGAAGAGGAGGAAGAAGAAGAGGAAGAAGTTGAAGTAGAAGAAACTGAAGAGGAAGAAGAAGAGGAAGAAGTTGAAGTAGAAGAAACTGAAGAGGAAGAAGTTGAAGTAGAAGAAACTGAAGAGGAAGAAGAAGAGGAAGAAGTTGAAGTAGAAGAAACCGAAGAGGAAGAGGAGGAAGTGTATGAAATTACCATCAAAAATAAATCTTATTATACAACTAATGAAACGAATGGACCGATTTATGCAGTGCTAGCCGATGAGGATGTCGGAGACCAAATTGGTGAATTTAAAGATGGTAGAGCTGTATTTTACCGAAAAAAGAAATAAAATATAGTCTAACGTGATTTATTCTTCTTTGTAACATTATTAATTAATCTTTTTTTATTTTTTATAGAACGTCTCCCTCCTAATGATTGTGGTTTTGTATTTTCATATATATCTATATTATTCAATATTTGTAAATATAACTGGTTTTTTAGTCTTTCGTTTTTGTTTTTATTCAATTCATCCGGTTTTATCAGACCTTGTTTAATACTATCATTTATAATATTTATTTCAGTATTATATGTGCTTTTTAGTCTAGTAATATCATTCGAAAACGTTTTTGTTCTTTTTGTTGTTGATAATGATTTTTCAATCATATCATATAATTCTGTATTGTTACTTTTAATAAATCTAATAATATCTCCGTTATCTAACAAAGGGTTTACTTTATCAAGAATTTCTTTATTGTTTTTATTCGACCTATCAAACAGTATTCTATAGAAGTCATTCTCATCGATTGATTTTTCTGCTTTTGCGATATTTTGCGTGTTAATGACATTCGAAATATTTTCATTAGTGATACTGGTTTGAGATTCTTTGTTATCTATTGAATACATTGTTCTTGGTTTATCCAGTACCTTAATAGAATGTTCCTTATAAACTAAATTGTTTAATAGATTTCCCAAATAATCATTAGTATAAGGACAATATACATCCTTTTTATTATTTTCATTTACTTCTCCGTCTATTAAATCCAGTAATACAAATATTTCCTTTGTTTGGTATGATGTGTCTTTTCCCATATTAATATTATCTATACCTATATCTAGCAATTTATGTTCTACATTTATATCTTTGTTATTCAAGATATATCGTTCATACAAATTATCGAATAATTCATAAAATTGTTTTACATCTTCGCTTTTTATTTTTCTTCCGCTTTTATTCGTCGGTTTTCCATCAATATATTTCTGAACTGTTTTATTAGATGTTTCTCTGTATGGGAATCTGTATTTTGGTAATATGTTTGTTCGTAAATTATATGAAAGTTCATCAAATTTTACAGGCACGTTAAACGCTAGATTTCGTTCCTTTTCTAATTCAGTATCTTGTTCTTGTTCTTTGTAATTATCTATTGTATTACGAACTTCCTTCATCAATTTATTATACAATGGATGATTTACTATGTCATTTAACCATATAGTTTTTGTTACTGTATATGGCTTTCCATTTACCTTTATATAAGAAAACTTTGTATTAAATGGGTTGTAAAATATAGAGTTATCACTATCTTTATGGGTAATTATATCTAATGATTGGTGTATGTTATTTACAATAAAATATTTTGTAGAAAATAATAATTGAAGCATTGTCATAATATTTGTTTTACCTATATAATCTGCATCATTTATTAGTTTGGTTGGCTTGTTCTCAATTAACATTCTTTCGAACTTATCTCCATTGAAAAAAATCCCTACGACTTCATCATATTGTAGTTGTGAAAGGTATTTTGTAGGATATAATTGTTTCGATGTAAAATAAGGATAGTTTTCAATATCACCAAACGAAATATATGCTGGATGATACAACATACTCTTCGTAAATTCGATTGATTTACTTTTTGGTATATTGGTATTTAAAGTTATTTTTAATTTTTGAATATTTAAACTCATATGTAATTACTAATTATATTATACAAATATAATATTTGCATAATATTACGACTATTTCATTGAAAAACCTTCGAATTCCTTCTCTATGTCTTTATTTTGTTTTTTTGCTTTTTCTAAAACTTCTTTTGCTTTCGCTATATCCTCATCTGAAACTTTTTCAGAGTTAGTTTTGTCGTTCTCTATCAATGTGCTATGATAGTCCTTAAAATCTTCTGAAAATATACAAAATACGCTATCTTCGTTAAATAGGTATTCAGAACATATTGTAAAAATAAATGTGATTATGAAAGCAATATAGATATCTCTTGTACCCATCCAAGCGATTGAGAACACTAACAATTGACGACTAAATGTATATTTTAAATAGGACTCCATTGTTTTGCTTAATCCTATATTCACATATTTTGATACTATATTCAATGTTATTATCATTAACCCAGCGAATATTTTACTGTCATTTATTCTTTGTATATTTGAATGTAAATGCTCCAGCATAGTAGTAAGTGATGATTTTACCATTTATTTATATTTTAATTAGATTTTACTTTGAGAAAACAGGTAATAATTTGTTTTCTGTTTTTAATTTTGATTCTATGATTGAGAATTGACAAGTAGGAGAACATACATTACAATAATCCTTATGAAACTTTAATTCTGGGTATATATGTTGAGCCATCTCACTTTTTACATTCATATCCTTGTGTTTTAATTTACCATTTTTACAATGTTCTCTTCTAAATTCATCTTGAACTTCGCTATTTGGTTCAAAATCTTGGTTATTGTTGTCGTAGTTCTCGAAAGTTTCAACATCCTTTACTCCGCAACTATCGCAAGATTTAGCGGGTTTTGTTTCTACATATTCTAAATCTTTTTCCGAATCTTCCTCTTCTTTTTCAATTGTATCGAAGCTTTCGATATTTAGCATATTTTCTACACAATCTGATTGATAAAATAAAATAACCAACATACAAACAAACAATCCGAGAACCTTGTCAATGGATGTGTAGAATAAAATTATTAATGCCGCAACTACTTTGCCTAAAATGGTATGACTGAAACGCACACAACCTCTATATTGGGATAACAGTAAGAAAATAGCCAATATTGGGATAAATTGAGCTACTGTATTTTTCACGTATTTCATTATATAAATACTATCATATTTTGTTCTGTATTAGAGAAATAATATCTACTTATTTTTTAAGTATAAATAATAATATATCATGTCTTTAATTGCAACAGCATCAGAATGGACGAATACTGAATCTTCTAATAAAAAAAGAATTCCATCTATGAGAAAAACTGTAAAACTGAGACCTCAAGAACAAAATAAATTTTCCAATATTGATGACAATATTCCAGAAAATATAGAGAACTTTCAAAATAAAAGCGAACAAAGAAACAGCCGGGTCAGTGATTTATTGGAAAAATTAACTTCTATGGGAGAGGAAGAAGATAATAATAAAATGGGCGAATTTAAACCTTTATCCCCACCCGAAATGAACAATAAACGTGACTATAACGACGATACTGAAATTAAACAATATATACCCCCCGTTCCTAAGTTCTCGGGAGGGGCTGCCTCATCCAATATTTTAGGTGAAATGAAAAACTACGGCGCTAACGATATTCACGCCCAATCACTTAGTAATTATAATAAAAGCTACGAGCAACCCATTCAACGTGTTGCTACTAATACCACACCTTATTATGCTAAGATGGGTATTTCTTCTTCATCTGGGGATAGTCAACTTTTAGAGAAAATCAATTATATGATCCATTTACTAGAGGAACAACAACACGAAAAAACCGAGAACATTACAGAAGAGTTCCTATTATATACATTTTTAGGTGTATTTGTTATATTTGTTGTTGATTCTTTCGCTAGAGCCGGTAAATATACACGCTAACTCATCGTAAATATCATTTACAAATCTGATATGATATTTACGTCATTATTAATGTTTTTTCTGCCAATAAGGGAGAACAAGGGTAAATAAAATTATATAGGTAATAAGCAGTATCGTTATTGAAAAAAGGTGTATTATACAACTCCCATAGTGGTACTATAATAGAATTATGACCTATGTTCTCAATAGTTATTATTTTAAAGTTGTTAGTTTCTTTCATTATTTGATACAAACTATTCAAGAAACCTGTGTAAAATAAATTATTATTGTTGGTATTTTTTATACTTGTCGAGAACATTAACACATTTCCTTCAATATCTTCATATTCTGTATACATATTCTTGAAAAAATAGACTCCATATACGTGTTCTTTCATTTTTAAGCAATATATATGTATAATTCGCTTCTTAATGAGAGACAAATAATAAGACGTATCCTGTAATATACAAAAATCGAACATGTTCTCAACATCTTTATAATTATTGTGTGTAATATTGTATAAATAATCTGTTAATACGCTGATATTACTACTTTCTATTCGTATTATTTGAAAATCTGGTGGTAATTCTGTAAAACGCAAGACTGGTATGTAATAGCTTAACGTTTTGTATTTTACTAATGGTATAATCCCTTCGAACAAATCAATCTCTTTTTTTATTAAACTAATGAGAACATTGGGATTTTTTGTTCGTTGATTATATTCGTGTGTTTGTAATAATTGTCTATTTATTTTCTTTACGTCACGTTCTCGTTTAACACATAAAAAATCTATAAAATAAACCGAATCTGATGTATAAACACTTTCCGTTAAGGTTGGACGATAAAATATTTTATATGGTCTCGATGTAATACAACCATTTGGCTCTGGATTTATTAAAACTTTTACATCTAGTTCTCCATTGTTTTGTATTAATTTATCATGAAATAATGATATATAACACGGTTCGCTCATTCCAGTTAATATTGTATTCATTTCGTCTTCCGTAATCGTATGTATGATTCTTTCCGATGGAATATAATAACATTGTAATAAATTTACCATTTTATTTATGCTTTCTTGAGAACATTCCGTATAAGATGCTGTTTCTATTTGGTTAAAGTCGCAAAATTTGGTTTTTACAGGTCTGTATTTATAAATCACATAGGGAACACTATAAAAATAACGCCAATAATCATATGTATGAAACACCGGTTGGTTATTCCAAAATGGATATCGTATTTTTATATATGCAAATAATACCAAAAAGAAAAAGAATAACGAAGAAAAAATATATTGAATCATAAATCTAATATATTTTGGCAAATATTTTGATGATTTTAACCGTATTAGTGTGGTCTTTCGAGAATATATAAATATTGATTATCATCTCCGATGTCCTCCATATCGACCTTTGCATGGAATATAAACCCTACTTGTTTTGCTATATTCAAAATAGTTCGAATATCTTCCATATATAACTTCATTTCATTGTGACGAATATTTTTTGATACCTTGTCTGTGAATGTTTCAGTATAATATATTGTATTGGTTTCTTCTAAATTTACTGGGAATGAATAATATGCTTTGTATGTAAAATCATCATATTCAGAAGTTATATTGGTTATGCGTTTCTTTTTTTCTGGAACAAGTGGCGTCCATTTTATTTCATCATTTTTTACAGGATTTACTATATTGAACCGTTTTCTATCCACTAAATGAAGGAACAGATATCCATTTGGCATTAACCAGTGAAAACAGTTACTTAAAAATTGTTTTTTGTCGTTAAACTGATAAATTGTCATTTTGGTACATAATATATGTGTAAAACTCGCACGGTCGAATACCATAGAATCTCTAACATCTCCTTTTAATACATCAATGTTCGGGTATGTTTTTTCACAATGGTCGATCATTGATTGTGAATTATCAACACCATATGCTTTATAACCGCTTTTTTGTAATAGGTTTACTGTATTACCTGTCCCTGAACCTATATCTAAAAATACGCTATTGTTTGTATCTGGTGAAGTTAGACGAACCATTTGTGCTAATTCCCAATTTGTATTTTTATGAGTATCATTTAATACATCGTATATTTCTGCTGTGAAATCATCATATATATCTTCATTCTTTTTGTATACATAAGGTTTGCTTTGTGTAAATCCTTCTGCCACTGTAAATGGTGTTTTTACATTGTTTACTAATTTTACACCAGCGTATATAATGGCTATTGACAACAACCATTTATACGTTGCCTCATTTGTATTATTTGATGTTAATATCGAGTTAATGTATTTTATCATATTTCTTATTAAATTATATAATAAAGCATTATATAATTTTACATTATCAATTTTTTATTTATGCCGAGTTGCGTAATTGTGTGCGGGTGTGATTGAAAAACTGTTCTCTTCCAATTGTAGTGTTTTCTACATTAGGATGAGGTCTATTACTAAATTGGGTTTGAGTAAATAATCCCATATGTGGTTGTTCTGATGGTCTTGAAACGACAGATACATTGTATAATTCACTATTTGAGGAAGGAACATATACATCCTGTCCGAGCCCATTTTGTAGAGCAAATGTTTGATTGCGTAATACAGTCTCGGTATCTACGTTTGTCATATATCCTGATACTGGTCCTTGAGATACTGCGGGTGTAAAGTTTGCGTTTTGGTTATAGTCTACATAAGGTAACTTCTCTTCAGTAACTGGCTTACGACGATTTACTACTGGAAATAAGGAATATTTTGTAGGCACTGGACGTAAATCAAAATTGGGTTCTAATGGTGAATCCGCAAACTGACGACCACTTAAACGTGAATTAAAATCATCTATATTTGTATTTTGTCTATATTGGACTCCCTTGTGAGTTCCAAATAATTCATAACTTTCATTTGTATTCATTGTTCTAAAATATATATTATAGTGTATATATTTTATGCGTGTAAGTTACCAACAATAACCTTCTTCACCCATTTTTATTTGTAAATAGTCTAAATGGTCGGATGTGCTCGTGCATTTTGTTGGAGAACAAGAATTAGAACATTTATCATCTTCACTTCCGTTTCCACCATTACATAAAGTATATTCTGTATTTGGTTCATTATACCACACTTCTTGTGAAATATGTCTATAACCTAAAAATTCTTCTGGAACATGTGGAACTATATCATAATAATGTGTAACACGCTTTGAATAAATATTATACGACTCAAACTGCTTTGCGAACTCTTTGTTTCCTACTCTTGGAGAACCAAATGTAATTAGGGAGTGGATTTTGTAATTTTTTTGATAATATAGAATATCGAAAGCGTTTATAGTTGCCAACGCTGCACCTAAAGAATGCCCGGTAAGTAACAGTTGATTTGTATTGTATTTTTCAATTAGTTCATCGACAATTTTATAGATATTTGTTTGTAGTGAGTTAAATAGCTTATAAAATCCAGTAGCAACTGCTATACTTTTATCTGAATATGGTGTTATTTGTGATACTTGAATATTGGCTATCCAATTTTGAATGTTTTCCGAACCCCTAAAACTTATGAAAATGGAATTGTATATTTCATTGTAACCAAATATAACTTGTTCTCCATTTTGAATTAGGATATTATCATAAGAATTTGTTGTATCACAAGTAACGCAATCCCACATACTTGTTTGTGTCATACAATATGTTGCTTGTGAAATATTCAGTGCAGTATGTGTTAGATAATTATCATACGCGTTTGATATATTTAATAAGAATAATAGAGAGAAAATTAGTTGGAACATTTTGTAATATCTAAATATAAAAATATAAATAGATGATTTAATATAATATAATGAAAATTTGTATAATTGGACCAGGTTATAAACCAATACCACCAACTGGTTGGGGTGCTGTTGAATCAGTTATTTGGGATTATTATATTAATCTCAAATCATCTCACGATGTAACCATTATTAACAATAAAAATCTCAATGAAGTTATTAATCAAGTCAATTCAGTAGATTTTGATATGATTCATATTATGTATGATGACCACGTGATACTTACCCCATATTTAAAATGTAGTAAAATATTTTATACATCGCATTATGCGTATATTACTCACCCTAATTTTGAAGAAACCCAGAAATGGTATTTTAAAAATATATTTCAACATGTTATCGCAAACAAAGAAAGACTTATACTGAATGTTATTTCAGACCAAATAAAAAAGGTATATATTAAATATGGATTTCCCAGTAACAAAATAAATGTATTACATAATGGTTCTCGTGAGGACGAATTCCAGTATCATATAAATCCTATAAATAAGGGGAAATCTATTTATCTCGCAAAAATAGAAGAACGAAAAAAACAATATATTTATCAATGTATACCAAACATAGATTTTGTAGGAAACTATCATAATTCATCATTTGACGTATCCCAGCCAAATTATTTGGGTGAATGGAACAAAGACAAATTGTATAGTAATCTTAGTCATTATGGGAATTTGGTTTTATTATCTGACGGCGAAGCCGACCCACTTGTAGTGAAAGAAGCATTAATATGTGGATTAGGTGTAGTTGTAAGTGAGTGTGCGTGTGCTAATTTAGATTTATCCAAAGAATTTATAACTGTTATACCCAATGATAAATTGACTGATATTTCATATGTTAATGATGAAATTGTGAAAAATCGCGAGATTAGTATTACTCAGCGTGAACGAATACGTGAATATGGTTTAAAAGTATTTTCATGGAAAAATGTATTAAACAAATATAATGAATTAATACAATAATATATTATGAAAATATGTTTAGTTGCACCTGGTATAATGATAATTCCACCAGATGGATGGGGAGCTGTAGAAATATTAATATGGGATTATTTTAATGAATTATTAAAACAGGGTCATGATGTGAATATTATAAATAAACTACGGGCTAATTCATACGAACAAAGAAATATTAATAGCTCTTATTGTCAAGAACTTATAAATGAAATAAATGAAGGTAATTATGATTTCGTACACGTACATTACGATTGTCTATTTCATATTTTACCATATTTAAAATGTAAAAAAATTGGTATCACTAGTCATTATCCATATATAGATCAATCAGAAAAACATACGAACGATGGTTATACGGGTATATTTAATTTTATGGTTCAAAATAATAATCTATTTACAATTTTTGCTTTATCAAAAAAAGACTATAATACATTTGAAAAGTACGCAGTAAATAAACATAATTTAGTTTTAATGTACAATGGTGCTAATAAACATGATATTAAAATGGTATTGCCAGAATTAAAAGTTTTTAAAGACAAAACCATTTATCTTGGAAAAATAGAAGAAAGAAAAAAACAGTATTTATATAAAGATATACCTAATATTCATTTTTATGGTAGATGTAACGATGAAAATTTTAAAAAACTCACACAATATAAGGGTGAACCTGATAGAGTTATATTATTAAATAATTTATCAAATTATGGTAATATGCTATTGTTAAGCACTGGTGAAAATGGAACACCTTTAGTATTAAAAGAAGCATTAATGGCAGGGTTACCCATTGTAATTAATAAATATAGCAGCAATGATTTAGACCTATCATTACCATTTATTGATGTTATACCTGATGATAAATTAGACGATATAACTTATATTAATCATATAGTTAATATAAACCGGAATAAACAACATTTTTTTAAGGAAATTCGCGAGTATGCTATACAACACTTTTCTTGGGACAAACTCGTACAAAAATATGTTTCGAATATTTAATGTAATTTATTACAAAATAAATAATAATTTATATATTCCTGATGTGGTGGATTTCTAATTAAATATACCTGGTTAATATATTTTTTTATAATATATCCAAATATAACTTGTTCGTTATCCACCCTTTTTTTATTTATGTATTCATTTATATACATAGTTTCACCTAATTCACATATTTCTTTAACTAAATTAGCATTTCCTCCCCAAAAACCTGCCATCATAAAATTTATATTTTGTCCTATACATTCATCCAGTGTTAATTTATCTTGTATTAATTCAAATAATTCTTTTTCTTTACCTATTTGAATATATATTTTATCATTTTTGTTTAATTCAGTTATTAAATCTGTATTAAATTGGTGTTCGGACATATTAAATTTCATGAAACGACTTATTCCTGCGTCTATCCAAAAATACATATCTGTATTAAAATAGTTTTCTTTTATTGCGTCTTTCATCCATACAAACTTACTATTTACAATGGGAATATAATCATAACAACGATTTTCCAATCCATTCGGATGTTTAATTTTATATTTAAAATCACTGTTTGTTATAATATCTTTTACATTATCTCGTGTATTATAAAATGGTATATCTTCTATTTTTGTGTATATAACTTTTGTTGGTAAATTTTTACGTATATTTTCAATTATTGTTCTATTCTCTTCTTGTGTATAAATAACTATTGGAAAAGGAACTGATAATGTTCTTGTAAACCATTCTTGGTATTGTTTATAATTTCGGTTGTCATATTTATCACGATTTATATTATACAAAGCTGTTACAAACGAAAATGACATTATATATTATGTTATAATGTCATTGATTTTAAACCAATTTATCATTTTAATATTTATTGACATAAAGCTCTTATTAATTCAATAGCACGATTTACATATGTATGATTATCTCTTACATAATCCATAGACTTTTTTATACGTTCTATATTTGTCCTTTCTTTCATTGCGGTATTAAATAAATCTAACATATTTTTTTCATATACTACATGTTCCCCTAATATTTCTTTTACATATTTTGAATCTGTTATACCTAACTGCCCATAACTAATAGTTTTTAATACCCTACAAGGTAAATAACCTATTTCTAGATGATTTTTCCCATTTTTTATACCAAATAACTGTGTATCTTTTTCTGTACTTATAGGTCTAAAATCAGGGCTTAAAATCGATTTTTGCATATAATGTTTATTTGCTTCAAATGTCATTGGTGTATTCCAGGGATTAGAAGTAACCCATTTTATGTTATTATCATTACATATTTTTGCAAAAGCAGAATAATTATATGAACGTCCAGGTGATCCTATATAATAAACTGCATTATCCTTTTGTATATTTATATCATTATAGTTAAACTCGTGTGGTAATAAATCGGTTCCCCAATATAAATAAATACATTCATAATTCATTTCTTTTATTTCACTACCTCGTTTAGATACATGTATATCCTTATTTGATGTTAATTTTTCATATTTACTATGTGGTGATAGGTTAATTAAATTATGTGTTCCATCGTCTAATTTAAAATCATTATTTACATCATGTATTTCGTTTACATTAAATCTTATCTCTATTAACCTAACATTTTTATTTAAATATTTTTCAGGGTATATTGCATTATGTACGAAATATACTGAAGAAGTTATTATTGGAATTTTTTCATCCGCATATCCTTCCGTTATAAAAATAGAGTTATTATAATCAAATTCAGACGGATATTCTTTATCATGAAACCAATATGTATCCATATTAAATACTGTAGAAAATACTTTTACCCACATTGCATGTATATATGAATGCGTGTGAGTATGTAATGGAAATCCCCATACGATAACTTTTTTATATTTTGATAACGATTGTTTTTCTATATTTGATAATATATTAGAATACATAATACATAATATAACATGTTTATTTTATATTATTTTGTAGGTCTTTTTATTATCCCATTTTCACGATCTTTGTATCTTAATAATTTAAAATTTCTTGGTAATTTGTGTATAATTATATTATTATATTGTAAATGAAATCCTAATAATATTTCACTTATCCAATCTAATTTGAATATAAAATAATAAGTAGGTAAATATATAAATAAATCTGTATAAATTGTCATATTTTTTTCATTACCTATTGCCATATAATCATTTACAGTATATTTACCTAATTCTCCTGGATGTGGAGGTGCATCTATCGCATATATTTTATCTTTATCCAATAAAGATAAATTTATAGAATATGGTATAATTAAATCACTTCTCATTCTTATCACATAATCGTATGAAATATTATGTTCTTGCTTATATGATGTAGCTAATAAATTTACTTGATGTATAGAATATAATAAACTTAATGTATTATACGGATAATGACTATAATAATCAAATTTTACGACTTCTAAATCTTTATTAAAGTTATAATTATTACTTATATCAGGTTTTTCAAAATATTTCTTTTCATCATTTGGATGTTGTTTATTCCAATTTAATCTTTTTTCATTATTTTTATAATCTAATGGATTTACATCAGCATTTATAAATATATATGGATGCTTTTCAAAATCTTTTTGTTTATCAATAATATATCTATGTGGTTTAATTATATTTTTCATAAAATCTATATCTTCTTGGTTACTTTCATCCCAAGTATGGAAAAATAAATAAAATTCTATATTTTCATTTGAAACAAATATTTTACTTAATAAGGGATAAGTGTCTTTGATAAATCGTAGATATCCTGAATATTCAATCGCTATTTTCATTTAAATAATATAATTAAAATAATATATTTAAATAGTATTTTATATTTATAGTATGTCTGATATTTTAATTGATTTATCACAATTTGAAATAACGCGCTTCTCCGAATCTGGAGAAGATGGCATTATAGAAACGCTTTTTAAAATGTTTGGAATTACAAATAAATATTTTGTTGAATTTGGCGCTGAATGGGGAGATTGTCAAAATAATACGTTTTCTTTAAGAAGACATTATGGATTTACTGGTTTATTAATGGATTCGTCATATGAAAACGAATCTATTAATTTACATAAACATTATGTTACTGAAAACAATGTTATTGAATTATTTGAAAAATACAATGTTCCTAGTGAATTTGATTTATTATCATTAGATATTGATTCACACGATTTTTATGTATTAAATAAGATATTAGAAAAATATTCTCCACGAATAATTGTTTGTGAATATAATGCTACACATTTACCTCATGAAGATAAAGTAGTATTACGTGATACTACTGATTTCCAGGGTAATTATTTTGGTGCTAGTATATTATCGTTTTATAAATTAGGTATTAAACATAAGTATTCACTAGTGTATTCTAATAAAAAAGGTGTTAATATTTTCTTCGTTAGAGATGATTTAATCAATAATAGTGTTTATAAAATTTTAAATATTAATGATGTATTTAAAATATACAATACACCTAAGTATGGAAAAGGTCCGAATGGTGGACATCCTCAGGATCCATTAAATAGAGATTATATTTCTTCCGATAAAATACTATAATACTGATACAAATAAAACCACGGGTCTACTTTATATTCGGTTGGTATGATTGGATTAAACAAATTAATATTTCTGACAAATATAGACGAAATGATCTGTTGGTCGCATCCTATAAACTGATTATTCGCAATATAATATTGAAAACACTTGTAATATAAGTCACATATAATTAAAACCGTATTTTTATGACCTCCAAACATCGAGCCTGAAAAATGTACTTCATTACAGAAAAAATCTTGGACTTTTGTAAATCCATTTAACAAGACAATATCTAACTTGTCCTGTGAAATTTTGTCTTTGTTAGGATAAGACTTCAAAAATGGAATAATATTCTTATCACGAACATTACCTATATCATTCCAAACAAAATATTCACTATTATATGGATTGTTCTCAATAGCCTCTTTCAAGAAATGAAATTTTGAATTCCATAACTGATAACATCCACGTGCACGACCACATCGTTTATTTGGATCCATCAGTTCTTGACCTTCCCATATATCTGGGTACAATTTATTTATTTCCAATTCAGATAATTCCTTTACTATAATAGTGAATTTAATATTCTTATTATCTTCTAATATCGTTTCCAAGTATGATTTGTCATTATTGCACGTAAAAATTACAATATTTGTGTTTATATTTACAAGTAAATTTCGTATCCATGTATCATATTCTTCATGAGTATGCTTTGATTTTCCAAGTTTATAATAACAGCTAACTAAGGTTGTCATAACGTATATAAATACTTAAGAAACCTATTCTATAAATCATTTTGCAACCAATATAAAAACATATCCATATACATATTGTATAAACCCATGGTGAAAATCTGTAATGAACCCTATCCATCCAATTCAAAGTACGATTCGCATTTTGAATTGTATTCATTTCCATTAAGTGACTTTCAAAAATATGCGATTGAAGCTATTATCGAAAAACAACACGTATTAGTTACCGCACATACTGGTAGCGGTAAGACATTACCTGCCGAGTTTGCGATTCAATATTTCGCAAAACAAGGCAAAAAAGTTGTATATACAAGTCCAATCAAAGCTCTTTCAAATCAAAAATACTATGAATTCACTAAAAAATTTCCCGATATTTCATTTGGTCTCTTTACTGGAGATATTAAAACAAACCCTGATGCTGATGTTCTTATTATGACTACCGAAATTCTTATGAATTACCTGTTTACATCCACTACAAATACTGATGATTCGGAAACTCAGCCATCTCTCCAATTTCAAATTGATGTTAAAAATGACCTTGCGTGTGTTGTATTTGATGAAGTTCATTATATTAATGATGCTGAAAGAGGTCAAACTTGGGAAAAGACAATATTAATGCTTCCGAGACATATTCAAATGGTTATGCTTTCTGCTACTATTGATAATCCTGAAGGCTTTGCTAAATGGTGTGAAAAAGACGATATTGAACTAGACGCAAAATGTGTTTATCTCGCATCAACAAATCATCGCGTAGTCCCTCTTTCTCATTATGGATTTTTAACAACAAATGAAGGTGTATTTAAAACAATTCGTGATAAAGAAACACAAAAAGAAATTCGTGATAATACAAATCAACTTATTCCATTACAAGATTCGAATGGCGTATTTAATGAAATCAACTCTAAAAAAATTAGTAAAATTAATAACCATTTTAACAAAAATCGTATTCAAATTCATCGTAAACATGTTTTAAATAAACTTGCGTCATTCCTTAAAGAACGTGAAATGCTTCCTGCTATTGCTTTTGTTTTTTCCAGAAAAAACGTTGAGTCCTGCGCCCATGAAATCACGGTTCCATTAAATGAATTTGATAGTAAAGTTGGATATACAGTTCGTAATGAATGCGAACAAATTATCCGCAAACTACCCAATTACAAAGAATATTTAGAATTACCTGAATATAATCGTCTTGTTTCCCTATTAGAAAAAGGTATTGGTATTCATCATTCTGGTATGATTCCTATTTTACGTGAAATTGTTGAGTTAATGATTTCTAAACGTTATATTAAGCTATTGTTTGCTACCGAATCATTCGCAATTGGACTCGATTGTCCTATTAAAACTGCTATATTTACAAGTTTAACCAAGTTTGATGGAAACAATCAGCGATTTCTATTAGCCCACGAATATACTCAAATGGCTGGACGCGCTGGAAGAAGAGGGATTGATGTAGTCGGACACGTAGTCCATTGTAATAACCTATTTGATACTCCTATGCTTTCCGATTATAAGTTAATTTTGGGAGGGAAACCTCAACAACTCGTTTCCAAATTCCACATTTCTTATTCACTTATTTTGAATCTTATTAAAAACGGTCAAAATAGGGATTTTCATCTATTTTCACAAAAAAGTATGGTTCAACGAGAAATATTACAAACATTATCCGGAACACAATCTGAAATAAATGATACAGAAGTCCTTATTCAAGAAAAAGAACAAACTATTAATACTTTAAGAACACCTCGTTCTATTTGTGAAACCTATATCAAAACACAAAATGATTTACAAGGTGCTACAAACAAAAAGCGTAAACAATTTGAACGAGATATCCGTAAAATAGAAGATGATTATAAGTATATTAAAGACGATGCTACAAAGGTATATTACTATTTAGAACTCAAAGATAAGGTAGATAAATTACGTTCAGATTTATATTATACAGAATCATACGTAAAACAACAAACAGACCGAATATGTGATATTATGTGTGAAAATGGGTATATTATTCGAAATCCAGATGATACATTTGTTCTTACCTTACGTGGAAATATTGCTTCTAATATTGCGGAAATACATCCTCTTATTCTTACTGAATTAATGGTATCTTGGAAATATTTCGAAGATTTTGATACTAGACAACTTATTGGATTGTTTTCGTGTTTTACTGATATTAAAGTTCCAGATGACAGAAGAATTCACTCCCTTACTATGGAAGATACATTCCTTGAAACCAAAATTCGTTCAGTGGCGCATCATTATGATAAATATTTAGATATGGAACAAGAAACTCAAGTAAATACTGGACTCAATTATACAGACCCTTTGATTTATGATATGGTTGAGTTTTCCATGCGTTGGTGCGATTGTAATACGGAACAAGACTGTAAGGCATTTATTCAAAATGATGTTGCGAATAAATCCATTTCTGTTGGCGATTTTACAAAGGCTATGTTAAAAATTGTTACAATTGCCAAAGAGTTTATAAATGTATGCGAACAATTAAATTTAATTGATTTACAACATAAATTATCGTTTATTGAAGATATGGTATTAAAATATATCACAACTTCACAGAGTTTGTATGTATAAATTATGCCTTATTATAGCATATATGATTTAATTGTTGTTTCAATATTTTTTTGCGTAATAAAATTATGTTATCCATGTTTAATTCATTCATTCTTTTTTGATAATTATCAAAATTTTCTAATATAGTATTTGCTCTTGGAATAATATTTTCAAAGTCTTCAGTAAAAATATATGGTGTTACGTCCATCTTATCGCCCAATATTGATTTATCTGATACTATAATTTTTTTAGCAAAAATCATTCGATCACATCTGATATGTTCGAATACATTAAAACATTCAAAATGATGTATATTTATTATCAATTTACATCTTTTAATTAATTCGTCTCTTTCCTTTCCCCACCCAAGTATATTTAAACATTTCCATTTTGTTTTTTGTAAATTTTCCCACATGATTGTTCTTCTATATGTATTTGATGTATCAACAGTATCAGATTGTTCTGGTTTTGCGTTTATAATACCTATATCATATTCATATTTATCATCTATATTTTGTAAATGAATTTGGTCTTGTAAATGATATTGATATGGTAAATATATAATGTCTTTTTTGATTTGTATATTCTTATCTTTTGCGTATTGTTTTAACATTACAATATTTGCCATGCTATAATCCGCTATTTGGATATTATATTTAATTAAATTGGCAACATGTTTCATTCTTATATCTTCACTTAACATTTCTACATTTAAATATATCACTCTATTAGTTGATAATACGTAATCTATAAATAATTTATCATCATCGTCTATATTTAACCACATTTGTGTTATTACAAATATTGTATTTTTATTCTGAAGAAAATATTCTATTGTGAAATCCTGTATAGTAATCACATCAACAAACAAGTTTAATGAATATATATAATCCTCTAACACTTTTGGAACTACCATTGAATTTGTTTCTCTTGTAACTAATACATATTTAAATGAATCAGCCATTTACTTATATTGATATTGACCTTTTATTTTTATACTTTTTATAGAGTTATTATTTTTGTATAATACGCCCATAATCCTAATCCAATACCGCTTTTTGCGATAGCATCTAATATATTAGTAAAAATGTTCTTATATTCTTCATTAAACATAAACACGACACCATATAGCGACCAAATACCCAAGTAAATGTAAAATAATTTAGAATTAGCATTAGAAAATACTGGTTTCACATAATTGACATATATTAAATAAAACATTCCTGCAAATGCACCAAAACCCGGTATTAATGAGACGAATTTATTGATAACCTCTGTCTCACCTAAGTATCCGGACAATAACATTAAATAATTCAGACCTATTATTGGTAATATTGTTGCTAATTTTACAGATTTACCTATATTTTTACCCAATACCAAGCATAATACTAGTATCATTATAGGTGTGGTTATAGACCAATCTACATATCGTGTTTGTGTTAATCTTTTCCAATCCACACGTTTACCCTCTGCTTGGTATCTGTCTATTTGACTTAAAAACAAAGAATAAAAATAACCCGCAATAATAGAAATACACGTTTCTAAATTCAATACGTGTCTTGCTACTGGTTCACTTGTTGTCATAGCTTCTATAAATGTAACGGTTGCTGTTGTCAATAGTAAAATATAAGTTATCATAAACGAGAATTTTACATAATATTGAACTGGTTCGACTATTTGTTCTGCTTTATCCTGCTCGGTTGGTTTTGCTAATGATGCGGTTGGTTCACTTGGTGGTGGCGTAGGAGCCATAGGTACCGTTTGTGCTACAGGAGTATTCGGTTTTTGTATTTCTTTATCTATATATGATGACATTCTATATTATACCATTAGATAAAAATTGAATAAATATATTTATAATGTTATTTTATCAATACAAATAATGTCTGAAGACGAACAATCTAGTTTATCCTCTGAAGATGATACTATTTCATATCTATATGTTACAACCCCTATTTCGGATAGTAGCAGTGATAACAGTCAATCTAGTACTAGTAGTAGCGATGATAGTGATGATATGGATGAAATTACATCAATAAATACATTTAATACAAACGAAGAAGAAGCTATTGAAGATATATTCTTTTTCGAACAAGATTTTCTAAATAGTGAAAAGGAACAACACCATTATTATATTGGCAATTATAGGATTTCACGAGATAAGAAATACATTTTATATTCAAATTCCATACAAAACTCAACATTCTTTAAATATCCGGTCAATGATGTTCTTAATTATTTATATGAATTCAGTATTTTCATGACATTACCTAATATAGACATTATGCAGCTGTTTATATTAGATGATTCTACATATACAGTAGTTTTAAAAACTTATTGGTTACGACTAATTCAAAGACATTGGAAAAAGGCATTTTTACGCAGAAAGACTGCTATTCAAAAACGATGTAATCCTTATATAGTTCGTTATTTTGAAACACACGGTAAGTATCCTGATAATTCTTATAGTATACCCACTCTACACGGGTTATTATCGGAATATAACTCCATTTATTTATCAAAAGTCATTAGATATAAGAACTGATTAATATCAGCTAAAATCTCATCACGAATATTTAATAAATCTGTGTCCCTTTTTTCATTAAAATACATATTTATGTCTAATAAAAATTCACGATATTCATAAATACGCTCTTTAAAGTTACGAGTATTGGACGGGTCTATTAAATCAATTCTTTTTTCTAACATTTTGATACGTCTTTCATCTTTACCAATGAGAACTTCTACAAATTGATCTATATGTTTATTTAAATTAGCATATAACTCGTCTGTTGCCTTATGTTGGGCGTATGAACGAGTTTTCCAGTGGTATAATTTTACCATATTTAATACTTCCAAAAATACTTTTACTATATGTGAGTTTGTTTTATTTGCTTTTTTGTAATTTTTTCTTGTCTTACGTGCGGCTCCTCCTTTCTTTTTATTTGTTTTATTCTTATTAGTACGGTTCATATACATTAAAGCAATATTTTAATATTTGTATTTCACTTCAGTAAAATATTTCTAAATAAAAATCATCATAATTACTCTTTTTACAATTGTAATTACAAATTCACTGATGTAATTACATAAAGACTATATAATAAAATTACAATAATGGGTAATAATCATAGTAAACGAATATGTCCTGGTATTACTAATGATTATGAAAATTATATCAATAATTGTAATGTAATTATACGTTGTCCGAATTGTAAAAAAACAATCCAAATAGATAAAGAATTAGCAGGTAATTACAAATGTTATTGTTTATCAGACACACAACTATACACATCAAAACCAGATAATCTACAAATATGTGAATTATAGAAAATTGAATATAAAGTTTTTTATATTCAATAATGATAACCCTTATCTAAAATGAGCGATACTGATGAAATATATTACTCTAATGCTCTTACTCGTTACTTATATTCTGTAATAGAAGTAAGACAATCATTATTTATATCATTACTTAATCATGACCCAACACAAGCATTATACTGGGGATATGAATCTTATTATTCTGGTTTTGAAAAAGAGACATTTGAATTTTTACAAAGAATTTATAATGATATATATGCTGAAAACAATCCCGATCTCAAAGATTATATTAATGAATTAAGAGAAACGTGGGATAAGAATGACGTTAATCATTGCGATTGCAATGTCGGCTCAATTATTTATACATTAGCATTACGACCTTACAATTTGGTTACATTTGTAAAGGATATACTTAGTTACAAAATTACAAAGGACGAACAAAATGAAGATTTAATGCCACAATGTTTGATTTCATTAACACCAGAACATATTGAAAAGTATAAGACAAAAATAGTTGACGTGGAAAAGGGAGAAAAGGCTAGAAATTTACTGACAACTGTGAAACTATATCCAATAATGAAAGAATATAACACATTATTTACATTATTTAATACAAAATCAGACGTAGAATTTAAAGACATTTATAATTATCCATTTGAAAAATGGTTATACTATGCTAGTCGAAGTCCTATATGGTTAGAGCGTATTACAGACCACAATGGAACGATTAATGATGATACAAAAACCGTAACATTTCTTGATGAAGATGATGAAAACAATTTTTGTGAATTATGGGATTACGAACAAAATGAACTACCAAGCGATATTCACGAATTATCAATTGGTACGGGTAAAGAAAAACAGCTAACTATTAGACAATTTTGTAAAAAATACAAATATACCGTCGTTAGTAAAATCACGAAACGGAAAGTAACTAAAAAATCAGAAAAAACTGGATAAATTATACGTCAAATAGGTTGTTGCCAACATCAAAAATCCACCCCATAATACATCTATTATTGCTAATTTAGTAGACCATTTTGAAAATAATGCGAAATTAGTGCCGTCAAAAACACCATATAAAACAATACCAAATAAAAAAGCATCAAAAAGGGGTGCTTTTTTTTGTATTATGAAATAATTCAATCCCAGTATCATAGTAATATATGTTAATAATACGCCCATCATATTGACGGTTGGTTTTGTGTTTTGAATGTCTTCTATTTGTTGTAAAAATGATTCTTTTATTATGGAAATATAGGTCGCGTCTAAACCTAACATTACGAGTGATGAAATTAGTAAATCCGTATTATGCATTTATTATATGGGTATATTTTATTTTTTTGATATAACATTTTGTAACTTTTCGTTGACTAAGTCTTTAATAATAACCATATTATCTTTTAATTGTTCCATATAGAATGTTGGTGTTGGTGTTAAATACCGTGCGTCTAATACAGATGTTCCTTCAAATGTGGTTTCCCGTTGTCGAATAGGTATAGGAACGGGTTTTGTTGTATTTTGTCTTATTTCATCTTCAGAACAACCTTCATAATACATATAATCGTCTTCTACTAAACTATTATTTCTACTTTTATGTTCTGATGAATTTGACTGTATTTCTGTAATACTCTCTGAACTTTTATTTTTATTGTTTAAGTATTGAATGTAGTCAAAACTATTAGAAAAATTATCAGAACTATCAATTGCCTTTTTCATTAAAGTATAATTTAGTTAGATTTTAATATGGGAATTTGAAAGTAAATATTTTACGAAGAATACTTAATAATTACATATTTTACGCTGAAGAAGTAAAATAAAAAGTTCGTCGAAGATTTTGAAATTGGACATTTTAAAAATGTCCAAAATCGATTTCGTCAAAATAGTTTTCTAAAAGCATTTTTCAAAAATGGTGGTTGTTACTGAAATGCAGTATTTTTAGTATTTACTTGGTTGATTTTACTGCATATATTTTTTAAATATTTTACGCAAAAAAGTATTTAGGAACTAAAACTTGTATTCCAAATATATAGATTTAGAATACAAATGAATACAAAAAAAGTTCCAAAAAGTTCCGATAAATTTTGTTGTAAAAATTGTGATTATACTACGAGCAGAAAAAGTCAATATGAACGTCATTTATTGACAGCGAAGCATCAGAGAATACAAGAGAATACAGTAAAAAGTTCCAAAAAGGAACAGACATATACTTGTGAAATCTGTGAGCGTGAATACAAATTTCATTCTGGATTATGGAAACATAAAAAGACGTGTGTCCCCTTAGATGAAGCGAAAACAAACACTCAAACAACAACATTCATAACCACAACGTCAGAAATTCCCGATAATGACCGATATGAACTATTAACCAATACAATATTAGAATTAGTTAAAAAGAACGACGAATTAACGAGTAGTATTGTTGAAATATCAAAACAAATTGGTAATAATAATAACAATACAAATATAAACAGTAATAACAAATTTAACCTGAATGTATTTTTGAATGAAAAATGTAAAGATGCGATGTCATTAACTGATTTTGTAAAATCGTTAGAAATAACTATGGATGATTTTATACAAACAGGAGAACTAGGATTTGTAGATGGATTATCTAGAGTTATGATTGAACGAATAAATAATATGGACTTATACAACCGTCCTATTCATTGTACTGATTTAAAACGGGAAACTCTTTATATAAAAGATTCGGAAAAATGGGAAAAAGACGCAAATAAAGAACAATTGCGTAAGGCAGTGAAGGGCGTAGCCTATAAAAATGATAGTATGCGTCCAATATGGTATAGTGAAACACCTGACGTTGACGTGTTAGGAACCGAGAATTGTGAGAAATTTTTGAAATATTCACAGTCAGCATTAGGTGGATGTGGGAAAGAAGAAACCAAATTGTTTGAAGATAAGATAATGAAAAACATTCTCAAAGAAGTAACTATCAACAAAGATATATAATACACATTTTACGATGAATACTTAATAATTACATATTTTACGCTGAAGAAGTAAAAATAAAAGTCCAGCGAAGATTTGGAAATTGGACATTTTAAAAATGTCCAATTTTGATTTTGCGAAAATAGTTTTGTAAAAACACTTTTCAAAAAGGGAGGTTGTTACTGAAATGCAGTATTTTGAGAATTATATTGAAAAATATGACTGCATACATTTTTAAGTATTTTACGCTGAAAATGATTTAGAGCGTAAAATGATGTTCAATATATATAGAACATTTAGAATGGAAATTACGCCAAAAAACGCCGATAAATATAGTTGCGAAAGTTGTAACTTTAAATGCTATAAACAAAGTGATTATAATAGACACATAATGACTGCAAAGCATCAAAATAGAACAAATAGAACGCAAAAAACGCCAAAAAACGCCGGCAAATTTGAGTGCGAATGTGGTAAGGTATATAAAGCACGTAACAGTTTATGGTATCACAAGCATAGATGTTCGTATAGAAACACGGAATTGATAGAAATAGGGGAATCAACAGAGACGCATACAATAGACTCGTCATTAGTAGTTGAGCTATTGAAAGAGAATAAAGAACTCCGTGAGTTAATGGTAGAGCAAAACAAACATATTATTGATTTAGCAAAGAACTCCGGTAATACCACTAACAATACTACTAATAATACGAATATAACTAACAATAAGTTTAATTTGAATGTATTTTTGAATGAGACTTGTAAAGATGCTATTAATTTGAATGATTTTATCCAATCTATCGAGCTAAATACTGACGATTTTGTTAATACAGGCGAATTAGGTTTTGTAAAGGGTATCTCAAATATAATGGTTGAACGTATACGTGATATGGAGCCGCATACACGACCAATTCACTGTACTGATTTAAAACGTGAAGTGGTTTATGTAAAAGATTCGAATAAATGGGCGAAAGAAGACGATAATAAGACACATTTGAGAAAAGCTGTTCGCATAGTAGCAAATAAGAACAAGGAACAAGTTCATCCATGGAGAGCTCAAAATCCAAATTCAGACATATTAGATACACCTGAATGTGACAAATTCTTTGAATATACAAAGGCATCGTTAGGTGGATATGGAAAAGAGGAAGATTTGAAATTTGAGAATAAAATAATCAATAATATATTGAAAGAGACTGTAATCAATAAACAACAGATTACAAATGATTAGATGATATAATATCATATTATGAGGTATATGATATTAATCAGAATTGGTTAAATCTTCAAATGAAACACTACGCATAAACTGGCGACCTTTGATTATTTGTTCTAGGTTTGAAACATTGTTTTGTAGTTCCTTTATTTTTGTTTCATGGTCTAAAACCATTTTTTCTTGTTTATCAATTATATCTTGTTGTTTGTTAATTATATTTTTTAACATTACTATCGTATAATCAAAAGATTCATTTCTGTTAGTTATTGTTATAGGTGGATTAAAAAGTCGCGGAACAACATTAACATCCATATTGATATACTAATATACATATTATTTTTATATTATTTTTCATTATACTATACTATCGTCTTCGTCCCAATTATCTAATTCTTCATGCTGTAATACTATACTAGGTCTAGATGACATTCCATATTTTCCATTAGCTTCCATAATGCGTCTTTCTAATTGACTTTCCTTTTGTCTAATCATAAATAATTGTTCTCTATTACTGTAATTAAGTAAAGAATTAAGAGTATTATATTTATTTCTAGATATTGTATCCATAATGACTTCAAATTCTGTAGTAAGTTGTTGTTTGGTTTTGATGATTTCATTGTAATCTGTTTGCATATTCATTACTACTTCAGTCCATTCTTTCATTTTAATCTTTGGGTCTTGATGTTCCCATAGATGTTTATTATTCCAGGGACCTAGAACATCCATTCTATAGTCAATACGGTTATGAAGTAAAGAATATTTCTCTCTTAATGTTTGTATACGGTCTTTTAATTCATCCAATTTATAATATTTTGATATGGATAAAATAAGAGATATATACGTAGAAATAGTAATTGATACCACTGCTATTATATCTACATTGATAGCGAATTGCGTTTTTGTAGCTTGAAAGAAACCGGATAAAGTTGACATAAAAATAACCGAGGTTTGAATATTATTAACCATTGAAGTCAAATCCTCGTATTTTAAATCAAGTAGTCTTTTACACTCTTTTCCCTCTTTTAAAATAAAATTATTACATTTTTTTAAAGAGTGTAATTGGTTTTTAAATACAATATATTCTCTTGTAGAAAACCAATTTTGATTATTAGATAATTGTGTTCTTTGAGAAGCGTTTTCATCTCTGGTATTAACACTTTTTAAGCTTTGTATATCATCAACTGGATCGGGTATGCTATCTATCGACAATATTTCACTATTGTTATCATCTTCAATATGATTTAGTTTTTTGACAGATTTATTTTTGTGAAGATCTATAATAATATCATTATTGTTTTCTTCTTCATCTGGTAACGCATTAAATGTTGGTAAAGGTTTATCATTTATAGATAGCACATTTTCACTTAATTCGTTTTCAATAGGTTCATTTTTTTCATCTTTATTCGAATTTGTATTATCACTCATTTACATAATACAAATATTTTTACTTAATAATTCCTACTAAATTTCTTGTGTCATTGGAACTTCATTAGAATTATTATCTACTGTAGTTTCACTGTTTTCTATCGGTTTATCGGCGTCTATATCAATAGGTAGTGTTTTTGTAATCTTGGTTTTAGTGTTTGTTTGTTGTAAATAATAAAGTCCCCAATTAGGCAAATTCGTAACGCAATTCATAATAGAATTATATGTAATAGTTGTAATCACAGTATCATTATCTTTGCTAAATTGTATGGTATACCACCAATAAGGAGGTATATGTAAAGTATTTCCAGGTGTAATATCAAATTCCAAAAATCTTAATTTTTCAACATTATTTTTATGGGATTTATCAGGGTTCCATACATTCACACGAGAACGAAACTCGTAATTTTCGAAATCTCTATATGGGGCTAGATATTTGTTACTTTTCCAAGGTGTCATTTTGATTTTTGCTTTTCCAGAATGAACTGATATGAATTTACGAAAATCTGTATGATACCGAAGGGGGGTAACTGTTCCATTTGACCCAGTAGATATATCGTATTTTGTAACCATTGACATAGGAGGTTTTATAAAGGTATCATTGGAATGAAAAATATGGTATAAGTCAGCGGATTCAATAAAATCGTCATTATTTTCTGTGAAATAGTTAGACCTCGTATCCGTTTTCATTAAATTTATTGCGGAACTCGCAGGTAAAACAATGTAGTCAATATTATCGTCTTTATAATAATCACGAATATCTTTGATTTTGATGTCTTCTTTATCGTTGTTTTTGAATGTGTTTTCATTTATCTTTTCGAAAAATTCTGGTGATATGCTATTCAACTCAAATAATACAGGTTGTTTTATATCACAAACTTGTTGTAAATATTGGTTATTTGTATAGTCCATTTCATAAACTTCTAAATCTTCACTGGTTTTTAATTGATTAATTATGTGGATATAAATAACTAACACGATGATAAATAATAAAAAATTAAGTAATCCAGACATTGTATATAATAGAATATCCTTTTTTTATAAGCTTTTTACTGCAATATATTTTTTAATGGTTCGGCACTTTCCGATTTTTTATAGAATTTTACCATATTTTTTACTTTTGGTGATATAAATGTGTTTAATATACTGGTCGTAGTGCTAATGAAACAGGGTGTATTGTATAGTTCAAGCTTGGTTAAATATTTATCATAATTGTTATTTTGTCCGTGTTCGGCAAAACTTGTAATAATCGCAGAATATCTTTCAACAGCAGATATGGTAAGTGTGTCTAAATTAATATGGATTTCGAATGTTTTATGTTTATGAATTGTATCATTGATCGTTCTTGCTAAAAATAAGGTAAGGTCGTGATAATTGTTAGGATTGGCAAAAGTTTTGAATATGGTATAATCTATGAAAATTTTGGAATTGTCAAAGATAAATATACATTTGGTTAACATTGTGTCAATGCCTATTTGATTTGTAACTAAATCGGCACATTCATATTTTTGTTTCTTTTTGAAAAAAGAGTTTTTGTTATTAATATTATAATATTGGTTTTGTAAATTATGGATAGTTTCCATAATGTTATTGTCTTGCATTATATGTATGACTATAATATTATACATATAAAGTTTTATTTCCTATTTTTACTTATTTTCTTCCTTTTTTGTCATTTCTTCTTGGACCAATTCTCGCATATCAACACTGGTATGTTCGGTATGGATAGTATTGGCACCAAGACTAACTACACTATTTAAATCAGTATCGTGACCGATTGCTTTGGTTTTGGAGTCAGGATTAACATCTGATAAAATTTGAATTCTTTCATCTATAAGCATTTTGTTTACATCCATTGTATATGTTTGTAGTTTTAATACGGTATCTTTCATATCAGCAATTTCAGTAGCTATCATTTCAAATCTGGATTGAAACTCATCCAATAGGTCTGTTACTGTTGGTTCAGTTCCATTTGGAAGAGACTTGGTAAGTGATTCTTCTAGTTTTGATACACGATTATCAAGAGCAGAAATAAACTCTTGAAGTGTCAATCCAGTAGGTTTTTCAATAGGTGGTGGTGTAGATGTTGGAATAGGGGCTGGTGGTGGTCTAGGAGCTACATTCACTTGAGGATTTGTAACACGTCTTCTTATAGCGGCGGCATTTGCACGACTCATTGTTATAAATAAGTTATATGGGTTGTTTTTAACTAATTATATTTAAATTATATAAATGTTTTCATATATGTATAGTAACGAAATGGATAAAGATGAAATCATCAGACAATTACAAGAAGAACTTGATGCTACGAAACTAGAGTTAAGTGCTACGAAAGAACATTTGAAAAAATATACTGCTCCTGAAAGTAGTAAAGCATATTATCAGAGAAATAAGGAACTAGTAAAACAACGTGTAAAAGAATGCCAACAAAAAGCGAATTATGTCTCAAAAGTAACACCAGAACAAAGAAAAGAATATAATAAACGAGCTTATTTGAAAAGAAAGGAAAAAATGCAAAATATGGAAAAGGAAAAATATTTAGGAATTTAATTAATAATAATGGTATTAATTACTTAAAGAAATATCTTTAAGTAATATATAAAATGGTAAAACCTATTATTGGCGTTTATAAAATTTCGAATACTTTATGTCCTGAGGGGAAGTATTATATTGGATATAGTTGTAATGTTAATAAGAGATGGGGAATACATAAAAGCACACTTAAAGGTGGGAGACACTGCAATATTCGTATGCAACGAGCATATGAGAAATACGGGTCTGAATGTTTTACTTATGAAATATTACAAGAATGTGAAACAGAAGAAGAAGCAAAAAATGTTGAACTTTCTTACTTGGAAGATTTGACTATACGAGATAAATTATACAACTTACATTATAATAGTAGTGGTGGTGATTTAATGACATATCACCCAAATAAAGAGCAAATTATAGAAAGGATGAAAAATACACAAAAAGAACAAATTAGTAAAAT
>Ga0181580_10000060_pt1 | contig 58050 bp, 40 predicted proteins | sample 071ome_23_FD_132413 | JGI IMG/M metagenome (GOLD analysis project Ga0181580, IMG submission 132413) | Coastal salt marsh microbial communities from the Groves Creek Marsh, Skidaway Island, Georgia - 071403BT metaG (megahit assembly) | ecosystem: Environmental > Aquatic > Marine > Intertidal... | reverse complement strand
ATCTAAAAAGCGTGACAGCTATTAACTTTTGAAGTGTTGACAGGTAAACCGTGAATCTCTGCTTCGGTTTCGTTAATAGCTGTCATATTGTTTTACTGTCCTTGACGTGCTCTAATCATTGCTAGAATGTCTTGAGCATTGCCACCTTCTGCAGGAGCCGCTTCAGCCGCTGGTGCTGGAGTTGGCTCTGGTGCTGCCTCTGCTACTGGAGCAGGTGCCGCTTCTGGTGCTGGTGTAGGTGCTGGTGCAGGAGTACTTGCTGCCGGAGCAACAGGATCACCTGTACGTGCCGCCATACCACTTGGACGGAAATACTGCGACCAACGGTCTGCATCGTATGCTTCGCCATCAACTGACGCTTCGAACATTTCTTGCATGACTTTAATTGCAGTTTCGTCAGGCTTTTTAGGTAAGAAGTCACTTAGATTATATAATCCGTGTGTGTTGATAGCATTCATTTCTTCATCGTTTAACGGACGCTCTCTACGTGCCCAGTTAGATGTAGAATAGTCTGCATAGCCGCCTTTTGAAGTTTTGTTAAGACGGAAATCAACACCAGCAGTATAATCTGTTGGCAGTTCTTCCATATCTGGATCAAGCAATGCTTGTTTAATGATTTGAAAGATTTGAGGACCGATGATAAATCTACGGATTGGATTCTCCGGAGTTGTATCTTCAGTTAAAGGATTATCCGTTACAAAGCCTTGGAAGATATATGAACGTTTCTTCCAGTACTTACGACCCATATCTTCTAGACTTGGATCTTTGAACCAACCACGTACTTCGTTAAGAATGTTACACTGCTCGCCATACATTTCCATACAAGGAATTTGTACCTGTACTGGGCGTGAATCAGTTTCACCCTTTACGCCTGCAAATGGAAGTTTGATCATCAAACGTTCTGCCCAGAAAAAGTCAGCATTTTCATTGCCATCAGGAAGGAAACGTAGAGTTGCACTCTCACCTTCTTTAATATTCCAAAATGGGTAAATTGCATTGTCACCGCCTGTTGATTGACCAGAGCTGGTACCGCGGTTTTCTTGTTCTTTGAGCTTTGCTCGGATTTCTGCTAATGATGCCATAGTTGTGCCTCCTATAATGTTATGCCTATGTGCTTTGTGCCTTTTCAACTTTGTAGCACAGTATATATAATATACTCAACTACTCAGTATGTCAAGTCTTTTTTTAAAAAAACTTGAAAAAAATCAATGGATTACTCATCCATTTTTATTTATCCATTTTACAGAAGTCCCAAATATTATCTGATGATAGATAACAAAATACCTGATCGTTAACAAACAACTCTGTATTTGTTAATTTTAATGTGTATTCTTTATCTGTAAAATTTGGAATGTCTTGATGATATTCAGATACTTCAAAAAAATTTTTGTGTATATTTAATGCAATACTGTTTCCTAAATAAGTATTAAAATCAAATACGTTATATATTTCTTCTACATTGAAATCGTGTAACTCATAAATTTCTTCACTAGACACCATTAATTTTGATATCTTATTGTCTTCTTGTTTGTTTCTATTTTTAAACATTAAAACTTTTATTATTAGTTCTTTTGAAAAGAATTGTGATAACGGTATTTTTGTTGTACCGGGATGAGTTACCCAACCTCGATTTTTATCTAGTCTAACAGTAGTTGGTACAATAAATTTAGTTGGCGGATCAGTAAGCAATTTGTGCATTTTAAGAATATAAAAACTACGATCAGTGCGTACATCTAATCCTTTGCTGCCATTTTCAAAATATTTTAGTTTGTTAACTTCTAGTGTAGAAGTATAGTCATTGATCTTACCGCTTAATCGATGTCTAATATTTTCTTTTAATTCGTTAAAGACATCGAAAAAAGCATCTCGTTTAATATGAAATAAGAACGGTTTTAGATTATTCTTTTTTATTAATGATACAATATCGCTAGAAATAAGTCTATATCTGTGTTTAGACCTATAAACTACTTCATTCAATCTTTATAGACCGGCTAAATTTCTAACTCTATCTAATTCTTCTGTTTTGTTAGGATCGTATTCAATGCCCATATTTTTAAGTACAGGTACCAAGTCTTGTTTTTCTTGATCTGATAAGCCAATCATATTATACCAAATTGGTCCAAGTTTTTCTTGAGCCAGTTTCATAAGATTTAGCATACTTAAACCTTTTGTAGGACGATCATCTAATGCTTTTACAATTTTATCACCTACTTCACTATTTGCAATAGCGTGAGTAATAGGTCCACCTTCTTCTATATCAGTATCCTTATAGCCCATTACTTCTGCTACTTTATTGTTAATCATTTCAATAAATTGTTTTGCAGGTGTAATAAATTTATCACCGTATTCTTTTTCTACCATTGTCAGTACAGCGGTTTCGCCTTTTGGAAATTGACCAGACTCTCTATCAAAGTGAGAAAGAATAAATTCACTTATAGGAAGTTTTACTTCTTCTCTCGACTCCATTACATCCGGTATGCCGTTGCCGTTTGCATCAACCCACCATGATCCTGTTTCATCGTGTGAATCGTGCTGGCAATTACAATCAGGTTTGCAGTTATGCATTTGGCATCCGCAATCTTTGCAATGATATTTTTCATATCCAGACATATATCCTTCTGAAAATTGACCCATCATTTCATTAAATGCGTTATCAATAACCTCCTCAGATTCTGGTACGCAGTTAGGAACTTCTTTTCCGTTCTTTTCCTTCATACCAATCATCTTGTAGCCTTTCCAACAAGGGTTATCGTCTTCTTCGTCTACTAATTCCTCTGGCCCTAATTCTTTTGCTTTAGTTGCTTCACTAACTAGTTTATATATGTAAGGAAATACATCTTTGAGTTCTTCGTTAAACTGTTTGATAGTAAGTTGATCAATCCAATTTTCGGCAACATCTTCGGGAACATCTTCTAGTACTGGGGGATTAAAACTTTCAAATGCTTCTTTGTAGTGTGTTGGTTTTTGAAGTGTCTCTATTGTTTTCTTTACTGTTGCAATGCGCTCTTTTACAACATCCATATAATCACTTAGGCTTTCTGCCATTACTGATGAGCGACCCATATAATTTTTAAATTTACGCAACTTATATAATTCTTCAGATAATCCTACAATATGTTTTCCGAAGTCATCGTATGGCTTGCCGCCTTCTGAAACATGCATAGCCATTGCTCTAGCGCCACTTAGATGTTTGTATGGATATTTAAATCTTTCACCTTCTGAACTTTCAATATAGATCTTACCAATCTTTTGAATTCTACCTGTTGCACTTTCTTGATTAATGCCTTCGGTGTGTCTAATGTTAAGTCTAGCAGTACCTATATCCTGATAACTTACTCTGCTAGTTCCGTATAACTTGGATTCACTCATCACTTCATCTCCGCCCTTATTTTGCGCTAAAAATTTATAGTCTCTTTGGTTTAGATTGGATTTTGTAATATCTCTAGTATCGAAGTTTAATAATCTTTTTTTCGCAAAACTTCTTAGTTCTTTTAAGAAATCGTACCATGTACTTCTAGTTGTTGCATCTTCGTTTTCTACAAAGTCTGTGCCATACATAACAGACAATGAATCTTCGGTTATGCTAATACTAACCTTTCCTAAACTTCTATCACCTTCTTTAAAATCAAAATCAAAAAAGCGAGCTGTTAACGGGTCACTGGTTAGCTCACCATTTTCATTCCCTATCGTTACAGATGGAAAACGGCCTCTAATTTTATTAAATAGGTCTTCTGCTATGTTATCTAAACTTTTTACATTCATCGTAAAGTATTTATCAATAATTGCTACTTATGAAGATTGGCATTGGAGTTTCGTAATCGTCAAAATCATCGGCTTGATTAAAGGTATTGTATACTCTTGGATCCCAATCTTTTAATACACTCATCATTCTTAATGCTAACAAACTTGCACTTACTAAATCATCAGACAAGCCTACTTTTGCTTGATAACTTGATCCTGTAGCAACATACCCTTTAAGTTCTGAAATAAGTGCTTTAGAATTAATTTTCATTTTATCATTTTCTATCATAGTTTTTAAACGACTACAAGCAGTTACCTTAGTACTGTGTGTTGTATTAAATCCTTTGCGGAACTTACGAACGTGTCCCTTGCGGATAGGCTCACTGACAAACATACCCGGAATGTTTTCTTCTCCAAAGTCGTTTATAACGATTAGGGCAGCCTCGCCTAGTCCATTGTTCTCCACGCTCCAATAAATTCCTTGCGGGTTTTTTGTTTCTTGTTCTATATATTTGCAAATATCAGCTAATACTCTAATTTGTCCCGGTATAGCAGTTGTATTATGTTGCCATTCTGCAACCTGTTCGTAGCTCGGTAATTCATAAACTTGAATAGCGGCATTATCTCCGCCTGTACCCATACTAGGGTCTAATGCTATTACGTATGTATATTGATTAGTTGGTTTTTTATACCAACGTGTTTGACCCATATTCAATAAAGGATTAATTCCCTCCATCACAGCAAGTTTAATTGAATTAATAAGAGTTTCGTCAAATACTAAGAATTCACAGCCATACTCGCGGCGGAATTTTTCTTCGCCGATACGGCCTATTTCGTCATCACGCCATTTCTCGTCCCTGTCAGGATGTTCTTCCCAACTTGCTCTAAATGCATGAAATCCATTTATACCAAGTTCACTTTCGTTACCATATTCGTCAAACTTTTGCTCTGCTTGTTTCCAAATAGTAGCAAAAGTATCTTCATCTGAGTTAGGTGTGCTTGTAATAATAGCACGACCACCTGTTGCTAGTGTAGGTGATATTGAAGTCCAAAACTCTTCAGCAATGTTAGGTTGCACAAATGCAAACTCGTCACAGTATAGTAGCGAGATAGACATACCACGTCCTGTATTGCCTGTTGTTGTTTGACTGACAATTCTACTACCGTTCTCAAACTCTATACTACCTTTGTTGTAACTTGTAACACCTGCTCTAATATAATCGGGACAAGTTTCATATACGTAACGAATACGTGCCATAATTTCTTGTGCACCTGTGTATTTGTGCGCCGCAATAAGGATAGTTTGATCTGGATTAAACATTGCGTACCAAGCAAGATAGATAGCCGCACAAGTAGTCTTACCTGTTTGTCTTGGCATCATATTAATATTAAATCTATAACTATGATATGAATGCATCAACCGTAGTTGATACTCGTATGGATCGAATAATAATTTACCTTGCACAGGATGTTGTATGTACGCAAACTTTCGTGCAAAATGAAGATAGCCTTCATCTGGATCCATGCATAATGCAAGATCCTGTATCTGATCTTCTGTGTATGTTTCTTTGGTGTTTGCCTTTTTAGTTAAGACACCATCTAAACTCTTGCTCATACAGTATTTAACCGTTTTTTAATCGTAATAATTTATACTGAGTCTTGCTTCGTAAAGTTGAACGCGATCTTGTTGTATTAAAATATAACAAGGACTAGCATATTCACCGTATTTGGGCTCACTCCACAGCCATTTATAGTCTTCGCTTAGATCTAATTTTTTACACAATTTTTTTAGACGCCTTCTATTTGTGTTTTTAACAATATAAACTATTGCTTGGTTTTTGTTAAGGTGTTCCCATTCACCGTCCCATTCTCTAATCTTTACTTGCCCTTTCTTATAGGCGGCGTAACTCCAGGGACATACTTTTTTTATATGTTCAAAATATTCTAACCAGTTTATGTCTGTGTGCATAAGAATATTTAATCAAAAAAATAGGCACCGTAGTGCCTATTGAATTTATTATAATTTAATCTTTACTTTTTTTTGCCTCTACCGCGACCTCTACCGCGACCTTCGCCTACTTTCTCATCAGCGGCAGTAGCTTGTGCAATCTTTTCACGACGCTTCTTTAAATACTCGTCTGTATCATCTTCTTTACCGTCATTGTTGATATCATCGTCTTCTTGACCAACTGGGTCCATTTTTTCGCGTAATGCTTTTGAAAGTTCAGCTTTTAGATTTTCAACAGCCATAGCATTATCGCCATCTTGTGCTTTTGCATACGCTTTCTTTTCACGGTTAATTCCACCGCTTAAATCTTTTGTCATTTTATTATGATCGGAATATTCTTCGTCTGGAGCATTATCCCATTCTTCTTCCATATCATCGTCCATCTCTGGCTCATCAGATGCTTTTTCACCTGCTGCCATTATAGCTCTCATAGTTGCCATATCCATTTCTTCGCCATTGCTTGGCATTTCAATTTCCATTTCTGGATTATGTGAATGAACATCAGTATGCATAGCATCGTGTGCCATTGGCATATCAACGTGAGTATTTTGTTTTCCGCCCATTAATGTAATCAATTCGTCAATAGCATCAATACCTCTAGCGTTCAAAGATACATTCATTGTAACTTTATCTTCTGGTTGTTCCATGGGAGGCATCATTCCGCCTTCTTCCATGCCGCCGCATTCTTGTAACGACTCTAATATAGTTTTCATGTCGTTAACATCTTTTTGTGCAGTAGACGGTTTGTTACCAGCAACCGCTGAATCCATGTTTTCTAAAATTTTCTTCATATCCATAGTATTAACTTCCTATCGGGCTTTTTGTGTTTTCTGTGTCGCCAATGTCTTTTGATTCGCCTACAGATACACCTTCTACTGGATCAATTTCTCTTTCTTTACGAGCCGCTTCTAGCTCTTTTAATAAATCCATTACTCTGTTACCTGCAACTGAATCTTGGGCACTTTCTCCTCCCATATCTTCAGTGTTTAACATTGCTTCGTATGCTTGTTCCTCTTTTGTTTCTTGGTATTCTTCTTGAGGTTCATTTGGATTACGCACAATAATATGACTTTGAGGAACACTACAAATTTCGCCTAGGTACTGTTGTAATACTTGAACAGTAGTTGGATAAGTAACTTCGGCTTCCCAATATGTTACTTGTGTATTTTGCAGTTGAGGGAAGTCTAAAGGTCTTTCTGTAATAGGTGTACGCTTACTAGAACTTAAATTTTCTAAACCGTATTTTTTAAGTCCTATTTCCAAATGGTCTTCAAAGTCTTCTGGTACATCTCCAGCTACTCCAATTTTAAACTCGTAAGTTTTTTTTGATTCTGTCAAATATTCTACAAAAGACTTCATTTCTTTCTTCCCTATCATATGTATTATTTATCCTTATCTAGTCCTTTTAGCCTTTCTAATAGACTATTCCTATCTGTTACAACATACCCTTGACCTTCAATCATTCCATCTTCGCCGGTCGAAGAATCTCTATCCATTTTTTCTTTTTTTAATTGTAGTTCTATCATTTTTAGTTTTTTATCTAATTTAGCAGTCTTAGCGTCTAAGCTAGTTTTAAGCATGTTGCCTGCAACTTCAAAAACTCTTCCGCTGTAACGACTTTCTACATTCATACCTAAGTCCATTAGATCGTCATATGCAGTTAATGCACGTTGAGCAATGTCTTCTAGTTCTGCATCTGCTTTATCACCTAACCCTTTAACTTTAGGCAAAGCAGATGCAATTTTATCAAATTCTTCCATAGCATTGAATGTTTCTTCTTGCTCTACTATTGCAGAGTCTTTTTTCTTTTCATTAGATTTTGCATCATCTACAATTTCTTTAGACTCAGGTAAATTTAATAATTCTTCTAATTTTTTAGTCATTTGTTACACCATTATATGCTACTATTATTTATCGTCTAGACCCTGTATGGAAAATATCATTCTCAGTAATAACTCTAAACACTATGCCTTTTTGCTTACACCAAGCATAGGCAGCGGCCCATTTAGCCTGGTTTACTACCCATGCGGCTTGATTTGCTTTACTTTTTCCTAATTTTTCTCTGAATGATTGATTAGCAGGTTTTACTTCTATAAGCTCTACACGTTTTTTTCCTTTTGCATCAGAGTATGCTATAAAAAAGTCTGGAACATATATTGTTTGTCGACCTGTTAAAGGATTTTTATATGGTATTCTAATCGATTCGTTTGCCCATTGTGCTACGCTAGGATGTTCATCGCAGAATTTCATAAAATGAAATTCCCAACTACTTCTATATGTAGGAGTTTTATTTCCTATATATTTTTCAGGAAATTTAAGTGAATATTTTCCATTAGCGTATCTAGACATTTGCTCATGCTACTATATTTCTTTTTTCTGTTTTATCAGCAGATTCTTGTCTTCTATAACCTAATGTACTATCTTTTGCTCTGTTATAATTTAAAATTTCGGTTACTATAGCACTAAGTTGCAATTCATTATAGCCTTTTAATGTGTCAAGCAATTTAAAAACATTTACGTTATCAATTTTTGCTTGTTGTAATAAAACTGTTGCAACTGTTATAGCAGCAGTTTTATCGAAACCTCTTTTTTCAAAAAACGCAACTACTGCATCTACTTGATTAGAAGGAAAACTAACCTTTTTTGTAAAATAAAGGTCAAAGAATTTTTGTACACCTTTGTCGTTGTAATTACTCGGTTTATCTTTTGGTAGTCCTGACATAATACTTTCCTTTAATCAAATTTAGCTTTTTCAGAGCTCGGCAGTGCATTATATTCTGCTCTCATTTCATTTATCCCGCCGGCTTTACCTGATGATTGATAAGCGGCAGAAAAATTTTGGAATCTAGCATCGTCTTGCTGTACAGGATTTTCTTCCGCTCTTCTAGATTGTACTATATCAGCGGCTTGACTTGCTACAGCGACAGCCGCTGTTGCTAGTAATAGATCTGATCCTGATCCTGATCCGTTGTTTTTAGGAAATACAGTTTGTGCAACACCGCTTACATCTATTCCGGCAGCGCCTCCGATAGCGCCTGTTAGTATACTAAAGCCTTCTTCTCTAAGTCCTTCCGAACTTAAATTCCTTATATTCCTAAAAAGATTTGCGGCAGCAATTCCTGCGGCGAATGGATTATCAAAATTCTTACCTTTAGTAATATAATCATATAAATCTAATCCAGCTCCAAATATTCCGTCTATTCCTAGTGTCCCTCCGCCTTGTAAACTTATAGGGCTAGGAGTTACATCATAATGATCTACTGCTCCAAATCCTGCAGGTTCTCCATTTTCTCCTGCCTCTACTTCACCTCTATCATAAAATACAGTATCATAATTTACTGTAATAGTATTAGTCATTGGTGACGAACCATCAGTGTTATCTAATGTATCATGTTGCCAATCACTGATAATTGGATTAACTAGAGTATATTTTGTAAATGATTTTTTAGATAATTGAGCTATTTCAATTCTATCAAAGAACGGTACACTAGGTATGTTGTTGTCCATACCAAATTTGTATGAGTTAGTTCCAGAACCGTCATACAAAGTGTCACCTGTTAATCTGTTGCCGTATGCTCCATTATTCAATGAATGAGCACCGTCTGCAAAGTAATACTTGTAATATGCTTCTAATAAAGCTGTAGTTGCACCAAAGTTATCATCATGAAATACAATATTAACCGGAGAATAATCTAAACGTGATTGTACATTTTTCTTTCTGTTATACTTGTTTTTTGTTTCAACTGATGCAGTAAATTTAGGTAAATCTGCTTGTTTTACAAGCATACCTATTTCGCTACTATATTGAGCAACCTCAGGTATAACACTTTTTGCTTCACTTGTGAGGTAAAAAGTAACGTGATATAAAAACTTTAGTTTAGGGGCATGTTTCTGATTGTCAGTAACATATAAGCGACTAGCATGTTGCCAGTCGGCCATATTACCTTTAGGTCCTAAAACACCATTTGCTAAACTATCAAAAAATCCTGTGAACTTTGCCATATTAATATTTATCTTATTAAATTAAGTGCGTATATAATAAAAAAGGGAGCTTAACGCTCCCTTAGTGTTTAGAATGGCTTAGGAGTTATTATACGCCGCCGCCAGTTACTAGAGTATTAACTGTACGTCCAACTGCTGTACCAATACCTGTACCTTGCGGTGTTTGAATTGCGTTATCGTAACGTATTGATAACTGAATCGAAACAGGCTCGTTTGAACTATATGCTAACTGTTGGTAAGCCGCATTTTGTACAAAGCAACCGTATAATTCAAATGTTTCTAATACAGTTGGAGTATTAGCACCGTTGCCGCCGTCTAATATCTCAATACGTGTAGTAAATTTGTAATCTTGACCTGAAGCCGCACTTGACTGCTCATAGAAGTCAAATTGCTTCTGAAGTTGTTCGCCAACAAGTTTTTGTACGTTGTTGTTAACGTCTTCACGTAAGTTTAGTGTAATTGCTTCCCAACTATGTCTACCTGCAAGATATGCACGTGAGTTATAAACTGGGATTTCAATTTCTTCAAAGTTTACGGTTGGACGAGTAACATCAATAACTTGTTTTGTTAATTCTGTGCTTGGTGTAGTAACACCAAAATTTTCCAATGTAACACGGAAACGATACTGTAGTTTAGGCATTAACAAGCCTTGGTTACTAGCACTATCCCCTGTTGCTAAAGGAACTGTAATTTTCGATAATGTTGAAATTGCCATTCTTTGTTCTCCTGTTACAAGTATTTAGCAAATTTAGGCCCCGTATTCCAGGGGCCTATTTTTATGCTTTATAAACCTGCAATCTCTCCTGTGTTTTTAAGTCTTAATGGAATGTAAATGAATTCAACAGCCTTAACAGGTTCAATAGCAATGTCTAAGTATAGTTCATTTCTATCAATTCTGCTCGGAGTGTTGTTTGATTCATCACAAACAACAAGGAAGTCATACAGTGCTCTTTGACCTACTAGCTCAAGCATTAAGCTCTCTGCCGCTTGTTTAATTTCGTCACGTGTAATCTTATCGTTTGGTTCAAAGATATATGGCTTAGCAAGTTGATTCAATTGACTACGTAAGTAAATTACCAAACGTGCTACGTTGATTCTATCTAATGCACTCGATCCTCTTGCACGAGTCTTCTGACCAAAGTTAACAAGACCTGCACCTGTAATGAATGTAATTGGGTTTACATTCTGAGCATATAGTGTGTCTCTTTGACCTTCGTTAAGTGCAATGCTTGTAAATTCGCCTTCACTATCGATATAACCTACACTTGAAGCGTTAGTAATGCCGCCGCGTCTTGTACCTGCTGGTGCAAACCATGGGAAGCTAACTTGGTCGCTAAGTGCAACAGTTCTTAAAATCATATGACTTGGAGGAACAACAACATTGTTACCAAAGTTATCGCTTGTAAAGCCCCATGGATAAAATACACCAAAGTATTCATCTCGGCTTACTAATCCGTTGTCATTATCTTCAACAGCTAGGTTAACGTTTGTTGCCCAGTTGTTTAATGAAGTAGCATCTGGTGTTAGTCTTGCTGGGCTATCGCCTACAACAAATGCTGTCAAGCCTCTGTCATAGTTTAGACTAATCATTTCGCCAATTAGCTCAGGATATCCTGGAGTTGCCATCAAGTTAAAGATTCTTGACTCGTCATCTCTAATATCATCATTTGAGTTAACCATTGCTTGTAGTGATTGGATAACAACTTTACGCTGTGCTTTACGTCCAAAGCTACCTGAACCATCTTCTTGGTTAGCTGATTCTGTAACCCAACGGTGTGGATAATATCCATCCATTGCTTCATCATCAAAGCGTCCGTTATCTTCATTTAAGTTAATAGCATTTCTTACAAACTTCTTAACATTAAATCCAGAACGTCTTAGATTCCAAAGGATCATTCCTTTTGGATATAGTGCTGGATCTGGAGCATCTGGGTCCATGTATGCACTTAGCATCATTTCGTCAATGTCTCCTGCTGTGTCTGAGTTTGAACCTGCTGTATTATATCTTGCATCTGCAAATAATACACCATTTTCAGAAGTTTGATCTGACTTGTCAAGTAGTACCCATCTATTTTCTGCACGAGTATTTGTTAACTCTGCATTATACTTGTAAATCATTGGATAGTTTTCAATATCTGAAGTATCAATCCAAATATCTCCTGTTACAAGTCCGTTACCGTCAGTGTGTTCTGTTGGTCTTGTAGAACTTACAATAGGTCCATCTGGGTTTGTTCCAGTATAAGGACTAGGAGCAATAAAGTTTGCATCTCCTTGTGATCCGCGTCCTGCAAAGTTATAACCTACCCATGTAGTACCGTTATGAATCATTAAATCAACTTCGTCTACAATTGAGTTATACCATAATGCACCATCGTCAGTTAATGAAGTAACTGGATCTTCTGATGCTGTGTAGAATGCAACTTCTGATCCTGCACTGTTAATAGTGCCTCTCCAAAGACTTGCTTGTAATTGCATTGGAGTTGTACTTCCGTCTGTACCTGGAGCATAATATAAATCTGGTGTTCCAGTGTTTACATTAGTAAATGCACTAAAGCCCATTTCGCTTAGTACTGGACCATCAACTTCAGCATCAGCAATGCCGTCTGTGATGTGTACTTCGCCGCCTTGAGAATGTTTAATAACAATTCTGTTTGTGCTTGTAACTTCTGCACTTACATTTGGAATTGCGGCTCCTGTAATTGCGCTTGCAACAACATCGGCGTCACTTGCATTTCCTGTTGTAGTAAACGTAACACTATATGACGCACTAAAGTCTGCATCGCCTCCGTCTGTTGATTTAATGAATATTTCATAATCGCCAGCTGTGATGCCGCTTGAGTCTATTGCTGAACCAGTAACTTGAGTTGGTGCAATACCATCTCTTTTGTATACTGTAAATGTTGCTAATGGTTGTACATCTCCTGCAACATTTGATTTAACATAGATATCGCCGGCAGCTATATTTGCGCCGCCTCCTGTTCTATCTAATTCATATAGAGCTTGTTCATTGCTTGCATAAATTGGTGCATCTACGCTATCCCAAAGTTGTGTAGCATCATTAAATACTTTCATTCTCCAACGTGCGCCATTTCCAGGCTCTGTTGTTTTGATCCAAATAGATCCTGTTGGACGTGAGTATGTGTCGCTAGACTTAAACTCTGGTACTTGTGTATGTTTACTAATTTGAAGTGCTGGTGGATAATATGTGCCTGCTGTAATATTAAGTTCTCCTAATAATGTAGAATCACCTGTAATTACAACTTCACCGCCGCCAACTGAATCTTCTTGTGCAGAAGCAGTACCATCACTGTAAATTGCTAGTCTGCCATCTAAAACCTGTGCAGTAATACCTGTAGGTCCGCTTGGTCCGCTAATTGCATCTGCAACATCTGAATATGTATCTGCATCTGTTACAGTAATTGTTGTTCCGTTGATTAAGAAGTTACTTGAAACTTGACTAAATCCTGATTGCGGAATAGTTCCGCTACTTGTTACTGCTGGATGACTTGAGCTCCATTGGTCGCTGCCAACTAGTACCCAAGTTCCTGCTACTATGCCTGCATTACTATTGCCTGGGGAACGGTAGAACATTCTTACAACTGTGCTACCAAATACAACCGCATAATCTCCGATAGCACCAACAGTTGCACGAGGAACCATTCCGTCTGTGCCGTTAATGCCTAAAGTGCCGCTTGTCATATCTGCACTTTCGGTAATTACAATAGGAGTTTTATTTGTAAAAGTTTGACCGCCCGTTGTAGTAATAGCGTTTCCGTTCCATTCAAAAATACCAAAATTTGAAATTTGTGTATCTAGCCAATATGTTCCGTTTGCTGGTGTAGCCGCTGGTGCAGTTGCACTAGCTTCTAGTGAAGCAAGATCTAAATCAGCTCTAACAACCCAAGCTCTGTTGCTTACGCCTAAATATGAATAAGCCGCTTGTAGTCCATATTCATTAAGTTCTCCTCCATGAATTGGATTATTGTTGTTATCTGTATAAAATAATGGATCGCCGAATGTGTCGGCTAAATCTCTTTGTGAAGTAAGCAAATACGGTACTCCTGCATTTGCTTTTGTTGTACCTTGTGCTACCCCTGTGCCTGAAGAGTTTGTTTTATTCTCGGCAGAGGCAACAAAAATCATCGGTGTTGTTCCTGGTTCTGCTGGCGTATAGAAACTTTCGTCTATTACGCTAACCTGAACGCCTGGTGATGTCAATGCCATGTCTTTTTCTCCTATGCGGTAAGTGTTGATTCTCTTACGTTACTACTATTTAGCACGTTATCAAGAAAACCAGCATGTAAACCAGTCGAAAAAGGTACCAAAAAGGTGAGGTAAATACAGTATGCGACCATTATGTAAATGCGGACAACGTCCTGCGGCTATAAATTATAAAAAAGGTAAGAAAACTTATTATAGGAAGTTATGTGAAACTTGTTTGCGCAACGGAGTAGGTCACGGAATTCCTAAATGGAAGCAAAAAGGTTACGAGAAAAAAGATACTTGTGAAAAATGCGGATTTGTTTCAAAACATCCTGAGCAGTTCAACGTGTTTCATATCGATGGAGATTTAAATAATTGTAGACCTACTAATCTAAAAACAATATGCGCTAACTGTCAGCGGATTCTTCAAAAGGACGGGGTGCGTTGGAAGCAAGGTGACCTAGTCCCTGATTTCTAAAGATAGTTCGAATTAGTACATCTACATTTCGCTGTAACCTTTTTAGGTCGCCATTGTTATCAATAGTATAATCACACATCCATTGTTCAATACTCATACTCTTGCTTGATTCTAAAGGAAGTAGATCTGTACGATCTACCCAAATAGCATAGTCAAAAATTTCTTCGTTTTGCATAGCAAAAATTCACGCTTGTTACGTAATCCGCAATATATTTGATTTTCTTTGAATAAATTTCTACCTAATTTAGCAAGATCTTCTCTACAATAATCATGGATCATATTGTACCATAGCTCACGATGATTGTGTCGATCTGCATAACACTCTTCTTCGTCAGCATAGCCGTACTTGTCTTTTAGTTCGTCAAATATAAAAAGTTTAGAACAGAACTTAGAACTAGACTGAAACGTATAACCATATTTTTCTAACATTTCGCAGACGGTATCTTTGCCGTGTCTGCCGTGTCCGACAACAAGTAGTTTAGGTAACATAAATTATCCTTTGCACAATATACTTTACAGTATATAGAATATCTATGCTTTTGTCAAGTATTTTTTACTTTTTTTGAGCTCACGTTTTGCCCAGGCTGCTTCAAACCCAATTTCATGTTGATATGCTTCGATATTACCCCAAAGTCTACGTATATAAGATTCGTATGTAGACATAATAGTTTTTTCGTCCCATGATTCAGGAATGAGATGACCTTTTACAATCCAAAACAAACGATTTGCTTCTTTTTCTTGAAAGTATGTCATACTGTATTTACAGTGAGTTTAAATTATAGCGCAAACATTAGCCAATAGTGAAGCCGTATCCAACGCCGCCTGGAACGGCCAATGTAACTTCGGTTTCTAGTTTTTCCATTTCCTGTTGAGCTTCAGCTTTTAGTGCGTCACCGTTAAGAGTTGAGCCGCCTTGAGGGCCTGCAATAGTAGCAAATTTAGATCTTGCTTCACCTAACATATATTTACATGCCGCAAGTGTATAATCTTTTAACCATTGGCTTGCTAGATAATCATCTAGCAATGCTAAATCAGGTCTATAATTATAAACATATAATAACACATCTTCTTCTGCTCTTGGACGTTGTAATAAGGTTAATTTTTTAGTTTGTGTGTTCCATTTAAATTCGATAAATGAACCAAACATTCTACCTACAAGTTCTTGGTATTGACTAAAAAAGTCGTAAGTAGCAATACCTCCAAGTTTGCTACTAGATAGCAAATATGCATTTGTATACGCTAGGTTAAAAGGTTCAAATAAACTTCCCCCTCCTGATTCACCTGACGCATACAATTTAATACTTACTACATCACCTATATTCAACGGAGTATTAAATGTAATTGTTCTACTTGCACTGTCTGTTGCATAAGATGTTGTAGTGTCTCCATTTACAGTTACAACAATAGATTGCACAGATTCCAAATTATAATTAACTTCAAACGTTTGATTATTGTTTGCTGTTGCAGTATGTCCTATTGAAAATATAGGCCCGCCAGAAGCAGATGTACTTGGTCTTGACCCAACACTTCTTCTAAAAATTTGGCGGACTTCTACAACTTCGTTTGGCAATGTGTATTCATTTTGATCAATAACTGTAGGCATAAAAAGATAGCTCTCTTCTACAGAATTATCTGAACGTTGTCTAAACTTACTCAATGCTTTATTTAAAGCAGTTTCATAGTGTATAGGATCAAGTTCTACATCAATCATTCCTCCGCCTAGGAATAGATTAACATAGTCAAATACTTCTTGTTTTTTCGTTGCTAAGTTTGCCATATATGTTTCTCCGGTATAGTATTTATCGTTACGATAAATATGTGTATGCCAAGACTATCATTATACAAACCAGAAAAGGGCAAAGATTATACTTTCATAGACCGACAGGTAAATGAAATGTTTACTGTAGGCGGAACTGACCTACATATTCACAAATATCTTGGTCCAGAAAATACAAGCGAAGCAAATGCAACTGCTGATCAGCCTCATTACGACAGTGTAAAAGAAACTAATATACAGGACTTGCTATTTTTAGAAAACAGAGATAGAAAATATGACCCTGACATTTACACAATTAGAGGCATTTACAATGTACAAGACAATGACTTTAATTTAAGCCAGTTTGGTATATTTTTAGAAAATGATACAATATTTTTAACAATTCATATTAATAGTTCTGTCAAAACACTTGGTAGAAAAATTATGTCAGGGGATGTTATAGAATTGCCCCATTTAAAAGATGAATACGCATTAAATGATTATGCAGTCGCATTAAAAAGATTTTATGTTGTAGAAGATGTTAATCGTGCAACTGAAGGGTTTTCGCCTACTTGGTATCCTCATTTATATAGAGTAAAACTTAAACAAATCGTTGATAGTCAAGAGTTTAAAGAGATATTAGACCTACCTGCAGATGAAGATGCGCCGGATGGAAATTCTTTAAGAGATGTAATGTCAACTTACCAAAAAGAATTAGAAATAAATGATGCAGTTGTAGCACAAGCAGAAGCTGATGCGCCTAAATCAGGATACGATACTAGTCATTACTATAGTGTACAGGTTAAATCAACTGAGCAAGGCAGTGATGTAGAAGTTGTAGAAGATAACGGAACAACACAAGTTGCACCCCCTGCTAAGAGCGGGTATACAGGATATTTACTCGGCGACGATAATGTGCCTAATGGTGCTAGTTTTGGTCATGGCATCCAATTTCCTGCATCTCCAGAAAAAGGTGATTACTTCCTTAGGACAGATTTTATGCCAAAGCGTATGTTTAGATATGACGGCGGTAAATGGGTAAGAATGCACGACTCAGTAAGAATGACAATGACTAATTCAAGTACAAGATATCACCAAAAAGGAACATTTATTAATAATATAAATGACTTTGTTTATTCAGATAAAGTAGCAAGTGATTTACTACGATTAACCGAAGGTGACACTACATTTGATACTGATATATCATACCCAGTTACTAATGGGTTATACATAATACTTAAACACGAAACTGTTTTAAAGAATTATGTTGTAGCAGACTATACAGATCTAGTAACAAGTTACACTGAAAATAATAGTAATTACGTAAGGATAACATTGCCAGCAGGTGAAACAATTGATTATACAGGACAATGGTCACTTGAATTTTATGCAAGTAGAGAATCGCAAAGACAGAGCCTAAGTAAAGCTCTAAAACCAAGGGCTGACAACTAATGGAACATTTTTACGACGGACAAATTAGACGATACCTTAATCAACTTATTAGAATGATGAGCGGGTTTACCTATAAAGATGGTAAGGGACAAGTTACTAAAGTACCTGTTCTTTATGGCGATATCACAAGACAAGCCGCAAACATTATTAGAGAAAACTCTGAAAACAAGATTCCAAATGCTCCGCGTATGGGATTATATGTTACAGGATTAGAATTAGACAGGAGTAGATTAGCAGATAGTAGCTTTGTAAGTAAAGTTAACATAAGAGAAAGAGCATTTGATTCTGACGGGAATGAATATCTTAACAAAGACGGAAAAAATTATACTGTTGAAAGGCTTATGCCTACTCCGTACAATTTGTCTGTAAACGTTGATGTTTGGACAACAAATACAGATCAAAAGTTACAAATACTTGAACAAATTTTTATGCTGTTTAATCCTAGTTTAGAATTACAAACAACAGACAATTATTTAGATTGGACTAGTTTAAGTGTAGTAGATTTAGAAGAGGTATCTTGGTCAAGTAGAACTATTCCTGCAGGTACAGAATCCGAAATTGATATATCTACTTTAGGATTTAAAACACCTATATACGTAAGTCCTCCTGCAAAAGTAAAAAGATTAGGTGTTATTACAGACATTATTACTAGAACATTTGGTAGTACTGAAGATTTATTAGCTAACGGAATTGGCGGAGGCACAGTTGACAATCCTATAACAATAGACACAGAAAGTTCAACAGGTGATGCTAATCTTAGAACAAGCCTAGTAATAAGTGACACTGGAGAAATAAGTAGAGTCACTACCCGTAAAGAGTATGAATATGATGATTATATGCTAGGTATTAGAAAAACAGCATATCAAAATTTAGAACTGTTAGTAATGGAAAACAGTATTAAAATTATAAGAAGAGGCATAGTTGGAGGGAAAACTTGGCCCGAATTTATACAAGCATTACCTGAAAAATTCGAAGCAGGCGTAACACAAATAAGATTACGTAGGTCTGATTGGAATTATGAAATTTCAGGTACTATTGCATTGAACCCTGCAGACGATACAGAAGCTATTGTAAATTGGGACGAAGATACTATACCTACAGATACTGTAATTACAGGTCCTAGCGGTGACAGAAGTAAAATAGATTATATTATTGACCCTACTAAATCTAATCCTCAATCTCTAGGATTAACTAGTAATCCAAGAATATTGCTTTTAGGTGATATAGGAGATGAAATTAATAAAGACGGAGCCGACGCTTGGAAAAATGCAGATAATACAGACTTCATTGCAGGTGCAAATGATATTGTAGAATGGGATGGTTCTAAATGGCACATAGTGTTTGATGCTAGTGCAAGTGATCACGATAGTTCTGGAGAACTAGTATATACAACAAATCTTAATACAGGTGTTCAATACAAGTTTGACAACAATGAATGGATATTAAGTTTCGAAGGAGAATATCCAACAGGAACCTGGCGTTTATACTTCTAAGATAAGTATTTGTATGAAAGATATAGTTTGTAGCGGTGCGCTATTTTATTCTTTAGATACAAAACGTTTTTTATTTGTACATAGGACTCAAGGTAAACGTAAAGAACTTTGGGGGCTAGTAGGAGGTACAAATGAATATAAAGAAACTCCTTGGGAAGCTCTAAAACGAGAAATAGAAGAAGAAATAGGCGATATTTCTGTCAAAAAATCCATACCTCTAGAAACTTTTGTAAGTAATGATTCAAAATTTCTATTTCACACTTATCTCACTATTGTAGACAAAGAATTCATTCCAAAGTTAAATAATGAACATGACGGTTATGCTTGGGTGAGTTTTGGAAAATGGCCTAAACCACTACATGACGGATTAAGAAACACTCTACAAAAGAAAACTAATTTAAAAAAATTAGAAACTGTATTTGAAGTTGTAGATTTATTAAAGTAGGTAATCATGAAAGATAATATTGTAAAACACGACTGGGGCTATGAAATTGTATGGGCTCGTAAACCAGAATATGTTAGTAAAATAATTGTTTTAGAAAAGGCTGGTGCAAAAACTGACATGGTATTTCACAAGTCTGGTAAAAAATCTTTTTTTGTAAACGAAGGTGCATTCAAAATTAGATGGATTGATACAACTAATGGATTACTTAACGAACAACAACTAAGAATGGGCGATGTATATGATGTTCAAGAGATGCAACCATATAGTTTAGAAAGCATTTACCCTAATAGCAGTCTTACTGAAGTTAATAACGGAATTAGCGAACAAGATAGATTTGTTATCATTTCACAAAAAACGTTTGCGCAAGGAGAAGAAAATGTTCAGCCTATCAACCAGTCCTAAATTTCTCAAAGACTATAATAGTTTACAAGTCCAAATAGAAACAATTCAAGACATTGATACAAAAAGCAAACTTAATGGCATGTTACGACAACTACGCCTCGAAGTGCAAAGACTAGACACACATCATAAAGAAATATCACCTAGTAGTGCATTGGGGCAAAAAGCACACGATACTAGAGATAAAATTCAAAATCTAAGAAGACAAATAGTTAACGGTCTAAAAGATTATAAAGAAGCGCATTAGGCTTGCGCTTCTCCCCATCTTAAAATAAGCGATGCATTAACATCAGCACCACTAATCTTATACACATTAATTGCTAATACATCTGGTCCATTAGGGAAAGTACCTCTACCGCCTATTGACGTAGTTGTAAGTTCTTTAAGTTTGTCAAGTGACAGCGTTTCAGTTTCACCCGGATTTGCAATAAACGAAAATACTTGCTCTCCAGGCTGTGCATATGCAGGCTGACTCAAATCAAAATCAATAGTTGCCGCGGAAGCAAAACTACCTCTGAAGCCTTGCGTAAATGTTACCACATAATAGGTTGTACCGCCAAATGACTGTAAACTTACATTTGCTACTCTAGTATTAGCTGGAAACTCTGTTTGAGACGATGCAACTAAATCATTTATTGCGACACCTTCAGCGTTCCAAGAAGTTTCTGTAAACACAAGTCTGTTAGAATTAGTGTAAGTATTGTTTGTATATGATTTTGCAAGTGTTATTGTTTCAACACTAGTTGTGCCATCTGTTCCGAATATTTCTGTTCCAGACCATTCTGCACTCATTCTAATTCTCGTAAAAGAAGTTCCATTTTCTGTTTTGTTTGCTCTGTCAACACTTTGCACTGTAGTTCCTGCGGGGAATGATCCACCAATTACACTTGTTGAAACAAATCTATCACCGCTTTGGATGTTAGAACTATCAAATACAGTGTCAGGTATGAACCAATCTTCGTCTCCATCTTCAAAGGCATAGTCTGTACCGCCGGGTCCGTTACCACCAGCATTCCATGCAGTAAATGTTGCTTGCACTTCGCCTTGTATAGTTGGGCTACCAGTAAGAACTGTTGCGCCCCCTGCCCATGTTACAGATCCGCCTAGTGCAATCTGTGCAAAACTAGGCTGGCCGCCTGCAGCCTCACTTGATAGTCCGTTCCAAGAAATGTCATTTGGATTTATAGGATAGTTCTGAGGATTAAGAACACCTTCAACAATAATTCCGCCTGCTCCAGTATCGGAAGTAATGGATAACGAATCTAGCAATAGCTGGGCTCTGTTCAACAGTTCTCTTTCTCCTAGATCGCCTACAACAGCATTTGATACGCTAGGAGCAAGTCTAATTAAAAATGCAGTTTGTTTAGTTGTACTTACAGGAACACCAGTTGCGGCATAGTTGAAAATGTAACCTCTGTCATCGTCAAACAGTCCATCAATCATATATGCAGAACCCCAGTGACTAATAATAGGACTTGTTGTACTACTGATAAGATTTACACCTTTATTGTCTACATGAGAGTCAGCTGATCCTGCTGTAAATGATCTGTTTGCTCCTGCGGAAAAATTTGAATATGTTCCTCCTCGGTTACAACCTGTAAGTTGATTAAGTGTGTCGTCTTTACCTGTATATGTTATAATTTCGTTATCAACATAAATTGTACCTTCTTCAGGGAAGTCAGCAGTATCATCTAAAGTAATTGTAGTCTGTACAGCATCTATTGCTCCGTTTAACCTAGACTTAGAACCTTCATTAAGTGTTTCATAACGTACTGGCAAGTTACCAGTTCTCATAAATGCTTCTGTGTTTAGATTGTTACCTTTCAGTCTATGACAGAATGTATAGTCACCATTTGGACCTCTTACCATCCAATCAATAAATCCAGCGCCATACCAACTAAACTGCATGCCAATCATTTGCATTTTTGTAACGTCTAATTCGTATCCGCTGGGTCCAGTACCATCTAGTCTGTCTAAGTTCCATTCGCTTTGAGGTATAATTACATCTTGCACTTTGGACATTTTTACGCCCGTAACATCGTTTACACCTCTAAAATCCGGTGTTACATAACACTCAGTATTACTTTCGATATGTGAAATAACATGTGTCATTCCTCTAATAACAACTCTATCACCTTCTTGTAACTGATCTATAAATCTTGTGTTTGTTCCTAAAACAACATTTTTGTCTGTACCAATTGCTATAGTACCAGCAACTTGGAATGTACTTGTTCTTCTTCCTACTGCAAGTGTCTGTCCATCATATTGAAAGAAAATACCATTTTGGTCATCAAATGGTCCTGATCGTACAACTGCACCGTGCCATTGATAAGTTGCAATCTGACAAATAGCACCTATATCTGCTGTTGTATTGCCGAGCGCAGTAGTTGCATTAACTGTAAAAGTTCTTTCGTCTATAATACTGTTGACAACATACTGTCCATCATATCCTGTAGTTTGCACTCCGCTTAATTTTATAGTACATCCTGATTGTAGTCCGTGATCATTGTCGTCTGTTACAATAGTAATTGTGCTACCAGATGCTGTACCCGAAGCTGTTACTGATCTGACATCATAACTTGGGGCAAACAAACATCCTGTGTTGTACATTGCACCTTTACCTGACTGATAACGAATGTACTTTTTACTTTGACGTATTGCTTGACCTCCGTGTTGCGGTCCGCCGGTACCTAATTGTACACCCCCGTCAAATGCTCTGTGACTAAAGAAACTATCAGGTCTAATATACACAGATCCGTCTATTTCTGTAGTAGTGTCAACTGTTCCTGGGTTTCTAGTAATATATCTAATTGTAGTTGGACTTGGAATTTCTGTTACAAAAAATGGTCCGCCTGCAATTTCGTGATTAGTACCGGACGAACTAATACCTACCATAATACTTGCACCCGGTACTAGTCCATGGTTGTTGTCAAATTCAACTTGTATCGTAGCAATACTACTGTACGAAATTGGACTGTTGATTCCTAATTGTGCGGTTGTTGATTGAGATATAGATACTGCTGAATATACGTCAAATGTATCGCCTAAAACTGCTGTGCCAGTTACATCACTAAAATTAGTAATCTCTCCGCCTTCGACAACAACTCTAAATGTTATGTCATTAGTAGGACTTGTTCCGCCTAAACTAGTTCCAGGTATTGTATATTGCTCTCCATCATAAATTTCACTTCCGCCGTCGTTTACTCCAGCAAAAGAATAGCTACCGCTATCTCGTCTGATGTTTATGTCTCCGTTAGATGCATTTGGATTTGTAGTTTGACTTGCGCTAAGTCCAGTAAATGAGCCTGTTCCTGTACCATTTCCTGATATAACTAATATTTCTTCAATAGATCCTACAGTACTATCTGCCGCTGTACTTACTACTTTTATATAGATATCATTGTCAGGTGTTAAGCCGCCTACCTGCGTACCTAGTATTCTTAAAGTGTCGCCTTTATTATAACCACTACCTGGGTTGTCAACACCAACTACATCGTAAAATCCAGCATCTACAGTTACACTAAATGTTGCATTTGTAGCAGTACCTGCTACGTTGTTAGACGTGCTTAAAATTAAATTATTGTAAACCTCTGTGTTACCAACATAACTAGTCGTAATAGGTTCATTCAACGTGATCTCACTGCCTGCTATACTTGTAATTACTCTTTGTTCTGGTGTTGTGCTATCAAACCAATCATCTGGAATTGTCATACCAGGACTTAGACCAGTAGCATCTTCAAGCATAATTGTTGTTGATCCGGATATTGCTTCCTCATCAACTCTTACAGTTTTTACGCTGCCGCCTGTACCATATACCGCAGTAACCTGTGTACCGGTATCAATGCCAGTACCCGATAAAGGTGCACCTAATGGCGGAATATTATTACTGTCCCAAGTTATTGTTGTTGCTCCTGAGGGCACTATTAACGGATTAGTAAACGATCCATTTGAACCTTGGCTTGGTACTGTAAATCTAGGAGTACCTATACTAGCGCCTGTGTAAAAATCAGCTTTTCTAAGTTGCGTAGTAGATGTTGCTAAAACTTCGTTGTTTGATGTTCCAACCTTTGCTTTTGCATAATAAGTAAAAGTTGTATTACTAGGTACAGTGTAAATTAAAAATGTTCCTTCAGCACGGTTAAATCCGAGTGCAGAACTTGCCAATGCTTTAATTGTCATAGGCTGTCCTTGTATTAACCCGTGCGGTCCTATTGTTGTTACAGTAATTAAACTTGCTCCTACTCCGCCGTTTCCTGTACTTGCATCTGTAACAACATTTGATACAGGAATATCAGAAGCTGACACTTCAAATGTAGAAGGATACCCCCTTTGGAGAGATAACGCTTGCCACTTTGTAGGTTGCAGACCATATTCAAAGTCTGCATCGATCATTGCTTGCGGTAATCCAACACGCATACGTTCGATAGCATCAGTACCAAAATCATACGGTCTAGTTCTTATTTCTTTTACTTCTAAGAATATTTGTAAATTATCGTCTACTGACATAGCAGAGGTGTCATACTTAAAGTTAACTATTGTTGTACCGTTACTAACAGATTCTGCTCTAGGATATCCTTCTGAATTACCTGCTGTAAATTTAGTTGTAGCCCCTCTACTAGGATCTGTGAAGCTATATACAATTTCGTTGCTGGTTACATTACTAATAATAAGTAAATCTTCTAAACCAATTTTATCTTGTAGTTCTACTCTACCTAAACCTACTGTAAGCGTAGGTAAACTGCTTAACCCGTTTTGAATCACAGAAACTAAGTCATTTAAAAGTTCAGTTACCCTGGTTGTTGTACTAGCCTCTCCGTCATTGGCTAAAGTTACTTGTGTAGCATCACTTTGTTCTGGAGAGCCATTAACGACATTAGGCAAAATATATGTATTAACAGTGTCTCTTAAAAATTGATATGCTTCGTATTCAGGAATTCTATTTCCGTCAATTTGGGGTACTTCTTTGTTCCAATAAAAACCAGATACACGTCTTGTTTCTTCGTTACCGTTGTATCTTAAATCGAATATTAATGCATCTATTACATATCCACTATCTCTTAAACATTTTTCTTCGTCATATGTATATCCTGCATAATCAGGATTTCCAGCATCCACTTGGTTTTGAATGTAAGCGACAATTTCTTGTTGCAAAAAAGTTTTATTTTCTTGCAACAATGCTACGGCATTGGGTCTTGCATTGCCGTCTATTCCTAATCCTGGACTAAATCTATATTCTTTTATAAGTGTTTTTGCCATGTTATATCCTTAAGCCCCAAATGCTACTGCAAACGCTACTGCTGTTGCATCTACATACTCTTTATTTGTTAAATGATCAGATTGCGTAGGAGCAGAACTTGCAGTAACATTATTTCCTACGTTCACATCTCCACCAATACCAATTCCACCTGTCACTATAATAGCTCCTGTTGTTGTGCTAGTAGACTGCGTAGCATCTGTAAATCTAGCTAATCCACCTACAGTTATATTTGCACCTATGCCTACACCACCTGTAACTACTAGGGCTCCGTTTGATACACTATCACTATTAGTGTTACCTGTTACATTTGTTGTGCCTACACTTAAATTTCCCAGCGTTGCGGTTTGTGTATTATAATCATACGTAAAGCCTGCATCGCCGCCAAATTCTAGTGCATCATTAAACTGCACGTAAGTATCTACACCCCCCGGAGGTGTGCCGCCACTTGGACTAGTTACTGAAGCCCAAGTAAGTGTACCACTTCCGTTAGTGCGTAAAAACTGTCCTGACGCACCATCCGAACCAGGTAATGTATATACTCTATCAGTACTTATGTTATCTGGAGCACTAAAGCCTACATAACGATTATTTGACGGGTTATAAAGTTTTAATTCACCACTTGATCGTACTTGTAAATCTGTTGAAAATAATGTTCCGTTTACTGTAACATTATCATCAACATATAAGTCGTCACCAATTCCTACTCCGCCGGTGACCCTTAATGCACCACTATCTGCTCCAGTTGTAGCGTTATTATTGTTAATAACTAAAGGATTAGTTATCGTGCCGCCGTTAAATCCTGTTGTAACATCAATCAGAGGACGCCAGTCTTGTGTTGTTTCGTGCCAAGTAAGTTTTGCTCCATCTTGAGGTGTAACACTAGTTACATCTGATATATCGTTTAACGCAACACCTGTAATTGTGCCAGTAACATTTATGTCTGCAACATTAGAAGTTCCACTTACTGTCAATGCACCAGTTGATACGCTATCAGCTGTGACGTTTTCAAAGGAAGGCGAACCCTCGGGAAGTACGTCCCAAGCAAAGCCATTCCACTTCCATTTTGCAGAACCTTGTGTATAAATTTGATCTAGTGCTGGATCATTTGGAAAATTTATTGCCATTCAATTACCTCTATAAAGTCGCAAAACTCTTAACTAATATTTGTCCTACCATTGCAGAGTGTGATGTACATTGGTACCTATAAGTTCCACTAATAGATGCAGGTATTTTCCAATATAGTGTTCCACTTGTTTTTTGTTGTGCATTTGCACCAGTGCTAATCACACCAGATGTGCTTACATGGACTAATCCTGTATTATATTCAACACCTGATACATCTTGTATTGCAAATGGATGTCCAGATACATCTAAATTAAATGCTAGTGTAGTTCCACTTATTGCATAAATTGTTGGATTTCCTCCTGAATAATGACTGTTCATATTATATGCAACTACACCATTATTAGTAACCTCTAACATGGCTATAGCTGGCATATAAATTTTATCTATAGAAAGGCCTGCTACGTCTGTTAGTCCTGAAAAGGTAGTACTACCTAATACACCTGTAAAGTCTATAGTTAATTCGTCGCCATTAATTGTTGTACCAATATTTGTTCCGCCTAATACAGTTAAAGTATCTACTGAACTATTTGCACTTGTTGTGCCTGTGTCTGCATTAATAGTAGCAAAACTATTTGCGCTATCTCCACCTTCTGTTGCTTGAGCTGAAATAGTAATAGTATCTGTATTAGGATTTGTAGATATTGTAACATTTGCACCGGCAACAAGATTTAGCGTATCTGTAGCTGAATCTGCTATGACAGGAGATTGTCCAACTACAGAAATTGTAGAAAATGTATTATTAGAAGATCCTCCTGATCCGCCGCCAACTACTACACTTTGAGGTTGTACCCATTGCGCATTATCTGCATCTTGATAATATATATACAACACGCCAGTGTCGGTATCAAACCATAATTCTCCTGCAAGAGGGTCAGACGGTGCATTGTCAGCTAGTTCTATACTTGCAGTAATACCAGCATCTTGTGCTTTGTTTGCAAAAACTGTATTGTCAACGTTACTTAAATCATCTTTTACAAGAGTATAACCGCCCTTTAATACTCCGTCATACAAGCGCAGTGTGTTGGTTTTATCTTCAAAAAAGACATCTCCTTTTGAACCGATATTCCTATTAAGGAAATCTGTCTCTCTTGGAATTATACGAACGTTGTTAAATAGTACCGATTTTGACATTAGTTTTTAATACTCTACCTATTGCGATATTGTATTTATGCTTAGTCAAACTTCTTTTTAGAATGAAATAAATTCTTGTAAAGTCTCATTATTGGATTATTTTCTCTACGCATAAAAAATCTTATAAGACTATTTTTGTTTTGAGTAGATGATACTTCCATTTTCCAATCGTCCCTTTTGAAGGGAATAACTTGTACTAAAGGGTCTCCTGGAGAAATAGTTATTCTTTCTTTAACCGGTGTATTAATAACACCAGTAAATTGCACAGGAGTATCATATTTGTCTGTATCAACTATTGCAGGGAAAAATGTATACCGCTCTTCAAAGAAGTAAAACGGTTGAAAAAATAAACAACTATAACCAGGAGGTGTTTTAACAATCCAATCGTTGCTTATTTTAAAGTAACTACGTTTTTTGCCTTTTACACTAACAGGACATTGCTCATGATGATGTCCCGTTACATATGCTTCATTATAACTAGGATGCCTAGAACTGTGTGTAAGTATATCTGTACCTGGAATTTCCTGCATTTCTAAGTCAGTTTCCCATGCATTTTTTATGATATATCCACTTGTAACAAAGTCAGTAACAGGAACACAAGTTTTAATAGTTGCAATATCTCCTTTGAAAGGCGGACAAAAATTTGTTGTTGAAAGGTCTTTATACCAGTCTGGTAGAAACTTTTTAGCAGGAACTGGAGAAAAATAATCTACAATATTAGGATCTTCACTTATAAATTTAATTTCCATAGGACACACTGTATTTGTTTGTTTTTAATACATTTAATCTAAAATTTGCACTTATTGTTTTTCTTTCTTCGTGACTTCTATTTCTGCTAACTGCATGGTCGACAAATGATGGAAATATAACAATATCACCTTCTTGCAAGTTAATTTGATGATTTTTTATCGGACTAGGAAAATCAAATAATAGTCCTAATCCTACAGATGAAAAGTAATCATTCCTGTCTACAAATAAAAAATCGCAACTGTTTTCTGGTTGTTCTAAAACATAGTTGCAACTAAATTGAGTAGAACCGTCTATATGATTATGCGGCTCTTGTCCTTCATTGTAGGCATACTTATTACCCCAAGCATGGAGAGGTTCTACACTTAAACTATCTTTATCAAATGGTTTTAGATCTAATATATAAGGAATAAAATGTTCTCGTACAACTAATTGTAAAAAATCGTTAAAAGGTATTTCGTCGTGTGCTTTTTGACTGTGAATGGTTGTTTTGCAAGGTGCTAACCATGTAGATGGTAAATCAAAATATTCATCATTATCAAAATATGGTAAAAATTTTTCTTTTATTTCTTTATGTTGCTTTATATTAGCATGATAAAAAGGAATACCAAATAAATGAGACGTAGACATTAGTACTCCTATTGTGCTGGTTCATCTGGTAAAAGAATATTCCAAGAAAGGCTTATTCTCGTTCCTCCGGTGTAATGACACTGAACATAATGGTCTAGCCAATTAGGAAAAACATACCCGTCACCTACCTTTGGAAAAAACATCATTTGATTGCTACCAAATGTTCTACTACCTCTAGCTCCTCCTCTAGGATCTAAAAAGCAGATGTTACCTTCGTTTTCTGGAAGGTCTTCTGGTACTTGTAAGTAGTATACGCCAGAAAAGTCGCATCCTGGATGTGTGTGCGGTGTAGAATAGTCGCCTTCGCGCATTACCATTGCCCAGCATTTAACGTCAAATGCTTCTATAGGAAATGGTTTAATTTTGTCTCCCCATCCCATTTCACCAACCATTGCTTTTAATGTGTCTACAATAATATACCTAAGTTGGGAAGACCAATCTGTGTCAAGGTTGGCTAAATCATCTTTGCTGTGCCACCCGTTTTTACCTTTTAAACTAAATTCTTCAGTTCTTGTTTTTTCTTTTTCTTTTTCTAAAACATAATCGATAATCTGCTTGTTTAATTCAGCAGATTCTGGAACATCAAATTTAAATAAAGGTGTAGGAAAAAGATCTATCATGTACAGTAACTCCTTATATAAGTTACTTATATGACGTTATTCTCCTGCTTTAGGATATTTGGCTTTTACTGCATATACTGCATCAACCACTTGGCCAGCGTCTGGTCCGATATCTATGCCTTGGTCTCTTAGATATTTAAAGCCTTTGACCATTTGGTATAATTGCCAGTCATTTTTTGGATAAGCAGGTATTCTATTACTTATTGCTTCTTTAGTCTGTGCAGGAATAGCCTCTTCTGCTAAAAGCTCTTCAGGTTCTATTGCATCTAAACACCATTGCTCAAACTCTTTCTCTGTATATGGTCTAGCAGTGCCATCTGCTTCTATGTGAGTCATCTTTTCGGGAGACATTCCGCGGCCTCTCCAAAACTCTATTTTTTGTTCTAATGTGTATGCCATGTTAACTTCCTACGTCTGTTTCTTCAAAACCGTTTATGCCATAAACGTTTATTACTGTTGTGTTACTACCGCTTCTAGCGTTGCCTTCAGCGTTTCTAAATACCATGCCTCTTGGCATATACCAGTTTTGACCGTTTGTACCGGTCATTGGTTCTGCATGGTTCCAATCGCAACTCCACCAAACATAAGTTTCGCCGTAGTCTCTAGTTCTATGAGCAGATGTTCCTACAACTGCTACGCCTGTCTGTGTATTAGAGTTAGGCAATGCTCCAAAATAAAAGTCTGCGATTTGAAAACTTTCACCGTTTGCGTCTGTTCTATAACCCGCATTACCTGTATACCAGTTGGTTATAGGACACAAGCTGGTTCTATTTGAGTTGTAGTCTGCGTTTATAGCGCCGTCGTTTGATGCTCCCCAGCTTTGACTGTATTGATAGTTGCTGTCGCTATCTTCGTTGCCTTCACCGTCTATGAATCTAAAATAAGGACGACTACCATCTGAGTCAGGATCGACTGTTAGGTATATACATCTATACATTGCATACCTATGATTAGTGTTATCCCAACGCACAGTTAATGAGCTCCATTCTGCTGTACTTCTTTGACTTGTAACCAGCGTCATGTCTCCGAGGCCTGCAAAAGTGTCTGTATTATTTAGATCATAATAACCTTTGAGAGCCTTTGTTGTTGTATCTTGAAAGATAGCTCCTACAGTACTATCTCTGTTCCCGCCACTTGCTTGGGGGAACGTCATTCCATATTGATTTAATACGATTGCCATTAGTAATTTACACTCTCTGATTCTTCGTATCCGCCTACGCCAAACACGCTTATTATTGTACTACATCCTGTGCCGCCACGTACTGATCCTTCATGACTTCCAAAACGTAACCCATCTATTTTATAAACCTCTCCATTGCTTGCGCCGCCAAGTGCATCAGGCGCATTGCCTAGATTTACTTCTCCGTAGCCTTGGCTATGCAATACACCATTTGGTGTTCTACATGTACTTAAACATTTGAATACCGGACGGTTTTGACTATTGGAACTAGGTATTCCGCCTGAAATACGTATAACAGCTAGGTTATGACTTTCGCCATTTGCTTGCGTTCTATAGTCTGATCTAGAACGATCTCCTACTGTTTCCCAAATTGAGCTGTACCAATAGTTGTTAGATGCTCCGTCATAACCGTCATTTGAACACCCCCAAGCGTTTACATATCCGTATTCGCTGTCATCAATTAACGAGCCGTTGTTGTATACACGTAGCCAAATACCGCCAGTTGTTGTAACATCGTTGGTTAGCATGTATACATCATATGATAGATATCTAGGCGTCCAGTTTAAATCTAGTGTAGTCCAAGAACCATAAACCTTTCTATGAGCTACAAGATTGCCGCCGCCCATAGCATGCCAACCTTCACCGTTGCCTACATTATCGGCAAGATCGTGATACATTTCATAGGCTTTATTGTCGCCATTGAATACTATGTCTCCAACTTCTGGGCTAATTGTTTTTCTTTGAGCATGAGTAATGCTCGGTAATCTAACTGAATACTGTGTTAATTGTGTTGCCATTATCCCATATCTCTTTCTTCGTAACCCGTAATACCATAAGCACAAAATACTGCATTTATACCTTCTGCGGCATCTCTTGCATTGCCAGTACTCCAGTATATCCTACATCCTGTTATAGGCCACCAGTTTAGGCCTCCATTAGTGCTTTTTGTATTACTATTCTGGTCTTGTCTATAAATTCCGCCGAACAAGCCGCCACCTGTTCTATTTTCACTTCTATAACTATACCAACCATTTATAATTTTTTGCTCATGTGAATTTGTAGGTAAATTAGCTACAAATGTTTGCATGTGATAGTGATCTTCTGCTGTTGATGCCAATTGATAAGAACCGTTAGTAGGCGAAATAAAATGTCTACTAGTTGGGTTTGAATTTAATCTATTGTTTTGATGTGCAAGATCCCAACCATCATTTGCACAGTGAAATCCAATAGCAGTGCCATAATCACTGCCGCTGTCTACACCGCTATCATTTCTCCAGCGTAACTGTAGATAGGCATTGCTAGAACCGGGATCGGCTAGCACACAACTTACTTCGTAAAACGCATATCTATAATTCGAACTGCCCCAATTTAAATCCAAACTTGACCAAGTTCCAGATACTGCTTGCCTTGCTAGTAGATGTCTTCCGCCAACTCCGTACCAACCATCAGTGCCGTATGCATTATTTTTATACAGCTCATAGGATTTGTTTTCAGTGTTATATCTTATATCACCTTCGACTGGTGATCCAGTACGATTTGCTTTTGTACCTGCTCCTATTTTAACTGAATACTGTTTTAACTTTGTTGTCATTTATCAAACTCTACTTTTTTAATTCTTCTACCTGCGCTTTCAACTCTTTAATTGCTTCTACAAGCAAAGGAATAACTTTTTCATATTGGATAGTAAGATAATTTTCGCCGCTTATACTGTTATTGTTTTCATCAATATCAAATGGTGCTGGCTTCACTATCTCCGGAAGTACTTCCTGTACTTCTTGAGCAATAAGTCCAACTTGTTGACTGTAGTCGTCATACCCATATTCTTCTGCTTTTTTGTTTTGAGTATATACAACACCATTAAGTGATGCAACTTTATCTAGTGCATCGCTAATATTTTCTTTTATATCTTTTAATCTTTTATCAGAATAAAATGCAGTAATTGCGTTGGTTGCTCTAATTTCGCCGGCTGTACCTGAAGCGTTAGTGTTAACACCTAAACTATCTACACGCATGTCTGCGGCAAATGTTGTACCACTTATACCTACGCCGCCTGTTACAACAAGTGTACCTGTAGTTTTACTACTAGAGGTAGTGTTATCAGCAAGTTTTAGTTGTCCTGTGCTAGGATTGTATTGGAGATTAGCGTTAACTAAAACATCTGTAATTGTAGCATTACTATTTGCATTACTAAAAGTAATATACTGTGTAGCGTTTGTAGTAGTAGTTGTTCTACTTATGTATGGGTCTCCCCAATTAAGTGTACCGCTTGCATTTGTTTGTAAAAATTGATCTGCACTTCCGTCTGCATCCGGTAGTGTCCATGTGACATTACTACTAACTGTTGCAGGTGCTTGAAAAGCCACCCAATTACTACTATCAGAATCCATCAAACGCATATCACCTTGTCCGTTTATTTCAAGATTCTTTGTAACAATTACATCGCCTAAAGGATTTAAAATTAAATCTTCACCTGCTTGTACTGTTTCAATAGTATTTGTTTCAACTGATAGCGAACCTAATCCTGGAAGTGCTACACCGTTTGATATTCTACGTCCCATATCTTAATCCTTAAACCGTTGCTGTCTCAATGCCCATAGTCATTGCAGACACATCGTTTCCGCTAGATGTAACAATCACTCGTGTTCCGGATTCAATAACTAATCCAGTTCTTTCTAGCACTCCGTTAGGTACTAAGTCTGCACCAAATTCTATGTACTCGTCGTCTGTTGCTGTATCAGCACTAGAAAGTGCTATATTTATAGTTACAGCACTTGATGATCTATTACAAACGTTCACAGTTACGACAGAGAATATATCGTTACCAACGGTATATATTACTTCTGGAGTCGCCGCTACTAAGTTTGCTGATCCTAATCTTCCTGTTGCCATTTTATTTAATCTCCAATGTATTTATGTTAAAAAGTAGTTCCAAGCAATTGGAAGACCTGTTACGCCTCCCTGGAAGTTTACATTTGCTTGCACACTTATTGCTCCGCCTGTTGTAGTTGTGATTTGATCGTTTGCAATATAGATAAATCCTGACGTTACACTATTTACGTTCAGTGACGCACCACCGCCACCAATTTGTGAGCTAATATACGCTTTGATTGCTCTTTGTGTTGGAATAACACTATCTGAATCTTGTGTAAAGAACGGGTCTGTACTAAATTCCTCAATAGTTGCTGATCCACCACCTAGTGTTACCTCACCTAGTGTTAGTTCTTGTAGTCCTGCTATGTTAAATGCATCTGCATTCAATGTTGCAATACCAGTTGACTGCTCAATAGTAAACAGCTCACCAACTCTAAAGTTACCATCCTGGTCTGTACTTGTGTAGAATACACGACCACCGTTGCTATCAACAGTTTCTCTGTCTTGGTTAGGATCAACTAATGGTAGTCCTGGATAGTTTGTATTTTCAAAGTTTCCAGTTCCAATATCAAGGAAGTCGTGTCCTGTTAATCTTACTTGTGAATAACGTATGCGTGTTGTTACCTCTACGCCGTGTTCAGGTGAACTAAAGATCGGCATTTCTGGACTAATTTGGAAGAATGCATTATATGATCCTTCGTAATCGCCTCTAAATGTAAGAACATTTACTAGTTTAAATGTTTGATCTGGTAAGTGACTAAACACTACGTTTGATCCAGATACTGGTCTATTTGTGCTGTTTCTTATTGCAATAAAGTTACCACTTTGATAAATGTCAGCATAACCGTTACCGTCACTTATACTTGCACTTGCACTTACGTAGCCTGCGCCTCTGTTCTTAAAGTCAATGATACCAATAACACCGTTGCCAACTCTAACTTGAACTGGAGCTTCGTAAATGTTATTAGGATCAGTAATACTCATACTAGGTGTACTTGTATAGTTAGATCCTGGATCAGTTATTCTGATTGCAAATATTTTTGTTTCTGAAACATATGCTCTAGCTTTTGCTCTTGCACCTGCTCTGACTCTATTTGTAGTAGTTGAATTATCATCAACATATACAAACATTGAATCATAATTTGGATTACCAAATGCTACTTTACTGCTGGTTGCATTAGCTGGCACTGTTCCGGCTCTTTGTGTCCAATTAATACCATCTGAGGATGTATGAACTGTTGTGCTATTAGTAAGAGCAAACACGCCTCCACCATAAACAATATAGTCATTATTGAATCCTACATCTAGTATAGTCCAACTATCTGCGTTATCGTTGCTATATGCAATATCTGCATTTGCATTATCGTTAGCAACAATCCATTTGTTATTACCAAATGCAACACTATTCCATCCGGTGTTACCTGCGGCTGTTAAAACTGCTGTAGTCCAGCTATTGCCGTCGTCGGTTGAATAAGCAATAGTATTACTGTCTGAAGCTACTGCTACCCAAGTACCTGCACCATATTCTAAATCGGCCCAATTATTTCCTACCGGAAGTGAAATTGCAGTCCAACTTGTTCCGCCGTTAGCTGTTATTGCTCCTGTGCTAGTGCCGCCTTCTATTACCATCCATTTTCCGTTACCGTATGACATAGGCATATTGCCGCCACTTCCGGACAATGCTTGAGCACCTTGTGTCCAAGTTAAACCGCCATCATAACTGTATGCTGAATATCCTTGAGGATTTATTGCAACTGCAACATCTTGATTAGGCGTTGCTGTACCGCTACCTGCTCCAACACCGGTTGCAACAAATATAGTTCCTGGTTGATTTGATAACGCACCAATAGAGGTATATGCTGTATCTGATACTGTTAGAATTGTGTAAGAACGTCCCACAATAAAACTACCAGCAACTTCTTGTGCTGTTAATGCTCCACTTGCTACCGATGCAACTCTCTGGGTACCGCCTGCAAATGATGGATTTGTACCAGACTCGGTCCAGTCAACACCATCATAACTATATTCAGAAGTTACACCTGATGCTACACCCATAAACTTGCCGCCTCTTGCATTGCCTGTAATATCAAATGCCTGAACTTCGCCGTTTGTACTGTTTACACTAGTAAGGGTAATTGTAATATCATTAGTATTGTTTTCTCCACCAACTAAACTACCTAAAATTGTAAGGGTATCATTGCGCTCATAATTGTTGCCTGCGGTGTTGAGTGTTACTGTGTAATTTTGATTTTTAACTGTTACATCAAAAGTTGCACTGTTACCTTTGCCGCCGCTTGCTGAAACATTAGTGAATGTTTTTTGTAATCCAATAAAGTATACACCATTCAACAGTGAGCCTGCACTTGTACCTGCGTCATTTTCATATGCAGGTTCTGAGAAATTAATCTCAGGTTCAATTACATATGTTGTTGAAGCGTCAGGTGTTACTATTGTATTACCTGCACGAATATTGTCCCATCCGTCTGATACTGAATCAACCGTCCCTGTGCCTGAACCTGCACCTGTAGCTGTAAATATTTCGCCGACAAATGGTGTTGCACTGGCTCCTATTGCTGTAAAATCAGTGTTTCCTAAACTTGTAATTACGTACTTAGAAGAAGCCGATATACTAGTTAATGCAACTTCTTTTTCTCTTTTTACAATGTTAGCAATTTTATTACCAGCATTATAAGATTCAATAATCCCAAACTGTCCTGCACCACTACCGCCGGTAAGTAACAACTTCATTCCAATATAAGCTGAACTTAGCTCATCATCTGTAGCGGCAATAGTTAAACTTGTTGAGGTACCTCCCTGAGCTGTGTTTGCATTAGTAAGATATCCTGTTCCACCAAAGTTTCCATCTGCTTCTGGAGCATTAGTGCTATCGTCTACATTATCCAGTAATCTTATGTCAAAGACTGCATCATCTCTGAAATCAGTTTGTTCTACTCTGACGCCTGTACCTGCTCCGTTTAACTCCCAAGTAACATCGCTATAATTGTTACCAGCATTATCAAATGCTAGTTGTAAAATTTCTTGAGCACCGTCTGTTATAGTATCTCCTACAGTAGCTACATACTGGAATCTGTTATCAACAATAGCAGTTCCTGGAGTTTCTCTGTTATCAAACCCTTCTGCTACTGAACCAAAGTCACCGTATGAGTTATTACCATTAGTACCACGTATTCTACCTCCGTTTTCAGCAAGGTAGCCAATATGTCCATAATAGGTAAACACTGAAACAAGTTCTGCTCTACCGTTATTAGTAATCCAAGCACCGATACCGTCTGATATAACTTGTGTAAAGTCGTTTGAAACAATACTATCGTTGCCGCCATCGTGTAAAGCACCGTCAATCTTTTGACCAACTGCCGCTGTACCGAATGTTGTTACGTTTTGTACGTATGGGGAGCGGGCATTAATCCAAACTCTTTCGTCTTTTGGCCCCCAGCCCGGATCAAGAGATACATAAGCGCCTGCTGTTGGACGTCTTGTTCCGTAAGCATTTGCAGGACCTAGGTCTCCGCTTAGATCCGCTAATGTTTGATTTCTAATGCCTGTAGCATTTCTTACATAGTACATGTCTTCTTCTAAAGAGCCTATTACGCCGTTCGCATAATATCTTGCCGCCATATAAGACTTGTAATTGCCGGGATATTTTAAATCATAAATGATAGCATCTATATATCTATTCACATCTCTTCTACACTTAGCATCATCGTATACTAAATCTGCTGTAACAGCTTTAGTTTCGTCAATCAGCGTTATTTTTGAAGTAGCGTATCTAGTTGCCGATACTGTAAATGTTGTATCACTTAAAACTTCATATACATAGTATGTTGTACCAGCAGTTAATCCGCCAATGTCTGCACTAAATTCTATTGCTTCAAATTTTTGAACATTTGGATTTCCAGCATGTGTTACTATACCGCCTGAAGCTGTTGTTGAACTTACAGTTATTTTATTTCTGATTTGAGTCCATGCACTAGCTTCAGCAACAATAAAATCTCTATTTAATTCAATTTGTCTAGCCGCATATTCTACATTGTTTCTGTCCGAAACTTGATTTGATCCTTCAGTTGTTCCGCCATAGATAATTGTGTCTAGTTTATCCCATACATCACTAAATCTGTCCGTAGCAGATAGGGTAACATTTGCAAGAATGTAATCTTTTGCAGTTTCGTATGCAGTAAGTGTAGATGCTTTTTGTCCTTTAGTATAAACATCTGCCGCATTGGCTCTTAAATAAGATCTACCTGCTCTAACAACTTGATCTCTAATTCCAAACATATAATCATAAATTACAGCATCAATAACAAGCCTTGTATCTCTGATACACTTGTTTTGAATATAAAACGTTTTAGTTGTTTGACCATCTGTACTTAATGACCTAGGGAATGTAAGTTCTCTAACTCCGCCTGCATCTGTACAAGTGACTAAAACTTCTTCTATGTCTACAATATCTCCAGCAACAAGTCCATGATTAGCAGTAGTAGTTACTTCTGCTTGTCCTGTTAGATTATCATAGTCAAAATCTTGAACGTTTAAAACAGTTCCGTCTGCTTTAGTTACTGTACCGCCGCTAACATATGTGTGTACAATACTACTCTTACCTACATAAACTTGGAATGTTGTAGCAGTCAAATTAGCAGTTTGTATAATAAAGTCTGTATGCCAGTTTGTTTTATTTAATTCGTCAATTACAGCATATACAGTATCTTGTGTTGCGCCACTTATTTCTTCGCCATCTGTTTGTATACTTGCGCCGCCGTCAACAGTAATTGAGGTATCAACAGTTGCACTTTCTACAACATCGCCTACAATAGCTAATCCTGACCCATTTGTCAATGAAGTTACGCTTCCTCCGTACGAATCTGACACTGTAAATGTATTTGCAGCCGGTGTACTAATAATCCAATAGTTTGTATTTTTTACAAATCCATTTGATGTTGTTCTAGCTCTAAATCTATCACCTACACTTAGACCATGTGAAGTACTTGTTGTAACAACATTTGTTGCTATGTCTGTAACTGTTACATTTGGAGCATTTGTTGTTCCTAAATTTACAATTCCTATAATAATATCTAATAGTTCACCGATTCTAGTGCCAGCGCCTGCTGATCCTGCGGTTGTTTTAAATTGACCGTATTTTGAATTTAATGGTGTAACAGTTTGTGCTTGTGCAATTGAAATCATTAAATTTTTCAAGTAGGTCCAAGCCGCTGTTGTTGCTGCCTTTTCCCCTACATCAATAACAGAGTCACCGTCTCTCCCGTCATAGTAGGCTAAACCTGCATTGATTGACTGACTATTACCACCGTATGTAATATCATATGCTACACTATCTAAAATCCAACCTACATCTCTACGACAACTTGTTTTACTGTATTTTAGTGTAGAATAATTATTATTAATATATTGTATTATTTCTTCTTGAAGGAATTTTTTATTTCCTAAAATATTTCTCTTAGCATCACCATATCCTGCTAAAAATGAGGTATTATAACCTACAGGTATACTGCTAGACGATTCAATAAAGTTTCTTCCGCCAATTTTATAGTCAATGTTATGCATCATAACATCAATTAATTTATCTATACGATTTTGTTCTTCTGTGTCTGCATACGGAAAATCTGCATTTTGTGTTAATGTATTTCCTGTGCTTGCACTTACAGTTGTACCGACTACAACTTCAGACACTACTGTTTTTAAACGCTCTAACGTGTCCATACTATAGTACGAATCAATATCGTCAAACAAACTACCTGCCGGGCCTGCATTTACTGAACGTAGTTCGTCACCTAAAATACAAGTTTCTCTAGGAACAATAATAGGAAGTACTTCTCTATATTTTCCTGTTTTAACATTAATAATTTTAGTAGGTACATATTCTGCGGGTATATTATCTGCTTCACCGGCAGTAATTGCATCTGTAATAATTGTTACATTGGATGTAAGTTCTGCAAGTGCGCCTGCTTCGGCTTGTATTCCTGCTTCAAAGTATTGATCAACAACTACAAATGCCGCACTATCACTATTTTCTGCTTGATAATTAGTTGCAGGTGCTTCTTGATTTAGAACATTTTCTATAAGAGCTAATCCATACTCAATTGATGCAACTGTTTCTGCTTCTTGTCCTAATGTGTAAAAGTTTCCTGCATCATTTACATATGATAATGCCGCTTTTCTTGATTCTTCGTTAGAACTATGTCCGATATCATGTATTAATGCTTCAATAATATAGCCCATATCTCTTTCACATTTTTTTGTATCGTATGTGAATGCTGTAGTAAATGGTGCAGTATTATTTGTGATTTGATAGTTTGTCCATTCTACAATTTCTCTTTGTATAAATGCTTTGTTTAATGTAAGTAATCTTTTTGCATTAGGATTTCTTGGTCCTAATTCTACTTGTTCACACGCATAGCGTATTGTCTTAAATGGTTTATCGAGTGTAAGTCCGTTAATTGGAGCAGGTCCGTCTACACCTTGAGGCGCTACGTAATAAACGTGATCCGTTTCTCCGAGTGTTACCCACTCTGGATCTTCTGTGCCTGCACGTAAAATTTGTCCTTCTGTACCTATTGGCAATCTTGCAGGACCAGAACCGCTGTAATAAACCATATCACCGCGAGCTGTCATTACTGCTGTTTCGCTACCAATACTTAATACATTCCAGTATGTACCGGTTACATCTAAATCAGGACGGCTATTTTCGTTTCCGCCGCCTGGATCTGCTGGATTGACTGTTGAAAAGTCATCGCCTTCTGAAATGTGTCCTAATACACAGACATATGCGTTAGAATCATAACGAACAACATCACCTAGTTTATACGCTTGATCATCTAGCCATTCGCCTTGCCATGATAGGCCACTTGTTAATCTTGTCCAATAAGAAGCATTAGGAGGTTCTTGACCTGTACTATCTGCTGTTGCAAGGTATGTATAACCTCTTAATCTAACGACTTCGCCAACTTTGTATGCTGTACCACTTGCCCAATCATTTTGGAAACTAAAGCCTTTTGACAGCTCTCCCCAATCTGATGTTTGTGTTACAGGATTAGCATTAGTGTTTATTGTTTTAGATACATATTGATTCCCGCCGTATACAACAACATCGCCTTGTTTATATTCAGTAGCATCACTCCATGTATCTTCAAATTTAAATCCTTCTACAAACTGATCCCAGTTAGCAACATCATTATTAAATGTTGTCCCGTCAGAGGTGTGAGCCGCTGTACAAATCCATAAACCTGCACCATACTTTACTACATCATTTACTTTATATCTAGTTGTAGTTGCCCAATCACCTTTAGGAGCAATACCTTCATTAAACTCCTCCCAATTTGCAATATCGGCTTCTAAACCATCTGAAGCAAGTGCTTGAGATGTATGTCCGGCTGTTGCAATAAATGCTTTTCCTCCATATGACACTACATCATTGATTTTATATCTTGTGTTTGTCGCCCAGGCACCCTTCCAGTCAATGCCTTGTGCAAAATTTGTCCAATTTGCTTGGTTTGCTTCGAGTCCTAGAGCACTTGTTGCGGCAGATGTGTGAGCAGTTGTAGCAATGTACAAGTTTCCGCCATATTTAACAATATCATTTAGAGCATAAAATGTATTAGTTGTCCAATCGTCTTTCCACGTTTGACCGTCTGTTAATAGATTCCATCTTGTTGGAGCAAAGTCTAAGTCAGTATAAAAACTACTGTCTGCTGTATGTCCAATAACACAAATGTATGTACGACCTCCGTATCGTATTACATCATCTTGATAGTATGTAGTGCCACCTGCCCAGTCGCCCTGCCATACAAATTTAATTCTACCTAATCTAAATTCTGCCATTTTATGCTCCGTATGCTCCGAATTTGTAGTATTTATTCATTTTTTTAAACTATGTCATTAAATGAATTGAAAAATACTGTTTGCGCAAGAATCGATCCATTTATACTTGCACCGCTTCCGCTAAAGTCTACTTGTACAGGAAACACCAATTGTTGTCCTGTAGTTGTTGCAATCTGGCTAGGACCAACCCTAACAACACCTGCAACAAAACTTGCTGTTAATAAATCTGCACCACCAACGTTTAGTCTGTTAGTTAAGTACGCTTTGATTGCTCTTTGTGTTGGTACAATGTTATTAGAATCCTCAGTAAAGAACGGATCTTTACTAAATTCTCTAATTACTGTTCCAGAACCACCTACTCTAATACCACCTAGTGCTAATTCAGTCAAACCGTCTAAGTCAAAGAAGTCTGCACTAATAGTAACAATACCAGTTGCCTGCTCAACTGCAAACAGTTCACCAACCCTAAAGTTACCATCTTGGTCTGTACTAGTGTAAAATACTCTTCCACCGTCGAGTTCTACAACTTCATTTTCAGGTGCATCAAAATAATCACCTGTTGCATATAAAGTTGGATAGTTAGTCTCTTCAAAGTTACCTGTTCCTATATCTAAGAAATCGTGACCTGTAATTCTACATTGACTGTATCTTTCTCTAATTTCTAAAGTTGTATCGTGATCATATGTAAGTTCTTTATTAAATGTAGGTGATATTCTAATTTTTGCAGTTAAACCTCCATCAACCTCTGTGCGTAACAGTTCAATCGTAACTGCTCTGTGAATTTGACTTTCAGCAGTTACGGGTGAAAATCTTAGTTGAGCACCAGGTCCTGGTAATCTAGTTAATCCACTAATTGTAATGAATCGGCCTTCCGGATATATATCTGCAAATCCGTTTCCTATAATTTCTACAGTTGTTGTACTAGATTTATATGATTTACCTCTTCCAGTAAATGTAGGTTGACCTAGTACACCATTACCTACCCTTAAATCTATAAATGCATCACTTGTTTGATTAGCATCAATTATTTCATAAGTTGGAGCAGAAATATATCCGCTTCCTACATCCCACATTCTAATCTCTGAAATTCTTTGACCTTCAACAATAGCTCTACCTTGAGCTCTTGCTCCAGCTCTAATTCTATTTGTAACACCAGTTAATTCATTAGCAACTGCAATCCAATAAGGATCTATGTCTGTTATTGATTCTTCGATGTTTTCGGGTCTACCATAAGTTATAGCCTTCCATTTTAATGACGAAGCTAACGTTCTGCTTTCCCAAACTATTCCATCAACTGACGTTGCCGCATAGTTAGTTCTACCTCCAACCGGAGGTGCATCGTCACCTATGCTTACTCCTTCAGCATCGCAAACTGCAAAGAAAATACCATTTCCGTATTTTACACTTCTCCAATTAAATGCTGTAGAACCGTCTTGGCTTGGCATAATTGCTCCGTACCATGTAACTCCGTCCCAACTATATCTAACATCGCCTTGAGTGCTAATTGCAAGGAATCTGTTATTACCATGTTCAACTGCTATCCAATCTGCTTGTGTACTATCTTCAGCAGTATCTAAAGAACTTTGTGTCCATGTCCAGGTATCTGTGTCAGCATTATAATCTCCGATTGCAACTGCACTATTACTTCTTCCTACTGCTACCCATTTATTTCCGCCGTAGGCAATATCTGCCCAAACACTTTGAGTACTATCTCCTACTGTAGGTAATGTCACTGATGACCAAGTTGCTCCGTTATTTGTGCTATATGCCGCATCGTTGGATTCTTCTGATATTGCAACAAAAACTCCATTACCATAATTTACTTTTGTCCAGTTTTGATTTACAGGTAATGTCGATGTTGTCCAATCTTCTGCATTTCTTGAATAAAATACATTAGTACCAGATTTAACTAATACAAATGCTGTACCGCCTGCGGCAATACTATTCCAACTTCCTGTTTCAGGTAGCACAATATTATTCCATTCACTACCATCTAAAGATATTGTAGCAACTTGTCCAGAATTTGGTAAAGCAATATAATATCCGCTTTGTCCTAATCCTTCATATCTAAATTGAGTAATGCTGTCTGTACTATCATCGGTTGTTGCTTCTACATAAATTTTAATATCATTCTGTCCATCAAATCCGCCGACCTGTGAACCTGAAATTGTAATTATGTCGCCTACTGCGTATCCTTGTCCTGAACTACTTAGTGATACTGTGTACTCTCTGCCGTCTTTAGTTACGTTAAATGCCGCATCTTCTGCAACTGCATCACCTTCTAATGTACCATTTTTATTTCCTGTACCCTGAATTGCTAAGAAACTTTGGAAGGTTTCGCCATATGTAATATCTTGCCATGTAACACTGATAGGAGCACTTTGCACCTCTGCAGAAAATGTAGGTTCACTAAACACAGGTCTAGGTTCTATTCTATAAGCAGTACTTGTTGTAAGAACTTCTGTTATAGGCCAACCTGGTACTAAATGATCCCAACCTGGTTGATTGTCACTTTCTCTATATACTGTAATAAGTTTTTGCAAAGGATTGTAATCTTGAATATATCCATATTGACCTGTACCTTCACCTGAAGTAATAATAATTCTAAGTCCTAAAACTTCTTCTTTAGTAAACTCTGAACTAGAGGCAACTGTGATAGTAGTTGTGTCACCTTCTTGTGCGTTGTTACCTGTTAAGAAAAATCCAAAACCACCTTCTAAACTACTGTCTTCAGCTCTTAATATTCTTGATTCAAAAATTGCTTTGTCTCTAAAATCTTCTTGTACTACTTCTACACCAGTACCTGATGCAACAATATTATAAGATGCTTCTGTATACTCTTGTCCTGCATTTTCCATTTCAAATATAAAGACTTCGTCATTTCTTTCACCTGCAAAAGCGTTTGCAACTTGTGCTTGGTTGTCTCTATTGTTTAGTGTTGCAGATTGAGGAGTTTCGTTAGGATCATTTCCTTGCGCTAATGCACCGATATCTCCATATGAACAGTTACCATTTGTCGCACGTATAATTCCGCCTGCTTCTGCAAAGTAACCAATTTGGGCATAGTATGTAAACACAGAAACAAGTTCTGCTCTACCATTATTTGTTACCCATGCACCAATACCATCACTCAATACCTGCGTAAAGTCATTACTTGTAATAGATTTATTACCGCCGTTATGTAGAGCGCCATCTATTTTTTGTCCTACACATGCTGTACCAAAAGTTGTTACGTTTTGAATATAAGGTGATCTATTCATAATCCATTGTCTACTGTCGTCAACACCCCAGCCTGGATCAAGTGATACATATGAGCCACCAGTTGGTCTTTGATATACTTCAAAAGATACCGGAGGATTTAAACTGCCGGTTAACCCTTTTACAGTGCAGTTTCTTAAACCTGTAGTATCTCTACAATAGAACATATCTTCTAAAGACGAACCTGTTATACTATTAGCATATCTTCTACCTGCTAAGACTACTTCGTAATTACTACTATATTCATAATCTTTAGCTAATAATAAAATGTATTCATGAATGAAAGTTCTGTATTCATGAACATCGTATTGTCCTGCCCAAGGAGATGCCGCTAAAAATGCCATCACTTCATCTAATATAAATGTTTTATTAGCATTAAAAATCCTTAAAGCATTTATAAAATTTTCATCTGTAATTTTATCTAACGAGCCTCTTATTACTGGATCTGTTGGACCGCTGTTTGCAATAAAATTAATTTTACTGATTGTGTTAGCAATCAATGTTTGGAATTCTTGTGCCGCTTCAACTGAAGATGCTATAGGTTGATCTTCCGTGTAAGACGATTCGTATATTTCGTTTTCGTCTGCATCATATTGCGGAGGATCGTATGATACATTTACGGTTACAGTATCTTTTACAATAGTCTGTGTTGTAGTATTTCCCGAACTTGTTGTAACTGTAGTTTGCGCAACCAATGCTTCTATAATATCTGAAATCCTATCAATTGCATCTATACGTATCCCTCTATCTGAAGCAGGTACTGTCTCTGCAGGACATGCTTCTATAACTGTTGCTCTTAGTTCATCACCAATCACCGCTGTTTGCTTAGGTATTGATATCGGCAATGCTTCTTTATAAGTTCCTGTAGCAACATAAATTGAGGTTGTTCCGTCAAAGCCATCGTCGGCTCTTCTACATGCAAATCCTACAGTTCTGTATGGCTTGTAATAACTTCCAGCATCTTCTTGATCAAAATCATCTATGCCGTCTGATGCTACGAATATTGTCCTATCAACATCTCCGAAGTTTCTGTATGCAACTGTATCATCGTTGCCCACTGTCAAAACTTTACCAAAACTATCTAATCTTACACCTGTAGGTCCTACAGTACTGCCGTCGTTGAGTATACCTCTCGAATAGTTATATGTAAGTAAATCGCCTCGCTGATTCATTCCTACATTAGGACCTTCTAAAATTAATAAGTCCCAATACTCAAATCCGCTTCCGCTATCTCCAGGAAAATTACTAGGAAAATCTGGATTGTCATCTTCGCCATAACTTGATATGTGTTGAGTGTTACATTTCCATGTACTTCCTTCAAATGTTACAACATCTCCGACAAAGTAAACTATGTTTTCTAGCCAACCACTTTTCCATGCTTGGCCTTCTAGTATAAGATTCCAGTAAGTATTGTCTAAGTAATCGTCAGTACTACCATCACGTTGCGTGTCTTCCTGTGCTTGGTAAAGTTGTCCGCCTCTTATAACAATGTCGCCTGTCTTATATAATGTATCGGGTTGCCATTCTCCTTTTACATTGTTACCTTTAATTAAAATTTCCCAGTCTGGACTTCCAGGACTAAGCGTGTAATCGTCACTAGGCGATCTATTAACATTATTTGTTAATGCTCTAAACACATATCCGCCGTTGACTACTGTATCACCAACTGCATAATATGTGTTAGTGTCCCAATTGCCTGCATATTTTAAACCATGGAATTCCGTTTGAAATTTTGTTGCGTCTAAATTTGCACCAGCAGTATATCCAGTAATGCAACGTAAAACTGAACCACCATATTCTACTAAATCATTTGCACGATATCTTACACCAGGAGTGTATGTTCCTGCATACTCAACGCCAGAAAATACTATAGTCCACTTAGACTGATCATTTTCTAATCCTAAGTCTATACTTGCAGACGTATGTCCTGTGTTACATCTATAAATGATTCCATTATATTTTATTAGGTCGCCTATGCCATATCTTGTACTTTCGTCCCAGTCACCTTTCCATGCACTTCCTGATACATATGTTTCCCAACGAGATGCATCTAAATCTGTATCAAAAATACTATCTGAAGTATGGTTGTCTATACAAAGATAAAGTATACCCCCGTAGAATACAAGTTCGCCAATACCGTATGCATTATCTGGACCCCAATTGCCTCTAAAGCCATAACCATCTGTCATTTTAGTCCAAGACGGAGTTGGTTGTGTATCGCCTACATTTTCTAAATAATCTTGATCTGCTTCAAATGTTGTTGCAGTGTGTACTCGTGTACAAGTCCAAGAAGAACCACCGTACTGTACAACATCATCTCTGTTATATTCGCGTCCTGTAGTCCAAGGACCTCTCCAAATATATCTAAATCTTTCTAAATTAAACTCTGGCATCTATAACTCCTTAATATCCTGGTCCAGATAGTCCTTCAGGATATTCATAGTCTTCACTTAGTCTTTGAATAAACTGTCCTGTTGCATGATCAATATAATATGTAAGATATCTACCGTCCCATCTGTATTGAGGATATCTTAAATTATCGTATTCAATTTGATGCTGAGGATCAATGCCTGCTAAAAAGTCAATGCCTTCCTCAAAATCATTATAATTTCCTTCTGGCTCACCTAGATCATTTATTGTAATAACATTATCATCGCCAAACTTTAATTGATCTGATCTTACTAAAAATAGCTCGCCGTCATTATTTCTACGCAAACCGTAAAAATATCTTTTTGCAAAACCGTCAATTACGTCTGTTGGACCTGTACCTATATAATAACTCATTATGTAATCTCCACGTAACTAACAATAACATCAACAGAATCATCTAAACTAGATCTAACAAGTAATCTATTGCTAGGTGCTAATACTAATTTTTCACCTGTACTTACTGCTCTCAAACTTGATCCTGCTGGTAAAATTGAATCTTTTAAATAATAACCTGAAACACTTGTGTCGTCTTCTACGATAACATCTACATATAAAAATTTATCTGTTAGATTTGTAAAACTTAAACCTAACACTGTTACCCTAGTTGTAGGTAAAGTTTCGTAGATCAGCACCGGTTGTGTACCACAACTTTTAATTACTGTATTTTTTAATAGTGTTGCCATTTCTCATTATCCAAATATTAATACTTTTTCTATTGCAATGTCCTCTGCATCTGCAAAACTAATACCGCCAGACGCACCTGCAACTGACACCCAACTTGTTCCATCATACAACTCAACCCTTTTATCCGATGTATTATATCTAACCATCCCTGTTACACCTGCAGGTCTTGTTGCATTATCCCCTACCGGTAAAACAATACCATAAGGATCTGCAAACTCTACATAACCAGTTCCTGTTGTAATAAAACTTGTATTAGAACCAGATACTGTATTAGTAATTGTATTATCTTTAAATCCAAAGTTTTCAAATACTACACTACCTGTCCCGTTTGCACTAAACTGTAAATCAGTGTTTGCTGATACTGTACTTATCATATTACCGTCAAGCTGGACGTCATCAACGATTACTTTTGGAGCTGTCATCTGTTGTCCGTCTATAGTTACTATAGTGCTTCCTGCAACATCAAATCTAATAGTATCATCATTAGCCCCAGGTGTTAATTCTGCTGTAACTTTAGTATTCCCGTCTGCGTCTTGTACACCGTCTAATCTTATCCAATTACTACCATTGTAGCCTTCAAAAATACTATTTTCATTATTAAATCTAATTTGACCAGCTACTGGCGTTGGGCGTTGTGAAATATCACCTGTAGGTAAAGTTAGTGCTCCAGTGCCATCAATAATCATATTTCCTGCAACTGTGCTTATTGTAATGTCTGATTGAGACGATATTGTTGAACCGCTAAATTCAAAATCTTCTATAATTACACTACCAGTGCCATTAGCACGTAATTCTAAATTACTGTTACTTAAGGTTGTTGTAATATAATTGTCATCAATTAATATATCACCAGTAGTAAAATTGTTAGCTTCTATAGAACCTGTACTGAAGATATCAGTAACATTAATAACACCATTAACAGTTAGCGTATTAGCAATAGTAACATTATTGTCAGGAATAATAACATTGCCAGTACCTGCGGCTCTAAGTTCAAGATCTGAATTACTTTCTGTAGTTTCAATAACATTTCCTGCAATTTGTATATTTTCAAATTGTGCGGCAGAACTAAAGTTTACGCTTCCAGTAACATTCATGTTACCTGTTAGTGTTATATTACCAGTTTGCACGGTATTACCTGTATGAGTAATATCGCCTGTAATAGTAGTTTGAGCAAGATTAGTTGTCCCAGATACTGTTAAATCCTGTTCAACGACTACATCATTGTCTGGCATATAGATATTTCCAGTACCACTTGAACGCAACTCTAAATTACTGTTGCTATTAGTTGTAGTAATATAGTTGTCATCAATTACGATATCACCAGTTGTAAATCTATCTGCTGTAGTCGTTCCAGATACTGTAACATTTTGACTTGAAATGTCGCCTGTTACTGCTAGATTATTTGTAATATCTACATCATTACTAGGTATTAAAACTTTTCCTGTACCGCTTGCTCTAAGTTCGAGATCAGTATTAGAAGTTGTTGTAGTAATAAAGTTGTCATCAATTAGTATTTCTTCTAATTGTGCTTTTTGTGTAACAGTTAAATTTTGGCCAACTGATACATTATTAGTAATAGAATAGTTGCCTGATTGAGTAATATCGCCAGTAATAGTAACATTACCAGTTAGTTCTGTGTAACCTAAATATGCATCTCCTGTGACATAAAGATCGTTAGTTATTTCAACATCATTGTTAGGAATTAATAGTTTACCTGTGCCATTAGCACGTAATTCTAAATCACTATTAGAATTAGTAGTAGTGATAAAATTATCTTCTATTAATATGTTTCCGTTAGATATCTCACCTGCAATGTTAAAATTACCAGTTTGAGTAATGTTTCCTGTATGTGTGATATTACCTGTAATACTAGTATCGGCTAAAGTTGTTGAGCCATTAACAGTTAATGTCTGGCTAAATGTAACATCATTGCTAGGTACATTAATTGTGCCGCTGCCACTAGCTCTAAGTTCTAAGTCACTATTTGAAAGAGTTGTTTCAACAACATTGCCAGCAATTTGAATATCACCATTTGTAAACGTTCCGGAAATTGTATAGTTTCCAGTTTGTGTTGTGTCGCCAGTGTGTGTTATTGTTCCGCTTACATTTGTACCTTGTAAGTCTGTTGCTCCACTAACAGTCAAGTTGTTATCAATTTGTACATTATTATTAGGCACAAGGACTTCTCCTGTGCCACTAGCACGTAATTCTAAATCACTGTTTGAAACAGTAGTTTCAACAACATTACCTGCTACCTGTATATTGCCATTTGATATGGTTCCTGCTATATCAAAATTACCTGTTTGTACAAAATTTCCAGTATGTGTTATTGTACCTGTTATAGTTGTGTTTTGTAAATCGGTAGCACCGCTTACAGTAAGTGCCTGGCTAAATGTAACATTATTGTTCGGTACATTAATTGTGCCACTACCGCTTGCACGTAGTTCTAAGTCACTATTAGAAAGAGTTGTTTCAATTGTATTAGAGTCAATTTGAATATCGCCGTTAGTCCAACTACCAGTAATTGTATAATTACCGGTTTGTGTTGCATTGCCAGCATGTGTGATAGTTCCTGTTACAGTTGTATTTTGTAAATCTGTAGTGCCGCTTACAGTAAGATTATTATCTATTTGTACGTTGTTGTTAGGCACAAGGATTTCTCCTGTGCCACTAGCTCTTAGTTCTAAATCCGAATTGCTTTGAGTTGTTGTAACAAAGTTATCTTCTATGTAAATGTTGCCGTTAGTCCATTCTCCTGCTATAGTAACATTACCTGTCTGTGTTGTATTACCAACATGAGTAATATCACCGTTTACGGCTGTGTTTTGTAGCGTTGTATTACCTTGTACAGTTAAGTCTTGTGAAAGAATAACATCGTTACTTGGAACTAGTATGTCGCCTGTTCCGTTAGCACGTAATTCTAAATCTGCATTTGATGCAGTTGCTTCAACAGTTGTACCGCTAATTTGTACATCGCCTATGTTAGCATCATTTACTGTTATGTTGGCAGTTGCTGTTAAGTTGTCAGCAGTTATATCACCTGTTACTGCTAGGTCATTTGTTATGTTAACATCGTTGTTTGGTACAAGTATTCTACCGGTGCCTGCGGCTCTTAAATCTAAATCAGCATTAGAAGTTGTTGTAGTAATTACATTACCATCTATTAATATTTCTTCAAACTGAGCATCAGCACCAACAGTAAGATTTTGACTAACTGTAAAGTCTTGTCCTACAGTTACAGTACCTGTATGAGTAAAGTCTCCATCTAGAGAAAAGGTACCTGATACATTTGTATCACCTAATGAAGTAATACCGTTAACAGTTAGATTATTATCTATTTGTACATTATTATTTGGTACAAGTATTTCTCCTGTACCACTAGCTCTTAGTTCTAGATCTGAGTTTGATTCTGTAGTTGTAATGTAATTGTCTTTAATTTGGATTGCATCAACTGCAATCTCATTAACTTGTAGACTTTTCCATGTTTTAGATACTGTACCTAAATCATAAGTATTATCTGCACTTGGAACAATATCTGAGTCTATGCCTGCTACAAACTGAATTGTGTCATTTGCATCGTCACCTATAGTAATGTTACCGCCTACAGTAACATTACCTGTAACATCTAAATTTCCTGTGATATTAACATTAGAATCTAATTCGATATCACCCACTGCGTCAATTACAGCATCAAGCGTAAGCGTTTCTATTGTATTGTTACTAATTCTCCAATCACCTACATCTATCTTCGACCCTTCTATTAAAGTTGTGTTAGATCCGTCTGTAATTGTTACGCCATTTGTTGTGTCAATGTTAAAATCAGTTACTGCAAAACTTACTGTGCCAGTTTCTTGATTTACATAAAATAAATCACCTACTCTAAAGTCACCTTTGTGATCAACAGAGTTATATCTAATTTTTGCACCGTTAGCAGTAACAACTTCATTTGCTTGCACTACTGTTATGTCATCGTTAGTAACTTCTTTGCCATTTCCTATGTAAGCAAGATTGTGTCCTATAGCGTAAATTAGTACGCCTTCGCCGTCACCGACTAAACCAAAATTACCATATATAGAAGCACTACCGATCATACGCACTTCTGCACCAAAGTCTCTTACATCAACGTTTTCTATTGCTGTTGCAGTTGCGCCGCCTGTTGAGGAAATGCTTTGCGGCGTTTTATCAAAGTCAAGTAAATCAACGTCTTTACCAGGAATAGTAATTACATTAGTATTGCTGTCATAGCCATCTATTACTTTAGTGTAAACTGTGCTTGCATCAGTTGAAGTGAATGTTACAGTTTCGCCTGCGGCAAATGTACCGCTTACACCGCTTAACCTAATTCTTGTTTTACCGTCACTGTATTTTCCTTGTACACCGTCATAGGCATAAAAACTTCTGTTTGCAAAATAAGTGAACGAGTTAAGCCATTCTATTCTACCACCGTTTGTTACTTGTACTGTATCTACGCCAGGTGTTATAAATGTTACAGCATGGAAAAGCATACTTGCTTCTCTACTTCCATCTGCTAGAGCACTACCATCAAGTAAAACACCTTTACCTGCATTTCCTGCGTTAAATCCTCTAGGGTCATCTGAACTATTAGTACCAAGTGCTACCGTTGTACCCTCTGTTATTACTGTGACATTTTTTATGTATGGACTTCTAGTAGAAACAGTTGCACCGTCTGCATAACGGAACGCATATCCGTCTTCTATAGACTCTGCTATATTAAACATGTATGCTTTACCTGAACTAGCACCACCTGCATCATCTTCTGCATAAGCACCTACGAGAGCTTTTGTATTTGAAATACTTACTCTATATCCAAAAGCATCAAATGCACTTGTATCGTAAGCGTTTGGATTGTCTAATGTGCTTTGTAACTGTCCGCTTATTACATCAAATATGTATGCTTTACCTGAACTATTACCGCCAGCATCATCTTCACCCTGAGCGCCGACAATGGCGTAATTGCCTGAAATATCTACATGCCATCCAAAATAGTCATTGGTGCTTGTACTGTAAGCGTTTGGATTATCTAAGGTATGTATTAAATTACCATTAGTTGCATCAAATATGTATGCTTTACCTGAATTAGTACCACCTGCATCATCTTCTGCATAAGCACCTACTATAGCACGGTTACCGTCTATTGCTACTGCATATCCAAAATTATCACCGTTGCTTGTATCGAAAGCGTTTGGATTGTCTAGGGTATGTATTAAATTACCAGTAGTTATATCAAATATGTATGCCTTACCTGAACTACTACCGCCAGCATCATCTTCTAAATAAGCACCAACAATAGCATAATCATCTGTAATATCTACATCCCATCCAAAATAGTCACTTGTACTTGTGCTATATGCGTTTGGATTATCTAAAACAAATGAATATTGGTTTATATTATAAAGAATATCACCACTTCCGTCACTGTTGACTGTTCCTGCATTTTTATTCGGTGCTCCAAACACTAATTCTTTAGTTACATCTGGTTTACCGTTTCTAGTAAAATCCACAGTTAATTTAACTTCCCACCAATTGGTCATACCACCTGGCGCAAAATTAATGTCATTACCTAAAGTAAATTCAATATTTAAAGCAGTTCCTGAAGGCTGAGGTCCGAGCCATGTTCCGTTGCCATTAGCCAGCTCCCAGACACTACCATCATTTGTTCCAGCATAAGCATTGTAAGATGTTTCTCCTGCAAGTCTTAGATTTATAGCTTCGGCAGGATTACCAAAATTTAAGTCTCCCCTGACTTCAATTTGTGTTATGTTTATACTAGTAACATCGCTAAAATTAAAGACATCCCCGTATTCATAAATGTATGCTTTACCTGAACTAGTACCGCCGGCTTCATCTTCTAAATAAGCACCTACTATTCCGTGTGTATCTGTTGTTGCAACACTTGCGCCAAAACGGTCTGTAGAGGATGGATAGACATTTGGATTATCTAGCGTATGTAGTAGTGCACCTGTTGCTGGATCAAATATGTATGCTTTACCCGAACTACCACCGCTGGTAGCATCATCTTCTAGCCAAGCACCTACAATAGCCTTTGTATCTGAAATATCTACATCATATCCAAAATTATCACCGGCGCTTGTGCTATAAGCGTTTGGATTATCTAGCGTATGTAGTAGTGCACCGGTTGCTGTGTCATAAATGTATGCTTTACCTGAATTAGTACCACCAGCATCACCTTCGGCATACGCACTTATAATTGTATAATTTTCGTTAACACTTACAGCTCTAGCAAATTGATCGTTTAAACTTGTACTAAATGCAGTAGGGTTATCAATTGTATCAGTCAAAACAGTCTGAGTCGATTGGCTGCTGTAAAATCCTTTGATAGTTATATTTTCAATCGTTGTTTCACCGTTAAGTAAAACTGCGTTGTTAAATTTTGTTGCATCAGTTGGTTGTATTGTTACACTTCTTAGATCTTGACCTAGTAGTGTAACTCCTGACGGAATAGTTAAAGGAAATTCTTCTTCATAAATTCCAGGATAAACAAATACTGTATCGCCTGCACTTACTAGATTGTCTAGTGCATACTTAACACTACCTACAGGATCTTGATGATGTGTGCCTGAATTAGTATCGTCACCATTTTCTGCAACAAATACTATATTGCCTTGTCTAAGTGTAAGATCTATACCGTCTACTTCTAAATTTGTAGATGTTACAGATGTTGCGTAAAGTTGATTGACCCAAACGTCATTCCAAATTTTTCCATTTTCGCCTAGCTTATAGGTATCGTTTTGATCTGGAATTATGTTTGATGCAATTTCTGCGTTGAAAGTTACATTATCTGTGTCAGCATCGCCAATACTTATATTACCATCTGCTGATATATTGCCTGTTGCATGAATGTTTCCTGTAACATTCATATCACTTAGAACTTCTACAGTTCCTGTTCCATTAGGTTGGAGTTCTAAGTTTGCGTTTGATTGATTAGTGCTAATAGTGTTACCTTCTATGCTTACACTATCAACTTGTAAACTATTGTTATAGACTATATCTTCTGCATTACCTAGATATAAAAATTGATCATCAGACCAGATAGTGTTACCTTGTATGTTAACATTACCGATATCTGCTCTATTTGTAACTGCTAGATTTGTAGTACGAATAGTACCATTTACGTCTAATTCGTATTGAGGTGTTGTTGTTTTTATGCCGATGAGATTGTCACCGTCACTTACTTTTAGATATAATAAGTCTGTCTCAAAGGCTAAATCGATTCCGTTACGAATCAAGTTAGGCTTTAAGAGCGGACCACTTATGCGACCAACAGCCATCTCTTCTCCTCAATACGGGGATCCTGTCCCTCTAGCCTAATTTTCACCCTCTCGGTTCTTTGCTGGCTAACCACAGTTTGTACCTGCAAGTATGGTCGTACTATGCATTAATAGTATTTATATGATTTTAAAATAAACGCAGATTAGCCGTAGATTAGCGTCTGAACGAACGCTTCTTCTTCCATTTGTGCTTCTGAAATACTAGCAAATTCCCCTGCAGAAGTTCGCCATTGATTTCCTATCCAGGTTTCTAATTCATTAGAATCAGTATTGTGTCTTGTCATTCCTTCAACTGGATTGCTTGGTCTAGATGCTGTATCGCCTGAAGGAAACTTGATTGCTGAATTGCCTTCAAATACAACCCATTGTTGTCCTGTACCTTTTATTTCTATGTTAGCATTAGGCTCGATGTTTGTAATTACATTTGCGCTAATACTAAAGTTTCCTGTTGTTATAACTCCAGTTCCATTTGGAGTAAGTTCAAGATTACTATTGCTTACATTTGTTGAGATAACATTTTGATCAATATTAATATCATCTACTTGTAGACTATGTAGTCTAATTTGTTGTCCCGAAACTTGTGCTACTTGTCCTGCAGAATCTTCGGTAAAGCCACCAACAAAAATATTAATATCATCGCTGTTGTTTACAGTAATTGCAGTTTGTTTGTCATCCGAGTATACTCCACCAAATCCTATTACACTAGTATTATAACCTTCAAATGTACTTGTATCTGTATCAAATCTTATAGCACCTTGGGTATTAGGATTTTGTGCAGAGCTTCCTTTTGGTAATTGTATAGTTGTAGATGCTGATGCTGTAAGATTATCTGTAGCAAAAGTAAAATTATTTTGTGTTGTAAGAGTTGTTTGATTGAATTCTAAATCATCAAATGTTATAGAACCAGTTCCGTTTGTCCTTAATTCTAAATCACTATTGCTTAAAGAAGTAGTAATAACATTGTCAAACATTTGTATGTCAGTACTGCCTTCTAAAACTTCTAACGAAACACTATCATCAATGTAAACACTGTCCGAAGATATTACATTTGCAGTAAGATTGCCACCAATTGTCAGTCCTTCATTTAATAATATGTTTCCTGTACCTGCGGCTTTAAGTATTGCATCTTCGTTTGTTTTAGTTGTTATTAAATTTCCGCCTATCACATACTTTTCGAAATCAAAACTTGCATCTGAGACAAATAAATCATTTACAGTAACATTTCCTGTTACAGTCAAGTCTCCAGTTTGAACTGTATTACCTGTTTGTGTTAAGCCAGCTAATTCTAAATTTTGAATGTTTGTATTGCCATTTATTGTTAGATCATTGTCAATAACAACACTATTCTTTGATGTAACTATACCTGTTCCGCTCGCTTTAACTTCTAGATTAGATATTGTATTTTTTTGAGTGATTGTATTTGCAGTAAATGTTATTCCAGAACTATCAAAAGTATTGCTTGTAACACTATCAACAATATTTGCATTTTGAGTAGATAGTGTTGCGCCTACATTTAGATTATTTGTAACTTCAACTTCTTCTTGTAAAACAACATTTCCTGTAGCAGAAGCTCTTAATTCAAGATCTGCGTTTGTGCTTGTTGTTGTTATAAAGTTATTGTTTATAAGTATTTCTTCAAATTGTGCAAATCCACTTACATCTAATTCGCCAGATATTGTAAGATTTTCACTAACGGTTAAACTACCGTCTTGTGTACTCGGACCTACTACTACATCCCCATTTATAGTCAATGCGCCTGTGTAAAATAAATTTCCTGTAACACTTAGATTGTTTTCTATTGTAATAGGATCGTCGGGATCTATTATAACTCTACCTGTGCCATTAGCTCTTAGCTCTAAATCTGAATTACTAGTTGTAGTAGTAATAAAGTTGTCTTCAATTAGAATATTGCCGTTGCTAATTTCTCCAGCAACATCTAAGTTACCAGTTTGCGTTCTATTACCAACGTGTGTTAGAGTGCCAGTAATTGTAGTACCTTGTAAACTAGTTGCTCCACTTACAGTTAAGCCTTGAGCAATTTCTACATCGTTGCTGTCAACATTAATTGTTCCAGTGCCAGCTGATTCTAATATTAAATTACCAGAGGTAGTTGTAATAAAGTTATCTTCAACGTAAACATTATCAACTGTTAATTCACCACCTTGTGTGATATTACCAGTATGTGTAGTATCTCCAACGTGTGTTACTGTGCCAGTGATTGTAGTATCTTGTAAATCTGTGTCTGTGCTTACAGTTAGATTATTGTTAATTTGTATATTATTGTTAGGTATTAAAATTACGCCTGCACCATTAGCACGTAATTCTAAATCGCTATTAGAATTAGTAGTAGTGATAAAATTATCTTCTATTAATATGTTTCCGTTACTAATTTCTCCAGCAATGTCTAAATTACCAGTTTGCGTTCTATTACCCGTTTGTGTAACTGTGCCAGTAATAGTAGTATCTTGTAAACTTGTAGCGCCGCTTACAGTTAAATCTTGAGCAATTTCTACATCATTAGTATCAACATTAATGTCACCTGTTGCACTTAATGTTAGATTACCTGAAGTAGTTGTAATAAAATTATCTTCAACATAAACATTGTCAACTGTTAACTCGCCTGCTTGAGTATAAGTTACAGGAGCAATAATATTATATCGTGTTGTATTTGTAGAACTATTATCTCTAATAATCCCAGGATCCTCTGTACCTCGAGTATAGCCAGAAAGTGATAGATAGTCATCTGTGTGATCAACAGCAAGAGCATCTGTAAGATTTATTTCTTCTATTAGAGTATCATTATACCAGGCTTGAAATCTCCAAAAGGCTTGTCCAGTAAATGAATTAGATACTTTTCTTACTTCAAAATATGTTTTAGGTGATAAACTAAATTCTTCTGGTCCAGTTTGATTTCTATTGCCAGTGTGTGTTAACGAACCAGTAATTGCAGTACTTTGTAAATCCGTATCTGTGCTTACT
>Ga0181580_10000056_pt1 | contig 58944 bp, 58 predicted proteins | sample 071ome_23_FD_132413 | JGI IMG/M metagenome (GOLD analysis project Ga0181580, IMG submission 132413) | Coastal salt marsh microbial communities from the Groves Creek Marsh, Skidaway Island, Georgia - 071403BT metaG (megahit assembly) | ecosystem: Environmental > Aquatic > Marine > Intertidal... | reverse complement strand
GAAGATGAAAGTGAAGATGAAAGTGAAGATGAAAGTGAAGATGAAAGTGAAGAGGAAAGTGAAGAAGAAAGCGAAGAGGAAAGCGATGAGGAAAGTGATGAAGGATTTGATGATGATACCGAACAAGCTGTAATATTACCCGAAGAATTAATAGAAGAAGAACAATCTATTAAGATTATACAAAATGTGGATTTGAACGATATTGATGAAGATATAAATCCTATTGAAGATAATAACGTATCCAATGAAGTATCTGATATAGAAGACCCAGATATTGACGAAGGTTTAGACGAAGAAGCTGTAAATATGATTCATGTAGAAAAATTAGAAGAAACAACTTTAGAGAATAATAATCAGACCATTGAAACACCACCGATGGAAGTATATCGTAAGATGAATATAAGCGCTTTGAAAGCATTAATCGTCGAAAAGGATTTGCATAGTAATAATGACATTAATAAAATGAAAAAAGCAGAGTTGTTAAGATTACTTGAAACATCAGCATAAATGTAAAAATATAATTTCACATATATAATATATAAGTGTTTAGTATATTATAATGTTTCCACGTTCATCAAATATTTTTCAAAGTGTAAATTGTGCGTATCCTGTAATTAAAGAAACTGTTCCTGAATCATCAAGAGGATATACTGCTAATAATAAATATCCTGGATTTCCTCCATTAATGAATGACGGTCGTTCTATTACCGCCACCTGGCAACCAGAATCAACTATCAACGCTGATTTAATAGAAAACTCTGGTATAAAATCTAATTGGGAATATCGTAAATATTTAACAGAAAACGCAAAAAAAATTATGGAATATAACTTTCGTGAGTCATCAAATGATACTGGATATTACAAAAGACCTATTGATATTCCCAGTATTCAAACTAACGAAGTGAAAGGATTCCATAATCAACCCTATTTGTATTCATCTGGAACAGATAATACTCAACCTTTCGGTTATTCATCAAGTGATTTAAAAGATTTATATTTATCTAGAGAGCAATTAGCATCTCGTAAAATAGCACCAGTCATATCTACAGAAACTCCTACTCGCAAATCTGATTAATTCCTATAATGGATGAACTTGTCTATGTGGTTTAAATATTGCGCGCGCCATAATAAGAGTAAATAAGCCACCAACTATAAAGAGACCTTCCATTTTGTTGTATAATAAGTATTGTATGTTATACTTACTATAAATAGTTTTCAATTTTACAAATATTATAAGCATTTCAAATAATATAAATCAAGGATGATTATATTATTATATTATAATGAAACTGATAAGTTTTGATGTTGGAATCAAAAATATGGCATATTGTATTTTAGATTTACAAGGTTCTCAATTGAATATTAATAATTGGGGAATATTAAATTTAATGGATGATGAGAACATTTCATATACTTGTGATTGTAAGAACAAACCAAAAAACAAGAAAACCCCTCCGACGAATTGTAGTAAAAAGGCAAAATACCATAAAAATGACAAATATTATTGCGAAAAACACGCAAAGGAATGTTCTCAATATATGATTCCTACAAAAGAGATGAAAACACCATATTTAAAAAAATTAAAATTAAATGATTTAATACAACAGGGTCATCAAAATCTCATATTTATAAACGTCGAGAACATTGACAAAAAGAAGAAACAAGAAATACTAGATATAATGATAAAATACTACGAAACCCACTGTTTTGAACCAATACAAAGTAAAAAACGGAGAACAGCCGGAGAAACTGACCTAATTAGTGTGGGAAAGCGAATGAAAGAGCAATTAAATAACATTGAGAACATACAAGATATAAAATATGCCATCATAGAAAACCAAATATCACCTATAGCAACACGAATGAAAACCGTCCAAGGAATGTTAGCCCAATATTTTATAATGTTGAATGAAGAAATTATTATAGAATTTGTATCATCATCACATAAACTAAAACAATTTTCCGAATTAAAAATAGATGTTCGAGAACATTGTATCGAAAATGCGAATAATGAAAATAATACACAAACAAATCCCGATTATAAAAAACATAAAAAAGATGGTGTGTATTATTGTTCTCTAATGATAGATGCAAATGAATCTTTTAAAAATTGGAAGGATACTCTCAATACTAAGAAAAAGGATGATTTGGCAGATTCATTTTTACAAGGTATTTGGTATTTAAAACACAAAAAAATAATATTATATGCGGAGGATTTAAAAATAAATATTGTATAAATATCATAAGTATGGAAGTTGTTGATTTAGGTGCACTTAGTGAAATAGACGATTTACCTAGTAATGAACCATCTAGAACAGGTTCATCAAATTTAGGTTCTGGTATAGAACTATTGATGAACGAGAAGAAAGTGTCATCAGGTGTGGATTTAAATTTAGGAGAATTAGACAATCTTGAAAACGAATTAAATGAAATTTCTGGTAATACACCCAAAGTAGAAAGTAATACAGAAACAAAATCATTATCAGGAATGGCATCTAATTTATTTGGATTTGGCAGTTCAACTGAAAATACAAATAATATTCATATAAATGAAGAACCTAGTGATTCTAACCTAGGGCAAGCTACTCGTGATAGTATTGGAACCGCAAAAACATGGGATGGATTTTCAAAAATGACAGAAATGCCGTTGAATGATGAAATCAAAGTAAATAACACTATGAATGATCGTGAAAAAAGAAGAAAGAAGCGGGCTATGATTAAGAAGTTAGAAGAATGGTATGAAAAAGGTATGATTAAACACAATTCTCATTTTACACTTGATTCTGATTATGACGAAATTGAAGACGAATATGAGACCGCATTAGAAGATAAAAGAAAAAAAGATAGTATCAAACTACAAGGATGGTGGTTTATGACTTTTATTAACTCATTGGAATATGCAAACACTGCTTTCAATCCGTTTGACTTGAACCTCGATGGTTGGGGAGAACAAGTAAGCGAAGATATTGATAGTTACGAAGATATTTTTAGCGAACTACACGACAAATATAAAGGTGGTAAGTTAGCACCGGAAATCTCCCTTCTTCTTCGCATAGGGTTTAGTGGTGCTGTTTTAAATTTCTCTAACAAGGCTTTGTCAACTGCTACACCCGCATTTAATGATGTTATAAAACAGAGTCCAGAATTAATGAAAATGTTTACAAACGCTACAGTAAGTAGTATGAGTCAGCAATCTCCCGGATTTGCTATGGCAAATAATTTAATGGAAGAAGTTCAGAATAAACCTCGCGGACCACCTCCACCAGCACCCGTTGAAACACAAAATATGCCTCCTCAACCAAGACCGAGTATGAATTATTCAAATGAACCTCCATCAAACAGACCTGATATTAACGCCAGTCGCGGAGCGATGTTTAGAGAACAAGGGGTAGATATGAGTTCTCAACAAAATATTAACGAACCACCGAAGAGTATGGCTGCTCCTATTCAACGTGCGGAAATGAAGGGACCACAGTCTAGCGATATTGATAATATACTATCTGGATTGAAAACTAGAACAGTGAATATTCATGAAAAGCCACCACAATCAAGACTTCAAAGTGCTGATGAAGATTCTGTTATTTCAATTGCTTCATTAAAGGATATGCAAAATACAAATATGCCTAAGCGTTCTAAGAAGAAAAATACCTCAAATAAAAACACTATTTCGCTAGATATTTAATTTCTATAATATTAACTGTAAATATAACTAATATTATAATTGTAATTCTAATATAACTGGATAATGGTCTGAATCAAGTTTTTCACAATACTCGTCATATCCGTGATAAATATAAGCATTTATAAATTTTTCTTGTAAACCGGGTGTAATTAATATATGGTCTATCATTGAAAATTCGTCTTCGTCGGATTGACAATCGCCGTTCGCATCCCACCATTCAGTATATCTTTCATTTTTTGGTATATTTGTGGCAACACTTTCTAATTTATAGTTATTTTCACTATGTTCTCCTTGAACTATTTGAAGAGTTTGAGAAATTGGGATATTATCATTAACATCTATTGGGTTCTCACTATAATCATTAAAATCGCCTATTACAATAACTTCAAAATTTTTATCAATATATTGAGATACTATGTTTTGAATTACTTTAGCTTGTGCTTCACGTTTTACACATCTGGTTATATCATCCGATTGTGCTAGAAAATGAAGACCAATAATCGCAACATTCGTATTATTAAACGAAAATTCACTAATATAATTCTTACTTACACCGTATGTATTTTCGGGTCCATCATAATCACAATTTGAAAAAGGTAAAGGATAGGTAACTCTTTCGTCTGTTCTCTGTAGGTTTAATTCCGGATCTATTTTTGTAATCATACCTACATTTTGACCGGTCGAAGTATCAGTTCCTTTTATCATATATGATTTATACGTATTAGACGTTTGCTGTATAACCTCATTTAATTCATCACAACCTTCTACTTCACATAAGTTTATAATATCTGGGTTTAATTTATTAATTACCTTACTAATTTGTGTCAAATGTTCTTGTGCTTGTGTTTCATTTTTCCAAGTACAATTATTACCAGGACAATCCGCTTGTTTGTAATAATCTGTAAATAACCATTCTACATTATATTGCATGATTCTTAAAAAACCTTTATCACTACGTCTATCTTCCTTTATTTCCGGAATGTTAGGACAATAGGTTTCAGACGATACAAACGCAATGTAAAGAAGAGCTACGAAAAAACGAAAAAAGAACATATTCTTTAATATATCTGTCTAAAATATATACAATGGACGTTTTGATTTACGCATTTTTAATTTTACTTATGTATTTTTTAGCCGGTATCAGCAAAGTAATAAATTTTACTGAAACGGTAAAGGGTTTTGAAAATATGTTTTTCATTAAAAACCTTCCTACTATTTTTTACAATTTGGCTATAATAGGTGTTGTTTTGTTAGAAATTTTTGCTCCAATTATGATAATGTTCTCTTTATACACAAATACCTTTTCAGAATATGCGTATTATTCTAGTATAGGGTTAGCAATATTCACTATTTTAGCAACACTTATTTATCACTTTCCCCCTAATGGAAGTCAGTATTATGCTTTTATGAAGAATTTAACAGCAACCGGTTCATTAATGTTACTTTCAACACAGTTCAACTAATTATCCTCTAATAATATATAATATGGATTATAAATTATTGATTATTTTAACATTTATCGTAACCGCTTTATGGGATGTTGTATTGCGTTTTATGTCTCTTAACTATGAAAAACTTCCAAAATATTTTCAAATAGATTTTGTAGAATATTTGAAACCTTACTTTCAACATCATACTCTTTTAGCAGCAGCTCTTATAGCAGGTTTTGTAGGTGCTACTACACAGCCTATTATTTTATCTGTAATGTCATTTCCTACAAACATTTTTGATTTGGCTTATGTTTTTAAGTTTATGATAATAACATTTATAATTAGTGCGTTATATGGGTTTATAATGAAATGGAGTAAACTATTTCCATATCTAGAAAAGCATTATTATGATAAATTAGGGGTAGCAAGAAGTATGTATACAGATGGAGTATCCGGGTTAGTCGTTCAATCTACGTTACTGGTTTTGTACTCATTATTTAACTTATACGAAAAATAAAATAATAACATTATTACAAATTATTATTTTATGCACTTTTATACATTTCTAACATCTTTTCTTTCTGGGAATAATAATCAACAATAGGTTTTGGGTATTTAACATCTTTATATTTATCAAGTTTATGTTTTTCATCCCACATGTGAATATCAGATGCATTGACATTTTCTAATTCTGGAACCCATTTTTTAATATATTTGGCATCTTTATCAAATTTACTGCTCTGAATCCAAGGGTTCATATCTCTAAAATAAGGTTTCATATCAACCCCCGTTCCGCTAATACCTTGCCAATTACCATTATTAGATGCAATATCATAATCGGTTAGTTGTTGAGCGAAATATTGTTCTCCTATACGCCAATCAATTAATAATGTTTTAATTAAAAAACTAGCAGTAGTCATACGACCTCTATTATGCATATATCCGGTAGTATTCAATTCGCGCATACAAGCATCAACCATAGGAAATCCTGTTAACCCTTTTTTCCAACTATCAATATTTTTTTCGCTATTGCTCCATTTTAAACTACGATACTTTGGTTGATAAGATTTACCTACTACTTCAGGATAAGCATACAATACGTGTGCGAAGAACTCCCTCCATATAAGTTCTCTTATTAAACCGTGGTCTAACCCAAATTTATTTTTAAAAGCGTGATAAACATCACGAATTGATATACAACCAAATTTAATATAAGCTGATAAATGAGTAGTCTTACATTCAAAAAAATCTCGTGTGGTATCATATTTTTCTTGATTTTTTACTGCCGTCAATAGTCGTGTTTTTGCTAATTTTATACCACCATTAACTAATATATTCGAATTTATTTTAACAAATTTACGCATAGCATCATTAAGTGAAATGTTATATTTTGAATCGATTTTAGTAGTGGAAAATGGGAAGGAACGTTTATATACAGGTTTTAATACAGATTTTTTGATAACAGCATTATAAAAGGGAGTATATTTTTTATAGGCTTTTTGGCTACTATCTACTAAAATGCTTCCCGGTTCATATAAATAATAATCCGAACTGGTTTCACAATTGACATTGCTTTTTTCACATAATTTCATTACTTCATCATCTCTTTCAATAGCATAGGGACTATAATCACGATTAAAAAATACACTATTTATATCTAATTTATCTATTAAATGTTTCAAAACAAGTTTGGTATTACCATAAAAACATAGTAAATCGCCATTTTTGTCTTTGATAGTAGATTTTAATTCTTGTAAGCTTTCAATCATAAATTGAACTGAATTACTTGATTTATACTTATTTGTATTGGTAACTTGCTCTGGTGTAAAAATAAAGCAAGTATATAAATTTTCACACTTTTCACCCGCATAATTCAATCCAACATTATCATCTATACGTAAATCACGATGAAATATAAACAATCCGTTTTTACTTTTTGTCATTCTTAAAATAAGTAGATATATTTATAACTTGTTATTTTTTTATTTTAGTTATAATGATATAAAACTATTTATACGTTTTGATTTATATGGATTGGATTTCGAAGACGTATAAAATATTAGATACAATATTATGCACCAATACGGAATATCTAGTAAAATCAACAAATTTTGTAATAAAGGAATTTGAATTAGATAAAATAGACTATAAAATAGATTATACTAATTTACAAACCAAGTTGTTTTTGTTTTATATAGATGTAAAAACAAAGGTAGATTCAGTTTGTTCTCATTTATATAATAATTATGGATTTGTAAAAACATTTGTAGATAAAACAAATTACAATATTGATACAATAAAGGCAGTATATAACAATGTTCGTATAGAGCCATTAAACGATAATTGGGTATGTATTTCTCTATTACTAAAAAATGATAATAAACTGTTTTCAGGTAATAATGAAATTTATTTAGAGCATTATCAATATATAAAACAACATAATTCTGCGGATATAAGTCAAAAACAATATTATAATGATTGTTTGAATTATTTTGTAAATACAGCAAAATCAATAAGTAGTTGTAATAAGAATGTAGTAGAAACAATGATAACTATGAAATTAAAAAATCAATATTATAATAAATGCTTTAATAAAAGTTTTAATAAAGAAAATAGCGAAAATGAAGCGGAAACCTGTTATTCAAATACAGAAACAAAAGTGTCATTTTTATCCGTTGAATACACGCATCCTAATATGAAAAATAAAATAGTAATGAATATTCCAAAAGATGTAATGATACAAGGAAATATTATAATGTCACCTCTTTTTATTAAAAGATATTTGGAATATCAGTATGAATACTATATTTTTGATGAAAACTATAAAGTAAATATAATGGATAATAACGTAAATATGTTGTCTTTAAAATATACTGATTCTATTTTATTATCTGAAAAGTCATATAGCGTAATAAAAAATGAATAATTTATTCAATATATATAAAGATTTTTCTTACTATATATTAAGGGCGTAAATATGGATGCGTTGAGTACTCCAACCCACCAACATGCGTTAAATGATAAATGGAAATTATATTACCATTTACCACAAGATAAGAATTGGAGTGTTTCAAGTTACTCTGTAATAATGGGTAATATAGACACTGCCGAGAAGGTAATATCTTTAAATGAATTTATTCATGATAGTGTTATCAAAAATTGTATGTTGTTTGTAATGAGGGAAGGTATTACGCCCATGTGGGAAGACCCACGAAATCGAAATGGCGGTTGTTTTTCATATAAAATATCAAACAAATTTGTGCCTGAGGTTTGGAAAAAATTATTTTATTTGATGACTGGAGAAACTTTATGTAAAGATATGAATCATAGTCAACACGTAAATGGTATTACAATATCACCAAAGAAAAACTTTTGTATTATAAAAATATGGTTAAGTGTATCTACATTACAAGACCCAGAGATAATTACTAATATTCAAAACCTGCATAAACAAGGATGTTTATTTAAAAAACATGAGCCAGAATTTTAAACTGTTGAAGAATTATGTAAAATTGATATTTATTCTATATATAAATATTAATAAACTGACATTATGAAGACAATATCCAGACATATACATTCATTAAATAGAGATATAGATTATTTATTAGGTAAAAATGCCAAGGATAATTTTGATATAATAGATGAATCAAAAGAAAACGATATTTGGTTTCATATTAATGGTGAGCCATCATGTCACGTAATAGCCATTTTAGAAGAAAACATTAAATATAATAAAAAGGAACTGCGACAAATTGTTACACAGGGTGCATTATTATGTAAAGAAAATTCAAAATTCAAATCTATGAAGAATGTAGATGTCGTTTATACCAATGTTAGTAATTTATGTAAAACAGAAACACTCGGCACAGTATCAGTATCTAATTCAAAATTAATATCTGTGTAAATTTTGTAATAGTATTAGTATATATAATGTCTGAAGAAAATACTGAACTAGTTGAAAAAGAAATTACTACTATATCACACCATACTATGTTAGATTTATTGAGAGTGACTTACTTGGTATATGATTATGGTAAAAATTTCAAAATTAAAAATAAACAAGATACAATTGAAACTTTTGTATCTGAGTTACAGGAAAATCATGAGTTAGAAAATTTAAAACTATCTGATTCCAGAAAAGATATATTAGTTGAAATAGCTGAAAATGTTCCAACAGGAAAACTATATAAATTTATAAATAATGCTGTTACTGATATACAAGTAGGTGTTGCTGTAAGCGAAGGTAAAAAAAGAGCAACTGTTGTTTTTCGTGGAAGTGAATCAATGGCAGATTGGTATTATGATTTGATGGTATTTAAACATAAGCTCGTCGATAATGTATGCGTCCATAGTGGATTTTATAAACAATTAACAATGAATTCTGTATATGATGAGTTAATAATCAGTATTAAAAAAATTTTGGAAGAACATAATGATTTCGATGTATATGTCACAGGACACAGTTTAGGCGGTGCTTTATCTACATTGTTTGGATATATGCTTTCAAAAGAAATAGAAAATAATGTCAAAGTTGTTTCTTTTGCTAGTCCACGTGTAGGTAATTATGCTTGGAAAAAATCATTTGAAGAACAAAAAAATTTAACACATTATAGAATAACGAATAAACGTGATATAGTTACTGCATTTCCCATATATAAATATTATCACGTTGGAATCAATATTCAATTGTCAGATAACAAATATAAATTATGCGAAGATAGCAGTAATAAAAAATGGTACGAGGAAACTATATTCACTTGTTGGAATCCATACGAACATTTCTGTGATTTATATTACAAACGTATGAATGACAATACTTGGTAAATAAACTATATAAATAATATTTTTGTATATTATTTATAGATGGTTAAGTATTTGGTAGGTATATTATGTTCTAGCAACATTCCTTTATTGCGTGAGTCATTAAACAGTGTAATTAATCAACAGAATTTCGATGATTACCATATTTTTATAATTGTGAATACATTAGATGAAGTATTTTATCAAGATGTTATACGTGAATTTGGTTATAATAAGCACGATAAATTAAAAAAAATTATTCGAACAGAATCAAATGGCTTTCCCGGAAAAGGACATAATTCAGTATTAGACATTTTTTATAAAAATTATAAATATGACTATTTAATTAAATTAGATGGTGACGATTTTTTGTTTCCAACTGCGATTGAAAGAATAAACAACGTTCAAGTTACAGAAAATAGCGATGTTATATCATTGCTTGGAAATTGTTCTGTAATTAATACAGGCTTTAATTATAGTAAAGAATATAAAAGAGATCCTGATACAAATATTAGAGTTATGGATTATAAAATACAAATGGGATTTGAGATTAAAGAGGTAGGCAATATAATGCAAATAGATGAAAGTATAAATACATTAGATGGTGGAACACCTATGCGTTTGTTATGTCTTAATCGTAAAATACTAGATAAATATAAAAAATTGTATAATGAAGATATGTTTAAATGTGTAGATATTGAGTATTGTGTTATTTTTTACAGGGAATTGTATGAACCAAACTATAAAATCACACATTTAACCGACCCATATGTTTATTTATATAACGGAATCAATGAAAATAGTGTAACAACTAAACACGACAATGTAGAATTTGCTTATTATAACGATGAAAGAATACGCAATGGACTTTTACAAAAATATCAATTGTCTGATTATAGAATTAGTGAAATAAAACCAGTGGTTTATCAACATATAATACAAGATAATATAGATATGAATATGATTCAAAATTATTATGATAAAATGCTGTTTACATTAATGAGAATAAATAATCAATATATAACCAATTAAAAACGTTTTTAGTTATTATAAAAATGGTGAAATATTTGGTTGGCATTTTATGTTCTAGTAATGTTCCTTTATTAAAAGAATCATTTATGACGGTTGTAAATCAACAAAATTTTGATGATTATGAAATCGTTATTATTGTAAATACATTAAATGAAAAATTTTACCAAGATATTATGCATGAATTTGATAATCATAAATATAATAAATTGAGAAAAATTATACGAACAGAATCGAATGGTTACCCTGGTAAGGGACATAACTCTGTATTAACAACGTTTTATAAAGATTATAGGTATGAAAATTTAATAATGTTAGATGGCGATGATTTTTTTTATCCAAATGCACTTGAACGAATAAACGATATACAATATTCTGAAAAAAGTGATATAATAGCACTATATGCAAATTCAAAAATAATAAATGGTATTTGTAGTATAAATCAAAATGTAAAAGACAATTATACTACCAATTTCAATGTTAATATTAATTACAACGTTCAAGTACATCCTGATGTTAAATATATATGTGACGATTTTAATAAACTATTATTAACACCAAATAGACTGTTATGCACGAATCGTAAATTCCTATCTAAATATATTGAATTATATGATGAGCGAATGTATACATTTGATGATTTTATGTTTACTGTTTTGATATATAAAGAAAGAAATAACAGTGAGTTTAATATTACACATTTATCAGACCCATATATTTATTTATACAATTCCATAAACGAAAACAGTGTCTCTATTAAATATACAAGTGACGATGATAATGATAATGAATATGATATTGTTGATAACCAAAATAAATTAGATTTGATAAAAACACATTTAGATAACAAATATGATATAACCGAAATAGAAATCAAACCTTATAACGAAATCATACATAATAGTATAAATACAGAAGAAATACAATTATTTTATAAAAAGTTGTTGTATAATTTATACCGCATAATTCCATTGACACTACCTTCACATTTTACACAAATATGTTTTATTGATTATTCTGATTGGGATTATAATACTATAAATAAACGCCCACTGGGTGGGACAGAATCCGCGTTTTATAATTTATCCAACGTTATGAGCGAAAAATACAGTGTATGTGTTTTTACAAAATCAAAAAGAGCTACAAAAATACATAATCGATTATGTTATTATCCGTTAGATAACTGTGATACAATTTTACAAGCAATGAAACCGGATATTATTATTTTCCAAGGAATAACCTCTATGCCAAAAAAATATTTTACGGATATCAATCCAAATATATTGTTATGGAATTGGATACATCATGATATAACTGTATCCTTTTTAACAAATGAGGTTGTAAATTATCCTTTTGACAAATATATTTTTGTAAGTAACTGGCAAAAACAAAGATTCATACAAAAGTTTGGATTAGAACATCAAAAATGTATAACTATGCAAAATGGAATTTCTCCATTGATAGATGTGAAAAGTTTATATAATTTAAAGAAAGAAAGAACATTGGTTTATTTTAGCACACCATATAGAGGTCTTATTATAGCTTATCAATTATTTTTAGAAATAAAGAGGCAAATACCAGATATTAAATTTAAAATATTTTCTTGTTTTTCACGAGATAATCCACATAATCAAGATAAATCTGTTTTTGAAGAAATAACTGACATAAGCAAAATATCAAATCATCCACTCGACCAATACTATACAAACTTATATAAATTATTAATTGAAGATAAAAATGTGGAGTTTTACGGTTCTGTTCCACAAAAAATATTATTCGACCATTTAAAAACAGCTATGATATTATTTTATCCAAATACATACCCTGAAACGTGTTGCACTTCAATACTTGAAGCTATGGCTCATCGTTGTAATATAATTTCATCCGATTTGGGTGCCATATCTGAAACTTCAAATTCTTTTGCAAGTTTATATAATCCTTGTATTGATGTTCTTCACGATAATTATTCAACCGACGATTGCTTACAAAATCCAATTCAAATAGAAAATATTCCATCAAGTTATAAACGACAATTTATAGATAAAACAATTGACCTTATAAATAACTATTATAGTGATTATAATCAAAATTTATTAACAAATCAGCAAAAATATATTGCTAACTGCACTTGGGAAAAACGTGCCAATATCATTACAAAATACATAAAATAATTCCAATAACTAATTATTTATTCCATAATTAGTTATTTATAGAGGTGGAAGATTCGCTAGACAAAGCTTAATGCTACCAAGAGAAGCTACATCATACTTAATAATCAATGGTAAATCATTTCCAAGATACATCTCCAAATGGCTACATAGTGGAGTACATTTAATAAAATGAGACAAACTCTTCAAAGAAAATTCTCCTTGGTAAATGGCTGAACTGTCTGATTTTTGAATAAAATTCATATTATCTCTAGATTCAGAACGGAAAATACGAGAACTTGCGAAATTACCTTCACAAGAAAATATAAGGTCGCTACCAACTGACTTGATTTCAATACGGTCAGAAATACTATTTAAATCACGAATAATTTTTTGAAAGTCAGATGTAGGGAGATTGATAACAATAGAATATTCAACATCTGGGACGAATAATTCATCGGTATCAGGCTCAATTAAACGTAGCTTTTGACTATAACATTGTTTAATATCACCATTATCGTATTGAAGTCCTAAATGAGATACAATACCATCATGATAATCATTCTTATCAATATACATAGATAACGTATCATCATTAGACATTGTTGAAATTACTTTAAATAAATGCAAAGTGTTAGCACATACAATAATCTTATCAGGGTCACAAGTATATTTTTCAAACTTACTTGCGTCCAATAAAACATTGACTAAAATTGTATGTGTCTTGTCGAAATTAATAATCTTCATACCATCTTTAGTAAAAGTAATTGTAGCATCTGTCAATATATCTTTTATGGCAGTTATCATATTTCGGATGGGTTGAATTTGCACCGTTTTAATAGTTAATACATTATTTTCTTCATTCATTATTACACAGATATAATAATTAGTATAATGCGTTTGTTTTTATATTTTATTTGGTATATATCTATTTATTTCGTTTCTTCATAGTATAATTCTGGCATTTATTTTTTTTGCGACACGTTTTTGTTGCTAATTTAAGAGCTTTACTATTCTTTTTACAACCAGAATGTAATAAGTGATAATCGATCACACTTGAATTTCCACCTGTAATCGCACTTGCTAATCTAGCAATTCCCCAAGAATCAGGCGTCTGATTTGGTCGAGAACCCCCGGAATAATACGCTGCTCTACCTTTATCTACAATATCTTCTAATGTTTGTTTCGAACAACCTGTTTCTATAACTAACTTTCTGGTGGGTTTAATGGTAGAGACATTGTATATTTGTTTTGCTTTTATAACGTGTTTTGAAGGTTTCGATTTAAATGATTTAACTTTGGGACGCACAAAATATTTTTGTTTTTTGTATAACTTTCTAGATTTTACAATATTTTTACGTTGTGTATTTTGGTCCCTTTTAGTTAAATTTATTGGAATGTATTTTTGTGGTATGTTATTAATCATTTATATTATAATAGATTTAGAAAAAAATCCATATTATATATATATAATATGGCTACCACTCATGATAACCCAATTCCTCTTAATAGTGAGAACTATAACGCATTAAATGACTCTATCATTAACATTCTTAAAGGAGGTAAACGTCCTTTGATTTGTATTTTTACTGATGCAGCTGCAACCACATATGCTGTAGATTCACATGGTGAAATCAAAGATAGAGAGGTTTTAAGTGCTAGTTTTACCGCATCTTACAAAGATGCTGACGGTAACATGACAAACCCTTTTGTTGTTATTAAATTCAAAGACGGTGAAGGTATGGTTAATGCTAAGTTTATTGATTACTTTACAAGCGTTGATTACGTAGAGGATCACTGGTATGTTTTACACGAAGGTGAAATTAAGCGTAAGAAATTTTAATTGTAATTAGAAAAGTTAATATTATAAAAATTATACTTACAATATTAATTTACAAAACCATATATGCAGTATATTTAGAAATAATGTAAATAAATTATATAATGCCTAAACATAACAATTATTATTATGTTGATGAATATTCAAACTATGAATCAGATGATGACCGGTATTCTAATAATTCTGAAAAGTCAGACAAATCTTATTACTCCCCTTGTAGATGCGATAAATGTCATAAAATAAAAAAATGTGAAAAACCACGCAGATGCAAATATGAAAAAACATATAAATGTAACTGCAATAAATGCCGAGATAAATGTAAAAAATCTAAACAAACAAACTGCGGTAACAAAGAAGATAAATACATAATTATAAAAATTAAAGCTTGTAAATAATATAATTGAAATACTATTATTGTATTTAGTGTTGTATATTTACACGATAAATGGTAATAATATTTTATTTAGGACAGTGAATATTGTAACCATACTGTATATATAATTTATTATATATGACTGGTTGTGATGATTCATACTGCACTTGTGACGAACACTCTCATAGAGAATGTGATTATTGCTATAGAAGAAATTCGTGTAGCACAAAAAAAAGAAATGATTGTAAAAAAGTGGTTAAAGTAGGGAAATATGGTCGTGATGGAAAAGATGGAAAAGATGGAAAAGATGGTGACGATGGAAAACCCGGACGTGATGGAAAAGATGGTGAAGATGGTGTAGATGGTTGTGATGGTCGTGATGGACGTGACGGAGTTGATGGCAAAGATGGAAAAGATGGTTGCGATGGTCGTGACGGACGTGATGGAAAAGATGGTTGTGATGGTATAGATGGTATTGACGGAAAAGATGGACGTGACGGAAAGGACGGAAAAGACGGTATAGATGGAATAAATGGTTGTAATGGTCGTGATGGTTGTGACGGTGATATTGGACCTACCGGTCCAGAAGGTCCAGAAGGTCCAGAAGGACCAAAAGGTCCTACTGGAAATAGAGGTCGTGATGGTTGCGATGGTCGTGATGGTTGCGATGGTCGAGATGGAGAAACTGGACCAAAAGGTGATACTGGTTCTACTGGACCTACTGGTGAAAAAGGTTATACTGGAGCAACCGGACATTGTGGAGAACCCGGCTGCACTGGACCAACTGGTGATATTGGTCCAACTGGTGAAAAGGGCGACACTGGTCCAACCGGTGAAAAAGGCGATACTGGTCCTACTGGTTGTTGCGGTGAGCCTGGTTATACCGGTCCAACCGGTGATATTGGTCCAACTGGTGAGAAAGGTGAGACCGGTGACATTGGTCCAACTGGTGAGAAAGGTGAGACTGGAGAAATCGGACCCACTGGAGAAAAAGGGGAGACTGGAGAAATCGGACCCACTGGAGAAAAAGGCGACAGTGGTCCAACCGGTGAAAAAGGCGATACAGGAGATATCGGACCAACTGGACCTAGTTTTGCTTCTAATTATGCTGATTTTTACGGTCAAATGAGCCAAAATGGAATAAATGATAATCCTGATAATATTGAACCAGGAGAATCAGTTAATTTTCCTAGTCCTAATGTAAATCAATTCGGCACAATACAACGTAAAGAAGGAACCAGTCCCAATGAGTTTGTGTTACCACCTGATTGTATTTTTGAAATAACCTTTCAAGTAACTACAAACAATACCGGTCATTTAATTGTAGTATTAAATGGTAATGAATTAACTCAAACTGTAGTAGGTAAAGCTGGTGGAGGAAGTATAGTTGGTATGTCAATCATAACTACACCTAGTGGAAGTGACTCTATACTAAGTATTAATAATCCAGTTAGTTCTCCTGCTGGTGGTATTAAAATAGATGAATCATCCGGTGCTTTAACAGAGCCTTTAACATGTCATCTGATTATAAAGAAGATTGGATTTAATTGAAACCACTATTATGCGTTATAATAAAAATAATTATACTTTTATTATATCATTTGTGTTTATTCAATAATTTTAAATTGACCTTGTTCTTTTACTAACTTACCTATACGTTTTGGTTCTACATTAGGATTATTTAAAGCATTATTATAACTTTCATAATCATATAGCTCCATTGTTTCCTTTCTTAATGCATATTTATTTCCTTGTATGTTTACTTCTTGGACGTCCCATTGTAATTTGGCTACATCTAATCCTTCCTTCTGTCGTTTATCCATTTCAAAAGAAGGATATGATGAAAATGTATTCGATTCTATTTTTCCATAACCATAACATACCATTGGTTTATCATCTGATTTTGCGGTTCTAGCATATATATTACAATCAATAGCAGTTTCTTTCACACCTTGTAAAATTTGGTTGTTAATACGTTGTTTTATACTGGCTATTTCATACAATGTTTCATCTGTAGTTACTGGTACGTTTTCATCTAAACGGCTCACATCACGAATACGTAACTCAATATTCTTATCATCTGTCTTTTGTTCGTCACTCAATGTAGTGACATATAAATATACTTGAACTGTTCTCAATTCTTCAGGTAAATCTTGGTGACTACAAATACGACGAGCACGACCAACCACTTGGTCGGGACGAACCATATGCCAATAAGGTTCTACTATATGAACGTATCGTGTATTTTTTAAGTTAATACCCTCAGCACCAGATGAAGTAATCATAAAGATTTTAATCACTTCTCCATACATATTATTTTCATGTTGTTCTCGTAACTTATATGCTATATTTACTGGAACAAAATCCCAAGCACCATTATAAACATTACGTATTATTTCCTTTTCTTCAGTAGTTTCAGTACCAGTATATAATACAAATTTCGGCTTTCCTTTATCATTTTCATCTTCTACTATATCCCAGTCATCACCCATTTTTTTTATTTTAAATTCAGCATATCCATTTGCTAATAAAATCAAACGCAAAATACCTATACCTTCCATAGTTCTAAAATGACTATATATCAAGTGTAGTCCTATGTTTTCTGGGTTCGTTAAATTTTCTAATATTTGTAGGAATTTTGGACTCAAATGTTGTAACATTTCCCCAGTTAAGTATTTGTGTTTTCCGGTATCACTATCAATAGCATTTAATTTTACTAATGCGTTTTCAATACGTTTTGCGTAATTTTCAATATCTACTTGATTTTTCTCTTCGTCATCTACATTAGAGTATGGGTCTGTTTCAATGATAGCTTCTTTAGATACGACATCCATATCATTTTCATCCATTTTTTCAACATCCTTTGTAGGTATGGGTCTTTCAATTTCATCAGGGAATACAAAATTACAAGCAGCACGTGAAAAGATACGATATGTAGATGAAATGTTAAATAATTCCTCTTTATTATCTTTATTTGCCTGCTTTCTTTTTTGTTTCTTTGCTGCCTTTTCTCTATCTGCTTCTTCTTTGCGTATTTTGGTATATATTCCAAATTGATGGTCGGACATTTCATTATAAACTACGTTGTAATCATCACCTTCTTCTGTTTTTACCAATGAGGGTAATAGATTTTCTTGTGCGCTTCTATAATAGGAGGTTAAACCAAGTATACGTCTTTGGAATAGATTTATATTTTTGGCTTGTTCGGTATCTTGATTTACAAATGTTTCTATGAATTCTTCTGATGAATCTGGCAAACATTTATTCAATTTGATTTCTATTGTTTTTTCTTGAACTTCAAGACCGTTTTTCTTTAATATTGCTAATACCTTTTTCAAAAAATCAGCATCAGTTAGATTACCACTATCATCTAACTTTACACCATCATAACGATTAAAACTATCATCGGCAGCTCCTCCTTTTACTTTTCTAGTCTTTGCTTTATCATTTACTGGTTTTTCTCTTTGTGTTCCTTTTAAAGCACCTCTCTTCTTTGTATTTATAAAACCATAAGGGTTTCGTGTAATAATTAGTTTATTGCCGCTATATTCTACAAAATCGTGAGTTTTCAATCCTGCTTTATCAAACATATTCAAAATGCTGTTTGTATCGACTTTTATACTGGTGTTTACAGTTACATTCATAGTCCAGGTTTTAATATAACCACGCAGTATGTTATATAATATACCAATTTCATTTGGATAATTGATAATAGGTGTTCCTGATAACAAGACGATACGTGCGTTAGTTGCGTTCATTAAATAATCATATAAAATGTAAGAAATGGACTTTTTCTGTTTGATTTTATTTACTATTCTACTAACAAAATTATGAGCTTCATCAATAATTACAACTGAATTATCAAATGGATTTCTGGTTTGATTATCGGTTAATTTATTTAATTTATTCATATTCATTCCATTGTAATTAATATCAGTATATTTTGAACGAATCATTTCATTCAATTGTAAATCAACAGATTCCTTTTCATCTGTAGACAAGTTTGAAAAATTCGGTTCTTTGTTAATGTTTACTAACCAAGCACCTCTATTTTTACGAATATAATCAAGTGGTAATGATAATGCTTTTGACAATACACTCAAATATTCGGGATTACCTTCAATCGAAACAAACTCCCAAAACTGATTTTTCTTATATAATTCGTCACCACACTTTTTCATTTCACTAAAAAAATTCATCTTCAATGAAGCAGGTGTTAGCACAAATACCTTTCTATTACTTTTCATACCTTCAGCAATTGCTATTGAGGTGCAAGTTTTACCAGACCCTAAACCGTGATATAGCAATAGACCTCTGTATGGTGTATATAAATTCAAGTAATCGCGAACTATACGTTGATGTGATAATAACGAAAAATCATCTGAACCGGATTTTCTATCGCAACTAACTTCTTCGGTTTTTTCTAACAACTCTTGTTCTCTTGGTTGAAGAATTTTATTTAGTTTTTGGATGAATAGTTTACGATTGTTCATGTAATATGGAGGAGCAACAATAATATTTTTTTCACGTTCTTTTGGTAATCTATCCGCAACTTTTTGAGTTCTGATAACAGCTGTAGTTAAATCTACATCTACTGCTTCTTCTTTATCAGTAAGTATTATCTTTTTTGGTCGTCCACGTTTTTTTGGTTTGATTATTTCTTCTACCTTTTCTTCTTGAACTTCCTCTTCAAATTTGGCAGGTGTTTTTAATTCAGTTAGTTGAGTTATAGTCTCTTTTTCTTTGATATCTTCTATAGTATCTCCTTTTGATACTGCTACTGGAACGTCAAATATATCGTCATCTTCTTCCTTTTCCTCTTTCTCTTCTTCAATAGGAACTACTTCTGATAAGATAACCTCTTTATCTATTTTTATAGGTGCTTCTTCTATTATTTCTGGTGTAGGAATATCTTTGGGAACAAGTATATCTGTTTTTACAGTGCTGGGTTTAGGTTTAACAGCAAAGGCATCTTGTTTACGAAGCTTATCCATAATAATATCACGATTTACAGTTGAACTTCGACGTTTATCTAAAATAGCAATTTGTCTAGGTCTACTGGGAGTTTCTTGAATAAGTTTTTCATCTTTATCTTCTGAAATAGAATCTGGTAATTTTTGTTCTTTATCAAAACGAATTCTTATGTCTTCTTGAGTATTTGGTATTACTTTATTTTGTAATAATTCTAAATATGTAATTGGAACACTCATTACCTATATAATATGTATATAGTATCAATACAAATTATATTTATTTTGTTTATCTTTACATTACTTTTACACCCTTGAAGTCTTAAAAATTATGTAACTTACGTATGGCATCTTCGCAAGATATTTGTTCTGCCTTCTTCTTTATTTTGTGTCTACCTTCACCCATAAAGATGAAAACACGATTATATTGTGACATATATTGATGTATATCTGTATATTTATTAAATTCAGTTATTGATAATGCTTGATTTGGTTTCACACTATGAATTGGTTGCCCTAGACATAAATATACACCCATATGGTAACCTGTATCTGGGTCTTGTTCTTCCACTTCCATATAATGTGGGGTTACCTTAAATTCTTTTTGAATCTTTACTTGTAAAATATTTTTATAATTATCATCATTTTTTATTAAATTTATCCAATCTACGTGACGTTCAAATACATTTTCTACAAATACTTGGACCATTTGAAACCCCGGTCCTGTAGTAAATAATTCTGAAAACCATTGTTCGTCATCATTCACCTTTATCTTATTGAAATCTAAAAACATTGCTCCAATAAATGACTCAAATAAACAACCTAATTTTTTTAAATTGGTTCTAGTTTGCTTGCTTTCGGCGTGTTTAGACAAAATCAACCAATTATGCAATCCCATTTCGTATGCAATTCTTCCAATAGCCTCATTTTTTACCAACGCAATTTTTTTCTCGGTCATAAAACCCTCATTTTCTTTAGGAAATCGTTTATACAAATAATATTTAGTAATACATTCTAATACACCATCGCCTACAAATTCTAATCTTTCATTGGATTTAGTATATAGGGGCAAACAGTCATCTGGTTGTGGAACAATTGTTATGTTGTTATATTCGTTTTCAATATCAGGTCGTTTAATGTACGAACGATGAACGAAAGCTCGTTTATATAACATAGAGTTGAATATGGTTGTATTTATTCCATACATAGATAATATATTTTGTATTTCGTTTTCAGTAATTACCTTATTTAGGGGATTGTATGGGTCAAAAATATAAGTTTCTACTCCATTTATATTCTTTTCTACACGAATATCTTCATCTGTATTCATTTTATTTATTGTTGAATAAAATGAATTTATACATATTACTAAGTAGTTATGTTTATATGGTTTCAAAATATATTATTCTCATTCGTGGAATAATATATTTAGTATATATATAAATATGGTATTAAGTGGTTCTAAAAAAGTTGCATCTATTGCTAGTATTGTTAACCAAAATTCCGCTGGTGGAAGCAAGAAGGCTGGTCTTCCTCATCAAGTAGGACGTGAATCTAATACATCTGTTGCTTTCCGTAGCACATCCCAAACCCTTGCAGTATTAAAAAATCCTGCTGGTTATAATGGTGTAAAGCAATCTCGTCCTATCGGCATTAGCCCTATGGTTTGGAATTAAATTAATTTATTTTAAAACAATATAATAATGTTTTTATACTTATTATATTCTTGCTATGAAAATTATTGTGGATGAACGAGAACACGCTTTATATGAACGTTTAGACGCAAAATTATGTAGTTTAAAAACACCATCATTTGCTATTTTGGAAAAGGAAGTTCTCCCATTAGGAGATATTTTAATACAAACTGATGAGGGTAAAAGCGTGATGTTAATCGAAAGAAAAACTTATAGTGACCTACTCGCTTCGATTAAAGACGGTAGATACGAAGAACAATCATATAGATTAATTCATTCATCAGGATATCCTCTTCACTCAATAGTGTATTTATTAGAAGGGTTGTTCTCACAATTAAGAACTCCATTGGAAAAAAAAATTGTATATTCGGCAATGACGTCTTTACATTTTTTCAAAGGTTTCAGTATTTATAAAACAGCAACTGTTGATGAAACTGCTGAATGGTTGATTAATACAGCTGATAAAATCGACCGTGAATTCGGTAAAGGACGCATTCCATATTATTTAACACCTAATTTTGCTGGAACATTACGATTACGAGAGACCAATCAAACAACAGAAACAACAGAACCGCCACCAGCACCGTCTCAACCCAATGAAAGTGATTACTGTTCTGTTGTAAAAAAGGTGAAAAAAGATAATGTTACCCCCGATAATATTGGTGAAATCATATTATGTCAAATACCGGGCATCAGTTCAATAACCGCAATGGCTATTATGAGTAATTTTGATTCCTTTAATCATTTCATAAATGAATTACAGACAAATCCTCAATGCATTGATAATTTAACAGTAACAACTAATGGGAAAACGAGAAAAATAAACAAAACATCTATTGAAAATATTAGACATTATTTACTTTATTCTAAACCATCACAAGCTGATGAAACGTAATTGTATAATTCATTATATTTTGAAATATACAATTAGAGTATGTCAACTGGCTTTTCTACATCACTTGGTAATTCGGCGAAAAATGCAGTATTAGGTGTTTTATTAAATACTGGTTTAGTTATTTCTCTACCAGCATATTTACCAGATTTAACTGCTTGTTTTGTGTGATCTATACCTCCCCAATTAGGGTCCATTGGATTATCGCTTCTAACATTTTGTTTTGTAGAATCATGAACGGCATCTAAATCAGTATAAACTCCGATATATTGTCCTTCTGGGTCAAATCCAGGATAATTATCTTTATTATAAGGTGGGTTCATACGATTAGCATCTGATACGTTAACCATTTCTGTAGTTGCGTTTGTTGCGGATAATCCACCTTGTAAGTCAAATGGACTTGGACGCATTCTGTACTCATTCTGTCCTTGTATGTTTACTTCTTCTTGTAAATAAAGAACAGGACAATTCATACCTTTCTTTTCTTGCGTTCGTACAAATTCTATGTAATCATCTAAACTTTGAAATAAAATAGGATTAGTTCCTTCTTGAATTGGTTTTTTTGTATTATAAAGTGCTAAAGTTTGACCTTTTTTGACTAACATATCAGGACATATGGATTCTTGTTCTGATTCCATGTTCTCAATATTCTGTTTTTTTGTTTTAGTATTATTATTGAAATACATTGTAGCAAAAAGTCCTAACACAAATACTATGAGTAAAAATAGGATTACGAATAATTTTGAGTTTTTCATTATATTATATATTAGGAAAAGAATGATAGTTTAACAATTTTTTCTATTTATATTATATTATATTATAATGGCAAAAACAACAACGAAAAATACAAGTAAGAAAGCTACCAAAACAACCAAATCTAAAGGTAGTAAATCTAAAACCGCAAAATCCAAAAAGAATCTTCCAAAAAAAGAGGAGGCAGTAGTTCTCATATATGCTAATTGGTGTCCCCATTGTCAAACAATGAAACCAGAATGGAATGAAATGAAAAATAGATTAGGTTCTGGTATAGAAATTATTGAAATTGAAGATTCTGATTTTGATAAGGATGTAAAAATCAGTAATATCGAGAACACAAAACTAAATGGTGAAAAAATAGAGGTATACGGATATCCTACTATGTTAAAAATTCACGATGGACGCGCCGAATACTACGGTGGTAGCAGAAATTTCACAGATATGTATAACTGGGTAACTAATAAAAATAAAATTGGCGGATATAGCAAATCAAAAATACGCAAACTAAACAGAAGTAAAAGTATTAAAAAATCTATTTCATAATTATGTGATTTGAAAGCATACAACGTTTGTCAATAGATACTTTTTTATTTTTATCTTGAATGTTTTTATTTACATAATGAATACGATCATTCGAAAGCATACAATACGTATGTAATTTGTTACGTTTCAAAGTATCAAATATGTTCTTATTTAATACTTTATGCATTGTATATAATATATAGATATAGAAAATTGATAATATTAAAGTAATAATAATTATCTAAAACTAAGTCAATAATTATATTTAATTATGTCAACCAAAAGGAAGATTGGTATTCGAAAATCATTTCGTTTGTTTGATTTTAACGTCTATGATGAAGACCAAGCGTTAGCAAAAGAATCATTTGATAGCGATGATTCGGGTGATGATAAATACAACTCATTCAAAGATGAAAAGAATTTCATTATCCAAATGTTTGGTGTTAATGAAAAGGGCGAGACGTGTTGTCTCTATGTAGAAGACTATAAACCATTCTTCTTTGTCAGAGTAGGTGATGACTGGAGCGAGTATAATAAAAGGTGTTTTGTAGATGAATTAAAGAAGAAAATTGGTAAAACGTTTCAAGATTCTATAGTTTCATCCCATCTGGTAGACCATCATAAACTCTATGGATTTTCAGGAGGTAGAAAACATAAATTCATTAAATTGGTCTTTAAAAATACCGTTTCAATGAATAAAACCAAGAATTTATGGTTTAGTTATGTAACGCACGAAAGAACTGGTGAAAATATTAGAAAACGAACAAATCTTGTATTCAATAAACGAGAGATTGAATTATATGAGAGTAATATTCCTCCGTTGTTACGATACTTCCATGTAAATTCAATTAGTCCGTCTGGATGGGTTTCGTTTAATACATCTCGTATGATAAAACCACCAATTCTAACCACAACGTGTAAATATGAATATAAATGCTCGTTGAAGGATTTGACACCTATGCCTGAAAAAGAAACACGAGTTCCTTTCAAAATATGTAGTTTTGATATTGAAGCTAGTAGTAGCCATGGTGATTTTCCAATTCCTATTAAGACCTATAAACGTTTTGCTACCAATTTAGTTGATGTATTTTTACAACAATTACAATTTCTGGATAAGAAAAATAGCTCGAATTTGCTAGAAAAATGTGTAATGACTGCTTTTGGGTATAACAATTTTGACGATATTGATATCGTTTATCCAAAATCAAAGGTTACAAAGGAATATATTCAAGACAAAATAAATATCCTCATTAAAACACCCATTGAAAAAGCAAAATTAGAACACGGTAATGATGAAAATTCAGAGTTGCTTCGAATAGATAAAATGTTTGATAAAGTAAATCAAGAATATCAGACTGAAGGTGTTGGTGGCGATAGCGATGAATTGGGAGCTAATGAAAATGGTGAAGAGAATACTTATACTTATAAGCCTTACGAAAAAAAGACACGTACTAATAAAAAATCCACAATTATCGATGTATTGCTTAGTGACAAATATGATCGAGATGAAAAAATACAACTATCGAATGAGATTATTACATTATTATTTCCACCACTTGAGGGGGACAAAGTTACATTTATTGGTTCTACCTTTATGAAATATGGTGACCCCGAACCATATATGAATCATTGTTTAGTATTAGGTTCTTGTGATGAAGTTGATGGAACTATAATTGAAACTGCCAATAGTGAGAAGAATTTATTATTACAATGGGCGAAATTGATACAAACTGAAAACCCAGACATTATGATTGGTTATAACATATTTGGTTTTGATTATGAGTTTATGTTTAGACGAGCTCAAGAAAATAAGTGTGAAAGACAGTTCTTATTGTTATCCAGGAAATTAAATGAATTATGTGCTAACGAAGATAGAACCACACGACAACTCAATATTGAAAATACTAAAATGCAAATAGCGAGCGGTGACTATGATTTGAGATATTTTAAAATGACTGGTCGGCTTCAAATAGATATGTATGCTTATTTCCGAAGAGATTTTAACTTATCATCTTATAAATTAGACGATGTAGCCGGTCAATATATCAGCGATAGTATCAAAAAGGTTGTATGCTGTAATCATACTGAATACGGTAATGTAACTGAACTATATAGCAAAAACTTAACTGGACTTCATAAAAATGATTTTATTCATATTGAGTTTGGTGGTGTTACTACTAATTACTATAAAAACGGTCAAAAATTCAAGGTATTGGATATTGACTTTAATCGTGAAGTAACTGAAAATGACAAAACAAATGTATTCAATGTTATTATCATACAAGACCATGAAAAACAACTCGAAACAGCCAAATCCTTAAAATGGGGAACAGCAAAAGACGATGTAACTCCTCAAGACATTTTCCGTTTAGCCAATGGTTCATCAAGTGATAGAGCTATTGTTGCGAAATATTGTATTCAAGATTGTAACCTCGTTCATCATCTTATGAATAAGATTGATGTTGTTACTGGATATACAGAGATGGCTAGTATTTGTAGTGTCCCTATCAGTTTCTTGGTATTCAGAGGTCAAGGTATTAAACTAACCAGTTATGTTGCGAAAAAATGTAGAGAAAAAAATACACTTATGCCTGACTTGGATAAATCTGGTGATGCGGAAGGTTATGAAGGTGCTATTGTTCTTCCACCAAAATGCTCTATGTATATGGATAATCCAGTAGCTTGTGTAGATTATTCATCTCTTTATCCATCTTCAATGATTAGTCAGAATTATTCACACGATAGTAAAGTATGGACCAAAACATACGATCTTGATGGTAACTTAATCAAAATTACTGGCGAACGAGATAAAGATGGTAATTTTATATATGATAATTTACCTGAATACCAATATATTGATATTGAATTCGATAATTATAGATACATTCGTAAAAATCCCACATCCAGAGCAGAAAAAACAAAAGTAGGTCATATGAAATGTAGATGGGCTCAATTACCCGATAATCAAAAATCAATTATGCCTTCTATTCTTGAAGAATTATTAAAAGCAAGAAAAGACACACGGAAAATGATTAAAACTGAAAAAGATCCATTTATGCAAAACATTTTAGATAAAAGACAACTTGGATATAAGGTAACGGCGAATTCGTTATACGGTCAATGTGGTGCCAGAACATCTACATTTTATGAGAAGGATGTAGCCGCATCTACTACAGCAACTGGTCGTATGATGATTATGTATGCTCGAAGAATGATAGAAGAAATCTATGGTGATTTGGTATACGATACAAAATGTCACGGACCTATGAGATGTAAGGCTGAATATGTTTATGGCGATACTGATTCTGTATTTTATACTCTTAATCTTGAAGACCCTGTAACTGGTGAAAAAATCAGAGGACAAAAAGCATTAGAAGGTACAATCGAAATATCCAAAGATATAGAGGTTGTATGTAGTAATTATTTGAAACCGCCTATGTTTTTGGAATATGAAAAAACGTTGATGCCATTTATATTACTATCAAAAAAGAGATATGTTGGAATGTTATATGAAGATGACCCTAATAAAGCATATTTGAAATATATGGGTCTATCGATTAAAAGACGTGATTCTTGTGACTATCTAAAAGATGTATATGGCGATATATTGAATATTCTGATGAAAGATAATAACATAGAAGGTGCCATCAAATATTTGGAACAAGCATTATCTAATTTAATTGAGGGCAAAGTAAGTATGGATAAACTTACCATTACAAAGGCATTAAAAGGATATTATAAAAACCCAAATCAAATAGGTCATAAAGTATTAGCTGACCGTATAGGTCAAAGAGACCCTGGTAATAAACCAAAACCCGGTGATAGAATGAAATTTGTATTTATTGTGAATGATAAACCAAAAGCATTGATGGGTGATAAAATCGAAACCCCTGAATACATTATAGAAAACAAACTACAAATTGATTATACACATTATATTACAAACCAATTAATGAAACCCTTACAACAACTATTTGGACTAGCATTAGAACAAATATGGACTATGCAAAATAAACGGTCAGCTATTAAAACCCACCAAAAAGATATCCAAAAATTAGAAGACGAAGGTTATGACCTGGAAACATTTATGAAGAAAAGGGAAAAAATATGCAGTGCCAAAATAAAGGTATTGTTATTTGATAAGGTTTTATCTACTATCTATAATAGAAAACATCGCATACAAACATTGGATTCATTCTTTGTAAAAAAATAAACAAAAATATTAAAAAATAGCATTATTATGATTGTTATTTTTTAATCTATTTCTATTCCATCATCATTGTCATCTTCTTCTTCATATCGTGTAGTTACAGTTATTGGTATATCTAATGTATAGTGTCTATTCAAAGAAGCATCGGTCGTTTGATTTGCGGTTCTTTGAATTATATTTGAAAATAAACTTGTTAATTGTTCGGATAGCTCATCTAAAGAATTATTTGTATTTTCATTGTTATCATCTTCTGTTTCATTTGTATTATTAGTATTCATCGAAACATCACTAGAAGATGAATTAGTTCCATAATCACGTATATCATACCTACATACCGGACATCTAACATTAGTAGTAAACCAATTATTGATAGAATCTTCACGAAATGTATGTCCGCAATGCCTAATACGTAGTAGTCTCTCTCCTACAGTAAAATCATCCATTGTTATCGGACAACGTGTATTAATTAAATTTTCATCTTCCGTGTATATTAATTGTTCTACAGCATTATCTATTTGCTCTTGCGATGGTCTAACAACAACGTTTTCAAAATTATAATTCAAGTTTTGAAATAAATTTTGAGGTAACGTAAATACATTAGAAAACAATGTATTGTTTAATCCTGCGTGACTAAATACTTGACTTCTAGGTGTCTGTCTTATTTGACGTGCTCTCCTATTTACTTGGCGTTCAGATAGATTACTACCTACTTGCTGATTACTATTTCTAGTAGTTTGTCTTGTATTTTGTTGAGAGTTACCAGATGTTGTTTGATTCGTGGACTGTGATACGTTTGAAGATTCACGTAAAAAACGTCTATTTAACAAATGTGTCTGTAATCGTGTTATATCTCTTCTATATTCATCTAATAAGGTTATTGACCTTGTCATATTCTGATTATAACTGTTAATAACTGTATTATAACCTATTGTCATATCTCGCATAGTTTGAGTTAAATTTCGATACATGCTTACTGTATCATTAATCATTCTATCATTATCTTCTAAATTAAATTCGTTATTAGTATTGTTATTTGGTGGGTATTGAAATGATGAAAATAAAGGCGTTTGGAAACTAAAATTTGGAAAACCACTCATAATTATTATATTTTATATAAATGGTGTAAAGAAATATCTATATTCTTTTTTATTATAGAAAATTATGGACTTAAGCAAATATGAAAAAAATGGTATAACTGGAATAGAAAATCTGGGGAATACGTGTTTTTTAAACTCGTGTATGCAGGTTATTAGCCATACATACGAATTGAATGATTTTTTTGATTCACCAAAATATAATGAACATCTAAATAAGGATATTATTGATAGTGAAGCCACTATTGCATGGGATGAATTGCGTAAAGTAATGTGGAGTGGCAATGGTGTTGTTTCACCTAAAAAATTTATTCATATTACACAAGAACTTGCTAAGAAGAAAGGAAGAGAACTATTTTCTGGATTTTCGCAAAATGATATGCCCGAATATTTCATGTTTTTTATTGACTGTATTCACAATAGTATACGTCGTAGTGTAAAAATGAAAATTTCTGGTAATGTTGAAAATATTACAGATAAACTTGCTGTAGAATGTTACAGGTTACTTCAGAATCTCTATGAAAAAGAGTATTCCGAAATTGTAGATTTGTATTATGGTATTTATGTTAATCAAATTACTGATATAGAAGGAAAAAAATCACTTGTATTGAAACCCGAATCATATTTTATATTGGATCTACCTATATTAGATGGGAATAATGTAAAAACTAATTTATATGATTGTTTTAATTTGTTTGTAAAACCAGATGTTCTTGAAGGTGATAATGCTTGGTATAATGAAAATACTAAAGAAAAACAAGATGTTAAAAAGAATGTTGTATTTTGGAACTTTCCGAAAATTTTAGTGATTGTTTTAAAACGATTTACACCCGACGGACAACGTAAAATTAATGCTAAAATTAATTTTCCGATTGAGAATTTAGATTTGTCAAGATATGTTCTTGGTTATAACCCAAAATCTTATGTTTATGATTTGTTTGGTGTTTGTAATCATAATGGAGGAACTACCGGAGGTCATTATAGTGCATTTGTAAAACATGCAAGTAATAAATGGATTCATTTTAACGACCATGTCATAGAAAGTGTAGAAGACCCCAATCGAATGGTTACATCAATGGCATATTGTTTATTCTATCGTAAAAAAAATAGCCAAATATAATATAAACTATGTCTAATAACAATAATTTACAATATAATTCGGGTAATCTAGATACTGATTATAATAACGATACAGAAGCATCCAATCAGTATAACGAAGATAAAAAACAACATTTAAGCGAATTGAGTGAAGGTAAAAGTGACACAACTAATAATGATACCGCAGAACCAACAAACACAGAAACACCTGAGAATAAAAGTCCCGAAGAAGGTAGTGCTAATAATGAAACTACTGAAGAAAACTCTACCGAAGAAAATACTTCTGAAGAAGAACCCAGTATTATCAGCGATATTTCCAATAAATATCTAACTACATCTAACATGTTCTTATTATTGTGGTTTTTAGCAATATATATTGTTGTTTACTATGTTTTAGGAATGTTTTTCAATAAAGGTAGTGAACCCGGACAATTTCAGCGTAATTTAGGTAGAACATTAGATTTTATATTTTTCATAAGTGTCTTTGTATTTAGTGTTACTTATTACACATCGAAATCAAAGGAACAAATTGAAGATGATATGCGTAATTTATACGAAAGTGTGTTAACACAATTGGAAGACGCCAACACAATAGTAGCAACCTCTCTATTCATTATTTCTTTATATATTATCGTTTACTTATTCCGTGTTCCCATGTCATATTCTTCAAAACCGTTTTTCATATCGTTAATTGAGAATACTGCTTGGTTTGGACTGATATTATCTGGTATTGTTGTATTTATTCAGAAGGTCTTTGATGTAAATATTCTGGACTATATTCGTCCTTCTGAAGAAGACAAACCAGAAGAACAACAGTTAGTTGATGGTGAAGTTCTTCCTCAAATACCTATAGAACAAGATGAAGTATTTAACATTGCTGACAACAAATATTCATACGAAGACGCTCAGGCTGTATGTAGCTCATTTGGTGCTAAATTAGCAACCTACGACCAAATTGAAAGTGCATATAATAACGGCGCTGAATGGTGTAATTATGGTTGGTCCGACGGACAAATGGCTTTCTTCCCTACACAAAAAGATACTTGGGATAAATTACAGAAATTCCCAAAGAAGAAAAACAATTGTGGTCGTCCAGGTGTAAATGGCGGTTATATTGATAATCCATATATCAAGTTTGGTGTCAACTGTTATGGTAAAAAACCAAAACCTACTGAAAATGACCTCAAACGATTAGAAACCCAACAAGAACATCCTGTCCCACTTACCGCTGAAGATAAAGAATTACAGAAAAAAATTAACTACTGGAAAGAAAATTCTGACAAACTTAAATTAAATTCTTTCAACAATAATAATTGGTCTAGATACTAATTGTCATCTGTTGATTAGTAATTATATTATTATGATAATTACTAATTATTTACCAAACCTCCTTTCTCTTTTTTTGAATAGTTTTACAATACGATTTAAGTCATCTAATGTTATTTCAGGCCACAATTTTTTTTCGAAAAACAACTCGGAATAAAGAACCTTTGTTGGGAAAAATCCCGATATACGTTTTTCGCCACCACTTCGAAATAATATATCTATATTTGATTGTTCTCGATTGTAATTGGTTATGTTATTATTACCATAATTTATCATATCTTTTTTATAATCATACGCAATTGCTATATTAACCGTATATTGTATATTTTCTTTTTCCTTTGACAATTCAATACATAATTTTTGTATATCCTCTGGTAATGATTCTATATCCCCTATTATATTTATTTTCGTAATTTGTAAATGTTCTCGAATGTTATTTAAAATTTTTGTGTCTAGTTCTTTTTCTTTGTTTTTATAAATATCTACCAATTTTCGAATGAAATTAAAGATCGTTTCTTTAGTGCCGTCATTCCTATTCATATTATCAATCGAACATACATATAAACTTATTTCATCAACTTCTTGTAGGTGCTTATATTTATTAATTTTGTTTGATTTAAAATGTTGTATATTATCGTTTATAGTAGTTAATATAATATCTACCCATTTATCACATAGTGTATCTAAACCATAATTATTTTTCTTACACCATCGTCTATTCCCATCTGGTATAATTCCAATATGAACCATTACTTATATATAATGGTTCATATACTTATTGTTTTATTTTCTTATTTTTCTTGTTTTATTATTGTCTTTATTATTTTGTTTTACGTTGATAAATAACTTGTCGAATAAATCATCATTTATTATTTCACCAGTATTTACTAATTTTATATTTGACAATTGAGAACATCCACCATTTTTGGTTGTATCATTTAACATTAATCCTATTGGGACTACTAAGCCATCAAATCGAGAACTTCCAATTTTATTTGAACCTCCTAACATAATAGTTTCTTCATTTTTATTATTAATTAAATTTGTTATAGGATAACCTCCAAATTGAGTATCACCCGCTATATCTTTTCTGAATACATTTTCTTGAAAATCTGATGTATCTACCTTAAACATTATATATAGTAGATATATTTATAATTTGGTTGAAATACGTTTTATATCCGGTGTTGTTGATACTTCACGTTTCTCTTTCAAATATTTTATTATGAATTCCACGTGTGATTTATCGTTTATAATTTCACTCAAACATTTCTCTATATAAGAAAAAGTCAATGGTTGATAGTCTTTTCTATCGAATACTCTTAGTTCTCCGTCACTTATACCTATATTAGTTGTTATATTATTTGTTTTTATATATGAATGGATATCTCTTGTTAGTTTGGTTTTCATCTCACGTATATGTTTCGTTTTTTCATTAATTATACGTAATTTTTCGTCTAATAACGTCCAATTTTTCACATTTTCTATCAAAAGTTCTCGTTCTGATTTATTTGAATAGACTGTTAAACTTTGATTATTGTTAGTAATATTACTCATTTTTAATATTACTAAATACGTTTTTAACTATTTACTTATTTTTTATATAATTTGGCAGCCTCTTTTAACGCCTCTTTAAACATATAATTAGGATTTTTTAATTTATTTTGTTTGTATAATTCTGTTACGAATTTGGTCCAATTGCTTTGTTTCTTCTTTTTTGCGGTTTTTCCCTTACTTTTTCCTCCCTTCTTGGGTTTGTTTTTACGTGATTTTTTAGCTCCACCGATATTCTCTTCCTCTTCCTTTTCTTCTTCTGGTGTTGCTACTTCCATTGAAGTTTCTTCTTCATCTTTTTCTTCTTCATCTTTTTCTTCTTCCTCTTCCTCAGGTTCTTCAACGTTCATTTCTTCAGTGGTAGGTGTTTCTACATCTTCTTCTATATCCATTTCTTCAGGCGTTTCTTCCTCATCTTTCTTTTGAGGACATATTATATCACATACTCCACCTCCCTTTTGTGGGCGTTTTTTCATTGAACGTTTTTTGTATGAACGTTTATTTGCTTTATGAGAAGCCATTATATTATAATACCACATTTTAATCTATATAAGATACTTTATTTGAATATCTCAGTATTCGTATTAACAAAAACAAATTTGCTAAAATGATAAATATCAAAAATATATTATACACTAGGATTATCCAAACATATATATTTAATTCATCGTATATTGTATCTAATATTGGCTTTGCTATTTCACGTAAATCTCTCTTAATACTCTCATCTTGAAAAAATTCAATACAACTCTCGCGTATACTCTTCATACATAATAATAAATAATATACAGATTGTTACTACTATATTTAAACGTATAATTCTTTATTGATAAAATTATAATAAAGAGAACTATACATAAAAATATTATGGAGAACATTTACGATACAAGTGATAAACTACTTTCTTTCGATTTTTCAAAGTTAATACTATCAAAACCTACTCTTATATCTGGTGGTAATTATTTCATCCGTTTTAAAAAGTAGAACATCCCCGTTTATATACAACCACCTTCTTGTAACACACGCAACGGTTTTGTAAAAAACGGAAGGAAATACTACACTGATTTACTATTTACAAATGAAGACGAATATATTATACAATGGTTTGAAAAGCTAGAAGAACATTGCATTCAATATATTTATAACCGTCGCAATGAATGGTTTGATGGAGATATGGAAAAAGCAGATATTGAGAACTATTTCACATCCCTTTTGAAAATTTATAAATCAGGTAAATTTTACAGTGTAAGAACTAATATACCAACCGCATTAGAAAAACCTATTATAAAAATATACGACGAAGACGAGAACATTGTTGATTTCACAACTATTGATGAAAACACTAAATTAATGAATATTCTGGAAGTTCAAGGCATTAAATGCTCTCCAAGAAGTTTTCAAATAGAAATTGAAATGAAACAAGCTCTCGTAATGCGCCCACAAGAATTACATCTATTCGATAAATGCATTATAAAATCAAACAATATACCATCTATTAATACTACGAACAACGATACAATAAATAGAGGAGATACTGAAGAAAATATTGAAGAAAATATTGAAAATAATATGGAAGAAAATACAGAAGAAGACACTTTAGATAACAATACAAATCATACAGAAGCCAATATTGTTACCAATATTGCAATAGAAAGTAATATTAACGAAGAAGTATCGGAGGTAATGAATGATATTCAAGATATTATTGAAAATTCTACTGTATCAACTGATAGTGATAATAATTTAGGAAATTTTACAGATAATGATACAACTGTTGAAACTATAATTAATGAAGACAATACTCAAAATGTAAATATTGATAACAATGAAAATGTTGAAGAAACGACACCTATTGAAATAATTGAAAACAAAGATACTAATTCAATGGAAGAAATTGACCTTACTTTAGAAGAGTTACCCGATGATAATAATATCACATTGAAAAATCCGAACGAAGTATATTATAAAATGTATAGAGACGCACGTGAAAAAGCCAAACGGGCTCGTGAATTAGCATTAGCCGCATATTTAGAAGCCAAAAACATCAAAAATACATATATGCTTGATAATATCGATGATAGTGATACTAGTGATTTAGATATTGATAATGAGAGTATCAATTAACGAACTTATTCGAGAATAACTAATATTTTAGCAAAAAATACATTATCACGAAAATATTTTTTATCAGCCGTTTATATAAACGAATAATGTTTAAGGCGATTCAATCTGGTCTTGCTAAGTTTTTTACACCAAAAATGTTGTTAGTATTAATTATTTCTATGATTGCCATCTGGGGTTTATTATCCTACAACGGACAAATGAAGATGGTCCGTGATATGATGGAGGATGGTTCCGAAGAGAAAGAAGCCGAAGAAGAGAAAAACGATGCTGCTGAGCCCGCTCCTTCCTCTGGAAAGGCTGAAAATGGGTATGCTCTTCAACCCGTAGCTAACCCTTCTGATTTGTTACCTACTGATAAGAACAGTGAGTGGAACAACTTAAACCCCACCAACATCGATGCTGAGGGTGTCAAGATGCCCGACCTTCTTGAGGCTGGTTACCATATTGGTCTTGATACCATCGGTCAATCAATGAGAAATGCCAATCTTCAACTTCGTTCTGACCCTACTATTCCCAAGGCTGATGTAGGACCATGGAACCAGAGCACTATTGAGGGTGATGCTACTCGTCAACAACTTGAAATCGGTAGCGCATAAATTTGTTAATATTATATAATTCACATTAGTTATATAATATTTTTCGATGTAAAAACATATATATCAACACAATATATAATGAGAAGTGAAGACATTTTAGGATATTTCATAATAGGTTTTATATTAAGCACCAGTTATTACATTTATCGTGAAAATTACGAAAGTTTTCAATTAAAATGTATAGTATCCAGCGTAGATGGTAATAAATATTGTGTTCGCGAACGAGAAAATATTGAAAAAGCGGCTGATTTATTAGCAAAAATTACCGAAAGATGTAAAGATCTTGTAGCATATGTTGTTGATAAATATCCAAATAAAGAAAATGTGAAACGCCTTAAAGAAAATTTCAATCCACAAAAAATTTCAGAAACTTTGCCTACCAGTAGTTATACCGCATATAGTGAAAATAAAGGTGAAAAAGTCGCATTTTGTTTAAATAAGCAAAAAGGCGATAATGATAATCTTATTGACGAGAATACTCTAACTTTTGTAGCCATACACGAATTATCACATGTTATGACAAAATCAATCGGACATAAAAGCGAATTCTGGAGTAATTTTAAATTTATGTTAGAATGCGCAAAAGAAGCTGGTATTCATAATCCAGTTGATTATAAGAAAGATCCTCAAGAATATTGTGGTATGAAAATACACGATAATCCTTACTATGACGCTTAATTATTTGTGTTATCTTTTTGTTTTCTGTTTTGATATGCTCTTTGTCTATAAGTTTTTAATTTTTCAGGATTCTCTTCCTTTAATTTTTCAATATAACGCTTAGCATTCTCCTTTATTCTTTCCTTATTTTTTTCGTAATACTTCTTGTGTCTATCATTATTTGTATATTTTGCAAGTCGTGTTTTTAATGTATGTATCTGCGAATGTAACATCTCTATTTCTTTATTCAATTGGTCTATATGTTCCTTATTATCGATTTCCATTACAATATATATAATACTTCTTTTTATACTATGTTAGGTATTATTATTTTATTGAAGTATATGTCTTATTCAATAAAATTCTAAAGTTTATGCTGCCATCTTAAGACCACCAACCAAGTTAGCACCAATACCGAAACCAGCACCTCCACGAGCGGAAGAACCCATGGCAGGGATGAATACATCAAGGATGCTAAATGTGGCAGCAGCAGTCAAGGCAATAATGATGATCTCCTCAACATTAAGTTGCTTCTTTGGGATAGCGAAAGCAGCTAAGGCTACTACTAAACCCTCAATCAAGTACTTAATAGCACGTTTTACTAACTCGTTCAAATCAAACATTTTATGTTTATATTATAATATAATAAAAAAATTTTAATAATTAATTATGAAAACACTTAAACAGTGAATGTTATAGAGTATATATTCCTAAAATGTCTGGATACGAAAAAAAGAAGAATAGCGATGGAACACTAAATAGTAAATATGTTGACTTGTGTGATGAAGATCAACCTATATCAGGACAAAAATTTGCGTGTATGTCGTTTGTATCACCTGAAAAGATTCTTCAAAAACGTGAGGTTTACCTGTTTAACCAGTTTGTTAAGAACTGGGAATTCTCTAAATCTATGGAAAGGTATTTCGAATTTATACATTTTATTGCTTATAAGCACAATATGAATGTTGAAACTCTTATCAGCGATTTCAATGACTTTGTAAAGGAGGAAAGTGATAAACTCAAGAAGAGTGGCATTGAAGACGATTATAAAAACTTTTTGGATAAACAAGAAGAAAAACTTAACGAACAATTTAACCGAGACCACGCTTTTCAGACTTCCGTTAGAGGTCTCAAGATTAGAGGTGTATTTAATACTCAAGATGAAGCGGAAGAGAAATGCAAGAAGCTAAGAGAAGGTGACCCTAATCACGACATTTATGTCGGTCCAGTAGGAGTTTGGATTCCTTGGGACCCCGATGCTTATAAAACTGGTCGTGTCGAACATATGGAAGATGAGCTTAACGCACTTCACGCTGAAAAGATGAAGAATGAAGAAGCTGCTAAAAAGGAGTTCGAGGAACGTGTTCGTGAAACTAAAAAGAAGGCTATTATGGAGAATATTGAAAAGGCTAAGAAGAGTGGTAATGTTCTCACGCAAACAATTGATGAAGAAGGAAATCTAAGTGGTGTAAAGGAAGAGGTTGATTTTGAATCACGTGAAGTTAGTAATACTGAATCAGCAAATATTCGCGATGAATTGAAAATAGATGACTCTAAAAAGGATGATTAAGTTGGTTTCATATATTGAATAAAATTATATGTGATATTTTTATTCAATAACTATATTGGATACTATTCCATCTATATTAAATTTTTTTACATAATCTAATTCTGCTTTGTTATGACAAGTATATACATACACGGGTTTACCGTATTTATGTAAAAAATCTACGGTTTCATGGTCGAGAACATCAAATGATATGCTTACAAAATCCACATTACGTAACAACTCTTTCCATTCTTTATTACTATAGTTATTACTCGTAATAAAACCTATTTGAAGTAATGTTTCTATATTCGATAATATATCTATCATTTTTCGATTGAATGATGCTATTGAAAGATTTGGTAAATATACTATTTTGTTATTATTCAATATAAAATCTATTAGATAATCAACTATTTCTACGTCTCCTTTTAGATCTAAATAGATTTGAATATATTTACTATCAATAACAGTAAAAAACGTTTTTAATGATATAACACCCAGTTCTTCTAATTCATGTAAAGTATAATCTTGAATCATCTTACCGTGTAAACTTCTATCGTGAAATACTACTATTTCATTGTTTTTGCATAACTGTATATCTAATTCTATCATATCAAATCCTGCTTCTACAGCACATACAAATGACTCAATTGAGTTGTCTGGATTTGTTGCGGATAATCCTCTATGTGCTATTTTTAACATGCTTTATATTATATCTAAAAGATATAAATAATTTCGTATATTATTAATAGTGAATTATGAAAACTTTTACATATATAGCGCATAAAATATTTATAAAAGATATTCAGTTTAGTGATGATATAACCATTGACAATTTTCATAATTTTTCATCCAAAACATATATACCCCACATATTTGACAAACTTGAAAGTGATAACACTCATATTAATTTTATTAAAAATTGTTTTGTATTGTCTGATAAGGATAAATTTTGTATTTTTAACGATCAATATATTGAAAACTATTTTATTAAACAAGATGATAAACTCAACTTTTTAATGTTTTTTTATCGTATTCAAAAAGTATATTGGGCGTTTAATCGTTTCGCAAGGAGAATTAAAATTAAAAACTATAAATTGAAAGTCCATAATGATTTATTTTTATCACCTATTTCAATGACACAAAAAAATACATTTTCATTGTTTGAAAATAAATGTATATATCTATTTACATTGCAAGACCTCTCGCGTATTATTATATCTGCTATATGTAATTCACCTGATTTTTGTGCTGAGCCAGTAAAACCGAAAAATCCATATAGTGGTATCGAATTTACAACCGCTACATTATATAATATCTATTTCAAAATGAAAGAACGATTGCTTGTAGTACCTAATATCATACAACAATATTTTTTGTGTAATTTTGATATTGATGATTTTTTCAATAGTAATCAATCCATCATTCGTAGTCATTATATTAACCAATTTGTTAACAATGAAGATGAAGATATGATAATTGATTATATATATGATATGTTACAGAATTATCCGATTAAAATACATTATGATTTCCCTAAAAAAATTTTAATTGATACATTTAAAAATATTTTACCTGACTATCTTCGTTATAAATACGCTATCGATACAACTATTAAAAATAAACATTCCAAAATTTTTTCTTCCAAAATTAGAAAATTCATTCAACAAACACCTCGTTTTGGACGACGTATACTTTCATTAGCAAATAGAAAAAGATATGTTTCATTTGTTACTGTTGATGGAAACACTGAAAAAACTTTATATAATAATGAAGACCTATCTATTACAAATAATGATAACGAAAGTGATAATAATGAAGATATGTCAAGTGGGAATATTACATCTAATATATTATATAATTTTACGGAACCTGCTGACCTAACATCCAGTACTGAAACATTTCATACTATCACTAGGGCTGATATTATACAAAATATTATTGATCCTAGTTTCGCCAGGTTAATGTTAGATACTACTATGGCTAATGATGAAAATACTAGAGATGGATTTATAGACGATGCTGATTTATTTGATTCTGATGATTTATTTGATTCTGATGATGAAATTATCGTAGATGAAAGTTTATACGACCCATAATGTAAATAAGATATCCAATGTATATTATCTTATTTACCATTTACTTTTCTTTACATTTATTGCTGGACCCTTATTCTTTTTTGATTTATTTGGGTCATATACATCATCTTCATCGTCAGAACCCATATTTTTAGATATTTCCCAGAATTCTTTCGCACCTAATCTAAAATTTGGATGACTTTCTGCTTTATACCAAAAAATCTGATCGTTTAATTTGTTTGATTTCGCATTATTATTAATTACCAAACATTCATAATTTTCCGTTGTCTGGTCCATTACACTACAAAATGACTCCAAGGTTGGAAACATACTCGCATAATTTTCCCAGATTCTCTTACGATTTGTTAAATAAGGTTCTCTCAAAATAAATACATAATCTATATTTGTTCTTAAATTCGGTGGAATACCTAACGGATACTGCATTGTAATTATTAACATAATTTTCCAATGACGACCATTCATAAACAACAATCTCATCATTTTATCACGAGTCCAGGATTGATCGTATAAACAATCATCTAATATCACAAAAGCACGAGGGTCTATGGTTGTCTTTTTATGTGTTTCTATTTCTTTATTTACTTGTTTTAATACCGTCTTTTGTCTTCTCAAAATGTTCTCAATCAATACTGTATTGTATTCTTCGTGAATAAATAACTTTGGCACGTGAGCTGAATAAAATCCATTTCCTGCTTCTGTTCCTGACATTACTGTTCCTACGGGGATATCCTGATGATAAAATAATAAATCTCTTACCAAAAATGATTTACCTGTATCACGACGTCCAATCATTACTATAACTGGTCCTTTATTTTCATCCGGTTTAAATGTAATTTCACGCATATTAAATTTTTTTAATTCTAAACTCATTTCCTTTAATACTTTATCACTATATTATACTAAATTACTTTAAACGAATTATCTTATCTATGAGTTTGTATTGTTTAATAAAAATGTATTAAACAATTATAATAAATTTATCTATGAATAATCAACTACAAAATAAATTTACAATCGGATATCGCAAATTAAAAAATATTAATATTTCATCTTTAGAAGAAACCTATGTGCCAACTGAAAATGATACTTTATACGAATATAATCCTTTCAAAATAGAGAACTTACAACAATATAATCCTATATATGAATCCTTATTTACATTGTCATCCAAAAATTACAATAATATACAGTTGAATCATAAATATCATTTTGTGGATCATAAAACTGTTGTTGATTGTAATAATGAAAAGTTTGAGAAAGATATTTTCATCAAATATTCTCCGGTTATTGATCCTCTACGATATATGGTTGGAAAATATGAAACTCAAAAAGATCTAATTCATAATCTACCCTACCCTAGTGATATTTCTTGTGATATTTCACATACTTTGCTTCCAAAAATAAAGGAACCCAATAACTGCTCTTATGTTGATACATTTTTCTATTATATTAGCAGTATGGTTCTTCATCAACATAATATACTTAATTGTATTGATTTTTTTGGCTCCTTTCTAGGTATACAAGATAAATTTAAATATAATGTTAGCGATGATATTGATTACATGCAAGAATCTGATTTTTTTAATGAGAATATTGATACACTTTATACTCTTGAAAATGTAGATTCTTTAGACGACCATATAGATTCTTCCAGAAAAAAACGTTCCAAGTTACATATTTCAAAATCAAATCATAATATTACTGCTGTATCACTTTCTGAACTCATTACGGAAATACCTAACAGTGATGAAAATATAGATGATTGTTTAATATATGATTGTAAATTTAATGTAGAAAATACAGACATTAATAATGATATTGAAGATAACCAAATTACTATTAATGATGATTCGAGTAGTGATGATAGTTCTCTTGCTTATACAACTGATTCAGATACACATTCTTCTTGGGAAACTCTTGATGAATCTGACAATGATAGTTCAATAAGTGATACAGATGATGGTAGTGAATGTAATTTAACCGACGAAGACCAACATGCATATATTCGTAATTTCCCTATACAAATGATTTCTCTTGAAAAATGTGATGGCACTTTAGACCAGTTATTTACCAATGGAACTATTAATAGCACCAAAGCCGCAGGTGCGTTGTTTCAAGTTATTATGACACTACTAATATACCAGAAACTTTTTCATTTTACCCATAATGATCTTCATACTAACAACATTATGTATATCAACACTAATATAGAATTTCTATATTATAAATTCAATGGTATTGTATACAAAGTGCCTACCTATGGAAAAATCTATAAAATTATTGATTTTGGACGAAGTATATACAGATTTAATGGGAAAGTCTACTGTTCTGATAGTTTCGGACCTGATGGAGATGCTAATTCGCAATACAATTGTGAACCATTCTTTAATGATAAAAAATCCAGATTGGAACCGAATATGAGTTTTGATTTATGTCGCCTTGGTTGTTCTATCTATGATTTCATTATTCCCGACCATTTACCATATTCTGAATATGATGAATTACAAAAAACTGTATATAGATGGTGTTTAGATGATAACAAGAAAAACATTTTATACAAAAAGAATGGGGAAGAGCGATATCCTGAATTTAAGCTATATAAAATGATCGCGAGAACCGTCCATAATCATACCCCCGATAAACAATTAGAATTTCCTTATTTTAATCAATTCGTTTACAATTCTACTGATGCTGTTGAAAATCTGATTGATATTGATAAATTACCTATTTATGCATAAAATCTATGACATTTTTTTATTTGAATATTATAAAAAAATGTATTGTATAAAGATTGTAATGCCTCATGTAAATACTTTGTTTATACCACCATTATATCCAACTCACGTTATGAAATCACCTAAACGCCGAGTACGATTCGCAAAAGAAAATGAGGTATATTTACTACCTCCTCGTTTGAATACAATGAAACGATAATTTTACAAATATTTTTTTATAAACTCTTCTGGTGTCATTATTGGAATACCTAATTCTTGAGCTTTTTTTGTTTTTGATGAAACATCGTCTAGACTTTTTGTTATTAAAGCGAATGTTTTTTTTGTAATATTGTTTTCTAATTTCCCACCAAACTCTTCCAATGCTGATATTATTGTTTTATCTCTTATCTTTGTCATTACGATTGTTTTTCCATTTAGTATATGGTCTTTGTTTTTTATTGATTCTTGTTTTGCTGATTCTTGTTTTTCTTTTTTACCATCTTTACATAACTTATAAAGTAAATTCGCCTCTCCTAAAAATTGCTTCATTTTTTGCATGTTCTTTACTATACTATTCGCATTTTCTTCACCTATTCCATTTACGGATAACAACAACAGTTTTAAATCTTCATTTGAAATTAGAAGTGTAAATAAATTGGGATATTCTTCGAATATTGGTTCTAATTTACGTTTTCCTATGCCTCGTCCTAATATATTTGAAGCCGCTACTATTTCTACCAAAGAGGATTCTCTTAATCTTTCTTGTATTCCATTGTATATTTTATTTATCATTTTAGTTTGAAATCCTTCTATGCCTTCATAATCTTCCTTTTTCATATGAATTATTTTTATAATACTATCATATCCTGCGTTCATTAATCTTTTTACGTTACCGGTAGATAACCCATCTACTTTAATGCCTACAAAGAAACTCGTTATATTTTTTTCTATTACACTTGTATTATCATCTATGTTATCTAATATAATATCAACTCCGGTTTCGTTCCAATGATAAGGTTCATCAGGCATTTTTGCGGTTTCTGCTTCGGTTGTTACTGATTTTATATAGGGTATTACATCTCCACTACGAATTATCTGAACTACAGCACCAATACCTATCTTATTACTTTCTATGAACTTTCCATTAAAACCTGTTGCATATTCTATTTTAACACCACCTATGTTTATAGGTTCTATTCTTATGCGTGGTTTCAAATACCCGCTTTTGCTAGCGTTCCAAATTACATCCACTACTTTTGCTTCTGCTACTTGATCGGATATTACCATTTTAAAAGCAAATGAATGTTCTGGATTTCTTGTTGTGCGTGCGTATTTTTTATTATCTGATACAATTATACCGTCTATTTCATATTCATAATTATTTCTCAAATCTACTAATAATTGTGATAATAAATCGTTTGTTAAAGTCGCAAATTGTAAATTACGAACTGTATTAAATCCATAGGTTTCTAATACCTTCATTTGTTCGCTTGGACGTAACACCGGTTTAATTACTTCATATGCTACAAAATCCATATCATTTACTTTATTATCTATTGTTTTACTATTTATTATACCTGCTACTAGATTTCTTGAATTCGCAAATTTTGATTTATATTTTTCTTCGAACTTTGTTTTGGATATTATAAATTCACCACGAACCACAATATCCTTTATTTTTGGTAAATTTAATACTGATAATAGGTGGGTTACGTCTTGTCCTACTGTTCCATCTCCACGAGTATATAATTTTTGCGTATTGTTCTCAGTTGTATACATTCCACTAACCCCGTCCAATTTACAAGATAACACGTAATTTCCTGTATACTTTTTCATCCATTTTTCCAAAGCATCCGTATCTGGTTTTATTTTATCCATTGAAGGCATATTATATGGCAATGTCACTTTATTTTTAGTTATGGGGGCACCAATATTCTTTAAAACTGGGTTGTTAGGATATTTCTTTTCAAAATATTCCTTTATAATATCAAACTCATTATCTGTCATTAATGCGTTATCATTATAGTACGCATCATTTGCCTTTTTTATTAATGTGGCATACCTTTGTTCTGGTATATTCTCAAGGACACTTATACCTTCCTTTTTAAACTGTTTGATAACCTGAATCGCACTCATTTTATATATTACCGTTATAAGTTTAAATAATTGGGTTATCAATTTTGTATAATCATATTATCAAACTATGTGATAATATAATTAGAAACCTGGTTCGCCTGTAAATACTTCTGTTGCTGATGGTTTCAATACTTTGTTTTCAGTAATCACATTGAAGAAATCACTCATTCTACCATTTGTTATGAAATAAACTACCACGGAAAAAATACTACTTAATAACACTGTTACCGTATCACGTATTACTATTTTCATTGGTTTCCATTCTTTGCTAACAAATTTCATGTCAATTATTTTTGCTACAAAGAATACAAAAGTTATAAAAAACGAAAGTATAAATGCCTTTTCCATCTATAATATTATTTTTCTCATTTTTATATTCATAATATTACGAATACCCTAAATTAGTATAATTCTTCTATTCCATCTAATACTATACTATCGTCGTTTTTCTTTACAATTGGTGTATCTAAATCATCGAAATCACGTAAATCCACCTGTTCCGTTGAGATTTGTATTCTCTCATCATCGGATTCCTCTTCTTCTAGTCTACGCTGAAATGCTCTTTCTGTGCTAATTTCTTCTAATCTTTCAATTGATTTGGGTGCTTCAATTGTTTTCAAATTATCTTCTTCATCCAAAACAGCATCCATATCATTGAATGATAGTTGTGTTACTACATTTTCATTATCTACATTCTGAATCGAAGGAACTACATCGGGAATAGTTTCTTCTTGAACTGGGTCTACTACTTCTGATTTTTCAATTGGCTTCTCCTCTTCTTTTTCTTCTTCTTCGACGTCTTCAATTATTACTTCTTCCTCTTGTTCTACACTTTCATCCATATAAGCACGTATAATTTCTTCAGTTGGTATACTTTCACGAATTGAAATCAAAATACATTCCTGTATAATACTTTCCAATTCACGGTTGTTTTTCTGACTTTGTAAGGGTGATACATTCTTATCAAACAAATATACGTTCGAATACACTTTACGTGCTACATTGATATATACTTTGTGAATGAAACTGTCTAATTTTGGGATTGAAATATCTATCTTCTTCTGCTTGTTACCTACACGAATGCAGGTTAGCACTTTCAATTGAATAATATGGACGCAAGTGATTAAATCTTCTAAATAATTACAACCACTTCGTTCAATGATTCTTTTTCGTTCTTCCTCAAGTATCTCATTATTCCATTTTGGAATTCTTGACAGTAAGTTTTGAAATGTCATTAGGTATTTATTGGGCTCGTCATTATCCAAACATATTTTCCATGATTCATTGAATATTGATTTTATACCTCCTAAAACAAGGGGTGTAAAAATACTCACTAAACGACTACACCATTCGTTCCTTGATTCTTGTAAATTCGATAAAACAAAATCGTCCATCTAATTATATTGTGAATACACTTTTTAAAGTTGGGTTTGAACGTAAATACAAATAATCTAATAGATACAATAATAATAACTTCTCACTTCTAAACTCCGACTTAATTGTATTAAAACACACTATTATTTCGTTCTTTTTTAAATTATCTAATTTGGTCGTTTCTTTTACCCATTCTATAAAATCAAAACAAGACAAACCTTCTTGATAAAACTCTTCAGCAAAATTCATTAAGTCCATATGATTATCTAAAATTATATTATTCATTTTCTCATCTATCCATTTTACAGAATTATTATCACCGTTCATATTACATTCTATTAATTGTTTGTGGAGATTCTTTATGTTTTTGTTCTCTATGTATTCTGGAACATAAATCTCGCAAAAACGGGATAAAATTGGATTCAGTAATTTGTTTTTGTTCTCGACAACTATGAAAAAACGTGTATTATAACTGAATAATTCTATACATCTACGTAATGCTGACTGAGCGTCTATGGTTAAGAAATCGGCATTTATCAATATAATTGTTTTAAATGTTGCTCCTATATCTGATTGGATGTTTGTTTTCGCAAAAAATTTCAAGTCATCTCTTATGAATTTGATACCTTTACCATGAGCGCAATTCACTAACATTACATTTTGTTTTATTTTATGCCGGTCTCCATTGTATATTTTCTGTATAAACTTGTCTACTATATACCGTTTTCCAGAACCGGATTCTCCGTGAAATATCAAATGTGGTATCTTATTCGTTTTGTGAAAATAGTCGAGTTTTTCGTGTATATTTTTATGATTTTTGTCAATGTTCTCAATGATATCTTCCATTATTTATCAAATATATCATTGTTTATATATGGGTTTATCCATTATTCTTTTTTTACTATACTCAGTTGTTTTGTAAATACATATCTTTCTTGATTCATTGTTCTCCTACCCAAATTACAACTTAAACACGCTATCATTAAATTTCCCTTATTATGACCGATTTTATTATCTATTCGCTCTAGAGTCCATTGTTTCGGCTCTCTTACATATTCATAGAGAACTTTGACCGGTTCTCTACAATAATAGCAAATGTTCTCGCATTCTTGTAATAATTCTATTATGTTCTCTATTGTTGTGAAATTTTCCTCTGAATATCGCTCTTTCAATAAGTCCTGGTTACGATAACTACTTAACTTCTGTCTAAAGCTCTCGTAAATAAATCGATATTGTTTTTTATCATTTGCATTTTCATTATTTATATCCATTATATATTCTAATTGTCGAGAACATTGTAATTCTTCGTCTGAGAACCCCCATTTTTTGTGGTTTGTAACTACTCTTTTTCTAGGTTCTCTCGATTTCTTCTCTTCCTCTTTCTTATTTTTCTCTTCTTCTATTTCTTCCTTGGTTTTCTTAGGTGTCAAATCAACCAATATTTTTCTAGAACTACTCATTTACATAGGAGAACATTATATATATTGGATTTTTACATATTTTACATATTTTACGCTGAAAAAGTAAAAATAAAAGTTCAGCGAAGATTTTGAAATTGGACATTTTAAAAATGTCCAAAATCGATTTTGTCAAAATAGTTTTCTAAAAACACTTTTCAAAAATGGCAGTTGTTACCATAATGCAGTATTTTTGGTATTTTTGTATTTCGTTTGTTTGCATAAAAAATTAAATAAATTACGCAAAAAAGTATTTAGAGGGGACAAATTATGTTTCCATAGTTTAGGGGAAATGGAAACATTTGGAAACGAAAAAGTCCCAAAAAATCCCCATAAATATTTATGTAATAAATGTAACTATAAAACTCGTAACAGAAAAGATTATAATAAACATCTAACGACTGCAAAACATATGATGGAAACAGATGGAAACGTAAAAGTCCCCATTATATATGAATGCGATAAATGCAGTCGTTTATTCAATTCTCGTTCTGGATTATGGAAGCACAGTAAGAAATGTAATGATATAGTCATCGATGCTACTATAGAACCCAACAATACAAATAATGAAGTATCTACTATAGATGCAATGGATTCTACATTAGTTGTAGAACTATTGAAGCAAAATAATGAGTTTAAACAATTAATGGTCGAGCAAAACAAACAGATACAAGAACAAAATAAACAAATATTAGACCTAGCAAAGAATTCCGGAAATACTACAAACAATATAACAAACAATACTACGAATAATAGCTTTAATCTTAATGTATTCCTTAATGAAAAGTGTAAAGATGCTATGTCACTAACCGACTTTGTAAAGTCATTGGAAATATCTATGGAAGATTTTATCCAAACGGGAGAACTTGGGTTTGTAGATGGGTTATCCAGAGTAATGATTGAAAGAATAAATAATATGGACTTATATAACAGACCAATACACTGCACTGATTTAAAACGAGAAACTCTTTACATAAAAGATGCTGAAAAATGGGAAAAAGATGCCGATAAAGAACAATTACGTAAGGCAGTGAAAGGCGTGGCATACAAGAATGATAGTATGCGACCGATTTGGTATAGTGAAACGCCGGATGTAGACGTATTGGGTTCGGAAAACTGTGAGAAATTCTTTAAATACTCACAGGCAGCACTGGGCGGTTACGGAAAAGAACAGACCAAATCATTTGAAGATAAAATAATGAAAAATATAATGAAACAAGTAACTATTGATAAAGAGAACCACTAATTACATATTTTACGCTGAAAAAGTAAAAATAAAAGTTCGTCGAAGATTTTGATTTTGGACATTTTAAAAATGTCCAAAATCGATTTTGTCAAAATAGTTTTCTAAAAACACTTTTCAAAAATGGGGGTTGTTATTGAAATGCAGTATTTTTAATATTTTTGTATTTTGTTTGTCTGCATATAAAAATTAAATATATTACGCAAAAAAGTATTTAGGCATTTTTCTATTAGGATTATATAGGAAAAATGCCTAATAATAAAAATGAAAAAAATGCCTCAAAATATATATGTGAAAAGTGTAACTTTATAAGCAGTAAATATAGTAATTATAATAAACATTTACTCACATCAAAACATAATAGACTAACAAATCCTAATGAAAAAGAGCCACCACAATCCAATAAATATACTTGTCATTGTGGTAAAGAGTATAAGCATATGTCTACTTTATGTAATCATAAAAAAAATTGTAAAGCATTAGAGTTAACTAATACAAACAATGAACGTAATCCTATTGAAAATCCATCTTTAGTCGTAGAATTACTAAAACAGAACCAAGAATTTAAGGACCTAATATTGGAAGAACGACGTGAATTTCAAAAGATTATAATAGAAATGGCTGGAAATATGGGTAACAATAATAACAATACTATAAACAGTAATAACAAGTTTAATCTCAATGTATTCCTTAATGAAAAGTGTAAAGATGCGATGTCGCTAACTGACTTTATAAAATCAATGGAAATAACTATGGAGGATTTCATTCAGACAGGAGAATTGGGTTTTGTAGATGGTTTATCTAGAGTGATGATAGAAAGAATAAATAATATGGATTTATATAACAGACCAATACATTGTACGGATTTAAAACGAGAAACGGTGTATATAAAAGATGCGGAAAAGTGGGAAAAAGATTCAGATAAAGAGCGTTTACGTAAAGCAGTAAAAGGGGTGGCATATAAAAATGATAAAATGCGTCCAATTTGGTATGAAAAAACACCAGAAGTAGATATATTGGGTTCGGAAAACTGTGAGAAATTTTTCAAATATTCACAAGCAGCACTAGGTGGTTATGGAAAGGAAGAAACGAAATCATTTGAAGATAAAATAATGAAAAATATCCTCAAAGAGGTAACTATTGATAAAGAGAACAATTAGTATTCATCATCAAATGAATCATATTCTGTATGTAATGAATCATTATACATAATCATATATGATGAAATCAAACCATATGAATAAGGGAGTGGTTTTGAATTGATAATCTCTATTAATTCGTTAATCAAAGAATTTTTATATTCAACATTATCTATATCTTCTGTTGGTTCGTGCCAATATATCTTTCGACCCCCTATTTTTTCATATTCTAATATAAAATATTTATATAATTCTTGTGTATAATTAGGAAAGTATTTTTCTATAGATTTATAAATAACATCAGCGTATAGGTAAGGGTTACTATCTATAAACTGTTGAATTATATTATATAGTCCATATTTATGTATAAAGTAATGAGTTTTTACATCCGGATATATGTATCCGTATATATACCGTTTAAGCTCAATTGGTAATCTATTCATTTTGTTAGTTAATTTATTCATATATAGATATAATTATTCAATTTTACAATGTTCTAGATACAAAGTAATAATATATACAACATATAAAAACAAGTGTATATATTATATAAGCAATGTCAGATACAAGTGAATATGAATTTTGGTTATCAGATAGTTCAACCAGTGATAGCAGTTATTATACAACAACGTCATCAAGTGAAAATATAGAAGAAGATATTACAGATACAGATAATGATACAATAATTTCAACAACAACAAATGATACTGATATAACAATCCCATTGTTTGATTCATTTACAGATGAAGATGTATTCGATATTATTCAGGATATTTATCAACAAATAGATGATTATTATGAAAATAATATTTTAAAAATGTCTTCTCCGAAATTCTACACAGATATGTTTCTTTCCATAAGTGAAGTTCTATTCCAAGAATGGATAAATATAGATGTATGTGATGAAGAAGATTTTCAACAAATAACAGAGTTTATAGAGAACTTGCACGATGATTATTTGTTTTATAATACTAACGTAACATCGAGGTCAATATCAAATACATCAAACGCAATAGAAAGTGTAAATGAAACTGAAATAGAAAATTTGAGAGAAACCATCGAGTATCTTCAAAATCAACCGCAACCAGCACAACGAACACAAGAATGGTATGACTTTCGAAACACGTTATTATCGGCAAGTTCGTTATGGAAGGCACTCGGTTCACAATCACAGATAAATAGTTTGATATACGAGAAATGTAAAGCATTCAATAGTGAAAATGATAAAACATCATACGGAATGAATACGCCGATGCATTGGGGAGTAAAATATGAACCAGTAACAGTAATGATATATGAGGATTTATACCAAACAAAAATAGGAGAGTTTGGTTGTATACGTCATCAAGATTATGAATTTATAGGTGCTTCTCCAGATGGTATTAATATACTACCTACAAGTGTAAAATATGGGTATATGTTAGAAATTAAGAATATAGTAAATAGAGAGATAACAGGTATTCCAAAGGAAGAATATTGGATTCAAACGCAAATACAAATGGAAACATGTAAGTTAGATAAATGTGATTTTGTTGAAACACGTATAAAAGAATATGAGAATGAGGAGGATTTTTATAATAATACCAGCAATTCTGAATATCGTGGTGTAGTATTGCATTTTATTAAAAGCGATTTCAGTGAAAATAGGGAACCAATTTATCATTATATGCCATTGGATATAGATTTAAATATAGAAGCAGTAAATGAATGGATAACCCAAAAGAAAGAAGAATTAAAGTCAGAAGGGCTCGTATTATTTAATACACTATATTGGTATCTGGACGAAATATCTTGTGTATTAATAGAACGTAATCGTCACTGGTTTTCTGAAGCAATATTCAAAATAAAAGAGGTATGGGATATTATTCAGGAAGAAAAACACAGTGGATACGAACATCGATCTCCAAAACGTAAAGTTACGAAAACAACAGTATCGGTAGATGATGTATCAGGCGCCCATACAATTAATAATATACCATTAAGTAATCGAATATGTTTAATCAAATTAGATTCCAAATAAATGTGTAAAACAATATATAGACAAGTTTATACATTTATTATAGATAGTCTTGTATAATGAGTAGTATGAATTTTGAAGACGAAATGTATGTCACAAAGAGGTCAGGAAAGACAGAAATAGTATCTTTTGATAAGATATTGAAGCGTATAAAAACACTCGGTCAAGAAACTTATGATATTCCCGTGCCTTCTCTTAGAGAAAATTTGAAAATCAACTATACGTCTTTAGCAATGAAAGTAATAGACCAATTATATAACAATATTTCAACCGCAAAAATAGACGAGTTGTCAGCAGAGCAATGTGCTACAATGGCGTCTATTCATCCAGATTATAATGTATTAGCTTGTAGATTAATTATAGCAAATCACCAAAAAAATACTTCCTCATCATTTATTGAAACTATGACAAAATTATACATGAATAAAGATAAACATGGAAAACATTCTCCATTAATTACAGATGATTTGTATATGATTGCCAAATTAAACGAGACAGAATTAGACCGTGTATGTAATTATACTCGTGATTTTTTGATAGATTATTTTGGATTTAAAACATTGGAACGTGCCTATTTAATGAAAGTAAATAAAGTAATAGTAGAACGACCACAACACATGTGGTTAAGAGTAGCAATGGGTATTCATGGCGATAATATAGAAAAAATAAAAGAAACATATGAATTGATGTCGCAAAAATATTTTACACACGCTACCCCTACTCTATTTAATGCTGGAACACCGCATCCACAATTATCATCTTGTTATTTAATTGCTATGGAAAACGACAGTATTGAGGGTATTTACAATACATTAAAAGATTGTGCTTTGATTTCAAAATGGGCTGGAGGAATTGGTTTACATATTCATAATATACGTGCGTCTGGTAGCGATATTCGTGGAACAAATGGTTCTTCAAATGGTATTGTGCCAATGTTACGAGTGTTTAACCACACCGCTAAGTACGTTGATCAAGGAGGTGGAAAGCGTAATGGCAGCTTCGCAATGTATATGGAACCGTGGCATGCAGACATTGAATCGTTTTTAGATTTACGTAAAAATCACGGAGATGAAGATTTGAAAGCACGAGATTTGTTTTATGCCGTTTGGATTTCAGATTTGTTTATGCAGAGAGTCAAAGATGGAAAAGAATGGACTTTAATGTGTCCTGATGAATGTCCCGGATTATCGGATGTTTATGGAGAGGCTTTTGAAACATTGTATACATTTTATGAAAATGAAGGTAAAGGTAGAAAAACTATGAAAGCCCGTGATTTATGGTTTCAAATTTTAGACGCACAAATGGAAACTGGAACACCTTATTTATTATATAAAGATGCTGTAAACAAGAAATGTAATCAAAAGAATCTAGGCACAATTAAATCATCCAATTTATGTTGTGAAATTACAGAGTATTCGGATGCGAATGAAACAGCTGTATGTAATCTGGCTAGTATTGCTTTGCCATCATTTATAGTTACTGATGAAAATGGAGAAACTTCGTTTGATTATTATAAACTACATTCGGTAACACGCACTGTAACATATAACTTAAATTGTATAATAGATGTAAACTTTTATCCCACACCAAAAACTGAACGTAGTAATTTTAGACATAGACCTATTGGAATTGGAGTTCAGGGATTAGCTGACGTATTTATTCTATTAAATATACCATTTTATTCCGATAAAGCAAAGGAAATAAATTTACGTATTTTTCAAACCATTTACCACGCAGCTCTTACCGAATCCTGTCAAATCGCAAAGAAAGACGGTAAATATAGTACATTTGAAGGTTCCCCGGCAAGTGAAGGTATTTTACAATTTGATATGTGGGAAGTAGATCCAAATGAAAGGGTCAAAATGTATGATTGGAATAAATTAAAAGAACAAATTAAAACATATGGACTACGAAATTCATTATTAGTAGCACCTATGCCAACCGCATCAACATCTCAAATTCTAGGATACAACGAATGTATTGAGCCGATTACAAGTAATATTTATAGTCGTCGCACAATAGCAGGTGATTTTATGGTTGTAAATAAATATTTAATGAAAGACCTAATGAAAATAGATATGTGGAATGATAAAGTAAAAAACAATATTATTGCAAATAATGGAAGTATTCAACAAATTGTTTCAATCCCACAAGACCTAAAGGATAAATATAAAACTGTGTGGGAAATACCAATGCGTAATTTGATTGATATGGCTGCTGATAGAGGTGCTTTTGTATGCCAAAGTCAAAGTTTAAATTTATGGTTAGAAGATCCAAATTATAATAATTTGACATCCATGCATTTTTATGCTTGGGATAAGGGATTAAAAACAGGCATTTATTACTTGCGTAGACGTGCAAGACATCAAGCACAACAATTTACTATTGAACCAGAAAAAAAATCATCATCAAATCAAGAAGAAGATGAAATTTGTGAAATGTGCTCGGCTTAAACAAAAAAAGAAACACCATAAGAAAAAGTAATTAGTTATATTACACGTAAAGAATAATTTATTTATTTGTAATTAGACCGCAATCATAATTATGACGCATTTTCATATAACAGCGTAGACAGACTAATACATCAACCATTGAGTTATGTAATCCGTCAACAGATTCATTGTCAAATAATTTTTTATATAGTTCTTGTAAATTGGGCCACTTTAATGATGGAGGCTTACCGGCGAATTTCGATTCCAAGACAATATTTGTAATTGGGGTTCCTTTACGCATAGTGCAATAATGTTCTATATTATGAATTTCTTCATAAGTAGGGTTGAATATTGTCATACAAGCAGGTGCCCTTTTAATAATCTGTTCTCTATTTCTTTCAATTTCAAGTTCAATTACCTTTCTATCAAAAACATTGTTATGAGCTACAATAATTTCTGCTTTCATATATGCTTCATAAAACTTATGAAGAGCGTCAATAATGAATGTTCCGTTATTACATTTTTCTCTAGTAGCACCAGTTAATTCAGTAATCTTTTCACTTATTTCAACACTCCTTTTCACCTTAATATAAGTATCATATGTTTCGATAAGCTTATTTGTAGAAATATTGTATAATGCGTAACTCAACTGTAGAATATGAGGATAAGAATCAATAGATAAGGGGAGAGGATTAGATTTATCTTTCTTGGGTAGAAGACCGGTAGTCTCTACATCAAATACCATAACAATGGTTTTACGTTTTGGTGCTTCAATGGTGAAATTCATTGTATCAATTAGTTACCTACAAATATATGTAAATAAAGTTTTCAATTTTCCATTTTGCAATGATTTAGTATCAATATTTGCGAATAATTTATAGGTTTATATTATAATGTCAAATACACGTAGAGGAAATAAACCTACAAAAAATAAACCTACAAAAAATAAATCAAGAAAGTCAAGACCATCTCAACAAAGAGAAAAGTCTATATCTGATTATTTAAAAGATGATTTATTTCCAATTCATGATAATCAATATATAAAAATAGAAATTGAAACGTGTTTAGAAAATGGACGATATAATTATAAAATATCCAGTATTGAAAAAAAAGATTTTAACTTTCAAGATATACCTGAATATAACCGTTATCCATCTTTAACTATAGATACATTACAAGAAGGTATAAATAAGTTAATATTAAAGGATAATACACAGTTTATTCGATTGATGATTATTTCAGGAGACGAAGGTTTAAAATTATATAGATTAGTGAATATAAGTCAAGACCTAAATAAAAATAAAGATAAGTGTGGAAAGGGAACCCCGATATATACAGAATTAATACCAGTTGTGTATCAAGATATACCTGAACCAGAACCTGAACCAGAACCTGAACCAGAACCTGAACCAGAACCAGAGCCAGAACCGGAACCTGAACCGGAACCTGAACCGGAACCTGAACCGGAACCCGAACCAGAACCGGAACCCGAACCAGAACCAGAACCGGAACCAGAACCGGAACCGGAACCCGAACCCGAACCCGAACCTGAACCTGAACCGGAACCCGAACCAGAACCGGAACCGGAACCAGAACCAGAACCAGAACCAGAACCGGAACCCGAACCGGAACCAGAACCGGAACCGGAACCGGAACCTGAACCAGAACCAGAACCGGAACCGGAACACGAACCTGAACCCGAACCGGAATCGGAATTTGAAGATGATGATGAAGATGAAACATGGATTACTACTGCACCACGTCAAGGACTTTTAGATATGATTGATAAAATTATTAACCAAGTCAAAAATACTGAATATAAAGATGATAAAACAGAAATACGTGATAATATGGAATTATTAAAAGTATTGGTTGATGAATTAGGGAAATCATATAAATTTTTGACACCTATATCACCCATACCAATATTGTTGGGAAAAAATAAATGCAAGACAGCTTTAAATTATATTCAAGATAATCGTGGTGAAAATATTTACAACGACCATTTAGATGATGATTATGCGATTTTAAATGATAAATATGAGACTTATATTAAATATAAAACCAGATTGTTCAGCGACCAATTTAAAGAACATAAACAAAATTTTATCCAAGAATTAGAAAAGTTTAAACAGAATTTGGTAGAAAAAGTATTTTCAACATTTGAATATGGAGATAGTGAATATTGTCAAAATATATATGCAAATGCCAAATACAAAGAAATAGTAAATGACATTATTTTCAACATAGATAAGTCTACTAATTATTCTGGTAAGGGAAAAGACATATTTATTCAAAATATAGGTAATGATATAAATAAATTATTGGAAAATCCGATTGTTAAAGACGATGAGAAAGCATTGAAAGATATACAATTCCACCTTTCCAATTATTTACAAAGACAAGATTCAACACCGGAACAAATAACACGTTATATAGAACGTGTAAAAAAACATTTTCAAACAAAATATGGTGGAAAAAAACACAAGAAAATCACGAAAAAGAAGAAACATCATAAGAAGAATAAAAGACGATATACAAAGAAAACAAATAAGTAATCAAAACACACATTTAGGTAATTGATTTGATAATATATAATTTAATTTGTGTAAATTATATATAATGAGTAGTAGTACATTTTTTATTGAAATTCAACATAATCCACCAAAAATAATAAATATAGGTCAAACTATAGATGGTATGGAACAAATAGATATTTCATTAGACGAGAATGATATTGATATAAACGCAGAAAGTCTAAAAGAAAAAATTAGCGAAATGAATAAAACATCTGAACCAGAACCAGAACCCAAACCAGAACCTGAACCAGAACCGGAACCGGAACCCAAACCAGAACCTGAACCTGAACCAGAACCTGAACCAGAACCTGAACCAGAACCCGAACCAGAACCAGAACCCGAACCCGAACCTGAACCAGAATCTCAGCAAGAGACTGAACTACCAGAACCAGCACCTGTAAAAGAAGAACCATCAACTTTACCACCCATTCCACCAAATGAAAATAATAAATGTAAAGCAGTTGAACGTGATATAATACCAAGTGAAGATTGTAATCCAAATAAACAAAAACCTACACATAAAGCTCAGTTAAGATTTCATCCAGATAGAAACTTTCAATGTCAAACAGAAGCAGGCGAAAAATTTAAAGAATTACAAAATATATGCGACCAATATAACCCTGCACCAGAACCAGCACCAGCATCAGAAACAACACAAGAACCAACACAAGAACCAACACAAGAACCAACACAAGAAACAGCACCGGCAGTACCCACAATTATGGGTAGCGGAAAAAGACGCAAAACAAAACGAAATAAAAAGAAACGTACCAATAAAAAGAAACGCTTAACAAAACGTTCCAAATAAGGTATATTGGATAAAGTATTTTATTTGCATATTTTATAAGTAAATATAATACATAATGGAATTGGAATCCGATTTAGCAAAAGAATTATTTAATAAAGTAATCCTTCCAATACAAGCAAAAAATATAGATTCAAAAAAAACATATCAGAACATTCCAGTAAAACAAGACAATACAGAACAAGAAAAAAAACATAGAGAAGCTTTACTGCGATTAAATAAAAGGCATCAAAGAGATATAAAAGAAAAACAAAAGGAAATGAAAAAAACACAAGAATTAGAGAAGAGAAGACAAGAATTAGAAGATTTAAATAAAATAACGCAATCTGAACCTGTATTACCAGAACCACCAGCACCAGATTCACCACCAGCAATAGAAACACCTGCCATACAAACATTACCAGCACCACCGGCAATAGAAACACCTGCTATACAAGCATTACCAGCATCACCAGCATCACCGGCAATAGAAACACCTGCTATACAAGCATTACCAGCATCACCGGCAATAGAAACACCTGCTATACAAGCATTACCAGCACCACCAGCAATAGAAACACCTTCTATACAAGCATTACCAGCACCACCAGCACCACCGGCAAT
>Ga0181580_10000053_pt1 | contig 59064 bp, 45 predicted proteins | sample 071ome_23_FD_132413 | JGI IMG/M metagenome (GOLD analysis project Ga0181580, IMG submission 132413) | Coastal salt marsh microbial communities from the Groves Creek Marsh, Skidaway Island, Georgia - 071403BT metaG (megahit assembly) | ecosystem: Environmental > Aquatic > Marine > Intertidal... | reverse complement strand
CCGCTAGTGCAAAATCATTGCCACCAGGATTGCATTTGTCGCCAAAAAAGTAAATGTCTTGCTCTTTATCTATGCCATTTAATACTTGTGACTTATCCTTGCCCTTTTCAAAAATATCAATACCAGTTTCTCCACCAATAACAGCATCTAACCTTGAAAACTTTTGGTTAATTTTTGCTGCTAGTGTGTTTCTCGCATTGTGTTTTTCGTCCCAGGGTATAAAGATTTTTCTGTCTTCTACTGTTGCGTTTCTGCCAGGGATACTTACGTTTACTGTGCCTATTCTTTTTTCTATATGTCTGCCAGTTTTATGTGGATAATTAAGTTTTTCAAGTTCGTTAATAAAGTATTGTTCTTCTTGTTCGTTTATTTGCCAGTCTGATTTGTATGTTTCTGTGCCTTTAACAAAATGATGATTGCCACTACATGCAAATATAGCTACAAATTTATCACTTAAATCTTTGCCTAATTGTTCTTCTACTTTTGGATAGTCACTACCAGTGCAAATATAGCATGAGTTTTTGCCGGCAAAATCATGCATAAATTGCTTAAAATCTGTGTCGATATATTGACGAGCATCTGTTAATGTGCCGTCTAAATCAAAAAGGTAGTTCTTCATCGTCGTCTTCTATAACTCCATTGTTATACAACTTAGCCCAGATGTCAATCGGAATATTTCCGTTATCTCTCACATCTGTTCTTTTTTTACTAGTAGTTAAAGTAATTCCACTCATAGTTGATGTTATAGACGACAAATCTAGTGTATCTAGTGTTGTGTCTACATAATCAGATATAGTAACTGTGAGATCATCAGTACTATGCCAAGTACTATCTGTATCAATATTAATTGTTGAAATTGTTGTACCCATGTAATCTTCAGGTTTCATAACCACCTCCATAAACTTTGTACCATATGTCAATCGGTAACAATCCACGTGTAAGAATGAATATAGGATGATCTGCTGCTACTCGACTTCGAATAGTTTTACCGCCATCAGGGCTTTCATGTATCATTGGCCCTTTTACTTTTTCTTGTAGCCAAGTAAAATTTCCTGTTTCAATATTAGGCGGCATCATCTACAAACTCCGTGTCAGTACTAAACGTGGTAAACCCATTTTCTTTTGTAACTTGCAAGATAGTATTAACACGGCCTTGCAATTCATCTCTGTGTGAGATAAGAAAAATGTTTTTACCACGTTCACGTTCAATCTTTTTAAGAACGCTAAGTGCAGCATCTACACCATTAGTGTCCATACCGCTATCCACAAGTTCATCAATAGCTAAGAAGTTAAGTGGTGTATTCATAGTTTCAAATACGTCTCTGAAACTCCAGCTAAGACCAAGAATAAGTCGATTTCGTTCACCACGTGACAAGTTATCAAAATCTAGTTCACGACCGAGTTCTGTAATTTCTACACTCAAGTCACTTAAAAACTGTACTTCATGTGGCAATCCTAGTTTAGTTAGATAGTAAGCAAGTCTGCTGTTTAAGTATTGCAAGTTTTGTTCAATAATGCGTTTACGGATAAACGAGTCTTTGTTTGTTAATAGTTTGTACAAGAAATCCTGATGTTCTCTTAACTTAACTAGATCGTTCATAGTTTCCCAACTAACTTCTTGGAGTGCAGTTTCCTTTAAACTGTCAATTTGTTCTTGATAAGTGTCACTTTCATTTTCTTTGTTATTATATTCTGTGCGTAAATTGTCAACTTGACTCTGATGTTGGTATGCTTCCTGTTCTGTATTATATAGTGTTACAGGCATTGTTCCAAGTTCACCCAACTGTTCAAGTGCACTTTGATATTCAGTTTTAAATGTAAAATCGTTATTAATTAGGTCTTGTGATTCTTCTACTGCTAACCGCTTTGCTTTGAGTATTTCTTCATGCTTATTGTCATGAATTTTCTGCCCACAAGCATAACATTCATGTTGCTCGGTTGCTAACAAATCCTTCTGCGCTTTTTCTAGACGTTTCTTTTCTCTGTTAATAGCATTATCTAGCTTTGTAATTTCTGCCTCTAATGTGCTTATTTGTGACTTCTTATCGAGGTAATCTGCTAACAGTTTATGATTTGCCAGTTCTTGTTCAATATCAATTTTTTCTAATACGTTTATTGCATTTTCTAATTCTTGCAGTGACTCTTGTTTTTTGCTTTGCCACATCGCCTGTCTACGTTCAAGATCACTGATACTTTTCTCAATTGTGGCATTTGAATCTTCAACTGCTTTAATACGATACTCTTCTTCTTTAATTGCATCTTTAGTCAGCCTTTGCTGTTCTTTCAGAGCTTCTGCTTTTTCACTAAGCATAGTAATGCCTAGCAGTTGTTCAATAATAGCTCGCTGATCGTTAGCTCGCATACTAAGAAATGGCTCTGTATATGTATTTAATGCGACAATGTGTTTGAACATGTCATGCGACATTCCAAACAGTTTTTCTACTGCTTCTTGAGTTTGGCGGTTTTCGCCCTGCGCTTCATTGCCATCATCAGTGTTAATATTGTCAACATAAAATTTAAATATATTTGGTCTACGTCCTCGTTCAATACGATATCGTACACCATCCTTTTCAAAATCAAGTGTAACCAACATTCCTTTACCATTTGTTTTGTTGATAAGGTTGTCTTTACGTATATTAGTTAGTGCATTTCCATACATTGCGTATGATAATGCATTGATAATTGTTGTTTTTCCGGTACCGTTACGACTTCCGTCACCTCCTAGGTCCATATTATTGCCTAGTACGAGGGTAAGGCCGTTATCACTAAACCGAACGGCCTGTGTAACGTTGCCAACACTCATAAAGTTTTTAATTGTGATGTCTTTAATAATGATCATAGGGTGTTATAGATATCCACTAGCATTTTTTTGTCTATCATTTCGCTGTCGACAGCGTTAAGACTATTATACACGATTTGGTCCACATTTTCAACTTCTAAATCGTCTACTTGGCGCCAATCTTGCGCATGTTCTTCTTTTTTACTTGGCATAAGTGTGATGTCACGTAACTTATATTGGTTAGCAAATGTCTCTTTAATAAAGTTTGCTTCTTCATAGGTAATGTTAACATCAAGTACAGCACGACAGTATGTTTTGTTGTTTAGTACATTATCAGCATCATCTATTAAACGGCTAAGTGGTGTAGTCCTATATCTAGGACCATCAAAATCCATATACTCAGGCTTACCGCCCCATTCTAACTTCATCATGCCACGGTCGTCGTCCCATGCATCTGCATAATTGTGTGGAAATGGAGAACCAAGGTAATGAATATTGCCTTTGTGCTGACGTTTGTGGAAGTGTCCACTGAAAACATATTCAGGACCTGATAGATGCTCTGTATTTAAGCCGCCATGATCTGGCATTTCTACCATAGCATTCATTTTAAAGTGTGGGAGTTCAAAGTGCCCAAACATATACTTGGCTTTAATTTTATAAATCTTCTTCCACTCGTCGCCAACTAGCCAAGGAATAAGTGCTACATCATCTTGTACTAATATATCTTCGATAAGATCTACATTATTAAATAATCCAGCATAAGGCAAACTATTCAAGTCACGCTTTTCTCGATAGTATAAATCATGGTTGCCCATAATCATATACACACGCTCAAAGTTTTCACTTAATTTGCGAACATTGTTTACACTGTAATTAAGGGTGCTTACATTCACACCTGCTCTATGATGATGCCAGTCGCCTAGAAAAATACATGTTTCACAGTCTTTGCTGTTTGATATGAACCAGTCAACAAACTCAGCACAATCATCGTTGTGTTGTCTACTATTATTCTTGTTCCCGAAGTGTATATCGGTAAAACAAGCCGCTCGATTAAAAAATGTCATAAGTCCAGAATATAACTAAGTTGTTGATAAGTCAACTAGAAATTAGTGCCCGTTGCTTCTTTACGTTCTTTTTCCATTTGATCATCCCACTTCGCTTTTTCAGCTGCTTCGTGATCAAGTTGTCGGCTAAAGCTAGGATTGAATCCGTTTTCTTGTAGTAAATCATCACGTATGTTTTGATTCCTTTTTTCCAAGTTTAATATTCTAGTAAAACTATTAGTTACAACGGCAGTATAGTATGCAAATGGATTTTGGCTTTTTGCTTCGTTAAACTTTAAGCCAATTTGACTTAGTTGTAACAATGCATGACTTCGCATTTCGTCTACATATGTATACCCACGCCAGTTGCTACGCATACTATAACGCTCACATAGTTTTATGTACATCTTGGCAAGTTCATTTGTTGTGGTTCCATGTTGTGTGTTAAATTTACCATTATCTAAACCGCCTTCCCAATGACTGCGAACCACTTCACGTAATTCTCCATTAGATGTGGCATAGTGCTTAAATGGTGGGAAATTTGTTTTTGTATGTAAGTCAGCTTCGCTTTTGGGGTTAGTTTTTCTCTTGGGTTCATCAGGAACATGTTCATATGTCATTACTCTATAAATTAAACTATTAATGTCTACATCTTCTGGATTAACACGAGTGTCTGCTTGCTTTGGTTTATCCTTAGCACGCCGACCTTCTTCTTGCCATTTTTTGTATGCACGTTCATAACCTTCACTACTTAATTGGTGTGCACGGTTTTCCCTAGCTTGTTGTACAACGTTAGGATCAAAAATGTCCTGATAGTCGTCTACAATGATGTCAAAACGTTCATATTCGTTGTCTAGCAAATAACAATATGTCATTTTGCTCTTGTGTATTTCTTTTAACATGTCTTTATTATTAAGATAGTTTTGTTTCCTCATTAAAAAATCCTTTAAATCCTTTATAGTATAGCACATTCAGAAAAAATGTCAATTGGTTAAACTAGTACTTTATAAAACAATAAATAGTTATATAGGAGACCTACCATGAGATATTCGCAACTAATTGAAGCAGAAGCAACTGATATTGCAGTTTTTTACGGCGGCAGATTCCAGCCTATGCACAGTGGACATTTTCAAGTTTACATGGACCTTGTTCGTAAGTTTGGCTCTGATAACGTATTTATCGCTACTACAATTGCCAAGGATGCAACACCTGAAAAAGATCCATTTAGTTATGAAGAAAAAACTGGACTTATGAAAGAAATGTTTGGCATACCCGCAGATAAAATTATAAGAACTAGTCCGTATCAGCCTGATCTAGCTGCAACAGGTAAAGACCCAAACAACACTGCATTACTGTTGGTGTTTAGTGAAAAAGATGCAGGACGTCTTAAAACAGGCGGATATCTTAGAATGTACAACGACGGTGAACAGTTGGTGAGTAGTGATGAAGCAGGCTACATTTATACTGTTCCTGTTAAAGATGATGGACGTAGTGCTACTACATTTAGAAATACAATGCGAATGGATGGTGTTTCTGAAAATGACAAACAAGAAGCATTTACAGATTTCTTTGGTACATTTAATCCTAAAGTATATAATTTTGTTAAGGATAAACTAAATGGCGGTAGCTGATAGCAATAGAGCTAGATTAACAGCACTAAGTGGTTTGTATTTTGCAGGCCCCGCCGCTGTTCTGCAACGAACAAGTGGTGTTGTTTTTCCTAATCAACCTGATATTGTTTACAACCAGAGTGTAAACTACACTCCTTATAATTTAACACACACAAACTACACAACTTATGCATATGCGAATACTCCTAGTCCTACACTTCAATTAACAGCGCAATTTAGTAATGTTACTGCTGAAGAGCACTCATATACACAAGGTGTTATACACTTTTTGCGTAGTGTAACTAAAATGTTTTATGGATTAGGCGATGTAAGTTCTACACCAACTGCTGGCACTCCGCCACCAGTGTTGAGATTTAGCAGTTTTGGTACAAATCAGTTCAGTATGGTTCCAGTTGTGGTTGGAAACGTGAGTATTCCTTATCAAAGTGATACTGACTTAGTTGAACACAATGGTATAGCATTGCCAGCCCTCCAAACCATTGCTTTAGATTTACTAGTAACAGTTAATCCTGCAAAACAAAAAAGACAGTTTAGTAAAACACAGTTTGTTAGTGGTAGCTTATATGGCGGAGGATTTATTTAATGGCAACCTATCGTGATGCAAGTAATTATTCAGTAACAAAACTTAATAGAAAGTATTTAGATGTATACAGTCCAAAACTGACACTGGAAACACTTTCACAAGAAACTAAAAAAATACGTATAGGAAACAGGTATAACAGACGTCCTGACTTGTTAGCACATGACTTGTATGGCAACAGTAGGTACTGGTGGATATTTGTTCACTATAACAGAGAGGATCTTGTTGACCCTATAAATGATTTTGTTGCGGGGAAGGTTATTGTTGTTCCTAGCAAGCAAGCCGCAACTGGAGTTAGTTAATGTCAACACCAACTCCTCCTAGTACAACACCATCACTGGAAACCCAACTAGATTTTCTTGTTCACGAAATGGGAACAGGAAATGGTGGTAGTTTAATAACTAACAACAGTTGGAACAGTGGAAATCTTTCTGCAGAAGGTGCAGCAACTTTATTTGAAAATAGATTTGAACGATCAGGCGGTAGCAATCTCAATGGTAGGATCAATTATGCAAACCAAGTGTACAATGCTGCACAAAATGGAACGCTAGGATCCATCAGTTCTAACGTTAGGTCATCATACAATTATTTGATAAGTCGAGGATTTAATCCTGCTCAAGCCTCTGGTATTGTAGGAAACCTTATGGCAGAAAGTGGTACTGGTTTAGATCCCGCTGCATTTAATCCAGCAGGCGGCGGTCAAGGGGCTTTTGGTATCGCACAGTGGCGTGCTGACCGTCAGAGTAATTTGTTAAATTGGGATGGCGAAGCAATAATTCCCAGTGAAGATTTTGTACCAGATGACACAACACCATTAGTTAACAGTCCGGAGGATGCAAGTGAATTAACTGGCAATGAGGGGAATTTTAATACTGGTGGTGGACAAAGTTTATACGAAGACAATGTGTTAAACAGTTTTGATAGTTATACGTATAGTTGGGCTATACATATGGTAAATCCACAAACTGCACAGGATTTTGAAGAAAACTTAAACAGAAATACATACATTACACTTGCTGAAAGTGGTGTTGAAAATGAAATTAGTATCGAGCATGTCATACAATCAAACACCCTTAATTTTGTTCATCAAAATAGAAGCAGTGTTGCAAACACATTTGATATCACATTAGTAGAAGCAAAAGGATTTACATTATTCAATAGAATAATTTTAGCAGCACAAGATTTGGGTATTGAGAATCATATTGAGGCAGCATATTTGTTAGAATTGAATTTCCGTGGATGGGACGAAAGTGGTACTCCAGTAAATGAAATTGTAGGACCATACTATTATATGACAACCATTACTGATTTTAAAACTAGACACAGTGACAGTGCTACTACTTACCAAGTTTCTTTTGCAGAAACACATCAAGAAGCATTTAACCGTCTTGAGTATCATTTAAGATCTGACATTACTGTAACAGCATCTAATTTTGGTGCTTTTTTAACAGACTTTGAACAAAAAGTCAATAATGAAGCTGTTAAACAAACTGCATTAACACTGAGCAAGTTGTACCCTACACTGTACGTTTTTGGTACAGAGGGAGAAGCTAGTACTTGGGAAAGTTGGGATTTTGATGCTATTATTGGAAGTGAAATACAAGAATCTAGAAATATTAGTATGACTGCCAGTGGCGGTACAATAACATTTAATTTTAAAGCTGGTACTTCTATTACTGCTGGTATAGCAGCCGCAGTACTACAAACTAGAAACTTTAAACAAATACCAGTAGCAAATGGTCAGTTTGCAAAAGATAATCCAGATGCTGGAACGGCCAATGCGACTCGACTTGCAGAAATGATAAATTGGTTTTCATTTACTACTGAAGTAGAATACAAAGAATTTGATCCACTGTCAAGACAATATCAAAAACAAATAACATATAATATACAACCATATATTGCGTTTGAAGGATTACATGATCCGATTAGTTTCTCAGAACTAAACACTAGCAGAACATTACAAACTACTAGACTTGATAATATTTTAAGAAATGGGTTCTTAAAAAAGCGTTTTGATTATACATACACTGGATTAAACACTGAAGTTTTAAACTTGGATTTAACTTTTAATAATACGTTCTTTTCATTACAACCAATTAACGGTGGTGCAATTGAAGGAGCAGGCGGATATTTTGACGGGTTAACTACTACAGAAGCTAACGCAGTTAGAGCAAGAAATGAATTTCGAGCAGTGCAAGATCAAATCAGAAGTCTAAATCGTCGACTTGGTGAAATTGATAATGAAAGAGAAGCTGCGCTGTCTAGACGTGACATGGGTGACTTAGATATTATCACACGTCTAGAGTCAGAAAGAAATATTATTTTAAGTAGGCGCCAAAGCCTTACAACACAACTAATTAATAATTCTGAAACAGCATTTGATACAACACAGGAATTAGCAGAACAATCACGCAATGCACAAGGAAATAGTTTAACTCCAACTGCACAACAGTACATTACCCAAAGTGATGTTTTTGCAGGATCACAATATCAAGATAGCATAGCAAGATCAATGAATTTTGACTACAGAAGTGTTAGAGATAGTTTAGCAGCAAGTGGTGCTGATTTATCTGATAATGTTGGTACTGCAATGTTGGGCGCACTTGAACTAAATTTAAATGCTGTGGAAAGTATGGTAAACCAACGTATTGACATACGTGGTGATCCATACTGGCTAGGAAGGCCCAAAGGAGTTAGTGTATCAAATACAAATCAAGCTAACTATAGCCGAGGTGGGATTGGATACTTTTTACATGTTCGTTTCCCAACATATGAAGGTGAAGATGGGTTTATAGATCAAAGTTTTACAAACTTTACTATTACTGCCTTATTCCGTGTATTAACAGTAACATCAACATACAGCATGGGTGAATTTAAACAAACACTAACTAGCTTTAGAGATGTGTCAACCAATGTTCCTATGATGATAGAACAATTACTAAGTGGTAAAATATCCAATCCTGGTAGAAGGAATTTACAACAACAATACACTGACAATGATGGTGATGGTATTGATGATACAACTGGTGAAGAAATACCAGAAGATAACTCAACAGAAATTGATCCAAATGCAAGAGGCAATGATAGTGGATCAGTTAGTGGCGACATTAATGGTTTAAGACCTGAACTTATGAATGCACTTGATCAAGCTGCAACAGAAACAGGAGTAACTGCAGTTGTGACCAGTGGGGTTAGAGGTGGCGGTAGCAACCCAAGTGGTAGACACAATGGCAGTGCAGCAGATGTTGCACTATATTCAGATGGTAGACTTCTAAGTGTGGAAAATCCAGCAGACCTTGCAATTATTCAGAACTATACACAAGCATATTTAGATGCAACAAGAAGTGCAGGACTTACACCTAGTGTTGGTATTGCTAACCCTGCATATGGCAGCGGATCATCTTTATATATGAGCGGCACATCATTCCACTACGACATCGCAAGAACACCAGGGTATTCATCTGCAGCAACAAATCCAGCAGCTGGTCCTTATTGGGGAGGTTCACAAGAAACAGCACACCATTCACCGCCGTCTTGGCTAGTAGATATGTATAACAATTAAGGAAACGAAATGTCTAAAGAATCAAATAGATTTACAGGTATGAACCAAGGATCAACCGGTATACCAGCAATATACGCAAGTGGTAACCGTGCTGGATTCACTATGGCTAATGGTGTATTTTTGGCTAAAGTTGTTGATATTGCTGATCCTGACTTTGGCGGGGCTCTTTGGGTTGAGCTAATAGGACACCAGACTTTTGGTGAACGTGATACTAGAGAGCAAAGACACCAATTCCAAAAAGTAAGATCAGTTTCGCCATTTGGTGGCAGTATAAGCGGCAGAGATACCACAGTGTCATATGGTGCAAATTTCCCTCCGCCTGCGCCAGGAACTGAAGTATTGGTAGCATTTACTGGAGATGATAATGTTGGATATTTGCTAGGATCTTTACCTGCAACTGGAAGAAACGGTGCAGTACCAGGACTTCCAGCATCACAAATTGAAGGCGAAGACACTGTTGGATCAAGCGTTGATCCAGGTGCTTCACAAGATGGAAACGTGAGAAGACGACATCCAGTAGCAAACGCTATTGCAGAACAAGGTATCGGATTAGATCCAGTTCGTGGATTAGGAAGTAGTGGAGCAAGGCGTGAATCACCATCTAACGTAGCAGGGTTTTTAACACCTGGCGGACACAGTATAGTAATGGATGATGGAACAGTAGCTTATCAAGAAGGCGAAAACTATGTTCCTGACCAATCAAGAGAAGCTGGAAACAACAATTTATTAAGGTTACGTAGTGCTGGTGGCGCACAAATGCTATTCAATGATACTGCTGGTATTGTTTATGTTATAAATCAAAATGGTAGTAGTTGGATACAACTAGATAGTTCAGGAAATATTGACATATATGCAGCAGGTAGTATAAGTTATCATGCAGAACAAGACTTTAACTTTTATGCTGGCGGAGATATTAATATGGATGCTGACACGTTTAATATTAAAGCACGTGGTGCAGCAGGTATACAAGCAGAAACTGCAACTGGACCAATACAACTCAAAGCAAACAAAGATATAAGACTGACTACAGATTTAAATTTGCAACTAAAAGCCAGTGGCTATGGAAGAATTAGCACTGATGGCATATTAGACTTGAACGGCCCAACCGCACTAGGCGCAGTAGGTCCAACAAGTGGAAGTTTAGCAGTAAACAGAACAGTTAAAGAAAGTATTAATCCAAGAGTACCCGAACATGAACCTTGGGGTGGTCATCTATCACAAGGAAGTACATCTGTTGCAGCACAAGCACCTGCAAGCGGGCAAACTACAGCTAAAGATTATGATGTTTCTCAGTTAGACAGTTCACTAAGTTCTGGTGTATCAGGAAGAACACTACCACAATTTGGAAAGGCTGGAAGAAGATCAACAGGAGTAGCAGGCGTATCAGGCGTATCAGGTGTTGCATCAGGAGTAGCAGGCGTATCAGGTGTTGCATCAGGAGTAGCAGGCGTATCAGGAGTAGCAGGAGTAGCAGGTGAATGATATTAACGAATATTAGATCTCGACTTAACACTGATTGGACTGACTTTGTAGTTAAAGACCAAAACAGTGTTGACACAGAAATAAATCTCCAAGATATGAGTGCTACTGATACAATTAAATTGGTAACACTTAATATGTCACGATATAACGGGTACGATGGGTTTGGTTACGGTGTTGGTGTTGCTAATCGTGGTATTACAGAACAAGAAGCATATGATATTTGGATTGAAGATTTTCAAACCAATCAGAGAACCTTTATAAAGCAGTTACAAACACTGGGTATCAAATCTTTATCGCAATGTGTTTTTGATGGCCTGCTACTCTACTTTATTATTAATGGTAATATATTAACAGTAACAGCACCAGAGGGCACATATGAATTAAGAAATTATGTGGTAGAAAAAGATTGGAGCACAGTTGCTAGTATGATTAAACGTAGTAATTTTAATCCAGCCTTTTGTATAAGAGCAGCTAGTATTATTAAACTTGCTGATTATGGAAAAACAAAAGACCGTACTTGGATGCGTCAAACAGGCATATTTGAAATGCGTGATAAAAATGAACTAAATTCATTAAGTATAGAACAACTAGCTCGTACTAGATTCGCATACTATGCTGAAACATTAAAGTTTTTACCAAAAACTCCTGAAGGAATCAAACGTGGCATTGCCAAGGAGTATGAAAAAACACTTATTGTAGAAAACTATACATTTGATTTGACATCAGTGTTTACACTTTCACAAACTCCTAGCATGGAACCAGTGGAAAAGTTAAAAGTAGAGATTAATGGAACACAGATCCAACACTATTTTGATTTTACAGTTGTTAATAATGTAGTTACCATAACAAAATCACTGTCACAGGGCGACATTATACGTTTTACCATTAAAATTTAAAAAGTAGCAGTTAATTATGCGATAAATATTATTATGGTAACATATGTTGGATATAGCACAATTGACAGAAATACAATCAATGCAGTACTCACTGACAAGGATTTAGCCTTGCGTGATCTGTTAAATCACTTTTACACACGACGAGGTGAAAGAGTGATGAACCCAAACTTTGGATCAATACTTCATGAATTGGTTTTTGACCCACTTGATGCAAGAACAGAAATCCTTGCAAAAGATGATGTTGAACGTATTATTGATAGCGATCCAAGATGGAGATTTGTAAGTCTTAAATTAACAAAGCCAGTTGAGCATCAACTTGATATACGAGTACGTGTGATTTACGATGATACTGGAACAGCAGAAGAACTGTATCTAACCTATACAAGTGAGGCAGAATAATGGCACAGGGCGCAAGACAAAGTAGCTTATTTGCAGCGGAAGATTTTAGTGTGGTATATGAAAGTTTTGCACAAGCAAACTTTAAAGCATATGACTTTGACACTATCAAAAATGCAATGGTTGAGTATATTGATACCAACTATCCAGAAAACTTTAATGACTGGATTAGCTCAAGCGAGTTTACAAGTTTATTAGAACTTATGGCATTCCTAGGACATAACCTAGCGTTCCGTAATGACCTTAACTCACGTGAAAATTATTTAAGTACAGCAGAACGTAGAGACAGTGCTCTCCGTATTGCAGAATTCTTAGGATATACACCAACACGTAACGTAGTTGGCAATGGCTATTTAAAAATAGATAGCATTAAAACAAGTGAAACAATTTACGATGTTGATGGAAACAGTTTGTCAAATGTAGATTTACAATTTGAAGATGTAACTGACCCAACAGCATATCAAAACTTCCTTACAGTTATGAATTCAATATTCATGGCTAGTAACCAATTTGGTGCTCCTCATTCTAGATTTACCCGTAATAGTGTTACCAATGAAGTTTATAGAACAAAAAGTACAAATGCACCAGTAAATTACGAATTTAATGGTACTATTAGTGGTGCTAGAGCTACATTTGGTATTCACAGTGTTTATCATAATGAAAAATTGAATCGTTTGCAGGAAAAAACTCCTGATCCGTATGGTGCACTTGACATTTTATATCGCAACGATAATGGTGGTTTTAGTAGTCCTAATACAGGATTCTTTTTAGGCTTTAAACAAGGGTCGCTTTCATTCAAAGATTTTGATATTACTGAAGGATTACCAAATCTTGTAATTGATATTAATGACAACAACATTGCTAATGGTAATGTTTGGGTGCAAACAATTGATGAAGTAGGCAGTGTTATTACTAACTGGGCACAAGTTGACAGAATATTCGGCTTGAACTCAATTTATAATAACGTATCAAACAATTTTAGAAACATCTATACTGTTAGCAGTAGAGAAAATGACCAAGTTAGTATTGTATTTGGCGATGGAAACTTTGGTAATATTCCACGTGGAATTATACGAGTTTGGTATCGTACAGGATTAAATTTAAGTTATGTAATCAATCCTGAAAGTTTTGGAAGAGTAACATATTCTTTTAGTTATTTGGGATTAGATGGAAACACATACAATGCTAGCTTTACAGCAAGTTTAAAAACCTCAGTAAGCAATGCTAGTGAACGTGAGAGTTTACAAAGTATTAAAGATAACGCAGGACGTTTCTTTAGTACGCAAGATAGATTAGTAACAGCAGAAGACTACAGTATTTTCCCACTAACAGTAAGTGAAAATATTCGTAAAATTAAAAGTATAAACCGTGTACACAGCGGGCATAGCCGCTTTAGAGATTTTAATGATCCAACTGGAAGTTATAGCGATGCTATAAACTTTATTGATGATGGATATCTTTATAGAGAAGATATTGCAGCACGTAATATTATTAGTTTGCCAACAACATTAAACAGTGAACAAAAATTTAGTAGATATATTAAGCCGCTATTAGACAACCCTGAAGTTAAAAACTTCTACTATGATAGACAGTTTTATGGACCAACTGGCAGTGCCAATCTAACCACACAGTATTCAGACACAACAAGTAATATTGTATATTATAATACGGATGGATCAGCACTTAATACTTTCCGCTGGAACCAAGTAACAAAAGGATCAAACACTAGTACTGGATACATTACTGACGATACTGCTATTGTTCAACGTGTTGGAACTAGTGGTGTTAGTCCAATGGACAAGATTAAAGTAAACTCAATTATTGAGTTTATTACTCCTAACTACAAAATTGGTTATATAAAGTCAATACAAATTTTAAATGGCGGAAGTGGATATGCCACTGCGCCAACAGTAACTATCGCAGGATCTGGAACAGGTGCCACTGGTATTGCAAATATTGACGGATCTGGAACAGTTATTAGTATTACTATTAGTGATAGTGGCGTTAACTATGATAGCAATACTAGCATTACGTTTAGTGGTGGCGGCGGAAGCGGTGCAGCCGCATCTCCAGTAATTGGCAATGCAGATACTCAATGGGTAAGAGTAACTGGAATTTATAATGATGGTTTAGGAATTGACGACAGTATTGGAGTACCAACAGGTGTTGACTTACTTAATCGTGGTAGCATCAGTTTAAATGGAATTATTCCAAGTGGTGCTCGTATCAAAAGAATTATACCAAGCTGGAGCAGTGATTTAACAAGCTCAGTAAAAAATGATATGTTCAATCGTCTGGCAAATAACAACAGTTTCGGTCTTCGTTATGATGCAAGCAGTCAGCAATGGATTATTGTTGATGGCAGCAACCTTGTTACTAGCTCATTAACAAACAATAATCCATCAAGTTGGAGCCGTCAATATGAAGGCGACACAACCGGAACAGGTTTGGACAACAGTTGGATTATACGAGTAAACTACACATCAACTGCTTGGGAAATTATTACCCGCAAAACTCGTTATATATTCGGTAGTGATGAACAAGTTAAGTTTAGTAACCTAAACTTCCAAGAAACGTTTAGCAGTGAAACACTAAAGCCAAGCATGGATAATATTGAAATACTAAGCATTAATACCAAATCAGCAACTAATAATATTGCACTTGGTAATAATTATAAAATGAATGCCTTTGGATACTTTACATATCCAGACGGGTATACTGATCCATATAAGATTAGACTTACATTGGCATCACCTGATAATAATGGATATCCAACGACACCAAGTGCGTTTCATGATATTGTTGGCAGCGATACAATTAATCTTGGAACCAAAACTGTTGATGGTTTTACATACACTGTTAGAGATAGCGGTGGATCACAAACTGTTACAGGTCGAAGCAGTCTAAAATCAAAGTATACAAGAATTGCAGATGCAAATCAAGTCATTGATCCTGCAACAACAAATATTATTGACACATACGTACTATTAACATCATATGAAAATAACTTTAGAACATGGGCACAGTATGATGGAAGAAGTTTTACAAGACCAGCATCACCTACAATATCAGAACTAAATGATTTGTTCAAGAGTTTAGAGACGAAAAAATCAATAAGTGACCAAATCATTTATAGACCAGTAAAATATAAAATACTATTTGGTAATTTGGCAAATAGTGAATTACAAGCAAGGTTTACAGTAACAAAAACTACTAACAGTTCATTTAGTGACACTGAAATAAAACAAGAAGTTATTCGACTAATTGAACAATATTTTAGTATTGATAACTGGGACTTTGGTGAAACATTTTACTTTACTGAATTAGCAGCTTACATACACAACAACATGGTTGGGCAAGTGGCGCAAATAACTATTGCGCCAGTAGACACCCAAGCAAGTACTGATGCGCTTTTTGAAATTATAAGTGACAGTGATGAATTGTTTTTACCAGTACTTTCAACAAATGATATTACAGTTAATAAAAGCGTAGCATATAATCCAACAACAATTGCAGCCAATACCGGAGTTAATATTAGATGAGCACACAATATCATGCAAAGCCAGTACTAGCAAAAAAATCAGTTAGACCAGGTGAAAGTTCAGAGCATGTGGGTATTAGAAACACCACTGAGTTGCTTCCTGCAATCTTTCAAACTAGTATTAACAAAAGGTTTTTAAACAGTACACTAGAACAATTATTGTCTTCTGGTAGTATGGAGGCTGTAAATTATTTTGCAGGCAATACGCAAAATAGAACAGTTAATGAAACATTTTTACACGATCAAAGATCAAGTGATAATTATCAATTTGTTCCAGGAAGTGTTGTTCGTAATAAAGATAACGACATCACACAAGCAATGTCATACGATGATTTTTTAGATATTCTAAAATTTAATGAAGTTGATGTCAAAAACACAAACCGTATTTTTAATGAGCCTGGATATACACTTGATTTGCCAATTAATTATGATATGTTTATTAACTATCATCATTATTTTTGGCTAGTAGACTATCTACCAGTTTGTGATATTAACGCAACAGTGTCAGATCCCATTAACATTAGTGATATTGTAGGTGCAGTATATTATACTACTCCTAGTTTGTCAAATGGTAAAGCACTATCATTGCAAGACGGAATGCGTATTAGATTTACTGGATCAAACTTCACTGGTTCAGCTGGCTATTCAGTTAATGATATTTTCATTGTTGATGGCGTGGGCACTAGTATTGCTCTTACAAAACAATTTGAAGATGCTGGAAATGGAAATTATGGAAAACGAGTGTGGTTCAATGATACGATATATGGCACACAAGAGCCTAGCCAATGGAATGGTTCAGAAGTAGATTTTATATATCCTGAATATGATTTAACTGATTATCAAGCATACAGTCGTGAATATACTGTAGAGCAAAGACATACAGTTGACCAAAGTTCATGGAGCAGACGCAATTTATGGATACATGAAGAAGCAGTACTCACAATTGCAGATTTTGTCGACGTTGACGCACATGATTTCTTACTTGAAAGATTCCGTGGAATACGTCCTATTATTGAATTTCGTGCAAATATTGAAAAATATAATTTTGCTACACAAAGTTTAGGAAGTGTAACACACATTTATGACAATGTAGATGATCCAGCCACTGAAATTATTGGTACTGCATTTGATCTTGCAAGCTATGTGGTAACAGAAACTTGGACAAATACTGGATATGAGTATGGAGACCATGTTAAACTAGATTCTAATGGTGTTATATCATATTGGAACTGTATCAAAACTCACACCGAAGCACGTAACCCAAGCCATTCGGAAAATAACATTTACTGGAAATCAATTCAATCACGTGATTTAATAAGTGGTGATAGAATACTATTCTTAAACTCTACAAACGCAACATACAACAACAAAATTTTTGATGTTACTGTGAGTGGTGGTGTTGTTACAACACTGACTGAAGTTTACGGGGCATCGTCAACTGCATTAAATGTTGGCGACGGTGTTAATGTACGTATTGGTTATAACAATGTTTTTGGTGAAAGTTATCCAAACGACATTTATAGTGGCAGTGAATGGCACTGGGATGGTAGTAAATGGGTATACAGCCAGCAAAAAGATTCACGAAATGATAGTATACTATTTCAACTGTACGACACTAGTAGTATTAAGTTAGACAACCAAACGTTATACCCTAACAGCAACTTTGCTGGAGACTTTATTTTTAAATACGGAACTTCGAACAGCACAGAAATTGATTCAGCTCTTGGTATTCAACCACGTTATGTTGATTACGGAAATGAACCAGGTTTGAGCTTTGATATTGGTCTAGGTAGTGTACGTTATACATTTAATGACAGAAACACTACAGATGATCCTGAAAATACTAATGCAAGTGTACTAAGTGAAGTACTAGGATATTACTATTACAAAAAACTAGACAACAATCAATATTATAATGGATGGGTTGAAATCAGAGGCGGGCAACCAGTTAAAAAACATGCACAGAAAGTTGTGGTTGATGCAAATCAGCCAATTGTAGTTAACTTGGGTACCAGTAATATTAATTCAGATAATATACTAAAGTTTACTAAAAGAAATGGTAAGCTAGAAGTTTACCAAGGCGGAAATTTACACAACACTCGTATAAATGGATTAAATCCATCGTTGTTTGTTGAAAAAAACAAAACGTATACAATTACGACATATTTTGATAGCACTGATATCGAATTCGTAGACACGGATGGATCAGCATTAAGCAATATTACTATTGGTACTGCAACAAACAATACATTTACCTTACAAGTTGATAGTGCATTTGATAAAAAAGTATTTAGATACCGTTTGGTTAGCGATAACACTGTTACTGGTTTAATTTATGACAATACTGAAACTAGTTCAAACTTAAAAGTAACAAAAAATGGATCGGATTTTACTACTTACTCAGTAGCAAATCAAAAATTAACTATTTCCAGCAGCTATGCAAAAGATGATGTATTTGATGTGACTTGGATTAGTGATGACAATATCACTGACAGTGATGGTGTTGACTTGCCAGCAGATACGCATATATTAAATCCACAAAACGAGTTTTTAACACAAGTAAGTTTTGGTGATATTTTATCACACATGAAAGACCAGATTGTCAATATACCAGGTCTTACTGGAAACTTTTTTGGTGTTAACAACTATAGAAACTTACCAAGAGTACATGAGTTTGGCGGAACAATTAGACAACAGCCGTATAGCACTGAGCTATTGTCTCAATTAGTTATGCATAATGACACGAACATTTTTAGTAGTTTAAAACATGCGTCAAACAGTTATGCAAGTTTTAAAAAGCAGTTTTTACAAAAGTGTATTCAGTTGCACAACACAATGGATAGCTCAAAAGCAGTTTACGAGATTGTTGATGAAGCATTAAAAAATATCACTATTGGTAAAAATAAAAATGATGTTTTTGCTAATAGTAACATGCTCAAGTTTAATGATTATGAAGAAACAACTGGTTACTGGACAGCCACTATCTCACCAGTGTTTGACTTGCCACAAACAGTAAACACATATAACGATACAAAAAACCATGTACAGGTATTTGTTAGAGATGATGATGGGGCAGGCAATGTTCGCTGGAGAAGTTTAGTTAAAGATGTTGATTACACACTTAGTGAAACACAAGTTACAATAACAAGTAGTGTTACATTTGACAGTGACGGCCAAGCGTTAATAAAAATTCGTTGGTACCCACTTACAAGTAAGAGTTTTGTTCCACCAAGTGCAGTTAAACTTGGTCTAGTTAACGATTTTACACCAGTAACAGATGCAACAAACATTTACGGACATGATGGTAGTATTGTTAAACGTAAAGGTACAGAACTATATAATAGAAACCAAGCAGGCTTTAATATTGAAGACGCTGTGTTATGGGACTTTGAGTCACGCATTTATAACAACCTAATTTCTACAAATGTAGTTGATTATAAACACATTATGCCAAATGCAAATCGTGTCACAGTTTATAACTGGAGCGACTTGACAAATGCATTACGTTCAGATTTCAACAAATGGAAAGTTAGAAACAACGTTTCTGCAATTCATGATGCCAGTGCATACAGTGCTGGAGATCCGTTTACTTGGAATTACAGTAGTGTAGGTCCTGGAATTGGCGGATGGAGAGGATTGTATACTTACTACTTTAATACGGATCGTCCGCATACTCATCCGTGGGAGATGTTTGGGTATAATGAAAAACCAAGTTGGTGGGACGCTAACTATAGCTGGACTGATCCAGGAAAACGTACTGCACTTATTACAGCCCTAAAAGCTGGTCATTATAACGATCCTGCAAATACAGCAAAATACAGTTTAACATATGCATACACTGCATATGATTGGGATACTGATACTCTAGTAACAAGTGGCGGTGTTTTAAATAATCCAATTGACGCAAACTTAGTAGCGTCTCCAGCAGATCCAGCAATTGCATTTGTTTTTGGTGATTGGGGAGATATTGAAAACACATGGAGATCAAGTTCAGAATACAAAATATCATTGTTTACTGCATTAACTAAACTAAGACCGTTACGAGTAGTTAACGACTATTTTAGAAGTAATAACAGAACAGAGTTTAACTTTAATACTGTTCAAGTAGCGTTTAGTGACACCAAACAACTAGGCAATAACAAAGATATTACCCTAACTAACGAAAACTTTGAAGATAACATTATTGAGTACGTTTCAGTTAGAACCGGTGGAAGTGGATATACAAGTTCTCCAGAATTGTCTGTATACAGTAACTTTGGTACTGGCGCTGAACTATTGGCAAAAATAAGCGGTGGAAAGGTTGTTGCAGTGTCAGTAACCAATCCAGGCAAAGGATATCAAACAAAACCAAGTATTATTGCAGCGACAGGTTCAGCAACATTTGATGTAGTATTATTAAGTGGTGCACAAAAGTATGTTGATGGCTTGAGTAATGCTGTTGTTAACTATGCACATAGAAGTGGCACAGATGTAAGTGTTATAGTTGAGCGTTTAGAAAATTACAGCAACAACCCGATTATTAAAACTGGTGGATTTGTCAATAACAATCAAAGTTTAATTTTAGAAAGTAGTCAAGACAAAGGGCGTGTTGTAATTCCAGAAGAAAACATTAACACCATAGTTTATACAAGTCAACCCAAAGAAGAACTTTTCTTTGGCGCAGTAAAAGTAACAAAAACTGCTACTGGTTATAAAGTGAATGGTTATGACAATACATTACAATACTTTACATATTATAAACCAAATGAAACTGCAGGCAAGATAATTGTTAATATCGGCAACAAGCGAGTATACAAATATAAACAAAACCAGCTTTCTACATCTACCCTAGACTATAATACAACGTTAGCTGGCGACCAAGAGCTATATGAATTCTTAATTGGTTATGGTGAATACTTAAACTCAGTGGGCTGGACTGCAACCTGGAGTTCAACAGCAGGAAATACTATCTTGTGGACAGAAACTGCGAGCAATGATGATGTATACTATGCAATTCCAAGTACTGAAAAGATAGAAATACGTGAAACAAAGCCTGGATATTTCAGCAATATTGCTAACAAGTTTGATGGCGAATTTAACGTTATCAATCAAAATGGATATCAAATATTAAACAATAAATTGCTGATAACTCGCAACGTAATTAATGACATAGACGGTGTTACAACTGTTGAGTCAAGAGACGGGGCAAGCATTTATGGATTAAGACTTTATAGAGTTGAAGTAGAACACGCATTTATTGTTGATAATACAACAAATTTTGATGATTTAATTTATGATCCAGTATTGGGCACAAAACATAATCGTATTATTTGGAGAGGTAACAGAACAAAAGATTGGAATGGTAAGTTCTACGCACCAGGATTTATTATTAATGGAGAAACGCTACTTCCAAACTTTGACACGGTTGCAAGTGAAATAAGCAAGTACTACGGACCAGGAAATACATTAAGTAATCAACAACAAGTAGACACTGCACGTTTTAATATTGGCTATAACAAACCAAGTTGGAACGAAGTTATTGGCTTAGACGATGACACACTGTTTAACTTCATTAAAGGTACTCGTAAATATAAAGGCACACGCCATGCTTTAAACGCATTTATGAGAAATACAGCATTGTTTGGAACCCTTGCAACTGCTAAGGTACATGAAGAATGGGCAATACGCACAGCAGACTATGGTGACACTCGTAGTAGAGATACACTTGAATTTGCAATCAATAAAGAACTACTAAAGACAAATCCACAGCCTGTACGATTTAGTGCAGATGAACTAAATGATGTTCTAAGTGATATTGTTATCGATGTTGACTTTAATAGTGATTTGCTAGTTACAGGTTCTCCTGGAAACAACTTTACAACTAGATGGCCTAAAACATTTAATTATACTACAATATCACAAGAATCATTATATGCTAATGATTTAATAACAGCAGGACTTCCGCTGTTGACAGAAGCTGACTATCGTGTTTTAAATAGAGATGATTTTGAATTATTCCCACAAGAAGTCAAAACTGAGTATAGTTTTGATGGAGAGTGGAGAAATATTCAACACTGGGATAACAAGACAGCATACAAGTACAAGGATCGTGTGATTTACAAAGGGCGTGTTTGGGAAATGCTTGACCCAGACGGAACAAGTGGATTGACTAGACCAAATGATCCTGTTACTACTACAGGAACTGTTACGCTTCCAGTTATTCCAAGTTCTAGTACTGGTGAAACTTTAGTTATTGACGGAAATACAATTACACTACAACGTACAACTACAACTAGTACATATGGATCTATTGTAGTTGAAGGAACAAACGACATTCTTTCAAGTAATGTAGTATTAGACGGAACTACTATTGTGCTTGGAACAACCTCAAATAATGCAAGAACAATTACATTTGACACAACAACATCAACAATAGTTTACAATAATGCACAAATTGTTGGAAGTGTAATCAGTCCACAAATTCTAGGCAGTGCCACAAAAGAATTAATTATTGAAAACACAAGTGTTTTGTTTGATGAAACAGAAACATTGTCACAAAACATTACTGCACAAACAGCATTTGAACAGATGTTCTTTGATGCATTTGAGTCAGGAGTAAACACGTCTGTTATACGCTCAAGTGTTGCAACACAAAGAATTCAAAGACTAGAAGCGTTTAGAACAGCATACAGTGCTGCAACAAGTAACGCATCATACTCTAGTTTCTTAACTCAATACTTTGCTAATAGTCCAGTTGGATTAGAGATTAGTTTACTACTTTCTCTTAATGCAGGATCTCCATCATATCAGACTGAGTTAGAAAACTTGATTTCTAATGATATTGACTTAATTAACAATTCATTAGGAACAACATATGATGCTCCAAGTGTTATTGCTGGCACGGAAACTGTTACACCTGCAAATATTGCAAGTGCACAAGCAGATCTAGATGATAGCAGTTTCCCAACTGACATCAAGAACTATTTAATTGCAAACCCAACAACGCCGTTTACTACAACTACAGTAGTATCCACAACAACAGGAACAGTATTTAAAACATACAACCTGACAGAAATTATTGATAAAATTAATGGCACTGGTATTGCTAATGTGACAGCAAGCAACAGCAATAATCGTCTGCTAATTACAAAAACAACTAATACTCCAAGTATTGAATTTACATTAACAGTAAGTGTCGCAAGTGCAAACACTGAAGTTGGTATTGCTTCAAGTGGTCCTACAATTGTAACAAGTACTGGTAGTGTTGTAACTACAAGTCCAAATCTTACATTACAGCAAGTAATTGATCAAATTAATGCAGCTAGTATTACTGGAATTGTAGCTGGAACTGGCGGAACAAACAGTAACTTGTTAAAAATTACCAGCACAAACCAAACACTATATATTGGCAATGGTACTGCTAATTCAACAATTGGGTTATCAGTAGGCGCAACATCAGCACCAACGACTATCACAAACATTAATACAAATGTAGACTTGGCTTCTATGATTGACATTATCAATAGTGCTGCAATTGCTGGTGTTTCAGCAAGTAACAGTAACAACCGCTTAAGATTGACAAGTACAAATGCTACACTTGTAATTGGTGCTGGTACAGCTAACACCACAGTTGGATTAACTGCACAAACATTAAGTGCTACACAAAACGTGATATCAAATATGTTTAACGCATTTGTTGGTAGCGATGGAAATCAAGTATTCCAAGAGATGGAACACGACCCTAATATTTTCAGCATTTGGGTTGCAGACAACAAAGATGCAGAAGTTAGCACATCAAGTGGATATAGTGTTTACCAGACTATGGATTTTGGTATGTATATTACTAGAGCATGTGCTGGTGTTAATGATGCAGATGATGCACAAATTACTATAGCAGTAGCAGACAGTAATACACAAGCACACAATTTAGTTAAGGGCGATTATGTATTCATTTCAGGTAGTAATACCGTCCCTAGTATTGACGGAATACACAAAGTTACTGAGGTAGACTCAAACAAAGTAACCTTCTACATTGACGAATACATTGATGAAGAAGGAAATGTTGGTAATGTTTATCCAATGCGTAATGTTAGATTCCCTAGTTTTGCATCTCTAAACAACAGTTATAATTCACAAGTGAATGGAATGTTTGTTTATAATTTCTCAGGACTTAGACAAAACAATCAACAAACTCCTAAATTTGCATTTGTTGATGACGACGGTACTGGTTCACCAGCAGTTTACAAGTTCTTGGGTTCTTATACAAACAATACAGGACACACTGGCGATGGTTGGTTTAAAGTTCGCACAAGTGCAAGTCAAGCAAGAAATGACTTGATGGAAAGTGTAAAAATTTATGACGCTACAACTAGAAGTCTAATTACGCAGTTGGAAGTATTTGATCCAGCTAAAGGAATTATTCCTGGATTTATTGATGAAGAGATTGATTTTATACTTACATCTGATCTAGCCAGTTATAATTACAACACACTTGATGGCTTTACAGAAAATACAAAGGCATGGACTAGCGACATGGTTGGATTACGCTGGTGGGATATCAATAATGCAATCTATGTTGACTATGAACAAGACAGTATTGATTATAAACAAGCGTATTGGGGAAGATTGTTTGACGGTGCCACTATTGACATATATGAATGGACTCGCAGTAGCGTATTGCCAGAGGAGTGGGAAAACCTAGTAGCTCGTAATGGATATGTTGATGGTAGACAAGCAACTGGTGAACCACTGAGTGTAATAGTTGACGGTGAAACAGTTTATCAATGGGTTGAAGAAAACTATTATAATCCAAGAAACAAACGCACAGAAACAAGTTATTACTTCTGGGTTAAAAATAAATTAAGTAGTGTTGGTAAAAGAAATTACAACACTTATCAACTAGCTAGAATATTGAAAAACCCAACAGCATTTGATGTTTCTTGGTTTGCTGCGGCTGGAAACCAAGAACTTATTCTTGCTAATATTGAACAATATGTTACTGCAAACAGTGTTGTACAAATAAATCAAAAGTACGACAGTAATGCACTTCCAATGAGCGAATGGACACTACTTGCTGAAAACGATCCAGTAAGTGTAATTCCAGAGCAACTGCATATTAAAATGCGTGATAGCCTAGTGGGTTACAATAGAAATACAGATGTATACTCTTATAGCACTTGGTCAAATAGCACAGTGTATCAGGCAAATCAAGTTGTAGAAGTTAGTGGTAATTTTTACATAAGTAGAAATGAAAATACCAATGTCAATCCAACAACAGACACACAAATGGCTAAGTGGGAAAGAATCTATGACTATACATTACCAGACGGAACACCAGAAAGTGACATTTCAGTAGATCGTCCACATGCATTGCCAGATTTAGATTTGCACCCATACAATCGTTACGGACACTTAATTAGACCAAGACAAAGTTTAGTAAGAGAAATTCCAATTGCAAGACACAATTTTGTAGAAACAGCAAACAAATTACTTGCTGAAATGAACTTAATAGAAGAAGTCAGTAACTGGGATCGTGTGTTATCTTCGACATTTGTTGAAGGAACAGTTACATACAATATGAAAAATTATTGGAACTATGTTGATTACGTGAGAAATTCATATGACATAAGTATACCTACAAAGTATAGAGTCAAAACAAAAGAGCAAATTAGTGGTCAACTTGGACTTCCATTCCCATATGTAAACGGCGACACTGTACTAGTTACAGATGTTATGCATAACGATGGTATAAACAGACCAGAAATTTACACTAGAATTAACGATGAATGGATATTAGAGTATAAAGAAAAATCTACTATAGAGATTAGTGAAGAAATTTGGAACAATGAAAAATTTGGTCTAGGTTTTGATTTATCTGGCTTTGATACTGACGGATTTGATAATAGTGTTGATGGTATTTTGACTAGAATAATTGACGAGTTGCGTTACACAATCTTTATTGGATCACACCAAGTAAAATATAACCAGCTTTGGTTTAAACTATTGTATCAGGCAGTTGCAGACAATGCAGTTGATGATTTTGCATTTAAAACAACATTTGTTAAGCTAAATGTAGAACACCCACTGCAAACTGCTAGAGAAAAGTATATGGGATACAACATTGATGTTGTTACAGAATTCTTTAATAGTATTAAGCCATTCCATACAAAATTACATAGCATTGTAGACAGTAATACACATACTGATTCTGTAAGTACAAATATAACTGAACAAAATCGTCAAACGTTTATTACAATGCGCTACAATGATCACAGTGAGCGTGAATGGGAAGGTGATACAATACTAACAGGTGGCACATTTACAACCGAACCAGATAACACAGATACAATCACATTTACTACAGTGGATGGAGACATTGAATTTGTGTATAATGGCAATGTTTTCCAACAAGCGCCAACTGAAGGTTGGGGTACTGAGCTTGTTCCAATGGATGTGTTAGAAAACATTCGTATTCGTGTACAAACCAACACAAGTGGAAGTACAGTTGATCCTACTAATACTCGCACATTCCAGATGAATATATTTGAACCATATAACATTGAGGAAAATATTGTGATAGCACAAGCAAACGTTGCGGTGGTTCAAACAACTGTTACTGCTGATGCAACAACAATACCACTAGTTGATGCTAGTATGATGACTGTTCCAACTGATGGCATATTGGGTGTAGCTTGGATTGGAACAGAGCGTGTAACATATGGTGCTGTTGATGGAAACAACTTAGTATATGTAACCAGAGGCACATACGCTACAACAGCACAAGAACACGTAGGTGGAACAATAGTTAATGACGGAAGCAAGCAATTAAGAATTCTTCCAGCATTGGCTAATTTTGGACACTACGGTGATAATTTGAGACTTGCATACAATGATAACGGTGTAAGTCTAGCGACAAGCGGTACTACTCCTGAACATGAGTTCATAAGAAATGCCGGTTTTGGAACGTTATAAATATTATAAATGGAATAAGAAAATGAGTGTATCTAAAATTGAAAAATCATTGATAGGAGTAGAAGGTCACATTACAATATGGGATCCTGAAAGCGGTGAAGTATTGGTTCGTCGCCGAAATGCTATCAACTTTGAAAACATGAGTATTGCATTAGCAAAATTACTAGCAAACGAAACTGGAGCAGTAGGATCATATCACATTGGAACAATGAGATTTGGTAATTCTGGAACTACTATTGATGCAATTGGTGCAGTAACATACAAAGCGCCAAATACAACATTAACAAGTGGTTCACTTTACAACGAAACATTTAGTAAAGTAGTTGATGAGGCTGTGTCTGGAAGTGCTGACAACAGTGTTGAAGTTTCGCACACCACTACATTACTCTACAGTGATGTTATCACTACCTGCACACTTGATTATGGTGAACCAGTTGGACAAGACACATTAGACACTGCTACTACTATGGATGGAGATTATGTTTTTGACGAGCTAGCGTTATATACTGCAAATAATGATTTGTTAACACATGTTATTTTCCATCCAGTACAAAAAAGTGCAAACAGAAAAATTCAAGTGATTTATACAATTAGATTGCGTACATCATATAGTGACGTTTAATAGGAAAAAAGATGCCATATACAGTAGATTATTCAGAAAGCGGAAAAACGCCAATAGTTGTAAACGACGGTACAGTAAACACTAGTACCAGTTTAAAACTTATCGGCAAAAATTATAACAGATTTGGCGAATATTTTAATGAAAATATGTTGCACTTGTTAGAAAATTTTGCAGCAACTACGGCGCCTGACAATCCTTCAGAGGGGCAGCTTTGGTACGATACAAGTGAAAGTCAACTTTATTTGTACGATAATGGAAAATGGTACCCAATTGGGTTTCCAGCTGGAAATACAAGAATTGAAGCTAGAAGAAGACTTGACACAAATGGTGTAACACACTATACTTTGGAAAGTATTGTAGATGGTAATATTATTACCATCACAGTTGATGACACTGTAGCATGGACACCAGCAGCAAGTGAATTCTTGGAAGATGGCGTTACTGTACTAACAACACAATTTCCAGTTATACAGTCTGGCATCAACATGAACACTACTGTAAATTATAAATTTAGAGGTACAGCTACTAGTGCTGAATATGCTGACCTTGCAGAACGTTATGCAGCAGACAAAGAATATGAGCCAGGTACATTAGTGAAAATAGGCGGATCACACGAAATTACACAAACTTTACAAGTAGCTGACGACGAAGTTTTTGGCGTGATATCAACAGCGCCAGGATTTGAAATGAATAGTGCAGCAGGAACAGACGTCACACACCCTTATGTAGCATTAGCTGGGCGTGTTCCGTGCAAAGTTGTAGGAAAAATTAGAAAAGGTCAACGTTTGATATCAAGTAATACCCCAGGCCATGCACAAGTAGACACTGGTGCAGGTGTGCTGGACTATAGATTAGTTGTTGGTAGAGCTCTTGCAGACAAAATGGACAACGGTATAGGTGTTGTTGAAATAATTGTAGGAGCAAAGTAATATGCCGGTATCAGCAGGTACATTAGTACTAGCCTCAGAATACAACACAGTAGCTGAACTAGTCAACAAAATTTTTGGTGACAAGTATAGTACTGTTCTGGTGACAGATGCTGATAGATCTAATCATAAATTTGGATGGGGTGCAGTACATGTTGATGATGCCCTTGTTGAAGGAACATTAATTACTGCAGAACGTTTACAAGGTTTGGTTGACCGTACAAATATTATGGTTGACCATGTCAATATTAATGATACAATATTGGTGTTTAACGTTCCTGCTAACCGTACTGATATACTTATAAGAACACCCATTCGTGCTGAAGATTTAAATGTAGTTGAATCAAAAGTTAACACTAGCATCTTAACAAACAACACACATTTAACTATTGACCCAACAAATGCTAGTTCTTATATCGTAACGCCATCAAGTCCATATCAACGCAGTATTCCATGGATGGACCAATTGATAGGTGAACATAGATGGACGTTCAATGACTATAATCATGCTCGTTATTTTTTCAATAGTGGCGGACAACTTCGCCTAAACATGGAAATGTCTGGTGGTTCAACTGCTGGATATAACAACTGGGCGGACATTATTAATGAAATTGGTGTCTTAAGTTTAACATGGAACAACGTTATACAAAGTAGTAGTAGAACACTTGGTACTAGCGAAGGTAAAGGGTTTTATGACTTAACTGATCAATATCAGCTGTTGTTTACTAGTAGTGGCGTTACAATACCTGAAGACTGGGATTCAGCATATGGATACGGATATGGATACGGATATACAGGATCATATGTGTATGGAGACCCACTTTCATTTTGGGACAGCCCGCAGCCATCAGGATACGGATACGGTTATGGTTACGGCTATGGCTATGGGTATAGTGGTTATAGTAGTTACGCAAACCGCTATATGAAACTTTATGGAAAATGGGCAAATAATGGACGTGATGTAGATCTAAAAATAACACTTGATGATACAGCATATAATCAAGTGTCCGACGGTACTTTTGAAGTAACACCTAGCTATCTTATGCCTGATGTTATTGAAAGAGGTCTTGAGCCTGCTAGATTTGACGTGAGTCCAGATCCTATTTTTTCTATCATTAATGATTTTATGACCGGCGATGATGGCTAAAAAATAGCTTGACAAATCTCATATAAATAAGTTATATTAGTAGTTAATTATAAGGAGAAACTCACCATGGATGAGAGACTCGAGAAAGCCCTAGAATTTGGCAACTATCGAACTACATTAGCAAACCAAAAACGCAACGTTATTTCTAGAATGCAAAATCTTCAGAAGGTGCATTATAACGGTGGGTCTTTTAATGCTAGTCCACAAACAATTGCATTTGTGCAAGCACTTATTTCAGTTAAAAAGAAATCAAGTGTAATACTTGACGTTAAAGAAAATCCAATTGAAATTGAAGACTTACAAGATTTTTTAGATACACTTATTAGTGCTTACACTGAAGGTGTGAATGAATATAAAGTTCAAATGGATAAACTTAAAAAAGCAAGAAATATTAAAAAAATTATGGACTGGTAATGAGCGAAGAAGAGCGTGGCGTATGCATGTTTGCATACAACAATGATAAAATGGACTATATTCAATTTGCCCATTTAGCGGCGGCATATGTTAAAAGAAATATGCCAAATTTGAACACATGTCTTATTACTGATAATGGTACATACTCGTATCTTAAAGACAGTATACCTGATAAACTACATAACAAAGTCTTTGATACTGTAGTCATACAGGATGTAACACATCCTAGTAATCCACGTAGACACTATGACAGTCCGTGGACTGAATTCAGTGCGCAATTTAGTAATAGTAACAAGCATGAAATTTTTGAACTTACTCCTTTTGAAAGAACTATGTTAATTGATACTGACTACTTTATTATGAACAATGACTACGCATATGTGTTTGATAGTGATATTCCTATTGCAATGCACAAATATGCTAGATATTTAGAACACCAACCCCCGTACATGAATGAACAACAACTAAGTGATGCTGGCATTCACCATTGGTGGAGTACAGTTGTTTACTTTGATCAAAGTGAAGAAAGTCGTGTGTTTTTTGATACATGGGCTCATGTAAAAGACAACTGGGACTATTATCATTTATTATATCAGTTTCCGCCTGGACTATTTCGTACTGACTTTTGTGTTAGTATTGCAGCACATATTCTAAATGGGTTTAATGAAAACACTTTTGTACATACCTTTGACGGAATGAAAATGGTTAATATGGACCAAAAAGATGATATTGTTGAAATTAAAAGCGCAAATGATATTATTTTGTTAAGTCATAACCGTCAAGAACAATGGAAAAATATATTAACTCGTTACGAAAATACTAATATGCATCTTATGAACAAACTTGCTATTTCTAGAAATGCACAAAGTATGTTAGAAAAAGTCACTGAAGGATGGGATGTATTATGAGCAAAAAAGGATTTGTGATATTAGCAATTAATACTGAGCAAAGTATGTTGAACTATGCCTATGCTACGGCTGCAAGTATTAAGTTATCAGATCCAGAATCTAGTATATGTATTGTACTTGATAAAGGGGCTGAACTACCAAAAATTTATGCTAATGTGTTTGATTATGTGACTGAATTGCCCTTTGGTAACAGTGCATACAAAGATGGTTTTCATGGCATGAACGTTTGGCAAATGATACATGCTACTCCATATGATGAAACTATATATGTAGACTTTGATACAATATTTCTCAACGTTGATGTTGAGTTGTTATGGGAAACAATGTCCAAAAATGACATTTCTATTCCTTCGGCTGCCAGAACGTATAGAAACCAACCTTTAAGGTTGGGTAGTAGTCTTTTTGAATATGAATCACATTATGAACTTCCCAAGTTATACAATAGTATGATATATTTTAAACGAGATAGCCAGTCTGCAATTGAATGGTTTAAAATGGCTGATGCAGTGTTGCAAAACTGGAGAGAAATTTATAGTAGTTTAATGCCAGATAAAAAGCCTCCACGTTTTAGTAAAAATATTTTGTGTAATATTGTAACACATTTGTTAGATGTCGAATCAAACTTGAAAGTTGTTAATAACGACTTTTATGATTTGCATACTACAAGCCAATGGCTATGGAATAATGATGTTCCAGATGAATGGACTGAAGTGTTAAACTATTGGTTTCCAGAAAACAAAAAACTCATCATTGAAAACAGTATAATTTCATCAGGAATTGTGCACTATCGAGATTTAAATTTTATAACAGAAGAAATATTGAATGAATACCGAACCCAGATTGATATCAGTAGTAGGAGAAAAGCCGCTTCCTAAGTACTATGTTTATTATGATGAATGGACTGGTGAAATCATCAATATAACAAACAAGTACAAAGCGTCTAAGAATCCACATCTGGTAACAGAAGACAACACTGCAGCAGAACTTATTTTGGGACACCTAAATCCCAAAAAATTTATTGTGATGGAAACACCAGATGGGATTTTCTTAATGCCTAAACAGCATCAATTGCGACTTAAAGAAGAAGAAAATCATCTTAGTAAAGTTGCTGAAATTCCGTTGACCACTGACAGAGAAATTAACATTATCAAATACACTAATAGTTGGATGTTGGAAGTTAATATCAGTACTGATGCTGTGTATAAGATGACTGGTAGACGCAACAACAAAAAGTTTTCTAAAAAAGAGAATGTAAACAACAGTACTATATACTTTTACATTATTGAAAAAAATAATCCACTGAATCTAATCAAAACTATCAAGATTGATCCTATTGATTTGATTAACAAAGGATTTGAACTCTTTAACTTGGAGGATCTACAGAACGTTATCGGACTCAATAATATTGATATCCTAACTCGTAGAATTTTTAAAAGTTATGGCTTGAAATCTAAAGAAAACTATGTTAGTGTAGAGTATCTCAAAAGGAAAAACTCTAGGCGTAATCATTATAATATTACGGATGTAAATAAAGAAGCAGCATTTTATATTAGTAAAAGTACAGAAGGTTGGATTTTTAGAAGCAATTTTAATAGTCCTGATGAATTTAAAATCTTTAGCAATCTAAAAATTTACATCACTGGAGATACTCCATTTGACCTTAAAGATACAATAGTGTTGCCATTAACAGAACTAGGCAACCATGGAGAGTTATATGTTAAAACTGACGCCGATCTTTTAACATCTAAGTTATTAATCGGTGAAGAAGGCAAGCATTTGTCATTTAATTATGAGGAACTAGAATATGTCAAACCTGGTAAGTATTAATGAATTTGACATAGTTTATATCAGCTACGACGAACCCAATGCTGATGAAAACTATGCAGACTTATTAGATAAATGTCCATGGGCCAAGAGGAGCCATGGAGTATGGGGAAGTGATGCTGCACACAAGGCTGCCGCAGCACTAAGTGAAACTGAACGTTTTATTACAATTGATGCTGATAACATCGTTAATGAAGATTTTTTTAATGTTGAATTAGACATGGATAGAATTGGAGATAACCATGTTATTAGTTTTGCAGCAAAAAACAAAATTAATGGTTTAGTGTATGGCAATGGCGGCATTAAAATGTGGCCGGTTGATGTTGTAAACCGTATGCGTACACACGAAGCTGCACCAGTAACTGATAAACGTGCACAGGTTGATTTTTGTTGGAATATCCACTATGTGCAAATGAACAATTGGTATTCATGGGTACACAACAACGGAAGTCCATTACAAGCATGGCGTGCTGGTTTCCGTGAAGGTGTTAAAATGGGCTTAGAAAATGGTGATGTGGTTGCGCCAGATAAACTAAAGCGTATCCACAGAGAAAACTATCGTAGACTCTTAGTTTGGATGACAATTGGCGAAGATGCAACCAATGGGCTGTGGGCAATGTATGGTGCAAGATTAGGTGCATATATGACCAATGTCAAGCGGCATGATTGGGATTGGAGAAATGTGCGAGATTTTGACTGGCTAACCAAGTTTTTTAATGAAGAACTTGCGCCACAATTTGCTGATGGAACAGAGTTGTGTCCAAGAACTGGATACAGTTGGGATCCAACAAAACTAAAAGCAGAAACTGTGAGATTGGGAACTGAACTACGTAGCGAACTAGATTTAGAAATCGCAGATATTGGTCTTGAGGGTTCACGTTTTTGGAAAACTGTATATCGCAATCCAAGTAGACTTGGTCCACAAGTACGTGAAGACCAAGTAGACAATAACATAGAGGATTAATATGTCTAACGAAGAAAAACCAAAGTTTCCAGATGATTTGTCTATCGATCCGCAAGAAGCCGCTGAACAAATACGTCCAGTTTTAGACAAAATCAGTCCTAGTATGTGTATGGCTAAGTGGCTTTGGTCAAGTATTCATTTGACAAATGGGTTGACTAACAGTTGTTTTCTTCCTCCTGTGCATAAGATTGAAGCAGGTGCTGTTAAAGAAAATCCAAAAGCACTTCACAATACTCCAGAGAAAAAAGAACAACGTGCTATGATGCTCAAAGGCGAACAACCTGATGGATGTAGCTACTGTTGGAATATTGAAAACATGGATAGGTCTTTTCTTAGTGATAGACATTATCGTAGTAGCGAACCATGGGCAGCCGCAGGTTGGGAAGATGTACTAGAAGCTGGTGCTGATGGTGATGTTGAACCACGTTACTTGGAAATTAATTTTAACCATGCTTGTAATTTAGCATGTAGTTATTGTAGTCCACATTTGAGTTCAAAGTGGGCAGAAGATATTGAACAAGATGGTCCTTATAATACTATTGTTCCTCATAATAGTATTGACTATTTTAAGCAAATCGGACACTATCCTATTCCAAATAGACAAGTAAATCCGTATGTAGACGCATTTTGGGAATGGTGGCCAGAGCTATATCCAAAACTCAAGAGCTTTAGAATGACAGGCGGTGAGCCGCTAATGGACAAAAACACATTTCGTGTATTAGACCATATTGTTGACAATCCAAGAGAGGATTTGGAAGTTGCTGTGACTACAAATGCAAGTGTTCCAGAAAAACTTTGGAACAACTTTGTTGATAAGGTTAGTTTTATTAGCGAATACAAAAAAGTCAAACGCTTTAGAATGTTTGTAAGTGTGGATGGCTGGGGAGAACAAGCAGAGTACATGCGTGATGGATTAGACTTTGATCGTATGTGGAACAATGTTCATAACTACTTAACTCGTGTCGATGAAGGTTTAGTTACATTTATTGTTACGTTTAATATGTTAAGTTTGCCAAGTATTAAACAGTTATTGGAAGGCATCCATGAACTTCAAAAAGTGCACAATGTATCTAAGACTCGACGAGAAGAGAATGGTGTGTTAAAAGTATATGGACACCATAAAGTGTTTATTGATACTCCAATGTTGCGCTATCCACATTGGCAAAGTTTGCAGTTGGTGCCCGAAGAGTTTTGGCATTATGGTGATGAAGCACTTGAGTATATGAAAGCACACACAGACAAAGGTCGTGATTCACGATGGACTGGGTTTAAGCCCCATCAAATTGAACGATTTGATCGTAGTTTGGAATTTATGAAAGCAGGTTTTGATAATGACGAGCAATTACATGAAGCACAAGAAAATTGTGTAAGATTTTTTGATGATTATGATAGACGGCGTGGAAGAGATTTCCAAAAATCATTTCCTGAATTCGGGCCACTAATTAATAAATGGAGAGTAGACCACAATGTATAGAGATGTAGACTACCAAGCAGAACGTGAATATATGAAAGAAGTATATGGTAATGATACAATGTGCACTGCTAAGTTTTTTACTAGTACATTGTATCTGCAAAGTGGGCAAACACATAGTTGCTATCATCCATTACCCCACCAGGTTGGATTAGATGAAATTGTGGATAATCCTAGTGCAATTCATAACAGTGCACATAAGAAAAAACAACGCAAGAAGATGCTCTGTGGTGAACGTCCTGGCGAATGTAATTACTGTTGGCGAGTTGAAGACATTGGTGAAGATGTTTTAAGTGATAGAATTATCAAAAGTAAAAATGAACGACTGTTAACACCAGATGCACATGATATTATTTTAGACAAAGGTGAAGACTATAACTATGATCCAACATACTTGGAAATTAGTTTTGGCAACGAGTGCAACATGAAATGTGCATACTGTCATCCCAAAGCAAGTAGTGCTTGGATGAAGGAAATGGAGTTACATGGACAATTTGAAAGTGCGCCGCATTTACAAATTCTTGAAGAAAAGATTTATCCAGAAGAAGAAAACCCATATGTTGAAGCATTTTGGAAATGGTGGCCAGATTTACGCAAGAGCTTAAAAGTGTTGCGCTTAACTGGTGGCGAGCCGTTACTTCAGCAAAACACTTGGAAGTTTTTGGATATGTTGGAAAAGACTGACGACTGTTCAGACATGATCTTTCAACTTAACACTAACTTGAATATTAAAAACGTTCTTGTTAAAAGGTTAGTTAAAAAAATAGATGCACTAATCAAAAATAAAAAGATTAAAAAGTTTGCATTGTTTACAAGTGTTGAAAGTTGGGGAGAACGTGCACAATATGCACGTAGTGGCCTTGACTGTGATTTATTTGAGAAAAACATAGAAACAATTATGACAGGATTAAATCATTTCGAAAGTGATGAGTTTTCTGGCATACAAATTATGAACACATTTAACATTATGTGTGTTACTAGCTATATTGCATTCCTTAAAAAGATGCTTGAATGGAGACAAAAGTTTACACTTGGAAAAGGCAAACCTCACTTGTCATTTGATATTCCACATTGTACAGAGCCTAATCACTGGACGTTAGTGGGACTTCCTGATGAATATGGTGTATACTTTGAAGAAACTAAAACATTTATGTATCAGAACAGTTGGAGAAATAACTGGAACAAGTACCCTAATGATACCCATCCTTTCTATTATGGTAAATACTTTTCGGATGAAGAACGTGCTGCGTGGGATCGTGTAATTAAAGTTTGGGAAAACATTGTTGAAGGTCGTGCAAAAATTGACTGTGAAGAATATCTAAAACCTAGAAATGTAGACGATGCTCGACGAAATTGGTTTTTGTTTATCAATGAAACTGATAAAAGACGTGGCACTAACTTTTTAGACATTTTTCCAGAAATGGAATCATATTATACAATTTGTAAAGGACTAGAAGATATTGAAAACATGGCATACAACCAGTCATGTAAAGATGAAATGTTGAACTTAAAACAGCCTATACAGATTCACTGGGACGATGATTTTGTTCGAGATTATCCAGCTCTTGCTAATACAATAGTTGAATATAGAAAACAAAAGAAAGCGCCTACAGAGCTTTACTATGAGGATAAGCTAACAGACAGATTTGGATTTAAGAAGAAAAAATAATGAGTAAAAGCCTTTGTATATACCCATTTGTAAATTTGAATAGTAATACAGAAGGAAGCATCAAACTTTGTTGTGCAATTCCTGAAAACATTCATATTACAAAAAATGGAAAAGAAATAAATTTTGAGAATACTTCAATTGCAGACATCTGGTACAGTGAATATATGACTGACATTAGGAAAAAAATGCTTGCTGGGGAAAGACCAGAAGCATGTAATACATGTTGGAAATTGGAAGATATGGGTATACACAGTAGTAGACAAAGTGGTTGGGATGAGTTTAAAATTATCGATGACGAGTTTGTCAAAAATATAGATTTTAGTGAAAATCCAGAATTGCCAGCAAGTTTAGAATTGCGTTTGGGTAATTTTTGTAACTTGAGATGTAATAGCTGTTGGGCATTAAGTAGTGACCGGATTGCTGACGAGCGTGAGCGCATGATTAAAAACGACCCAGACATACCAGAATGGCTGGTAGATAGTTGGAGATATGAACTTGACATGTCTAAAGAAAGCAATTGGCTTTGGTGGGAAAGTGAAGAATTTGAGCGCACTATTGAAGAGCTTGCTCCTAAACTAAAGCGTTTGTATTTGACTGGAGGCGAGCCAACACTCATACAAAAGAATATTGAAATTATGCAGAAGATTTTAGACAGTGGTAATGACAGGTGTTACATTGCACTTACTACTAACTTGACTAAATTCAACGAAGTATTTTACAATACAATGTCAAGATTTATCCATGGTGAAGTTCAGATAAGTATTGATGATATACGAGATACAAATCATTATATTAGATACCCAACACAGTGGGATCACATTGAGGAAAATCTTCCCAAGCTATACTATACATTGCCAACTAATTGGAAGATCAAGCACTATACTGTTTATCAAACTTTTAATTATGATACCATTCCTGAGTTGATTGATTGGATTGATTTACATAGATCTTATCATGAGAAGGAAAAATATCGTCACTATATTTGGAGCCCAATCTTGTTAGACAATACTTCATATTTGGATGCCCGTATTATACAAAAACCATATCGTGAAGAAGCATTAGTTAAACTTAGAGAAAAGTTATATAATGGTGTTGAAACACACGGCACATGGTGGAAGCACGGTGTTGCACAAGTAATCAAGTTTTTAGAAAACGATCATTACACTGAAGAAGAATGTGTTAAGTTACGGAAAAAGTTTAGGGAATTTTGTGATACTATGGATCGTAATCGAAAAAGTTCTTGTTGGTATGAAACATTTAATGAGCAGCTGGCACAAAAGGTGTTTTCAGAAAGTAATCCATGAAAATAGATTTAGAAAAAAGTAAAGCCAGTAAACATTTTTGCATGGCGCCTTGGGTAACATTACATGCATGGCCTAGTGGAGACACTTGGCCATGTTGTGTTATTATTCCTGAAGGAAAGTTTAAGTCTGGAAAAGGTATGACTAACCTGAATGATAGTGGAATCGAAGATGCTTGGAACTCTCCATTAATGAAAGAGTTACGCTGCAATATGATTGCAGACAAACCAAGCAAGGCATGTAGTAGATGTATTGATGAAGAAAAAGCCGGAAACCCTTGGACACTACGCAAACACCTAAACAATCAGTTTTTCGATCTGCATTTTGACAAAGTGCATGAAACAAACGAAGACGGTTCACACGACAATCCAGAAATATTGTATTGGGATATTAGATTTAATAACCTTTGTAATATGAAATGTCGTACATGTAGTGTAGAGTTTAGCAGCCAATGGTATGAAGACAGTGTTAGTTCATTTGGTTATGAAGGTCCAGCATACAAAGGATTACCAAAAGACTTTTGGGACAAATCTTTGAAATATTTAGATAAAGTTGAATATGCTTACTTTGCAGGAGGTGAGCCACTCATTACTGAAGAACATTACAAGATGTTGGATCATTGGCTAAGTGTTGGCAACACTAAAATAAAAATTGACTATACAACAAATTTTAGTAAAATGAACTTACGTAACAAGCACGTGTTTGATTACTGGAATAAGTTTGAGAATGTCAATGTTGGTGCTAGTTTAGATGATAATTGGGAACGTGCTGAATATCTACGCAAAGGTACCAAATGGATTGATATTGTTAATAATAGAAAACAGATGATTAAAGAGTGTCCTGATACTAGATTTTTCTTGTCTAGTACTGTAAGCATTTATAATGCACTACACTTTCCAGATTTCCATAAAGAATGGTTAGAAGAAGGGTTAGTTGACCCACACAACATCAACATTAATTTTTTAACAGAGCCAAATTGGCTTAGTACACAAAATATGCCAAAAGCATATAAAGAAAAAGTTGAGAGACGTTGGCGTGATCATATTGATTACTTAAACAAAAATTATTATACTGATCGTGACATATCTATATATGAAGATCCAGAAGTACTTAACATCTGGGAAAGTGTTCTTAATTACATGAACGGTTACGACCAGCCAGATGAAGAAATGATAACTACATTTGTACATAACACACAATGGCTAGATCGATTTCGAGAAGAGTATTGGCTTGATGCCTTTCCAGAGTTAGAAATATTGAAAAAATATGAGTATTGATAAAAAATATATGCTCGACGAGAGCAAAAACTTCTGTATGGCTCCGTGGATACATATGCACGTTTGGCCAAATGGAAGAACGTTTCCGTGTTGTTTAAGCGATCCGTCACTAGACCACTATGGCAATACAAACAAAAATACCATACATGAATTATGGAATAGTGATCTTGCATGTACACTAAGAAAAAACATGTTAGATGATAAGCCAACAGAAACTTGTAAACGGTGTTATGAACTTGAAGCAGATGCTGATGCATATACATTACGTCGAAATTTAAACTCAAAGTTTAAACATCATTTTGACAAAGTGCACGAAACAAATCCTGATGGATCACATGATACTCCAAACCTTGCATACATGGATTTTCGATTTAGCAATTTATGTAACATGAAATGTCGTACCTGTAGTCCTACTTTTAGTACAATGTGGTATGATGATTACATAAAGAAATTTGGTGAAGTGCATGAAGATATTGCTCCAAAAAAGTTTTTGCAACTCAAAGAAAAGCCTGGCTTCCTAGAAGAACTTTGGCCGTTATTGGACACAGTTGAGGAAGTATATTGGGCTGGCGGCGAACCATTAATTACTGATGTGCACTGGGACATTATGAACCACTGGGTTGAAACTGGACAAAGTGAAAACATTACAATTAACTATACTACTAATTTTAGTCAACTGATTTATAAGCGTCAAAATGTTATTGACTTATGGAAAAAGTTTAAAAATGTAAATGTAGCAGCTAGTTTGGATGCTATGGGAGATCGTGCAGAATTTATTCGTGATGGCACAGTGTGGAACGACATTGTTAATAACAGAAAGCAACTATTAGAACAAGCACCAGAAGTTGAGTTTACAATTACTCCCACACTTAGTTTGATGAACATTTGGCATATGCCAGATTTTCATCTAGAATGGATGAGATTAGGATATGTTAAGCCTAATGGATTTAGACTAAACAACTTACTTGATCCCAAGTATTTCTGTATGCAAGTTCTTCCAAGCAGCTACAAAGAAGAAATAACGTACAAGTGGGAAAATTATATTGATCTGGTTACCAACCATCAAGATTTTGCTGCCTGCAGCGACCAATATTGGGAAACAAGTGCACGTGGAACAATTGAATTTTTGAACAAACAAGACTTATCTTATTTGATTCCAGAAACTATTAAAGAATGGGAAACCTGGGACGAAGTTAGAAATCAAAAATGGCACGAAGCATTACCTGAGCTAAAATTTTTAGAAACATTTAAGGAATAGTATGTCAGACAATGGTACATATTTAGAAGACCGCAGTACACTTACACTACGAGCTATTGAAAAGTTTGCAGGAAAACCACAGCGTGGTTTAGATCAACTAGACATTTCGTATGACGTTAATCGTCAAACTCGCATGTGTATGGTTATGTGTCCAGAATGGGATCCAAGTTTCCCTCCGTATAACATTGCACGACTTGCTGGTGTTGTTAAAAGTGCAGGATATGCGTGTAAAAGTTTTGATTTAAATATTGAATCTTATCTTGCATACAAAAACGAAGAATGGCCATTGTGGTTTAATCCATGGTCAGGTCCATATGACTGGAAATGGATCGGAGAACAATATTGGGATGAATTACACCAGTACGTTCAACCAGTTCTGGATCGTTGCATTGATAATATTATTGAATTCCAACCTAACGTAGTTGGATTTACACTTTACTACTGTAATATTGAACCAGTACATTACATGATCGATCAAATCAAAAAACGTAACAGTGATATTAAGATATTGATCGGAGGCCCTAACACACACTACAGTTATTTTGAGGCAGAATCGTCTTATGATTATGTTATTAATGGCGAGGGTGAAAAGCCATTACTACAACTATTGGAAAGTTTAGAAAATCAGCAAGAAGTAGAGTATACTGAAAAGAGAGAAAATACACTAATTGTTAGACAACCAGAAGAAAGTAGGTTAGATTTAAGCAATCTTCCATTTCCTGACTATACAGACTTTCCAATGAGTGAATACCGCTTTGCTAATGGCGCACTTTGTGCTATTAGCCGTGGATGCACTGCAAAGTGTACGTTTTGTGAAGAAACTCACTACTACAAGTATAGACAACGTACAGCCGTCAGTACATTAGAAGAAGTTAAGTTTATGTATGACAATTATGGAACACGTGTGTTCCAGTTTACTGATAGTCTAGTAAATGGCAATTTACGTGAATTACGTGCGTTTGCTGAAGGTGTAAAAGCAGCAGGACTTGATATTAAATGGACAGGGTATGCACGATGTGACGGACGTATGGATTTAGAATATTACCAAGCACTTGCTGATAGTGGCTGCTATGCACTTAATTATGGAATTGAGAGCGGCAGTCAAAGCGTACTAGATGCAATGGATAAACGGGTTACTATTAAAGAAATGGAAGACAATTTCCGTGATGGTGCAGCAACTGGCGTTATGGCACACACTAACTGGATTACTGCGTTTCCAAATGAACGCCCAGTTGACTTTGAGGATAGCTTGACTTTTCTTTGGAGACAGCGTGACAAAGGATTATTGTCAATTGGACAGGGTCCTGGATTTGGTGTTGGAGTAGACGGAATTGTTGGACAAAACCTACAGCGTTTTGGGTTGTCTCAATATTACTATTACGACCACTGGATCAGAGAAGATTTTGGATTGAGTATCGTACACAAAATGGTAAAGCAAAAAATGTTTAGTATTTTTACAGATTTGCTAGTCACAGATGACAATTGCGCAAAGCCAACCAGACACAATTTAGCAGAGCGTCACTATACTATTGAATTTAATGATCCTGATCGTCTTAATCATATTGAATATGACTATCATGATTTTGATTACAATATTATTAAAACTGATAAAGGAAACTTTGTCAATACACTTGTTAATGAAGTTTGGCCGTTCCTCAGAGTTATATGGAGAGCTCGTGGAGGATATCGTATAAAACTATTGTTTGTTCCGGAATGGGAATATGCTGAATGGGGAGAGCGAGCAGCCGCTCCGTTGGATGCAGAATACATTTTTGAAATCGACGATGAAGGAAATTGGACGGCGGACTTTAAATGGAAGTACCAACAAGGGCATTTAGATTATGAATGGAATGATCATAAGTGGACTGATCACAATGGTGTTGAACACGTATCTCCTGACACTTGGGGACCTACATGGGGGTTAGTTAACTTTTATAGTAACAACAGTAACAGTGCAGTAAGAGCCCGCAAACTTGCTTGGAAGGGAGATGAAAGATTTAAAGGTCGTGATCCCTGGGACGCATTTAGTGTTGAAGATTTTGACCAGCAAAAACATGACTTTATAAAAATAAGAAATACTGATCTAAGTTTTGAATATGCATGGCAAGGAAGTGGAAAATGGGATGTCTGAATTAGTAAAAATTGTACAAGGCGGTGATCCATTTGTAAACATTACTTGGCAAGTAAGTAATCTATGCAATTTTCGTTGTAGTTATTGCAATGAATGGAATTGGAATGGTAGTAACAAAAATTTAGATGTAGGCAAAGTCAAAGCTGGGCTAGATAAAATTATTGAGTATGAACTTGAGCGTGGTTATACAAGGCTCAAAGTATTCTTTAGTGGCGGCGAACCTGGTTATTGGAAGCCACTAATACCTATTATTGAACACATTAACAAATCTGGTATGAGTGAAGTCAAGTTTGCAGTTAACACTAACTTGAGTAATAAACTCAGCTGGTGGGAAGAACATGTAGAATTGTTTGATGACGTTGTTGCAAGTTATCATCCAGAATATGTAGATACAGATCATTATTTAAAAATTTATAAGTTTTTAAGTGAAAAAGTGAACTATCTGTGTGGTCGAATGATGATGCACGAGCCATGTTGGGACGAAGTTATTGACTTTAGTAAACGTTTAAAAAGTGAATGTGATGCTGAAGATTTAAACTGGCGTATTGAATATGTTCCTATATTTGAAGAGCTAAGTCATACTACTCGACCATATGAATATAAAAATCCACTACACAAAAAGTTTTTGGAAGAAACAAATTTAGAAGAAAATATCAAACGTTATATACCAGCCAAAGCAAACGGCATGGGTAGTTTAGAAGTATACAAAGATGGTAGTCAAACACCTATTAATTGTAATAGAATAGTAGCAGAAGGTAAAAACTTTTTTAAAGGATGGAAATGTATGATTCCAATGGAAAGTATCTTTATTAACTGCGAAGGACATATTGATATGGGAAGTTGTGGCGTAATGCCACGTGTTGGAAACTTGTACGATCCTGAGTTGACATTGAACTTACCAGACAGTATAATATGTCCGAAGAGTCATTGTCACTGTGGTACTGATATCTATATAACAAAGTTTAAAAAAGGCTATGAATAATGCATAAAGACACATATTGTGTACTACCGTACAATCACCTAAGTATTGACCCAAGTGGAAAAGTGCGACCATGTTGCAACTATAACTTTCATCACAAAGAATATCCAAAAGATCAATGGGGCGACTTTTTAAATGTACAAGACGGGTATACCATTGAAGAATTAGTGAATAGCAAAGCACATGTTGAATTAAGAAAAGACATTAGTGAAAACAAAAAGCATTCGTTTTGTGATAGATGTTGGGTAGTTGAAAACGGCGGTGGACACAGTTATAGACAAGATTGGAATAACACCTTTATAGAACAGCAAAATAGAAGCTTTCTAGATCGTATTAATATTGAATATCTAGAAATGACGCTGGGTAATAAATGTAATATTCAGTGCCGTATGTGTAATCCCTGGAGCAGTAGTATGTGGCTGGAGGATATTAAAAAGAACCCAGAGCTTGATTATTGGAATACATTTGTAGAGTCAGTTAATTTTGAATGGTACGATACTCCTGAGTTTGATAAATTATTGGAACAAGTAATCCCAACTGTAAAGCACATCAATATGTTGGGTGGCGAACCACTGTTTAATCAAAAATATTATGACATTTTACAACGCATTGTCGATAGTGGTCGAGCACATGAAGTAAGTTTACAGTTTAATACCAACCTACTAGCACTACAAGACAAAAACTTAGATTTGTGGAAGCATTTTAAATGGTTAAACGCAAACATAAGTTGTGACGGCGTAGAAGCAGTTAATGAGTATGTTAGATATCCAGGAAAATGGAGCAAGTTTGTTCGTAATCTAGACAAAATTATTGAATGGCAAAAAGAAATTGGTGGCGATGAAAAGATGATATTACAAATTCACAGCACCATGAGCAGTTTAACATGGCTTGATTTTGGAAACCTATTAGAATGGTGCAAGGGATTGCCGTTAAAACACAAACTCCCATTTGTTATTCAAGTAACACAGCCACCATATATGAATGCTGTTCATATGCCAGAAAAAATTAAACAACTTGGATATGAGAGAATCAAAGCAGCTATTCATAATATAGATGATTGGCAAGTTACTAATATTAATAGTTTGGTTGATCATGTTATGAACACACCTGCTGATCCAGAAATGTGGAAAACAATGATTCGTGAAACAAACAAGTTGGATCGTATTCGTAATGACAGTATATTAAAGTATATACCAGAATACCAGGAGTACTGGAATGACAGTACTCGATAACAAAGTACATCCTGCATCACATCCTGATTTTGAAAAATTTGATGAAAACTATCATAGCTTGGGATTCTTGGAAGTTTCCCAAAAATCTAACTATGAAAACTACCTAATCATCAATACTCCTTTTCACTTGCCTAATAATATAAATGATGTGTTTAGTCAAATTGCGTATTTTAAAAACGGTGACTATCTGAAAAATATCAATCCCTACTTTGATGATATTAGAAATGGACGCACCAAACTTGTATTCTTTTTTGTTGATTGGTGGGGTTTCTGCAATAATAACGAAATTAGTGGAAAAATCAACGGTAATTTAATATCATATGACATATACAACTGGACTTATGCCCATATGAAGAAGTTTGGTTTAATTGAACACAGTTGCTTTTCTAGTCCAGTTAGTATAGCAAACACTACACAGCATCCAGATTGGCCTATAATTAACTATAACGAAGCATTTAATCGTTATTTAGACCACGGTGAATTATTAGACAATTTTCAATCATCTGGTTTTGACAGTTTTATGTTTTATCTCAATAGACGCCCACGATCTCATCGACTCTACACACTACACCAAATATATGAAACTGGCTTACTCAACAACGCACAGTATACATTCCATTTCTTTGATGAGGGTGTTCAATCAAACTTGTATACTCGAGAAGATTATGTGAAGAATTTTTTAACTGGTTGGATAGAACCAGAAAATATTAATTATGGAATACTTTCAGCAGTTAGAGAAAACTTTCCAAACGATGATTTATATGATGCAACCGTTGATGTGCAAACACTGGGAGAGTTAGAACGACTTCACCAAGTTAGTAATAGTTGTTTTCTTGAATTGATTATTGAATACAACTGTAGCGACACAAAAGTATTTTTAACTGAAAAGATTGCTAGAAGTATCGTACTTAAAAAGCCATTTATTGTTGTGGGAGACCGTGGTACTCTAGAAGAAATAAAAAGCTATGGGTTTAAAACTTTTGACAGTATTTGGGATGAAAGTTATGACCAGCTACCAACAGCAAAAGAGCGAATAAATGCAGTTGTTGAATTACTTACACAACTACAAAATGATCCTTGGCATGAGTATAGTCAAAAACTTCAAGAAATAATTGATTACAACGCTCAGTGGTACTATACTGGATATTGTAAACAACAGCAAGTATTATTTGAGAGGATTTTTAATTGACACGTATTGGCATATATGGACTTGGTAATATTGGCAGTGCCCTATACAGTTTACTTGATGAGCATGATGATATAGAAGTACGTGGATATGATCCCAAAGTTGAATCATCAGATACTATAGCAGAAGTAAATGACAGTGATGTAATATGGATATGTGTTGATACACCAACAAAATCATGGGGAGATAAAATAGATGATCAGCCTTGTGATTATGATTACACAAATTTAAAAACTGTACTTGAAAATATTGACACTGGTGTTCCAGTTATTGTGGGATGTACTGTTAGTCCAGGCACTTGTAGACAATTGGAATATAGTGGCGATTTATTTTATATGCCGTTTTTAATAAGTCAAGGTGACATTTTAGATGGATTAATTAATCCTGATTGTTGGTTTATTGGTGTTCCTGATAATACTAGTTCAAGGGTTCCGGAAGAAACAGTGTGGAAAATTAGTAAAAGCAAAGCAAATGTTGGAACCTATGAAGAAGCAGAACTTGCAAAAGTATTATATAACAGTTGGATTATACAGAAAATAAACTTTGCGAATTGGGCTGGTGAACTAGCCCATCGTTTAGAACATGCTAATAGTCAAACAGTTATGTCGTGGCTTAAGTCAAGTGACAAACTAATTACTAGTAGCAGCTATATGACACCTGGTTGGGGAGACGGTGGACCGTGTCATCCACGTGACAATTTAATGATGAGTTGGCTTGGACAAAAGTTAGGTATGACATATGATCCTGCTGGAAACAATCACCAACAGCGAATAGAGCAAGCAAAAGCTGTCGCAGAGCGTGCTGTTAATACTGGCTTGCCAATAATCATATTGGGAAAAAGTTATAAAGCTGGTGTTGACAGTGAAATTGGCAGCTACTCTTTGGTTGTTGCTGAATTTATAGAAAAACTAGGCGGTACTGTTTATTTTGAAGACTATACTAAACCAGGAAACTATTGTTACATACTTGCACATAATAACTGGTATGGTCACACACCAAGTACTACAAGTACAATTATAAACCTTTGGAAAGAATAATGATTACAAACATTGCATATAACTGTCGTATTTGCGGCGAGAATATTTCCCTAGTAGCGGATCTAGGAGAAATACACATTAATGATTTCCCAAAAAAACCACAACACAGTCCTGGCAAGGCACCGCTAGTATTGGATCAGTGTCAAAGCTGTACACTGGTACAACTTAGACATACTGTTGATCCCGAAATACTTTATGGTGAACATTATTGGTACCAAAGCGGACTTAACCCCAAACTAAAACAAAACCTACTAGACATAGCAGATATAGCAAACAGACACTCAGAACCTGGAGACTTGATACTAGATATAGGTGCTAATGACGGAACCTTACTCAGTGGTGTTGACAACAGTAGATATCGTATTGGGTGTGAGCCTGCTCCTAACTTGCTAGACAAGTTACTGCATCACTGTGATTTAGCAATACCTTCAATGTGGCACCATGATCATATGAATGGTAAAAAGGCTAAAGTAATTACTGCTATTGGTATGTTTTATGATATGGACAATCCCAATGAGTTTATTGACAGTGTAAAACATTCGCTGCATACTGATGGTATATTCATTGCACAGTTAATGACACTTTCACCTATGTTACGTATGTGTGACTTGGGAAATGTGTGTCATGAACATTTAGAATATTACACATACAAAAGTCTAGTAGAACTTTATGAACGTAATGGTTTAGAAATATACCATATTGAGCAAAATGATATACAGGGCGGCAGTTATCAGTTATGGGCTAGACATTTGGATAAAGGTAGTATATACTACCATGAGGATACTAGCGAATTGAATGAATTCTTTTCTACAGTTAAAACAAATGGTAGACTATTAAAAGCACTGTTACTTGATTTTAAACAGCAAGGCAAAAGCTGTTATGTTTATGGCGCAAGTACTAAAGGAAATACAATGTTGCAAATATGGGACTTATATGATATCTTTGACGGCGCCGCAGAAATACACAGCGACAAGTTTGGGCGTTATACAGTTGGAACAGGTATTCCAATTATTCCAGAAGATCAAGCCAGAGAAAAAGCAGATGTTTTCTTTGTACCTAATTTTGGATTTAGAGACTTGTTTATTGAAAAAGAAAAAGATTGGCTAGCGCAGGGAGGACGTATGGTATTTGCAATGCCTGAAGTAGAGGTAGTTGATGGATAAAATACTTGTTGCTGCAACACCACGTAGTGGAAGTCATGCGTTTTGTAGTAAACTTGAAGTAGATAACAATCTATACGAATGTATGAATATAGAAGACATGTTACTACCAAGACTATATGAGAATGAGCAAATAGATTTTGATATATGTAGTCCAGGGTTTTTACTAGCACTGGACCAACAGTCATGGATAACAGCATGGAATCAAAAGCCTAGACTTACTGACCATCATTTTGTATTGCGATTTGACGACAATATGAAAAAATATTTTAGCAATACACAGCCCACTCTTGAAGAATTTACATCTGAGCACCAACGCCGTTGGCAATGTATTCAACAACTTGATGACTGGGCAGTAAAAGTAATTATGTATCAAGGCATTCCTGATACCATACTGGCAGAAATGGTATCAGAAGCAGATCGTATTATTGTATTACAACGCAAAGACAGTGTTGAGCAAGCAATTAGTTTAACTAAGAGTACTATGCTACAATTATGGCATAACAAACCTGGCGAAGTTGTACACGCCAATGCTGGAGAAATTGATTACGGTGTTTTTACTGATAGTTTAAAAGACATATTAGTAAACAACAAGTGGGTTAGCGACCATTTTGATACTGAAAAGACTGAGTACCACTATTATGAAGATGTTGACTTTACTGGAAGTATCTATAATAAAAATCAAATCGAAGTTCAATTTGATAGAACACGATGTGAGGAAATACTTTATGAAATACAACAATAGTCTTGATCCACAGACTGTAATTAAGCATGTAGTAGACATGGCAATGTGGGAAGATCGCATATGGGTTAATCATGTGCAGCGATTGTTTTTTATTCCGATCTGGAGGAATGCAAACACACAGTTTATGCATGTTGCAGATCAATATGAGTTTACACTTGATTTAAATCCAGATGTTTCTGAATATACTGGATTTGTATTTGTAAGACATCCGTATAACAGAATAGCTGGGCAATACTGGCGTGCTATGGAAAATCAAGGCTGGACGCTGGAATCAATTACAGAAAAAATGATCAATGGACAAGTTGAAGATCCACATTTTAATACACAATGTAGTTTCATAACACCCTGGCCTGATCCCAAATATTATATAAATTTAGATAATATACAACACTGTGGGCATCCCACAATCGACAGTATCGTTGACACAATAATATCCCAAAAGACTAAAAAAATAAGTGCTCTTAAAAATAATAGCATAGATGATTACATCATAAGTAGTATTGAGATACAACAACTAATTCAAAATTATTTTTCAGATGATTTTAAAATGTTTCTCAAACACTTCCCAGACGAACATAAACTAATGGACAAAATATGACATTTAGAAAATGGTTTAACAATTTTATTATAGAGCATGACTTTTCAGAATTATATTCAGTAGAAAAAAGTGATTATTTTCGTGGTATTACACAAGATGTTGACTACTGGAAAATACATCTTGACATGCTTGATGCATACGGCATTGACCAAGCTGATCCAGATATTAGTATCTGTGATATTGGTGTATGGTTTGGTATTTGGCCCTATGCATTAAAGGAGTATGGGTTTACTAATGTACATACTACGGAGTGTGAACAACACAGCATAAGCAAGCAAGATAGTTTTGCAGTACTACATCCAAAATTTAATATTACGCCACAAGAGCTACACATAAAACCTAGAGAGACATTTAAACTTCCAGGCGGAAAACATGACTTGATTACAATTATGAAAAGTAACGTGTTCTGGAAAACAAATGAAGTAATCCATTATAATGGTGTTGATGTGGACACTAGCTGGCAGGTTACTGGTAAAGATGATGCAGTACATACATTTTTTACACTGTACGATGTTGCAGACTGGGAATTTTTTATCAAGAACATTCGTGAATGCTTAAAACCTGGCGGTAAGGCTTTAATAAATCCTGAGCCTTGGTGTTACGATAGAATTGAAGCACTAGAAGAAACAAAAATGTTTTTAGAACAATATAAACAAAAAACAGTTGATTACGGAGATCAACTAAGCAACTTTTTAGTAATTGAATCATGACATATTATATTGCAGGAAATCGTGGGTTAGTCGGTAAGCACTACATGGAGTTACACCCAGATGCACGTGGTGGTAATACTAGTATTACAGATTATTCGCATTATTTGAGTACATGGACACACATGGTAAGCGATACAAAACCAACCCATGTTGTTATTAATGCTGCAACAGTCGGCGGTCTACAAGAAGATTTGGATCGTAGTTTTGAACTACTAATGCGTAACTTAGACATACAAAATAATTTGTTTAAAGCCTGTGCAGAAATGGGAGTACAGCGAGTATTGTTACAAGGCAGTACATGCAGTTATCCTGAACATGGCCCACAACCGTTTATGGAACAACAACTAATGGATGGAAAGCCATTTGACGGTTATATGACAACTGCATTGCCTAAACTGGTAGGCATGTATCAGTGTCGTGCTAGTAACGACAAACGTGGCACTAAATGGCGCACAGCTATTTGTACTAACATGTTTGGTCCTGGAGATAGAACTGGAGAACACGCTCATGTGATTGGCGCACTAATGCAAAAGTTTGTTGACGCTGTTAAAAACGATCATACTGAAATAGAAATATGGGGCAGTGGAAATCAAAGTAGAGACATACTTTATATCAAAGATGCAGTACGTGCTATGGACTTAACATTAAACAACGATATGTTTGACACAGTTAACATTGCTAGTGGAGTTGAAATTACAATACGTGAACTTGCTGAAACGCTTGCTAGTATAAGTGGTTTTACTGGACGTCTTTGGTATAATACTGACAGGCCTGAGGGTATCAAAAACCGTTCTATTAGTAATAGTAGATTACAACAGCTAGGCTGGCAACCAGAATACACTGTACAAGAAGCCCTAGCAGAAACATATGAATGGTATTATAACTTATGAAAATACTGGTAATTGGATGTAGTTATAGTGCTGGAATAGAAGAAACATGGGAACCTGAAATACCGTGTCACTGGAAAAATACTTGGTCATATTTGTTACAACAAAAACTTGATTGTGAGATTATTAATCTTGCACTTAGCGGTAGTGACATATATGTATCCAATATGTTATTACGTGAGGGTGTGGAAAGATATAATCCTGATTTAGTTTTGTTTCAAATTACCACAGGCGGAAGGCATAGTTTAACTTCTTTTACATATGGAGACTTGACTCATTATTGGCCCATTAAACAAGTTGCAGAAAATTACCATATTATTGATCGCCGTCGAGAAGATCTGATCTTCAATGAAGAATATATATACAGTATAGGTGTTGGTAGTTATATAGAGCCAGTCACTTTTGGAATTAATACTGATTGGCATAGAAAAGCAGTTCAAGGGAAACGAGTTATTACATCAGATGACGGATGCGACGAATGGTGGCCTGATGGCTATTATGACAAGCGAATGTTATCAGAGTTGGTGTCAGCATTAATGCCTGATGGAAAAAATGAATTAGAATTCTATGAATCAGTACCAGAATATGCTCGGGATATTTTTCAATCAATAGGTTCGTATAAAGGCAAAGTGGCTGAATTGCAAACTATATGTAACAGAAAAACCTATGCTAGTGTTATTGAATCTGCAAAATATTATTGCGAAAGGCGAAAGATACCCAGCATGTTTTTTGATTGGTTACCAACTTACAAAAGCATCAAGACTGATGCAGTATTAACAAATGACTTTATTTTGCATATAGATCCTGGTATAGTTGAATTTAATGTTTATTCTTCAATACCACAGGCAGAACTGTATGCCTTGGATCCTTCATTGCATTATGACAAACAAGGAAATCAATTAGTAGCAGATTTGGTATATAATAAACTTCAGGAGAAAAACTATGTTAACGCCTAACAGTCATATGAATCCAGTATATGAACTAGAAGAACGCAACAGTGTTAAAGAATATATTGACAGCGGCGGCTGGATTATGGAACATACAAAAACCAGAGAAATGGAGAAAATGATTTGTGACTATACAGGTGCACAACATGCTCACATGGTACCCAGTGCTACTATGGGCCTATTGCTTTGTAGTATGCTAAGTGATATAAAACCAGGCGAACAGTTTGATTGTCCAGCATACACTCAGGCAGCAACCGCAAATGGTGCTATACTTATGGGAGGTGTACCAAATTTTATTGACGTTGACCCTGTGAGTTATACATTAAACTTTCAACAGGTAAAAAACCGAGTTGTATATGTTAGTAGTATTAATGGAAGAACACCAAAAAATTATCAGCATGAAATTACCAAGCTAAGGGAACGTGGACATTTTGTTATTGAAGATGCAGCACAAGCACTAGGTAGCTGGCACAGAGACAAACACATAGGCACAATGGGAGATGTAGGAGTGTTTAGTTTTGGTGCTCCTAAAATTATTACAACAGGCCAAGGCGGTTGTATTATTACTAATAGCGATGAACTAAGCAAACGTATACATGCCATCAAAAATTTTGGACGCACTGTGGGGGTGGGAGAAGTTTACAACATAATGGGCATGAACTTTAAGTTTACAGACCTCCAAGCCAGTTTTGGTATTGAGCAAATGCGTAAATTACCTCAAGTAGTTGAACGCAAAAAAGAAATATACACAGCATACAGAAGACTGTTGTCAGATGTTGGTGAATTTGTAGATACAGACATTGAACAAGCAACACCTACATATCCTGAAATACTTATAGATCGCAGAGATGAACTAGCTGAACATTTACGTAATATGCATATTGGATGCAGGGCAGTGTATTATAGTTTATGCAGTCAACCATTTCATAAACAATGGGCCACTTCAACTCCAGTAACTGATTATATTGGTGCTAGAGGATTGCAATTGCCAGCACAAGCAGATTTGCTAGACTACAATATAATAGAGATTTGTAGGGTTATCAAGGATTTTTTAAATGGGTGAAATAGAACAGTTATTAACAGAACAAACTGAGATCTATGTTAAAAATAATATTGATAGATTTACTATAATAATTACTGGACAACCAAGATTTGTAGGAAACAGAAATTGGGTTGATAATGTGGTTGGTTTTTATCGTGACACCAAAGAGCAATATCCTGATATTCCCATGGACATATTCTTTGTTGCTTGGAGTTATGATGTTGTTAATACCAATTGGGTTGATCCAAATGAATATAACATACGGCAAACTGGCTTTGCTACTAAAGAATATCGACTTAAAACTTTTGATCCAAACAGGGCTGAAAATGTTTTTGGTAAGATAGTTGAATTACGAGATGACGAAAGACGATCTTATGGTAAAATTGGTGCCAAGATTGGCGAATTTGAAAATTATATGAGAAAAGCGTTTCATTTTGCAGACTCGTTAGTCTTTTGTTGGTATGACCCGTATATTGAATATATGCTTCTTGACAATGCATTTAGTGAAAAAATCGGCGAAGATGTCTGGGCACCATACGGATATACTTGGCAAATGCAGAATTTTATAATGAAACGAGTATACGAAGGCAGTAGAGAATATTTTGACAAAACTGTAACTGATAACACGTTAATTTACAAAACAAGATATGACGTAGGCTATCCAAATTATAAATGGAATCGTGAACATAATGAAAATTTAGGTAATGTTGCTACAATTTTACATCAATTTCAATATGACCACCAGGTAAGACCAGAGCGTCCTGAATTTTGGAAGCGTACTTCTCATTATCGTGGTGTTAGTTTAAGTCCAATGGTAATAATACAACAATATCCAGTTCAAATTATTCGTGGATCAATAGTATCAAGTGACTATACATATGCATTAGATAAGCAAGGGTTTATAGATTATGCAACAAAATACTGGGACTGGGCATTTGAAAAATACAATAGAATAAATGTAACACAAGCACTTTTTAAAGACCGAGCTGAAATATGGGGCTCCCCTGAAGTACACAATTTTAAAACTAAGCCCGAAGCAGCAACTAATGCGTTTTTTGTTGACAGTAATTTTACTATCTCATCGTTACACCAACCGTATTTGTGGACAAATAACTTTAACGATTATGCTCGTCCTGTTGTAGATTTGTATAGATACATGTACCAAGATGATTGGGATTTGCACAGATTTAGATTTTATCATTATCCCAAGGACATTATTGACGAACTTTTTATTATTGATAATGACGTTGTTGAGCTAAGTTATTATATACCTGAATAAGTCTACGTATTCCTGAATCAACTGTTTCTTCAGCATAAAACCCAATATTTTCTATCTTGCTATAATCAACAAAATAATTTCTTGCATCTTGGTCGTGTTTAATGTCATCGTTAACAATAAGTTCATAATCTATATATTCCTTGATAACATTTGCAATATCAAGTTTAGTTAAATTAAGACTGCGATCTCCAACATTCCATACTTCACCACCCATAGTATCATGATAAGTAACTCCCCATTCAAATGCACGAACTAAATCATTAACACTTAAAAATGTTCGTTTAAAATGTCCTTCAAACAATTCTAATTTTCGTTCAAAAATTGCACGTCGAGTAAAGTCATTAATTAACAAGTCTGTTCTCAATCTATTACTAATACCAAATGCAGTTGCGGGTCTTAAAATAACAGCATTGGTGCCACGCAAGTATTCTTCACCACGAAGTTTATATTCTGCATATGTACTAAGTGGATTAGTATCAACATTTTCAGTACAGACACTATTAAGATCTCCATATACACTGCCAGTGCTTGCATATACAAACAATCCAGTACTTGCATCAATTACTCGTTTGGTACCTTCAACATTGATGTGATATGCTAAATCTGGTTCAGCATTACATGCTGGAAACCCAATAATACCTGCCAAATGTATAACTGCATCAGCATCACGAACCAATGGCTCGACTGCTGGTGTTCTGATATCTACACAATGTAGATGGAAGCGTGGATGATCAACTATGTGTAGTACAGGTTCTATACCCCATTTAAGCCAATCAATACACACAACATTATATCCCATGTCTAATAGCCTAGAACACAATCTACTTCCGATGTATCCTGCACCGCCTGTAACTGCTATTTTCATATTATTTTCCTATCTGTATAAACTTTCAACCAATTTTCCAATAACTTCTCTATTGAATTGGTTACTAAACGCAATATCAACATTGTTTTCATTAGCCCATTTGATAGCAGCCCATACACTATCATAAACTGTTCCTATTGGAGTATATGAAAAACTATTTGCTCTTAACACACAGTCTACAATAATACTTTTATTGAATCCTTCTAGATTTTCTAATCCAACACCACGGCCTAACACACATCCAGGCAAACTTTTTCCAGCATAGAATACGTTGTCAACATTCCACCTTTTTAGATGAGCTCGTATTTGTTCAATATGTGTTTCATTAGTGTCACGACAATTACTAACAAAAACCCTAGGATCATCACTTTCCATCTTTCCCCAACGCCAATAGGGAAGTGCGTCTAATAAATTTTTATGAGTGTGTCCTTCATGACTGGCAATAACTATTACAAAGTCTGTAGGTAATTGGTTTATTAAGTTTCTTAATCTCTGAATCATTTCTTCGTATAACTCAACTATTATTTTGTTATCAATAGTGCCACTTGGCCATGCGTCTATTATTAATAGTGCGTTGACACCAGGTTTATTAAATTTTGCTAGTTGTACCATCTTACACCTCACATTTAGTAATTGGTTCTTCACAATCATTCCAACGTTTGGTAATCATTGCTATCATCTTACAGTCAGCAGTTGGATAAAATGTATGAGGTACGCCCAATGGCAAATATATACAGTCTCCAGCACTCACTGGAGTTACTAGTTCAACACCGTCTGTTAGCTCTGTGTATACACCCTCGCCTTCCACAAACATGATATATTCATCAAATTCTTTGTGATAGTGATGTCCTCGCACAGCACCTTTGAGTGTTACAATATAATTCCACTCTTGTATAGGAGTTGCTAAATGTTCAGGATAGTAAGTTTGTATAATACCCCTACCATCTTTAAACGTAATAGGGTTTATTTCTGGGTTTAATTTTTTAATTCTGTGTTGCATAAATATATTTATCATTAAGTGAGTAGTTAATAATATGAAAATATATCGTGGCCCAAACATCGATATGAAATGTACCCGAAAATTAGATATTGAAGATCTTGTTAAAAATAACAAGGCATTTAGTGTCTCTGATTTTATTGATTTAGCAGCGGACGATTATGATCAGTGGGAAGCTATTTTCTCCCAATACCCTGCAATATATCATCAGGGTAGTGGTGTAGCATTTATTCCAACTGGGTCTCCAGTTGACAGTTATTTTATACAATCTATAAAAGAACGTTACATAAATTTTTTTATTGTAACAGAGCTTCCGGATGATGTGCCAAAAGTTACTATAATTACTGATCCATTAATAAGATTATGTATTGGATTTAGATATACTGATAACAATATATGGTATAACAAAACAGGCCACCCACGTGGATACTTTATGAGCGGTACTCGTGCAGTGCAAGGAGTTCTTGACAGAAATCACTGGCAAATGAGAAACCAAATTGATATAATTAATGAGAAAGATATAGATATTGCTATACCATATAAAATGTTTTATAAATTAAAATATGATAATTTTACATGGCAACATGGCATAGAACATCTAGTACATGAAATTCACAAGCAGTCACGGGCTTGGCATCATGAATATATGAATCGACCTTGGCAATGGGGATCAGTATACAATAGCTTCGTAGGAAGACATCAGTATCTTGAAGAAAGTATACATTACAATATTATTAATGACCAACAGTTATCTCAAAACGTTCGAGATTACTTCCGTGATGATTATCAAGCATTTGATTTTTTTAATGAACCAGACGGCATCCCAACATCATTTAAACAACGCTATGACCATTATTGGCTAAATTTAGAAAAGTAAAATATGTATACAGAAGAACAATTAAAAAAAGTAGTAGACAAATTTGTGGTTGTTTTTGTAGGAGCACCACGTGGGACAGATACGTTAACGTGGATACGAAATGTTCCTGAACAATTGCGAAGAACAATTATTAATGATTCAGATCTAAATCCAGATTACAAGTTACAGCATGATCACAGTGTGCTATCTTGGGGAGCTCATCCGGATCATCGACCTGAATTTCATGTATGTTGTGTTACCAATGAGTTTGACAGTATTGACAGATACATTTCTGGTGAGGATCACACACTGGGTGGTTTAACACATGAGCCATTGTTTCATTTTGCTGGAAATAAAGAAAATGGTGAGTTTGACTTGCGTGATGCAACTAATCATTATCGTGTGGGTTACATGAATGACTTAATGAGAGTGCATGATATTGATGAACAAGAAGTTCATTATTCATTTGGATTAAAGCCAATCAATAAACCTCGTTGGGAAAACTATCTCAATGAACATTTTAGTTGGTGTGACAGTGTTAATATCAGTTACTTTAACCATTATGAAGTTATGAATGACTGGAGTCAACGTTTAAAAAAAGAACATGACTTTATATATGACCATGAATGGGGAACACAGTGGGCCAACCAATACCTACATTTTGAAAAAGCGTACCAAGATAATCGAGAATTATTTGACAGTTTAACAGAAAATAGTGTAGTATTAAGAGTAAGATGGGATTCTGTATTTGGTATTAGAAATACAATGTGGGATTTTCCCTTGGCATTGTTTCAAACACACCTAAGTGATCATTATAACGATCAACCATCACATTATAAACATCATGCAGGATTTAACTTGTCGCCATTGGTGTTAGTTCAAGGCATCAATATAATACGTGGGCACATATCAACTTGTGATTATTGGCATTGCTTTGATGGTCCAGGAGCAAGGTTACTTGGTGAAAATTTATCAAATTGGTTTTTTGAAAACTACCGTGAGAGATTACCTGGCATACACACAATGGATTGGAGTAAAGAGCCTGACCGAAAAACAAACTATTGGAAGTATCCCGAATCAGTGATCATGGAGTTTTTATATAGTAACGGTTATACCATATTTGATATTACAAGCAAAACTCCCGTGCCTTGTGAACTTATGAGTTTTGCAACATTGTTGACTGACCAATATCGTTATACTTGGTATGATTGGACTGAAAAAGAAATAGAGGAAATAAGAAATGCAGTTGAGCCTTAGTTATATTTGCGACAGTTGGCCACGTATACGTGACACATATATAGCATTAGATTGCAATACAAAGTACGATATGAGTTTACACATGGACTTCATGGATGGTCAGTTTGTGCCACGTTTGGGCACACACCCAGAAACTATTGATGAAGCCCGTAAGCATTTTGCAGGACACATTGATGTACATGCAATGATACAAAGCAACAGTAATGCTTGGGATGACATATTGGCTAGCAGTGCAAATGTAATCTATGCACACTATGAAAGTTTTCACAGTGAACAACAGTGTGTGGACTTTTTAAGTAGAGATACTAGATTAAAACTTGCGTTTAAACCGTACCATACTATTGCACAAATAGACAGTATATGCGAGAGATTGGACGTAGACGACTTCTTATTAATGGCGTACAATCCAGGTATTAAGGTACAAACCGCATTTTATGATTTGGAGACATTGACAGACACTGAGCGTTATGTTACAGTAGATGGTGGTGTAACTTATGAGACACTTAAACGCT
>Ga0181580_10000050_pt1 | contig 60169 bp, 70 predicted proteins | sample 071ome_23_FD_132413 | JGI IMG/M metagenome (GOLD analysis project Ga0181580, IMG submission 132413) | Coastal salt marsh microbial communities from the Groves Creek Marsh, Skidaway Island, Georgia - 071403BT metaG (megahit assembly) | ecosystem: Environmental > Aquatic > Marine > Intertidal... | reverse complement strand
TCGGGGTTCACGATCGGATTGCCATCAAAGATAAGCGGCGCAAAACCGTGCGGTTCGACTGTGCCAATGCGCATGCAGTCGACGGGTGGTTCGGATTCGAGCGGTAGCGTGAACAATAACTCGTAATCATCGCCCCAACGCATGCATTCATTGCGTCTTTCATTCGATGTCACGGGTACAAGTGCACTGTCGATTGCAATCGAGACTTCGCTTGCGCTTGCCATGCGGAAAGCATCAAGCATCAGCCCGTCCGAGATATCCATCATTGCGCTTACATGCGGTGCGAGAGCTTGGCCTTCACTAAGGCGGGGGGTAGGGTGGTTGTAGGCGGCCAGATGTTCTGGATCGCCTTCAAAACCCAACATCGCGCAACCCAGCAGTCCTGTGACGTATAGCTGATCGCCAATCTGCGCACCGCAGCGCGACGGAACCGGTGTATGCGAGGCTCGACCGATTGCGGTTAAGCCGAAAGTGCGTTTACCAGTCGCCTTGATCGTATCCCCGCCAAGCAAAGGAACATCATGGGTGGAGAGCGCTTCATGCAGGCCTTCAAGAAACCGTTCGTCGCCACTGCCAAGGCTATGGCCCAACAGCACACCTATCGGCTCTGCACCTTTGGACGCGAGATCGGACAGGTTCACCGCGACCAGCTTCCAAGCGGCATCCGCCAAGTCGCCGCCTTCCTGAAAATGCGTACCCTCGGCCATCATGTCATGCGTCAGAATCAGCGTTTCATTGCCAATCTCAAGTATCGCGCAATCATCATCAAGCCCGCGCGCGCCCGGATGCAGCGGGAGTTTGCGCAAGGCTTCGATGAAACCGCGTTCGTCTATGACCGCACATCCTTGCCAATGGCATCAAGAATGCCGTTCACGAATTTGGCTTCGCGGTCGTCGAAGAAAGCTTTTGCGACATCGACATACTCATTGATCGCGGTTGCGGTTGGCACATCGGCGCGGGCCATCAATTCGTAAGCCCCGGCGCGCAGGATTTGCAGCATGGTCTTGTCGAGCCGCGCTATTGTCCATCCGTCGGCCAACTTGCCGACCAGCAGTTCATCAATCTCCTTGCGGCGGGCATCCACTCCGCTGACGATATCGTCAAAGAAATCGACTTCGGCATCGACAAAGACCTCGCCTTCATGATCTTCGTCATCGACTTCGTGACCCAGCCGGTGCTGGTGAAATTCGTTGAGCAGTCTGGCAAGGGCAGTGCCTTCCATTTGCATCTGGTAAAGCGCCTGAACCGCAGCAAGACGTGCAGCAGACCGGGTCTGAGAGCGAGCGGGGGTATTCATTTGAGCCTCAATTCAACCGATTTGGCGTGCGCGGGCAAGCCCTCTGCATGTGCCAGCGATACCGCAGCAGGACCGATCCTGCCGAGCGAAGCATCGTCCAATGCAATAAAGCTGGTGCGTTTCATAAAATCGAGCACGGAAAGCCCGCTGGCAAAACGCGCACGTCGCCCGGTGGGCAAAACATGGTTTGGCCCTGCCACATAGTCACCGATGGCCTCCGGCGTCATCCGGCCAAGGAAAACGCTGCCAGCGTGACGGATCGCTTTGAGCAAGGGTTCCGGGTCAGCTACTGCAAGTTCGACATGCTCAGCGGCCAACTGATCAGCGAGCGGTGCTGCATCGGCCACATTGTCGACGATGATGATAGCACCATTTGCGTTCCAGCTCGCAGTGGCCGTTTCACAGGTAGCAAGCTCGACCAGTTGTGCGTCAACCCGCGCCGACACCGCATCGGCAAAACCGGCGTCGTCAGTGATCAGGATTGATTGCGAAGTCGGGTCATGTTCCGCCTGACTGAGCAAGTCTGCTGCGATCCAGTCTGCGCGATTGTGCTTGTCCGCAATCACCAGGATTTCGCTTGGGCCAGCGACCATGTCGATCCCGACGACGCCGAACAACTGGCGTTTCGCCTCTGCCACCCAGGCATTGCCCGGGCCAGTAATGACATCCACTTTGGCGATGCGATCGGTTCCATAGGCTAGCGCTGCGACTGCTTGTGCGCCGCCGACACGCCAGATCTCGTCGACGCCTGCCATGTGCGCAGCCGCGAGAACCAATGGGTTGGTCTTTCCTTGCGGGGTAGGGGTGACCACCACCAACCGCTCTACCCCTGCTACCTTAGCTGGAATGGCATTCATCAGCAGCGAGGATGGATAGGCTGCACGTCCGCCCGGAACATACAGACCAGCCGCATCAACCGCGCGCCAGATCGCACCTTGGCGCACGCCCGCATCATCGGTGAAATCGCGGTTCGCGGGAAGCTGGTCGGCATGATAGGCGCGGATCCGCTCCGCTGCGAGTTCCAGCGCGTCGCGTAATTCGCCATCCAGAGCATCGTATGCTTCTTTGCATTCATCCGCGGTGATGATCCAGTCGCAATCGCTGGCCAGTTCGTGACTATCGAAACGCTGCGAATATTCCGCCAGCGCCGCATCGCCGCGCGCCTTTACGTCAGCCAATATGCGGGCAACGTCTGCGCTGACATCAGCATCGCTTTCGCGCCGAGCATTGACCAAGGCATCGAATGCGGCAGCAAAGCCGGGATCAGAGGAAACCAGTCTTTGCATCAAGCCGTAGCTTTCTTGCTTGCAAACTCGCGGAAGGCAGACACAAGTTCAGCGACGCGTGGATCGGTTTTCAGCGCCGCGCGATTGACGATCAGCCGCGCAGAAATGTCCAAGATACGATCAGTCTCGACCAGACCATTTTGCTTCAGTGTCGCGCCGGTTGATACCAGATCCACGATCTGCCGCGCCAAACCCAGCGACGGTGCCAATTCCATAGCCCCATTCAGCTTGACGCACTCGGCCTGAATGCCTTGCGCCTCGAAATGCCGACGCGTGAGGTTGGGGTATTTGGTTGCGACGCGCAGGTGGCTGACTGTGCCGCTTGGTGCTTCGTCCCCGGCTACGCGTGCGACCGACAGTCGGCAGTGGCCGATGTCCAGATCAACCGGCGCATAAAGGTCAGCGTAATCAAACTCTTCGATCACGTCAGAGCCGACGATACCGATCTGCGCTGCGCCGTGCGTGACGAAGGTGGCGACATCAAAAGCGCGCACGCGGATCAGCCGCATATCTCGGCGCGTTGTCGTAAAACTTAGCGCGCGGTTGCCCTTGTCGTGAAAGGCATCTTCCGGCACCACGCCTGCATGCGCCATCAGAGGCAACGCTTCATCGAGAATGCGGCCTTTGGGAATGGCGAAAGTCAGCAGGTTGTTCACGATGTCAGTCATTGCGTGGCGGCACTTAGTGACTGGCGGCAGAAAGGGCAATGAAAAGGAGGCGCAGTGGCGGATAGTGCATTGATGGACATGGCATCCGTGCCAGAGGGTATCGAATGGCAGGCTGAGCATGCCGAAAAGGGTGGGGCGCCTAGCACGGCGCGCGTTATTCGCGCCACGCTGAAGTTGCTTGATGGCGACACTGCGACCGGTCGGCGCATGGCCAATTGGCAAGGGCTGGTGGTGAAAGACGCCATGCCGCTGCGGATCGCGGGCGCGCTGCACAATCTTGTGCTTACGGGGGAGGATCAACGGCTGGCAAATGTCTATGCCGGTCGCATGACTGATCAATCGGCTGTCGACGCACTGGTTTGCGAGCTTGTAGAAACTTATGACGCGCGGCTTTTGCTATGGCTCGACGGACCGCCACAAACGAACGAAGCGGGTCGCTCCGCCAGCCTCATAGCCGGGCTTTTGTGGCTTGCGCAATACGTGCCGCCAAAGTTCGAGATGCTGGAACTGGGATCTAGCGCCGGGATCAACACCATGATGGATCGGTACCGGTTTGACCTTGGCGGAGTGTGCGTTGGCCCGGAAGCTAGCCCGATGCAGATAAAGCCGGAATGGCGCGGCCCGCCACCCCCGGCAACCAAGCCGGAGATTTGTTTGATCCGCGGATGCGATGTCGCACCGGTCGATTTGACCGATCCAGGCGCATCACTACGTTTGAAAAGCTATGTCTGGCCCGAAGCATATTTCCGGATGGACCGGATCGACGCCGCGGTTGCATTGGCAAACGAGAAGGCGCCCGACGTCGTGAAGGCTGATGCTGCCGAGTTCGTATCTGGCGCACTTCGCCAACCGCAGGACACCGGCGTCACTCGCGTATTGTTTCATTCAATCGTCTGGCAATATGTGCCTGTCGAACAGCAGCGAACGGTCGAAGCAGAAATGGCGCAAGCGGCAGCGGCCGCGACGCACGACAAGCCGCTTGCCTGGCTGATGCTGGAAACCAATCGCGAGACTTTCAAACACGAATTGACTGTGCGCTATTGGGATGGCTCAGAAGGTTGCGGTGAACCGCGCATGCTTGGCTGCGCACACCCCCACGGCGCGTGGGTCGAATGGTTGGCGGGCTAGCCGTTAGCTGCCAAGAAATCTTCCATCGCGGCGATCACCTTGTCCGGCGCCTCCCAAGGAACGAAATGCCCGCAATCGGGCACTTGAACGATGGATAGTGGATCGATCACTTCGTCCAGCCCTTCGAGATTTTCCGGCGGCAATGCCAAATCATCCAGCGCCCAGATCACCAGCGTCGGGATCGTCAGCTTTGGAATTGGCGGAGGCGTGTAACCCGCGGGAACTTCGAACGGCTCGTCCATCGTTGGGACAGTCATCTGGCTGGCGCGATAGTAATTGAGCATGCCGAAACACGCGTCGCGATCTTCCCAATCCCTTAGCAATTGCGCGCGTTCTTCAGCGGGCATTGTGTCGGGCCGGTCCCAATTCACTTCCTGTTTCAGGATGCCGGTGATCCCCTTCTCGCGGATCAGGCCATCATTGGCAGGGTCACGAAACGCGCGAATATATTGGCTCGCCTCACGCTGGCCGCGATTGGTGTAGAGCAGCTTCTGAAACACGGCCGGATGCGGAGCATTGGCAATAATCGCACGCTCCACGCGGGTATGCTGTCCACCCAGTGCCACACCCCAGGCAATCGCGCCGCCCCAATCGTGTCCCACGATAGTGAACTTGGCGATTCTCAGTGCGTCGGCGAGAAGAAAGACATCACCGATCAGCTTGTCGGGCGTATAGGCGTCGACTTCTTGCGGTTTTGAAGAACCGCGATAGCCGCGCTGATCGGGGGCAATGCACCGAAAACGGTCACTGAAATGTACGATTTGGTGTCGCCATGTGCGATGGCTTTCAGGAAAACCATGCAGGAAAATTAGGGCAGGGGCGTCGACCGGGCCTTCATCGACCACGTCAAGTTCGATACCGTTCGCGAGCGATACGCGCTTTTGCTCCATTGTCAGCCTTCCGATTCCATCTTCTCGATATATCCAGCGGCGACCATGGCCGCGACCTGATCGAACAGCTGATCCGGTGTGCGCCGCATTTCGCCCATGGCCTGTTCCATACCTTCAGCCACAATGATTTCGCGCTCGCCCGCGGCAACTGCATCGATCATGGTTTTGGCTGTGTCATTGGGCCGAATCCCTTCGTCGATCACTTTGTCGCTGCGCCCGCGCTTGCTGCCGTCAGATGTCAGCGCGTTGCGGCTGACATCGGTGGCTATTGAACCGGGATAAATGACATGGACGGAGACACCCTTCTGGCTCAATTCCGCTCGAAGCGCATCGGCATAGCCGGCAAGGCCGAACTTCGCCGCGCAATAGGCAGTGCGCATTGGCACGCCGACCTTGCCTGCGATTGACGAAATGAAGAGCAGGTTGCCAGAGCCGCGTTCAGCCATGTGTCCGATCAACCCTTGCGTGAAGGCAATCTGCGCGGTCAGGTCGATATCGATAATGTCGCGATAGACGCTCATCTCGGTCTTGAGTGCCTGGCTGCGTTGGGAGACGCCGGCATTGGCGACGGCTGCGTCTATGCCACCTTTCCAAGCGATGGCTTTGGCCGTGGCATCTGCAAGCGCGGCATCGTCGCGCACGTCGAACGGCAGGATCAATGTTTCTCCGCAATCCGCAGCGACCTTTGCAAGCCGCGCTTCATCGCGGCCAGACAGCACCAGATGAGCGCCGCGGCTGGCCCATTCGCGCGCCAGCGCAGCGCCAATCCCGGATGATGCGCCAGTGATCCAAACCACCTTGCCGGTGAAATCCATTTATCTCTCTCTCCCTGCGCGGATCACCCGCGTCTGTTTTAGTCAGTGACGGTTTTTGGCCTTCCTTAGGGTAGCGGGATATACTCCTCTGCGTCTCCCGGCACTTTTGGGAAGCGACCTGCTTTCCAGTCCTCGCTGGCTTGGCGAATACGCTCTTTGTCAGAGCTGACGAAGTTCCACCAGGCGTGGCGCGGAGTCGAGAAGGCTTCACCCCCTAGCAGCATAATTCGCCCGCCCCGATCGCTTGAAAGCATCATATTCCTGCCCGGTGCGAGCACGCTCAATTCATAGAGCCCAAGCGCTTGCCCATCGACGCTGGCTTCGCCGCCCACAAGCATGACCGCGCGTTCGTCCGCGCTCACCTCAATAGGTAGGGACCCCGTGGGCGCGAGCACAATCTCTGCGTATATTGTGTCAGCATAGGTGGTTGTAGTTGCGCGCTTGCCCCAAAGCTCGCCCATGATGATCGTGGCCTTGGCGCATTGGTCCTCGATAACCGGAAGGTCATTAACTGCTTCGAACGCAGGATCGATTTCTTCGCGTCCATCCGGCAGGGCGAGCCAGGTTTGCATACCGTAGAGTTTCGGCCCGATAGCGCGTTCTTCAGCAGGTGAGCGTTCCGAATGGACGATCCCTTTTCCCGCCGTCATCAAATTTACTGTTCCGGGGCGAATGGTGGAAAACGTGCCGAGACTGTCGCGGTGTTCGATCGCGCCTTCAAACAGCCAAGTTACAGTCGCAAGATTGATATGCGGGTGGGGCGCACATCCATCGCGCTGCCGACGTCAAGCTGTGCGGGGCCAAACTCGTCAACAAAGATAAAGGGTCCAACCATCGTGCGCTCGCGCTTTGGCAACACGCGGCGGACCTCGAACTGGCCAAGATCATGCGTAGTTGGTGTGACGGTTTGCTCAATCATAGTGCTATCCGCCCTTATGTTCACCTGGAGCGCGCGCCTTGATCGCCAATGCGTGGACCCGCTCTCCGGGAATATTGTGCAGCGCCGCGTTGACCATGCGTTGCCTCTGAAGTCGTGAGACACCGTCAAAAGCTTTGCTTTCGATCACAATGGTAAAGTGCGATTCGCCGCTGCCATCGTCACCGGAATGCCCGTGGTGCAATGTGCTGTCATTGATAATATCTAGGTGGGTGGGATGAAGCGCTGCGCGCAGCAGTTCTTCCATTTCTTGAGCTATAGAACCTGTCATGAAAGTGAATTTGGGGGTTCCCATCGCGCTTGTCCATGACCATCTTGCCGTGCGTGGCTCAGACTAGGTTTCATGGACGTTTCGAAGACACCGGGCAGGTGTGCCAGCACCCTACGTGCCAGCAGGATGGCGAGTTCCGCGCTCCGGGCTATCGCGCAAACGGTTTTGATGGGCCGGGCGAATATCGCTGGTTCTGCTTGGATCACGTTCGCGAGTTCAATGCCGGATATGACTGGTTTGAGGGGATGAGCGCAGAAGAAATTCTGGAAGCGCAATCGCCCGCGTCGGGATGGAAGACGGAGAACCCCAGTTTCAGGCCAACGGCTGGCGTCGATGGTATGCCACGCTGGGCCGATTTCGACGATCCGCTGGACGCGATCAGCGCGCGCATGGCAGGCATAAAGAGCCGCGCAGAGCGGGAAGCCAGGATGGCGATGGATGGCAGGTTCTCACCCGATGAGGCGCGTGCGCTCGACACTATGGGGCTGGGGCTGGACACCGATCGGCGGCGATTGCGGCGACGCTATTCAGAGCTGGTACGGCGCTATCACCCTGATCGAAATGGCGGCGATCGGAAGTTTGAAGACCGGCTCAATAACGTAGTGGAAGCCTATCAATTACTTAGGAAAAGCCGCGCTTTCGTTTAGCTGCTCTCTGCCGCATCATTGATCAATTTCTGGTCGACTGCGACCGCTTCTACACATTTCGGTCGTGATGTGATCCGCTCGACATAGGCTTTGAACGCCGGCCGTTCTTCAATCGAACCAAACCGCAAGCCCCAGATGAACTGGCTGCCGAAATAGACGTCTGCCATTGTGAAACGACTGCCTGCTGCGAAATCGTTTTGGCTTAGCCAATCGTGGCACGCACCCAATGTAAGGTCGAGCGAGCCGAACCCAGCCATGCCGCTGCGCTCGGGGGGCACCTCCCAGTTCATTGCCTTTGCGATTACCGCTTGTTCAAGCGGGCCAGCAGCAAAGAACAGCCAGCGAAAATAGGCGGCGCGCTCATGCTCGTCAGGAAGCAATCCGGCTTGCGGGTGCGTTTCGGCGAGATAATGACAGATTGCCGCCGCTTCGGTCACAATGTGATCATGCCCGCCATGATGGTGAACCAAAGTGGGCACTTTGTTCATCGGATTTATGCCTTTGAAGTTCTCTGGTCGCGTCGCCCAGTCAAACACCACGTGCTCGTAGTCCGCGCCCGCCTCATGTAGCGCCCAGCGCGCAATCTGGCCTCGGCTCATCGCGACAGTGTAAAATGTGAACTCGGCCATAGGCTCTCTCCCTCAGCTGAAGCTAACTCAATTCTGCTTGAACGCCCAGCGCAGTGTTTTGCCCATTCCCCATGTTGCGGCGCGCGCAGGCAGGGCGGCGATGCCAGAGCGTTGCAGGCCCAGCATGGTGCGGGCAAACGGCGGCAGCATTTCGACTGCGTCGCCGCCGAGAACGCTCTGCATTCCTGGCGGGGTACCGGGCGGACGCTGCGTCAGCACCAACTGTGCAATTTCGCGTGCCTTAGGTGATGTCCGCAATTCATCGCGAAGTTCGCGGAGCACCTCTTCGGCCTCATTGCGATTGATCGGGACAGGATCTGCGCCCAATGCTTTCGCAATCACTGCAAACTGGCGATAGTACTCGTCTTGCTCATAGCCGGGCATATCGGGGCGCACATGGCGCAGATATCCAGCGAGAAAGCTCGAAGCTTCGGTCACATGCACCCAGGCCAGCGTACGCGGATTGGTCGCCGAATACGGTGTTCCATCCGGCAGTGTGCCTGAAACCTTGGAATGGATGCGGTTGACCCGTTCGATAGCTTTCATCGCTTCGTCGCGATGAGCAAAGGTGGTCACTGCGATAAACTTCGCTGTGCGGCGCAGTCGCCCGTGCATGTCCTCGCGGAAATTCGAATGGTCTATCACGCCTTGCAATGCGTCAGGATGCAACATTTGCAGCAGCAGCGCGCGAATCCCGCCCACCATCATGCCCACCAGATCGGCGTGCACCATGCGGATCGGCGAATCCCTTTCAAACAAGGCTTCGTCCGATGGTGGCGTTGGCTGCTCGCCTTGCGCTGTGTCATTGAACACACCGCGCACGCGCTCGACCAAGCCTAGGCGTAACTGTTCTATCGGATCGGTTCTTGCCATTGGCGAACACTACAGCTTGTTGCGGACTAATGAAAATGTTGACTTCGCAACGCTTGCAGCGGCGCGTGCACGTGTATAGGCGTTCGATGCATGGCTAGCTTGATGGAAACCGATTACGATGGAACAGGCAAGACCCTGTTTCCAGAGCCTGACACAGTACTCGACGTGCGTGACGCGTTCGGGATCGATGTTGATTGGCAAGTCCCCGCCTTCAGCCTCGCCGATGAGCGTGTGCCGGAGAAAGACGACAGCTATGTGTTCGATCCGGACACAACGCTAGCGATCCTTGCGGGCTTTGCACATAACCGCCGGGTGATGGTGCAGGGCTATCACGGTACGGGTAAATCGACCCACATCGAGCAGGTTGCAGCGCGTCTGAAGTGGCCCAGCGTTCGCGTGAACCTGGATGCGCATATCAGCCGAATCGATCTTGTTGGCCGCGACGCCATTGTTCTGAAAGACGGCCTGCAGGTAACTGAATTCAAGGAAGGCATTCTTCCGTGGGCATTGCAGCATGCCGTCGCATTGACCTTTGACGAGTATGATGCCGGTCGCCCAGACGTGATGTTCGTTATCCAGCGCGTGTTGGAAGCGTCAGGTGCATTGACGCTGCTCGATCAGAACAAGGTGATCACGCCGAACAAATTCTTCCGTCTGTTCGCGACGACAAACACGGTCGGGCTGGGCGACACCAGCGGGCTGTATCACGGCACGCAAGCGATTAACCAGGCGCAGATGGACCGCTGGAATATCGTTGTTGCGCTCAACTATCTCAAGCCGGAGGTGGAACAGAAGATCGTCAAGTCAAAGAGCCCGGAAACGGATGACAAGACGATTGCCGACATGGTCAAGGTGGCTGATCTGACGCGTCAGGGTTTCATGAATGGTGACATCTCGACCGTCATGAGCCCGCGTACCGTTATGACCTGGGCGCAGAATGCGGAGATATTCAAATCGATTGGCTTCGCATTCCGGCTTTCGTTCCTGAACAAATGCGACGAATCCGAACGGGTGATCGTGAGCGAATACTACCAACGCGTGTTTGACGAAGATCTGCCGAGCGGTGCCGGAAAAATGTCCTAAGGGACTGGCAATCACTGTGTTAATTGGATAACACAGTCCGATGTTTGCCTGGCTTCGATCATCCCGACGGAGGAATCGCTCAACGGATCGCTATGAAGATGGTCGGCCGAAGGCTGGCTATTATGCGCTCCAAGATCCCTACGGCAGTGCGCTTGAGGATTTCGACGACGCATTCGATTTTCGGCCGGATGCACCGCGCCGGAAGCGCCGCTTCTGGTACCGTAAGCCCAAGCTGAATTCCGGCATCGAGCAGCCCCGTTTTGGCGAGCAATGGAAAGAGCCTGAAACCCGCTGGTATCAACCGAGCCATTATCGCGGCCGGCGTAAACGCTGGTGGCTGGTCAGGTTGATCGCGGCATTGCTGGCGATCTTCATCGCTATTGTTGCTTGGCTTGCGATAACTGCTCCGCTTGGAAAATCGCTAGAACCGATTGCACCTCCGCAGATAACTCTGCTCGCAAGCGACGGAACGCCGATCGCTCGAAGTGGGGCGTCGGTGGATGCGCCGGTTGTGGCGAGCGAATTGCCTGATCATGTTGTTGGTGCATTCCTTGCGATTGAGGACCGGCGTTTCTATTCGCATTGGGGCATCGATCCACGCGGGATCGCACGGGCAGCTTGGACAGGTGTGGGCGGTGGCAGCACGATCACCCAGCAGCTGGCCAAATTCACATTTCTTACCCCGGAACAGACACTTTCGCGCAAGGCCCGTGAGGCATTGATCGCGTTCTGGTTGGAAACCTGGCTGACCAAGGATGAAATCCTGTCGCGCTATCTTTCCAATGCCTATTTCGGAGATAATCAATACGGGCTGCGCGCTGCCAGCCTCCACTATTTCTACCGTCAACCGGAAAACCTGAGGCCGGAGCAGGCAGCAATGCTTGCCGGACTACTGAAGGCACCTTCGCGGCTTGCGCCCACTCGCAACTACGATCTGGCTGAAGAGCGCATGCGATTGGTGATCGGCGCGATGGCGGAAGAACGCTATTTGACCGATGCCCGCGCGAGAAATCTGCCGTCACCCAGGCTTGATGTGCGCAATCGCAATCGGTTGCCGACGGGCACCTACTTCGCGGATTGGGCACTTCCTATCGCCCGCCAGAGTGCCGAAGCGAGCTATGCCAAGCAAACGCTGACAACCACCCTTGATGCGCGCCTCCAAGGGGTGGCGAGCCGGGCTGTCGCGAATGCTGCATTGGGGAATGCTCAGGTTGCTTTGGTCGCAATGCGGCCGAGCGGCGAAGTGGTCGCGATGATCGGCGGCAAGGATTATGCGAATTCGCCATTCAACCGTGCAACACAGGCAAAGCGGCAGCCGGGATCGACCTTCAAGCTGTTCGTCTATCTGGCCGCGCTTGGATCGGGAATGCGACCCACGGACCGCATCGATAATACGCCGATTGAGACAGGTTCCTACCGTCCAAAGAATGCCGCAGAACGCTATTCAGACAGCCTGACGCTTGAACAGGCATTTGCTTCGTCCAGCAACGTTGCAGCGGTTCGGCTTTTTAATCAGCTTGGGAGCAAACGGGTGATCGAAACCGCGCGGAATCTGGGCATCACGTCCCCTCTGCCAGAGGGTGATCCCAGCCTGGCGCTAGGCACTTCGACGATGAGCCTGCTGGAACTCACCAGTGCCTATGCGGCGGTCGCTGCCGATGCCTATCCGGTTGAACCTCATGCTTTCCTGCAAGAGGAAGAAGGGTGGATTGAATGGCTCTTTGATGGACAGTCACATTTCCCGGGGCGTGTGCAAAGCGACATGGAACGTTTGCTGCGCGCGGCAATCAATGATGGTACAGGCAAAGCTGCGATGCTCGCTGGGCCGAATTTCGGCAAGACAGGGACAACACAGGATTATCGGGATGCTGTGTTCGTAGGTTATGCTGGCGATCTTGTGGTCGGCGTTTGGGTTGGCAATGATGACAACACCTCGCTCAATGGTGTGACCGGCGGCGGATTGCCCGCGCGTATCTGGCGCAATTTCATGCGCGGTGCGCTGGCCGGAAGTGACATCGTAGAACCGGCAGAGCGACCCGATCCGGAAGGGCCGATCCGCCCGCTCGACATCGAGGAACTGCGAGACATCCCGATTGATGACAACGGTCCAACCCTGTCAGTCGAACAGGAAGGGCTGACGGTGGTGACTGAGATTGACGGTCTGCCTGTGGAGTTTCGACTGACCGAAGACGGACTCGAAATTGAATCTGGCAGGCGTTAGCGGTCTGCCATCAGGATATTCATCACTGCTGTTGCGATTGGCCGATTGCGATCATCCTGCCATGCTTCCACAGTAATATTGGCATTGCGCCGCCCAAGTCGCGTGATCCGCCCCTGAGCGAAAGTTTTCTTGCGCTTGCCAGCGCTTAAGAACTGGACAGTGATGTTGATCGGCTTGAGTTGCGGGTCGCGATCTTCGCGCTGCAAGATTGCGCGCAATGCAGCGTAGCCGGCTGTTTCAAGCAATCCGCTTGTGGCCCCGCCGTGGAACGCACCAGGTCTGCCCTCGATGATCGAGCTGAACTCGACTGTGAGAACAGGTAAGCCGTCATCGCCCAGACTGTGGACGGATATGCCAAGCGAGCGCGCGTAAGCGGTCAGGAACCGGTCAAGATCCGCGTTACCGGTCACTGCGCGGGTCCTTATCAATGGTCATGAATACACCTGCCATCGTAGCGACCGGATCGCTGCGGTTCCCATCATGGGCAATGCCGCGCACGAAGGCGGCAGAACGGGTAATGCGATAACATTCAACTCGTCCCAGGACTGAACTGCGCTCTTTCGCGGGCCGTTGATAGTCCACGCGCAGGTCCAGCGTTGCAATGGGCGTGAAGACTTTCTTTGTGTGCCAGATGCTCATGCCTGACGCCATGTCGAGCAGGCTGACAATAGGCCCTGATGCAAGCACATGACGGTCTTCCTCGCCCAGCAAATCTTCTCGCCAGGGCAGTTCCAATTCCACCCAGTCTTCACCATGGTCTGAGTATTGCAAGCCCAGCCAACCCGAATGGCCATGCTGGCAGAAGAACTGCAACGCCTGTTTGGGATCGAAAGGAGGCAAGTCTTTAGCCATTGTCCTAACCATTGCCTGCAAGGCTCTGTCCTTACAATGTTTTAATTTTTCAGAGCGCGTTCTGAGCGCCATTCCTTTGCTGGTCCGCTGGCCAATCAAGCTGCACGCGATATGTTGTGGCGCGAAGCGGAACTGTCCGGCAGCCTAATGCTCCCAGCTATTGCTAGAGGCAAGCGATCAGCGGTGGCTGAAGCCTAAAATGCGTTCCCGGCCAGCGTATCAATCGCACCTTGCAGAATGATTGCCGCTGCATGACTGTCGATTTTTTCCGCGCGTTTGGCACGGCTCATGTCCTGCCCGATCATCGCGGCCTCTGCACTTTGCGTGGACCAGCGCTCGTCCCATAGCAGCACGGGCAAATCAAATGCCTCGTTCAAATTGCGCGCATATGCGCGAGCTGACTGCGCCCGCGGACCTTCACTGGCGTCCATGTTGCGTGGCAGGCCGATCACTATGCCCTTAATGCTGCGCTCCTTGATCAGCGCAGCCAGAGCTTCGCGATCACGCCCGAATTTGCCGCGCGCCAGTGTCTTGCCCGCTGTTGCAAATCGCCAACCCGCGTCGCTGGTTGCGATGCCGATGGTCTTGGTTCCTAGGTCCAGCCCGAGCAAAGCGCCTCCGTCAGGCAGCGCATCGCGCAAATCAGCCGCGCTGTCGGTGATCAGCGGTTTTGTGCCCATATTTCCACCCGGCGTTTGACGTCGGCCTGCAAATTCGCCCAGAACAGCGGGATGTCATAGACGTGATAGTCATTGCCCGGCAGAACATAGCGGCCCAGATCAGGAGGATCGCCAATCAGCAATATTCCGCGCGGATCGCAGCGAGCGGGGACAGCGTCAGCCACAAGTGCGCCGTCGGTCAGATCGGTTTCAGGTACCAATGTGCCCAGATTTGCGCTGGCTGGCGCAGTTCCGCCGCGCGTTCCCGTCAGCGGATTCGTGCAAAGCACCGGGCTGCTCCCGCGTGACCCTCCATTGAAGCCGACTGATCGGCTGTAATAGGCTTTGACCTGCGATGGATCGGCTGGCTCGGCATAGCTCGCCCAGCTAAGGATACAGCCGGCCTGATCAGACGCGGTGCAAGCCGGCAGCCCCATAAGCGGCAAATCATGGGTTTCAGAAATCGGCCAGCCGACAACATATGCGGCGGCGATCCGATCGGCGAGTGGGGACCCGGCGACCCGCTCGCTGAGCAGGCTCATCATGTGGAGTGAGCCTTGACTGTGGCCGGCGAGCACAATCGGTAGGTCAGGATCGATGGTATCAACAAAATGCGCAAATGCCTGTGCAACATCGCGGTAAGCGGTGTCGAAAGCCATTTGACCCTCGGGCTTGTCGGTCATGAACGCACCGATTGTCGCTTGGCGATAGCGCGGCGCCCAGATCTCGCTCGCTTTGCTAAAAGGGCTGGCCATTCCGCGCAAATATATGCGTGCGACGCGTTCCGCATCTTCATCACCCAGTTCGGCATTCCAGCTCGACCGACTGAGGTAACTGGTCGGATGGACGAAAAAGACTGCAAAATCGGGTGGTGAGGGGTCAGCCGGAGTAGGCAGCAAGCCGCGATCATTGGCGTAATCTGGCTGCCAGCGAACCAACTCGTCGCCCTTTCCCGGACGAACAAACCACATATCCGTTTCTGCATAGGCATTTTCGGCAAGCGCCTCTTGCTCAACGAATTGCTCGGTCGGAACAAAGGCAAGCGCGGTCAATTCCGCCGCCCAAACGCGCAGGACGATGAGGCCCGCAATCACCAAGACGATGATCACGGCTACGAGATACAGGAACTTCTTAGCCATTGCCTGCGCGCGCTATTCCGCGCTGGAATTTTCGGCCTTGGGCGCGCGCAGTGTCGACCAAGAACGGTTATCACGCAGCGCAGACCACCAGGTAAACGGGTTCCAGCTGGCTGAGCCGTCTAGCGAAAAGGTTATGAACTCTGCGCGCCCACCGATGTTTTCGAGCGGCACAGCGCCCATCAGTCCGCGATCGCTATTTAGCTCGCGGCTATCGGCAGAGTGGTCCCGGTTGTCGCCCATCACGAAGACTTCGCCTTCCGGAATGGTGATTTGTTCGAAATTGTCGAGCAATTGGTCTTCAAGATGGTCAATCACCAGAAACGAAGCGCCGTTGGGCATTGTCTCGCGATAGGCGGGCACTTCGTAATATTGTGTGCCGTCGGCATCCCGCACGAGGTAGGCTGAAAAGGCACTAAGGCAGGGCGATCCCTCGCATAGCAGCTCCGGCTCGAACGGGATTTTGACGTTGGGCACTATCTCGCGCTTCACTGGCTCACCGTTCAGGATAATGATGCCATTTTCGACTGCAATCGTATCGCCGGGAAGGCCAACAACGCGCTTGATATAATCCTCGTCGCGAACCGGATGAACCGGGATGACAACGTCACCATATTCCGGCGTATCGCCTATAATCCGCCAATCGCCGCGCGGTAGAAGGTGGAAGCTCGCCGAAGCCCAGCTCCAGCCATAGGGATACTTGCTGACCACCAGGCGATCGCCCACCCAAAGGCTCGGCATCATTGATGTCGACGGGATGTAGAATGGTTTTGCCACCAGGCTGTGAAAAACGAGCACGGCGAGAAGCATCAGGCTGAGCCCGCGCAATTCCGCGAGCCAGTTTACCTTTTCTTCGGTGTCCTTGGATTTGATCTTGTCGTTTGTCACAGTGTCAGAGCCGGTAGCCATATCTTTGTGTCGCGTTCAACCTAGGATTGGATGCGATTCGATGATCACGAATGCCTGCGCCCAAGGATGATCGTCAGTGAGAGTGAGATGAATGAAGGCCTCATGGCCATCCGGCGTCAATTCCGCAAGCCGTTTCGCAGCGCCACCCGCGAGCGCTAGGGTTGGCGCACCCGATGGCGCATTAACAACGCCGATATCTTTCATATAGACACCGCGTTTGAAACCAGTGCCTACAGCTTTGCTGAAAGCTTCCTTTGCAGCGAAGCGCTTGGCGTAGGTTCCTGCGATAGTGAATGGCCGACGGCGTGCCTTGGCGCGCTCTATCTCTGTGAAGACCCGGTATTCAAACCGCTCGCCATAACGCTCGAGCGAATTCTGGATCCGCTCGATACTGCATAGGTCAGAGCCGAGCCCGATGATCATGATCCACCTCGTAAAATCATAGCTGCCAGCAGGAATACGATCATCCAGTGCAAAATGACCTGAGTCTTCACGAGATAATGCGCGGGGTCACCTTTCGCCATCTTCAGGGTCATGCCGAAGCCAAAGATTTGAAGGAGCGGCCATAAAATCGCAAATGAAAGAGCGATTCCGGTCGACAGGGAATAGCCGAGCAATGCAATGCTCAGGACGAACGACAGGGCTCCGGCCAAAAACCAGCCGAACTGAGCGCTGGTAACCTGAGCCTGTTCGCTGCTCACCGCGCCTCGTCCATCAGATTGCGCATGCGGCGCACGGCAGGCTCCAATCCTAAAAACACCGCTTCGCCAATCAGGTAGTGGCCTATATTGAGTTCGGCCAATTGCGGGATGGCTGCAATGGGCTGGACATTCTCATAGGTCAGACCGTGGCCAGCGTGTGGCTCGATCCCGTTCTTTGCCGCGAGTGCCGACATATCTGAGATACGCTTCAGCTCCGCTGCAAGACGTTCATTGTCCCCATCCAGAAAAGCGTGCGCATATTCACCAGTGTGAAATTCGACGACGGGCGCGCCCAGCCGCAGTACTGCGTCCAGTTGGCGTTCCTGCGCTTCGATGAACAAGCTTACCCGAATTCCTGCATCGGTAAGGCGCGTGACAATCGGTGCAAGCTGGTTGTCCATCCCGGCCGCATCCAGCCCGCCTTCAGTCGTACGCTCTTCGCGCTTTTCCGGGACAATGCAGGCGGCATGCGGTTTATGACGCAACGCAATTTCCAGCATTTCCTCGGTCGCAGCCATTTCCAGATTGAGTGGCAGGTCGGTTGCTGCCTGAATCCGTGCGATGTCCTCATCGCGGATGTGGCGGCGGTCTTCGCGCAGGTGAGCGGTAATGCCGTCACCCCCTAAGCTGGCGACAATCTCTGCTGCGCGAACCGGGTCGGGGTGGTCGCCCCCGCGGGCATTGCGGATTGTCGCGACGTGATCAATGTTGACGCCCAGCCGCAACCGCTCAGGATTGTGAACATTGACCATCAGGCACGGCTACCCGGCTTCGTGATCGGCACGGCAGCCAGTTCGGCGGGAATTTCCTCGTCTGCATAGGTCGGGAAATTGAGTGCGACGAGAGGGAAGAACGGTACGCCAAGATCTGCTGTGCCGCCAGAGCGGGCGACCACAGACACTTCGGCTATGACCTCGCCGCCCTCTTCGCCGACGGCTGCAATCGCTTCGCGGCTGGAAAGGCCGGTGGTGACGACATCTTCCACCATCAGGACCTTGGCCCCCGGCTTGATCGCGAATCCGCGCCGAAGATGGAATGTCCCTTCTGGCCGTTCGAGAAACATAGCTTCTTTCCCGAGCGCGCGGCCCATTTCGTGACCAATGATTAGTCCGCCCATAGCTGGGGAGACTACCACATCAACGCTGGAACGAATCTCTCGCGGGAGGTTTTTTGCCATAGCAACCGCAATGCGCGATGCTCGGGCAGGATTCATGAGGACTCGTGCACATTGCAGATAATATGCGCTGTGCCGCCCGGACGAGAGCAGAAAGTGCCCTTCCAATAGCGCGCCGCAGCTACGGAATTCGGACAGCACTTCTTCTTCAGTCATTCGTGAAACACCTACTAAAAAGATCAAATTGCGTCGGACTCATCCCGACTTGCATAATTTTCTCCCTAGAAGCGCTTGAGGCGCTGGGCAAGCGCGCCTATAGGCGCATCAATCTCGGGGGAAGTTCCGGGACTTTGGGTTGGCTAATGCGGTTTCTGTGATTAGAGGCCGCGCAGCTTATACATACGATTGAATCGGGAAACGTCACAAAGATGGTTTTGGGTCAAACAGGCCGCTACGCCTATTCACTTATCGTCACTGCCATGGTGGCCTTGATGCTATTGTTTGCATCGAACGCTCAGGCTCAGGTCGATGCAGATCCTGCAGACGCAGCGGCAACAGAAACCACCGCCGGTTACACGCCAATGGCACCAACCGAAGGCAAGGGAATGCCGGTTGACGGTCGGCTTAGCTTCCAGGACCAATTTACGCAGGACGGCCGCGACGCGCTGTGGATGCATGACGCAATCCTGATGCCGATCATTACAGTGATCAGTCTGTTTGTGCTTGGCCTGCTTCTGTGGGTGATTGTTCGCTACAACCGCCGGGCGAACCCGGTTCCATCGAAAACAACGCACAACACTTTGATCGAAGTGATCTGGACTGTGGTGCCAGCGCTTATCCTGGTTGTAATCGCGGTTCCTTCGATCAATCTGTTGTTGAGCCAATACGAAACCCCGCCTGAAGAGGCGATCACAATCAAAGCGACCGGGTACCAGTGGTATTGGGGTTATACCTATCCCGACAATGGTGGCTTTGAAGTCATTTCGAATATGCTTCCGCCGGAAGAAGCGCTGGATCGCGGTGAGCCCAATCAGCTTGCTGTCGACAACCGTATGGTTGTGCCAGCGAACACACCATTACGCCTCCAGACAACAGCAGCGGACGTGATCCACTCATTCGGTGTGGCATCGCTGTGGTTCAAGCTGGACGCGGTTCCGGGCCGTTTGAACGAGCGCCTGCTCACGATCGAAGAGCCAGGCGTCTATTATGGCCAGTGCTACGAACTTTGTGGTGCACGCCACGGCTTTATGCCGGTGGTGGTCGAAGCGCTTCCGCGCGAAGAGTGGGAAGCGTGGGTGCTTGAGCAAGGCGGCACTGTTGGCGAACCAGAAGTGGTTGAGGCCGAAGTGGAAGCTGGAGCGGAAGAGGACGCTGAAGCAGCGCCTGCCGCATAACGATATAGATTTAGAGCAGAGAGTATCTGAACGATGGCAACTACCGCAGAAGGCATCACCGCTCCCCATACAGATCATGGGCATGATGCGGACCACAAGCCGGGCTTTTTCGCCCGCTGGTTCATGTCGACCAACCACAAGGATATCGGCACACTCTACCTGATCTTCGCAATTTGTGCGGGCATCATCGGTGGTGCGATTTCCGGCATCATGCGGATGGAACTGGCAGAGCCGGGCATCCAGTATCTGGGCATGTGGGTTGATATGCTGGGTGGTGATGGCACCTCGATGGATGCGAACTACCACATGTGGAATGTGTTCATCACTGCGCACGGCCTGATCATGGTCTTTTTCATGGTCATGCCGGCGATGATCGGTGGCTTTGGTAACTGGTTCGTTCCACTGATGATCGGCGCGCCAGACATGGCGTTCCCGCGCATGAACAATATCAGCTTCTGGCTGACCGTTGTCGGTTTCTTCAGCCTGCTGTTCTCCATGTTCGTCCCGGGCGGTACCGGAATGGGCGCTGGCGTGGGCTGGACAGTCTATGCACCACTTTCGACGACGGGTTCGCAAGGGCCGGCAGTCGATTTCGCGATCTTCTCGCTCCACTTGGCGGGCGCTGGCTCGATCCTGGGGGCAACCAACTTCATCACGACCATCTTCAATATGCGTGCGCCGGGTATGACCCTGCATAAAATGCCGCTGTTTGTATGGTCAGTACTTGTCACGGCATTCCTGCTGCTGCTCGCACTTCCTGTGCTGGCGGCTGCGATTACGATGCTGCTGACAGACCGCAACTTCGGCACGACATTCTTTGATCCGGCGGGCGGTGGTGACCCTATCCTTTACCAGCACCTGTTCTGGTTCTTCGGTCACCCTGAAGTCTACATCATGATCCTGCCGGGCTTTGGTATGATCTCGCAGATCGTTGCTACCTTCAGCCGCAAGCCCGTGTTCGGCTATCTCGGCATGGCGTATGCAATGGTTGCGATTGGCGTGGTTGGCTTCATTGTTTGGGCGCACCACATGTATACCGTTGGCCTCGACGTGAACACGAAGATGTACTTCACAGCAGCGACCATGGTTATCGCGGTCCCGACCGGTGTGAAAATCTTCAGCTGGGTCGCCACGATGTGGGGCGGCAGCCTTGAGTTCAAATCGCCGATGGTTTGGGCGATGGGCTTCATCTTCCTGTTTACCGTCGGCGGTGTAACCGGCGTTGTTCTCGCCAATGGCGGGATCGACGACAACCTGCATGACACATATTACGTTGTGGCCCACTTCCACTACGTGCTGTCGATGGGTGCGGTATTCTCGCTCTTCGCGGGCTTCTACTACTGGTTCCCGAAGATGAGCGGCCGCATGCATTCAGAGCTGCTGAGCCACCTTCACTTCTGGGGCTTCTTCATCGGTGTGAACGTGATTTTCTTCCCGCAGCATTTCCTGGGCATGCAGGGGATGGCGCGTCGCTATCCTGACTTCACCGCTGCTTACAGTTACTGGAATGAAATCTCGTCCTACGGCTACTGGATTATGGCCGGTTCGATGTTGCTGTTCTTTGCTAACCTTGCCTATGCATTCCTTGCCGGCAAGAAAGCAGAAACAAACCCATGGGGCGAAGGTGCAACCACGCTTGAGTGGACGCTTTCGAGCCCACCGCCGTTCCACCAGTTCGAAACGCTGCCAGTGATCGAGGATCACCACGATTACCACGATCACCGTCCCGCAGGGGCTTAAATTGCTGCGGCGTCAGATCGAGCGATTACAGACAAGGGGGAGGGGCGTGCTGAGAAGTGCGCCCCGCCTCGCAAAAGAAGCGCACAACAGGCGCATATATTGAACGAGTAGACAGGTAATGACTGCGACCACCGCTACAGCAATGCCGGCCGATTGGCGCGATTTCTTCGCGCTAACCAAACCGCGCGTGATGTCGCTGGTGATCTTCACCGGAATTTGCGGCTTGCTGGCCGCGCCGGGCAGCATTCATCCTGTGATCGGCTTCACCGCGATCCTGTGCATTGCCATGGCCGCAGGCGGTTCAGCGGTGCTAAACCAGTGGTGGGAAGCAGAGATCGATGCCGGCATGAAACGGACGGCCAACCGTCCGCTTCCCGCAGGTCGTATGCGCCCCGATGATGCGCGCGACTTCGGCATCATGCTATCGGCGGCCTCGCTGGTCATCATGGGTGTTGCGGTAGGATGGCTCGCAGCTGCGATCCTTGCGGTTGCAATCGTCTATTATGCAGCAATCTACACCATGTGGCTGAAGCCTCGCACGCCACAGAATATCGTGATTGGCGGAGGTGCCGGAGCGTTCCCGCCGATGATAGGCTGGGTTGCTGTGACCGGCGAGGTTACCGCCATGCCGATCCTGCTGTTTGCGATTATCTTCTTCTGGACCCCGCCGCATTTCTGGGCACTCGCTCTGTTTGTGAAGTCGGACTACGCCAAGGTCGGTATTCCGATGCTGCCCGTGGTTGCCGGAGAGAAAGCTACACGTCGACAGATTCTGGCTTATTCAATCCTGCTGGTGCCGGTGGCGATCGCCCCGTGGCTGATTGGCGGGACGGGCGCGATTTACGGATTTACAGCGCTTGCGCTCACTCTGGCGTTTCTTGGCATGTCGCTGCCGGTGGCATTCCGCACCTCTGTAGCGGGCGACACTATGAAGCCGGAGAAAAGCCTTTTTGCCTACAGCATCCTGTACCTGTTCGCGCTGTTCGCAGCGCTGGTGGTTGATGCTCTGGCGCGCGGCCAGGGGTGGATAGTCTGATGACGCCTGAAGAAGAATCCGAAATCAAGCGCCGCCAGAAAAGCCGCAATCTCGTGCTCGGCGGATTGTTGCTGTTCATGGTCGTGTTGTTCTATTTCATCACCATCGTTCGGATCGGAGGCCAGTAAAGTGACCGCTGTTGCTGCAACATCGCTGGAGCAGAAGAACCTAAAGACCGGCATTTACGCATTCATGGGCGCGCTCGCGATGCTGGGTTTGGGCTACGCAGCGGTGCCTTTGTACGACCTGTTCTGCCGCGTGACCGGTTTTGGCGGCACGACGCAGGTGGCGAGTGAGGCTGAGGCGGCCAATGCGGAGCGTATTGGTCTTGCTGCCGGCAAAACGATATCGATCCGATTCGATGCGTCAACCGCGCGTGATGTGCCGTGGACCTTCCGTCCGACGCAAGCGACGGACACGGTGCAAATCGGTGTGCGCGACATGGCGATCTACACCGCAAAGAACAACTCAAACGTTCCGATCACCGGTACAGCGACTTTCAATGTCGAACCGGAACAGGCGGGCGCTTACTTTAACAAGATTCAATGCTTCTGCTTCACAGAGCAGACTTTGCAGCCGGGGCAGGAAGTGAGCATGCCGGTGCTGTATTTTGTCGATCCGGCGATGCTGGAAGACGAAGCAATGGAGGGGGTAGAGCAGATCACCTTGAGCTACACCTTCCACAAGTCACTTAATACTAACAGCGAACCAAGTTCGTAACACTCTGGACCCGTCCCGCGAGGGCATCTAAGGACGGGTTGAATCTAAGATACGGGCCAAAAAACGGGAACTTTCCATGGCTGGAACAAAGAACCACGACTATCACATCCTCGAGCCGGACATCTGGCCGCTGATCGGTGCCTTTGCTGCGCTGACATTCACCACAGGCATGGTTTTCTTCATGCACGAGATGAATGGCTGGCAGATCATCCTCGGCCTCGGCATCGCCGGGCTGATCGCGACTTTCTTCAGCTGGTTCAGCAATGTTGTGAAGGAAGCCGAAGGCGGCGACCACACACCGGTTGTACAGCTGCACATGCGCTATGGTATGATCTTGTTCATCGCATCCGAAGTGATGTTCTTTGTCGGCTGGTTCTGGGCGTTTTTCGATTTCGCCCTGTTCCCGGACGCACTGCAAGTCACTGCGGCGGGAACTGCTGAGCAAGCAACCGAGAATCTGTTCGTCACGCAGGGCGTAAGGGATGGCACGCTCGTGCCTGCTGGGATGGAAGTGCTCAACGCATTCCAGCTTCCCCTTTTGAACACCCTCATCCTGTTGTGCTCGGGCACTACAGTTACCTGGGCGCACCATGCGTTGATCCACGGTGATCGCGATGGTTTGAAGCAGGGCCTTTGGGCGACGATCGCTTTGGGTGCCGTCTTCACCGCTATTCAGGCGTATGAGTATTCGATCGCTCCGTTCAACTTCGGTCAGAACACCTACAGCTCGGCCTTCTTCATGGCGACCGGTTTCCACGGTTTCCACGTTCTGGTTGGCACGATCTTCCTGATTGTCTGTTTGGTGCGCGCCTATGCGGGTCACTTCACCCCGCGTCAGCATTTCGGCTTCGAAGCGGCAGCATGGTACTGGCACTTCGTTGACGTAGTGTGGCTGTTCCTGTTTGTAGCCATCTACATCTGGGGTGGTTGGGGCGCGCCGGTTCACTAATGGCGAAGAGCGTAAGCTCTGAAGAAATGAAGGGGCTGCCGGGGGTAACTCAGGCAGCCCTTTTCGGTTTGTGCCCCCGCTGTCATAAGCGCACGTTGTTCGACACGCCTGCAAGCGTTGCCTATCGCTGCAAAGCTTGCGGGCTGGAGTTCGGCCAATTCGAGCGGGGTAGCCGCGCGTCAAGCATTGTGACATTTGCGGCTGCGGCGATGCTGATGGGCGCAGTGCTGCTGATCGACGAGTGGTTGCGCTTTCCAATGTGGCTGATGGGGCTGATTGTGGTTCCGCTGACCATTGCAACCACTTTAGCCGCGCTGCGTTTCTTCAAGACAGTGCTGCTGATGGCACGCTATCAGCGCAGCCTGGAAACGAAAGACATGGATCAATGAACCTCCGCCAGCTTCCGATTGTTCCGACTATCATTGTGTTCGTGGCCGCAAGCATCATGGTGTGGCTTGGATTCTGGCAATGGGGCAAGATCGGGGAGCAGGAAGCGCGCCTGCAACAATATGAAGCAAACTCCGGCAATCCCGAATTGGTGCCGTTTCCGCTGACCGCTGAAGAGGTGGATCGCTATGCCTATCGACGATCTTCTATCTTGTGCGTGGAGATTGTGGGTGAACCACGGGTTGTTGCAGGCCGAAACGCCAATGATCAATCAGGGTATGTGCAGGTCGCAACTTGCAGGCTTGGCAACAGTGGACAGGCAGATGTTCAGTTGGGCTGGGCAAGAGGACCATATGCCGTAAGCTGGGAAGGTGGCGAGGTAACCGGCTCGATAGAACCCCTGCGGACTGGCTTTGCAAAGCTTGTTGCTGACCCGTCGGTTGAAGGTCTTTCTGCAAGCGCTCCGCCTAAAAAGAAGGTCATCGATCACATGGCCTACGCTGGGCAATGGTTCTTCTTCGCGCTGACGGCGCTGGTAATTTACTTTCTGGCGATCCGCAGCAAGTTGGCTGGGCGTCGGGAAGGTGAGGATTAAGTCGCATGAAGCGTCTCTTTCTTGCCCTTCGCTCCCCTCGCGTCTAACCGCCCCAAGTAATGGAATATATCTCGACCAGAGGCAGCGCATCCGCGCTCGATTTCGAAGGTGTCACGCTGGCCGGGCTCGCCAGCGATGGCGGGCTGTACCTGCCAACCGAATGGCTGCGCTTCAGCGAAGCACAGATAGCGGACATGGTTGGGCTGCCCTATGCAGAGCTGGCTACGCGGCTGATGTGGCCCTTTGTCGAAGGCAGCCTGACCGAAGAGGAACTGCGCAGTCTTTGCCAGCAGGCCTATGGTCGCTTTGCGCACAAGGCGGTGACGCCGCTGGTGCAGCTGGATGAGCGGCAATGGCTGCTCGAGCTGTTTCATGGACCGACGCTGGCATTCAAGGATGTCGCTCTACAGCTGCTTGGCTTGCTGTTTGAGACTTTCCTCAGTCGCCGCCAATCGAACCTCACCATCGTTGGCGCGACCAGCGGCGATACGGGATCGGCCGCGATCGATGCGGTGGCCGGGCGCGAAGGCGTAGATATCTTCATGCTTCACCCTAAGGGCCGCGTCAGCGATGTGCAGCGCCGCCAGATGACGACAGTGCGTGCCCCCAATGTGCATAACATCGCGATCGATGGCAGTTTTGATGATGCGCAAGCGATGGTGAAGCGTATGTTCGGCGATGCCGATATGACGAGCCGCTTCAACATTGGCGCGGTCAATTCGATCAACTGGGCGCGGCTGATGGCGCAGGTTGTGTACTATTTTGCCAGCGCATTGCAGTTAGGCGCGCCGTATCGGCAGGTCGCTTACTCTGTGCCGACGGGTAATTTCGGTGACGTGTTTGCTGGCTATGTCGCCGCGCAAATGGGCTTGCCGATTGCGCAGCTGGTTGTCGCGACCAACGTCAACGATATCCTGCATCGCGCGCTGTCAGACGGGGACTATTCCACTGGCACAGTCACGCCGACCGACACACCCTCGATGGATATTCAGGTCAGCTCAAACTTCGAGCGGCTGCTATTCGATTGCGGCGGGCGCGACGGCGCCGCGATGGCGGAACAAATGCGCAGCTTCGAAGCGGATAAAGCCATGCAGTTGACCAATAGTCAGCGCGAAGGCGCGTCGGCCCTGTTCACCAGCGTTCGCGCGGATCAGCAGCAAGTGTTGCAAGCGCTGCGTTGGGCGCACGAAAATGCTGGCGAGGTGATTGACCCGCATACTGCCGTCGGCCTGCATGCAGCGCTTGCAAGCGAACTTGATCCGTCGATCCCGATGGTCACGCTCGCGACGGCGCATCCGGCAAAGTTCCCCGATGCGGTCGAGCGCGCAACGGGATTGCGTCCGAACCTGCCTTCACGCGCGGGTGATCTGCTCGCGCGCGAGGAAGCCTATAGCGAGCTGCCCGGCGAATATGACGCTGTGCGCGACTTTGTGACGCAGCACGCGAGCCCTGCCGCCTGATGGCTGAGCTTCGCCGCGATCCTGTGCTGATGGTGGGCGAGGGCTGGGAAGGCGGCTATCGCCTGCTCGACAGTGGGCACGGGCGAAAGCTGGAAAACTTCGGTCAATACGCCTTCATCCGCCCCGAACCGCAGGCGATGTGGAGCCCGCGCATGGCGGATTGGCAAGCAGCTGGCGAATTTATCCCTGGATCCGATGAGGATGGTGGTGGGCGCTGGCAGCTTGACCAGTCTCTGCCTGAGGATGGCTGGCCGGTGAGCTGGAACGAAGTCACTTTCTCTGCGCAGCCAACGCCGTTCCGGCATTTGCAGTTTTTCCCGGATATGGCCCCGGTGTGGGATTGGATGCGGGAACAGTTGAGCGGGACGACTGAGGCCGAGACGATGAACCTGTTCGGCTATACCGGTGTTGGGTCGCTGGCGCTGAGCCAACATGGCCGCGTGACACATGTCGATGCGAGCAAGAAATCGGTTGCGCAGGCTCGCGAAAATGCGGCGCTGTCAGGGATGGAAGACCGCCCCATCCGCTGGCTGGTCGATGATGCGGCCAAGTTCACTGCGCGAGAGGTTCGCCGCGGTAATCGCTATGACGGGATTATCCTCGATCCACCCAAGTTCGGGCGCGGGCCGAAGAATGAAACATGGCGTTTGGAAGAGAACCTGCCCGCTCTGCTTGCCGATTGCCGCAAGCTGCTGGATCGCGATAGCAAGTTCCTGTTCCTGACAGTTTACGCAGTGCGAATGAGTAGTCTGGCGCTTGCGGGTTTGGTCGACGAATTGTTCGCAGATATGCCCGGCACAATCGAGCACGGCGATCTCGCGGTGCAGGAGACCGGCGAGAGCGGCAGGCTGCTGCCCACAGCGATCTTCGCACGTTGGGGTAATTCCGGCTAAAGGGTGCGCATGAACGATTCGCTGATCCTCGAAGTGGCTGATTTCGAACACGATGTCCTGACTGGCATCTATTCGGAGGAGACCGGCAAGCCTCAACCACTGCGTTTCACCATTCAGGTGCGCATGGCGGTCGCTGAAAAATATGAAGCCGACAACCCACTTGAGGGCAGCAAGAACTACATGGACCTGAAATTCGCAGCTTCTGATGCGCTGCCTGAAGGGGTCCATTTCAAGCTGATCGAGGCTGTGGCAGACCACATCTGTGAAACATTGTTCGTGCAGGATGCACGGGTAGAAGCGGTAACTGTCAAGATCGTGAAACTGGCGATTGCCGAGGCTAATGAAAAGATCGGCATAACCCTCCACCGCGAGCGGAAGTAGGATGGAGCAGGCCGAGTTGAAGGTGGAACACCTGCCGGCTGAACCACTTGATGCGGCTGCTGCATTTCACCGCGCGCATCTGAATTCAGCCATAGCGGCTCTAGAGGGGGCGGCAGCTGATCTAACCATTATCTTGCCGCTTGCCCCAAGCGATCACGATGACTGGCGGCGGACAGTTGCGCGCGACCTGGCCCGAAAATTCGCGCCCCAAAGGGTAAATGTGCTGGGTGGGGGCAGTGAAGCGGCTGTCCAATCAATGCTCGCATATTTGAGGGGCGCGCCCGGCGTCACTGGGCAGTACGTTCCATTGCATGACTAGAGTTCGTGACGTCTTGCTGCCGGCCAATCAGGCCAAACCGCTGATCGATGGCTTCCAGCGCCAGATCAAGTATCTGCGCCTGTCCGTTACTGATCGCTGCGATTTGCGCTGCACCTATTGCATGCCGGAGCGGATGACTTTCCTGCCGCGCAAGGAAGTTTTGAGCCTTGAGGAACTCTATCAACTATCTCTCGGCTTTATTGCACGCGGGGTGACAAAGGTCCGCGTTACTGGCGGGGAACCGCTGGTCCGGCGCGACATCATCGACCTGTTTCGCGCGTTGGGGCGCAAGCTTGTTGACGGGCTGGAAGAGCTTACGCTGACAACCAATGCAACTCAGCTTGCCCAGCATGCTGAGGATTTGGCGAGCGCGGGCGTAAAGCGGGTGAATGTCTCGCTCGACACACGTGACCGCGAGCAGTTTGCCAAGCTGTCAAGGCGCGATGTACTGCCACGTGTTCTGGAAGGGATTGCTGCGGCAAAGGAAGCCGGGCTCAGGCTCAAGATCAACACTGTCGCGCTCAAAGGCGTGAACGAGCATGAACTTCCCGACCTAATCGCATGGGCGCATAACGAAGGTTTCGATCATACATTGATCGAAGTCATGCCGCTGGGTGATGTCGATGAGGACCGGGTCGATCATTTCTTGCCGCTATCGGCTGTGCGCGAACAGTTGGAGCAGCGCTGGACGCTGACTCCGCTTAGCGAAAGCTCTGGCGGTCCTGCGCGCTACGACCGGATCGAGGAAACCGGCGGGAAGCTGGGCATGATTACGCCGCTAACCAACAATTTCTGCGCAGGCTGCAACCGCTTGCGTGTGACGGCGACGGGGCAGCTCTATCCCTGCCTGGGTGGCGGAGAGCGAGTGGATTTGCGCGCGGCGCTGCGTTCGGATGATCCGGAATCGAACCTGCAATCTGCGCTGAATGAAGCCATGCGGATCAAGCCTGAACGGCATCATTTCGATATTTCCAAACGCGGCGCTGAACCGGCGCAACCGCGCCATATGTCGATGACGGGTGGCTGACATGGCGGTGACGGTGCTCTTTCTTGGCCCCTTGCGCGATCTGGCGGGTGCAGAAAGCGGCGAGTTTCCCGCGCCACTCGACTGGGAAGGGCTGCTATCGTCAGTCGCGCCTGAAGTTGCCGAACAACTGCGGCAGGAACGCGTGAATGTTGCCTGCGCGGGCAAAGTCCTGGTGCACAAGACGTCGCTTAATGCGCAAGACGGCGATGAAGTTGCGTTGCTTCCGCCCGTAAGTGGTGGCTGACAATGCGCGATGTTCGCCTGTTAGCAGACGCATTTGATCCGGGCGCGCTAGTCGAACAGTTCAGAGCGACAAACCCGGGATTGGGCGGGATATGCACCTTCGTTGGCGAAGTGCGCAGCGATACGGGTGTCGAGGTATTGGAGCTATCTCACTACGAACCGCTGACGTTACCAAGCATGGAAGAGCTTGCTGACAAAGCCTTCGTGCGGTTTGATCTGATGGGACTATTGATGATCCACCGGGTTGGGCAAATGCTTCCCGGCGAGCCCATCGTTTGCGTTTCTGCAGCAGCCAAACATCGCCGGGCGGCAATTGATGCCGTCGATTACTGCATGGATCATCTGAAAGCCGCGGCCTGGTTCTGGAAACGCGAAAAACGCGATGGCGAATGGAGTTGGATCGAGCCGCGTAGCGATGATTACGCCGATCTTGCGCGTTGGAAGTGAGATAATTCGCACGATTTGATCTTGATCAAGGAGCTAACTTCACGGGGGTGGCAAAAGATGTCTCAACGGAAGGAGACATCGTCATGTCAAAATTGCTTACACCAGAAATCGTCCAGCAGAAGGCGAGGTTCATGGGTTGCGGCCGTCGGGGGCTGAATCTAGCAAGGTAATCAACTCTGTAATCAATTGTCGTTCAACGGCATGATAATCGGAAACCTGCTGTCTGGCCAAGTCGATTTGCGTTCGCTCCGCGAAGGATAGGGAAGCGTCTGCATAAAGCGAATCAAGGTCAGCCAACAGCGACACAGTCTGACCATTGTGCGATTCGAGCGAACCGATCGCGATTTGCGCGATTGGCCAGCGATTGTCTTCAATACCGGTGCCGGAAGCCGAAGCGATAAGTGGCCTTGCCCTGCTTACTTCTGAAAGGAAGCGCGCGTGCTGATCAACGGCAGCTAGCAAAGCATTTTCAACTTCGGCTATTTCCTTAGCGCCCAGGGAGGCTGGAGCAGCTGCCTGTGTCGGGGCAGCAGCGCTTGTGAACGTACCTTGCACACGTTCAAAATTGCGCAGATTCAAGTCAGGGTAACGGCTTCCGCCGCCGGCGCAGCCACTAAGTGATGCGACAGCAAAAACCACTGCAAGAGAGCGAGGAAGGAGAGGATAGTCCATTTGAGCCAGTGAATAGCACGAACACCGCTCCTTGCCACCCACTCGTGGCGCGCGGTGTCCACATTCGTGCATTTTCTTGTGCGGCGCGCAAAATTGCGATGATCCGGCGTTGACTTGAGCCCGCCTATCCCTTAACGGCACGCTTCTTTCCGGCGCCACCTTCTGGTGGAGAGTCGGGTGCGCCCTTTCTAAGAGTGAAAGGGCACAGCTTTAGATTGAGAGATTACCACCATGTTCGCAGTCGTGCGCACAGGCGGCAAACAATACCGGGTTGCCGCCGGAGACAAAATTGCAGTCGAAAAACTCGCTGGCGACGCCGGCGACACCGTGACGCTTGGCGATGTCCTGCTCGCAGGTGAGGGTGACAAGCTTGCTGATACTTCGAAGGTTTCTGTTTCTGCAGAGATCATCGCTCAAGCGAAGAGCGAGAAGGTTGTCGTTTTCAAGAAGCGTCGTCGCCATAACTATCGCCGCAAGGCCGGTCACCGCCAGCAGATGACTCTGCTGCGTATCACCGATGTAGGCGAAGGCGCGAAGAAGGCACCGGCCAAGAAGGCCGCTCCCAAGAAGGAAGCAGCTGAGAAGAAGGCACCGGCCAAGAAGGCCGCTCCCAAGAAGGAAGCAGCTGAGAAGAAGGCACCGGCTAAAAAGGCTCCATCCAAGAAGGCTGCTGCCAAGAAGCCGGCCGCGAAGAAGTAAGGATCAGGACGACCCATGGCACATAAAAAAGCAGGTGGTTCATCACGTAACGGTCGCGATTCAGCCGGCCGTCGCCTTGGTGTGAAGAAGTTTGGCAGCGAAGGCGTCGTTGCAGGCAACATCATCGTGCGTCAGCGCGGCACCAAATTCTACCCGGGCAGCAATGTGGGCATGGGCAAAGACCATACCCTGTTTGCGCTCGAGAACGGCGTGGTGCGATTCCACAAAGGCAAACTCGGCCGCAAATACGTGTCAGTGGACGCGATTATGGAAGCAGCCGAATAACCGGACGTTCCGATAGAGGGATCGTCCACCGGGACGGTCCCAGCCGGATTTAACCACCGGCACTCGAAGAGGGAGATGGGGCTGACCCGTCTCCCTCTTGTCGTTTCTCCCTCTCAGACTGGCGAAATCCACTTCGCCGCAATGAATGTGTCACGCATTGCCCCTAAGCAGCGGGCGACAGCGGGGCATTGAGGAGAAGGAAGATGTTCCACTGCACCGAAAGGTTGCTCTTGAGACCGGCATGGCCAGAAGATTGGCAGGCCGTCTATTCCGGAATCGCCGATGAAGGCGTGGTGCGGAACCTTGCGCGTGCACCGTGGCCATACAGCCAGGATGATGCACGCAGTTTTGTGGAGCTGCCGGTTGATCCCAGGTTTCCGCGCTTTCTCATCACACGTTCGCGAGATGCCGCCCTGATCGGTTGCATCGGGATCGATATGACGGCCGGTCAGGTTGAACTGGGCTATTGGATGGCGCGCCAGCACTGGGGGCGGGGCTATGCCACCGAGGCTGGGCGCGGTGTAATCGAGATTGCCTCAACTCTTGGTTATAAGATATTGGTTGCAAGCCATTTTCTAGACAATCCCGCTTCGGGTAAGGTGTTGTCGAAACTTGGCTTCAGGCCCACCGGCCGGATTGTAAATCGCCATAGCTGCGGCCGTGGAGAAGAGGCGCCGACCGCTGAATATTCGCTCGATCTGTCTGAGCAATCGGCAGATTGGCAAACTGCCGCCTGATCCTCTCTCCTCTCCTCATTTAGGCGGCACAAAAAGAAGCCCCGGTTCCATTGCGGAGCCGGGGCTTTTTGATATTTCGGGAAGACGCAAAGGCTATTCTGCAGGTTGAAGAAGAGCGTCTTCGAAGTCACCTTCATACAGGCCAATCAATGCGCGATCATCGTGGTCCCATGGGTGGAAGCGCGGCTTGAAGTAAGCCAGCCACGCCGGGAAAGTGCGGCGCACAACGCCTGGTGACCATGCCAGATACTTGAACAGGCCCCAGCGTGCCTTCCAGCCGGTAATGCCGTCCTGCGCCAGCAGGTTCATCGTGTCTTCCCAGCGGTTCTTGAAGAAGCGGCCGGTGACGATCAGCATCATCAGGCTGCGCACTTTCCAGCGGCGGAACGGCGTCCAGTCGCGGGTGGCGTGGTTCCAGGTGTCATAAGCGACGCCCTTGTGCTCGATTTCCTCGGCCGCATGCCAGCGCCACATATTGCGCACTTCGGGATCAGCTTTGTCGAAATGTCTGGGATTCTTCAGGAATTCACTCGCCATCATAGCGGTGTAGTGTTCGAGCGCCATTGTCGCGGCGAGATTGAGGATCTCTGGCCGGCCTTTGGTCAGATTGAGCATTTCCTCAACGCGCTTGTCGATTGCTTTGATGTCGTAACCGTGATCTTCGGCAAGGCGGTTGAACGCGATGTGTTCGCGGGTGTGGTTGATTTCCTGCTTCACGAAGGCGCGGATCTCAGCCGCCAATTTGGGCGGGGCGCCGTCGCGATGTGCCTTGACCGCTTCGATGAAGAAAGCCTCACCGCGCGGGAAAGTGGCTGACAGGGCATTATGCCAGGCTGTGCCGAACGGTTCGCCCGCCCACCACCGATTGGGTGTGGTGTTGCGGTTAAAGCGCTCGTCACGAACGGTGATTTCGAGATCGGCCGGTGTTGGATCTTTAGCGCTGCGGCGGTTTGCGGCTGCTGCGGTTTCAAGATCAATCTTGGCAGGGGCGTTCATTGGGTACTCCATGATTCGGATTACTAACATGGGTGTAAGTAGATCTTACTGACATCAGTGTCAATAGTCGTTTGGAGCTCGCCTATGATGCGCCGAATCCAACAGGATGGAACACTTGGAACACTGTTCTAGGAGAGAAACTCTCCTCGGGGAGAAGGGCGCTAATGCGAGCGGCTTGCGAGATGGGTTGGACCAAGGTCATGCGCGCTTTTGAGCCAGATCTTCAGCGAGTAGGAAAGGGGGTTTTATGTCCGCTACTGGAAAGCGCTTTAAGCCTCGCCTAGGTCGAGAATTGGGGTGGGAAGTGGACTTTGGATTAAGTCGTCACCCCGGCGAAGGCCGGGGTCCAGCTATGGTCGAAGAAATACCCCGAAATCGACTGGATTCCGGCCTTCGCCGGAATAGCGGCCTTCGGGTCGTTAGCGGAAAGTACGCTCCCGCTTACTCCGCCGGCATCACCGCATCGGCATAGGGGCTTTCCGTTTTGCCGATTAGCGCGCGGTCATCATGGTCCCATGGGTGGAAGCGCGGCGTCAGGATTGCTGCCCATTCGAAGAACATCCGGCGCATCATGCCCGGCTTCCACCACAGGAAGGCATAGAGCTTGCGCTTCGCCTGTTTGTGGGTGAAGCCGTCTTGCTCCAGCAGGCCGATGGCATCGCGGATGCGGTTGCCGAAGTACTTCTTCGTGATCAACGCGGCAACCAGTGCGCGGGTCTTGTAGCGTTTCCACGCGTTCCAATCGCGGGTCGCGTGTAGCCACACGTCATAGACCAGCCCCTTGTGCTCAATCTCTTCGGTTGCGTGCCAGCGCCAGATATCGGCAGCGACCGGGTCGGCGCCCTCAAGATAGCGTGGATCGGAAAGCAGATGCCGGCTGATGATCGCCGCGAAATGTTCAAGTGCAATAGTGATCGCGAGATTGAATTCCTTCGGCCGACCTTCAGTCAGCTCCAGCATCGCCCGAATGCCCTGATCGATGCTTTCGACATTATAGCCGTGATCGGAAACCAGCCGGTTGAACGCGACATGTTCGCGTGTGTGATTGATTTCCTGTGTAGTAAATGCCTTGATCTCGCGCGCCAGCTTCGGCGGCAGATCTTCGCGGAAATCTCGCAAAGTTTCGATGAAGAAGGCCTCGCCGCGCGGCAGGCTGGCCGAAACAGAGTTGTACCAAGCCGTCGCCACCGGATCATTGGAGTGCCAATGGCGTGGGACCATTGCCTTTCGGTCAAACCGCCGGTCACGCACGATCAACTCATGCTCAGCCGGGGTCGCGCTGCCGCAGGCGGTGATGGGTTCATCGCTGCTCTTGCTGGTTACATCAGAGCGCTCTAGATCGTTGATTTGGTCGGTCATAGTTTTAAGAATCTATTAGGCTTAACAAATAATGACAAGTCGCAAACGGTTAACACCTGAAGAATCAAGAAGTTCCGCCCTTGAGGCAGCGCGGGATTTACTTATTGAAACAGGGCCTCAATCTGTCACTTTGAAGGCGGTTTCGGCGCGTATCGGGCGCACACATGCAAACTTGCTGCACCATTTTGGGTCAGCTTCTGGACTGCAAAAGGAGCTTGCGCGACACCTCGCAGAGACTGTTTGCGAGACCATCAAGCAAGCTGTGACCGCGACCAGAGCTGGTCTGGGTAGCCCGCGCGAGGTGGTCGACCTGGCTTTCGATGCTTTCGACAAAGAGGGGGCCGGGGCACTGGCCAGCTGGATGATCCTGACCGGAAATGAAGATGCATTGAGCCCGATTGTCGAGACAATCCACCAGCTGGTGGACGAGATCGCGCAAGATGAGGCATCGCACACCGGTGAGGGTATGCGCGTGCACGAAGACACCTTGGCCTTGGTGCTTATGGCGATGGGTGATGCCCTGATTGGTAAAGCACTGGCGCGATCGTTGGGCTTGCCGGACGCTGCTGCGCGCGACCGGGCGCAATTGATGCTGGAGCGTTCGCTGGCCGCTAGTCAGCAGGCTTGAGGGCTTCGCGCATCCAGTCGGGTGCATTCGCGGGGTCGATATCGCTGACGCGTAGATGGTCGATGGCCAGGCCGAGGTCGGGATAGGCCACCTTCCGGCGCTTTTCATCTGATGTGTCGAGCGGGACTGCAACCAGCCGCCGATTGACCTTCTGTCGCCAGTTCATGCGGGCGGTGTTTTCCTGCCCGATGTAACAGCCCTTGTCGAAGCTAACACCATTCAGTTCGACCGCATTGGTTTCCAGCCAGAGTATATCGCCAAGTTCAGCCTGACCCTCGGCCGCGCCCAGCGAAAGGCGATGTGCGAGCCATGCCGTGTCAGCTGGCTCCTCACCATCGGTTGCAGGCGCGAGCCAGCGATACCCTAGCTCTGGCAAGCGGGGGTCTGGCACTGCTCCTTCGCGTGCTTCATTGCTCCAATGGACCGCCAGACTGTGATCGCGCGCAATGTCGATCTTGCGGCGCAGGCGATAGAGCGAGAGCCGTTTGGCGAGATCATCAGCCACAGCCGCTTCGCAATCGAGCAGCACATCTGCGCCGTCCGCCCAGACCAGAAAGTCGAACATCGCCTTGCCTTGCGCAGACAGCAGCGCAGCATATACGGGCAAATCCGCGCTAACATCATTGGTGACGAGCCCTTGCAGGAATGCGCGCACGTTCTCGCTCTCATCCTGTGCAGCCATGCGGATCACGGCGCGGCTTGAAAGGCGGGTTGCGGTCAATTGGTCTCTATCCTCTTGGAAATCGCTTTCGCGAGGCGCGGACCCAGCTCGGGCCCTTGTTCGGGATAGAGATAGGGTTCGATCAGCTCCGCTTCCATAAGCAGCAGTTCATTTCCGTTGCCGCGCACCATGTCGATCCGGGCATAAAGCGGGGTTTCGAACGGGATCGCATCGACCACAGCCTGCGCCGCCTCGAGATCGGCCCTGTCAGGTGAAACCGCCTCCTCCGTTCCGCCATAAAGCGACTGTACGCGGTAATCGCCTTCCGCCGGGCGCTTGCGCGAGGCGTGGCTGAATTGCCCGTCGACGAACAGGAAGCTGTATTCGCCTTCGCTGGCGATTTGCGGCAGGTACGGCTGCAGCATCGCGGGGTGAAGCATATGCCAATCTGGCTCGATCTGACCCATATGGTGGATTGTTTGTCCTTCTGCGCCTGCGCCCACCTGCCGCTTGGCGACAACCGTGTTGCAATGGAAAGCGCGCATCGCCGCATCAATGTCGGCAGCGCTGGTTTTTTCTATCCAGAGGGTGGGGATTGTCGCAATCCCGCGCGCTTCCAGATCGCGCAGATAGGTCTTGCGCGCGTTCCAGCGCACGGTCGCGGCTGAATTGCAGACTATGATGCCGGCCGCTTCAAGCGCGTCCAGCTTGGCAAGGAATGCCGCCTCGTCATCCTGATAGTCCCACGGCGTTCCGACGAGCACCAGATCATAGCTGTCAAAGGCCTCGATTGGATCGCGCCAATCCACCTCTGTCAGTGTCCCGCCCAGTTTCTCGATCTCCGGACGGATAGCGTCGACCTGCAGATCGTGTTCATAGGCGTCTTCGCGACGGCGGGGTGATCCGGGCATTGTGCCGGGGCAAACAAGAAATCCGATTTTCATACTGGCTCACTTAGGGATGAAGATAGCGGCTGGAAAGATACCGCGCACAGCATTAGAGGCTGCAGTCGATGACTGACACGCTGACGATCCGCCGCCCTGATGACTGGCACCTGCATTTCCGCGATGGAGATATGATGCGTGATGTCGTGCCTTATACTGCGCGCCAGTTTGCGCGCGCGATCGTGATGCCGAATCTCACGCCGCCTGTGACGACCGCTGAATTGGGCGCGGCCTATCGTGAGCGGATTATGTCCGCTGTGCCGGACGGTGTGACTTTCACACCGTTGATGACGTGTTACCTCACCGACAATACCGATCCTGATGACCTGGCGCGCGGGCACGCAGAAGGCGTGTTCACGGCGGCTAAGCTTTACCCGGCCGGCGCAACCACCAATTCGGACAATGGCGTGACGGACGTGCGCAAGCTTGATCCCGTGCTCGCCCGGATGGAAGCTGAGGGCATTGTCCTGTGCGTGCATGGCGAAGTGACCGATCACGATATCGACGTGTTCGATCGTGAAGCGGAATTCATCGAGCGGCATTTGCGCCGGATCACGAGTGAGTTTCCGAAGTTGAATGTAGTGTTCGAGCACATCACCACCATCGATGCGGTGAACTTTGTGCTTGATTGCGGCCCCAATGTAGGGGCCACGATTACGCCGCAGCATTTGCACATCAACCGCAATGCCATGCTGGTGGGCGGGATTCAGCCGCATAATTACTGTCTGCCGGTGGCCAAGCGTGAAACGCACCGGCTGGCGCTGCGCAAAGCGGCAACCAGCGGGAATGCGAAGTTCTTCCTTGGCACTGATAGCGCCCCGCACGAACGCCATACCAAGGAAACTGCTTGCGGTTGTGCGGGCATCTTCAACGCGCCGTTCGCGTTGGAAAGCTATCTTCAAGTGTTTGAAGAGGAGGGCGCACTCGATCAGTTTGAAGCTTTCGCCTCGCTCAATGGACCGGCGTTTTACGGCCTGCCAGCGAACGAAGATACCATAACCCTGGAGCGCGTCGACGTGTCCGTTCCTGATGAATTGAAGGCGGGCGGCAGCGTGGTCGTGCCGTTCCACGCCGGACAAAGGCTTGGCTGGCGGATTGTCGATTAAGCAGGTTTGGCTTTGCGGCCGCGCTGGATAAGGTCCCACGCAAAGATTGCGATTGCAGTCCAGATAAAGGCAAAGCTCGCCAGCTGTGCCGGTAGCAGGGGACGGTCGAATACCGTCAGACCCAGGATGAACACGATTGATGGCGCCAGAAACTGGATGAAGCCGAGCGCGGAATAATCCATCCGCTTTGCCGCCACCGCGAACATCAACAGCGGAACTGCGGTCAATACGCCGCCCAGCACAATCGCAAGGCTCAGATAAATGTCTTGCCCGAATGATGATCCACCCGATCCAGCGGCATACCACATTGCAATTACGGCAGAGAGGGGCAGCAACAGGGCGCTTTCGATTGTAAGTCCCGGCAGCGACCCCACGGCAACCTGTTTGCGCAGCAAGCCATAGGTGCCAAAGCTCAGGGCCAGCGTTAAGCTGATCCAAAAGGTAGTGAGCGCACCTGCCAGCAAGACTGCAACGCCGGCGCCAGCCAGCGCCACTGCGATCCATTGCAGCCTGGAGAGCTTTTCCCCCAACAGCATCGTTCCCAACAGCACATTGACCAGCGGGTTGATGTAATACCCTAGGCTAGCCGCGAAGATTTCTCCGGTCTGGACCGCCCACACATAGACGAACCAATTGGTGGCAATCAGGATAGAGCTGGCAAGCAATATCAACATGGCGCGCCGGTTAAACAGCGCGGCCTTCAGCTCCGGAATCTGTTTGCGAAAAAATACAATCAACAAGCAGAAGGGCAGGGTCCAGATTATCCGCCATCCAACGAATTCGATTGGGGGCACGCTTTGAACCAAAATCAGATACAGCGGTAAGAAGCCCCAGATCAGATAGGCGCACAGCGCCGCAGGAAGGCCCGATGGCTTGCTGCCAGCCTGACTGTCAGCTTGAGGTACTGGAGTGCGCACCAGCGGCCCCTAAGCCTGCCGTGCCACACCTGCAAGCAACGATTTATCCGATCATTTCGTACGGCCTGTCGCTGTTTTCCAATTCTGACACCTCTGTTGCATATTGTTCAGGTTAATAGCCCTAAACCTGAACAACTCGAATCGCGGTGCTTTCATCAGCCCCCGCAACAGCAAGCACTCGATGAGAGCAGGAGTTGGAAGAATGACTGTTAAGACTGGAAAGAAATTCACCCTTATCGCCGCGGCCGGTATGGCGTTTGCTGTCTCGGCACCTGCGCAAGCGGCTGATGTTCTGTCTGCTGCCCCACTCGCGTCATCGCAATACGCCCATGTCGAAGTGCTGGGTGAGATGACGGCCGAGCATAAGGGCAAGCGCCACCCGCATCATGCGCGCGGCCATGCCTATGGCCATCGCAATCACTACCATGATCGCGGCTATTATGGCGAGCCTGTCTATCGCGATACGCGCATTTGGCGTGGCCGTGACGGCACTTACTACTGCCGCAAGGAAAATGGCACGACAGGACTGCTGATCGGTGCCGGCGTTGGCGCACTGGCTGGCAACGAGCTGGCGGGCCGCGGTGACCGGACTTTGGGGACGTTGCTTGGAGCGGTAGGCGGCGCTTTGCTTGGCCGTGAAATCGATCGCAGCAATTCGCGTTGTCGGTAATTCGATGACGTAATCACAAGCTTGGGCCGCTTCCACCAAGTGGCTCCGGCGCGGCACCCACCATGCCGCGGGAAACGCTCTCTCGCTTTGGCAAGGGGGCGTTTTCTAGCTTTGTAACAGCGAGTTATTTCTCGGACAGACCAACGCCGATGGTTGCACGCGGTTGCTTCATTTCAGTGCTGGCAACCGGATATGCGCAATAATCTGCTGCGTAATAGGCAGCGGGGCGGTGATTGCCAGACAGGCCGATTCCGCCAAAGGGAGCAGCAGATGACGCACCATTGGTCGGGCGGTTCCAGTTGATAATGCCAGCCCGGACGTTTGCCCAGAAACGGTCATAGTCTTGCGGCCTACCGCCGACCAGCGAAGCAGACAGGCCAAAGCGCGTGTTGTTCGCTTCTGCGATGGCCGCATCGAAATCCTTCACCCGGATAACTTGCAAAATCGGACCGAACAGTTCGACATCGGGCCGATCTTCGATCTCTGTTGTGTCGATAATGCCTGGCGCCAGGAACGGCTTGGTCTCGTCCGGACGGCGCAAGTGCTGGATAGGTTTTCCGCCCAGGCCAATCAGATGGACATAGCTTTGCATCAGCTTGTCAGCGGTGTCATTGTCGATCACCGGGCCGAAATAAGGCGGCGGCTCAGCGAAAGGCTCATCGACAATCAGCCGTTTGGTCAGCTTGAGCAGCTCTTCCATCAGCGGCTCGTACATGTTTTCCAGCACGACCAGGCGCCGCGCGGCAGTGCAGCGTTGGCCGGCGGTTGTAAACGCGGATTGTGCAATCAGAACGGCTGCATCCTCGAGCAGCGGCGTATCGATTACCACAATCGGATTATTCCCGCCCATTTCCAGCGCAACGATCTTGCCGGGATTTGTCGCGAGGGTCCGGTTGATCGCGATCCCGGCTTGCACAGACCCCGTGAACAGCACGCCGTCGACGCCAGGGTGGCTGACCATGGCTTTGCCTTCTTCGACCCCACCGATCACGATTTGTATGGCATCTTCGGGAATGCCGACCTGGTGGAAGCAATCGACCAGAAACACGCCCACAGCCGGGGTTTTCTCGCTTGGCTTGAACACGATCGTGTTGCCAGCGATCAAAGCTGGGACAATATGTCCGTTCGGCAGGTGCGCCGGGAAATTATAGGGGCCGAGAACAACCATCACCCCGTGCGGTTTGTGGCGCACGGCAGCGGTGCCCTGAAGTGCGCTATCGAGCTTTTTCTTGCCCGTCCGCTCAGCATAGGCGTTGACGGAGATTTCGACCTTGTTGATTACCGCGTCGACTTCTGTCCGGGCTTCCCACAAGGGCTTGCCCGTTTCGCGCGCGATCAGTTCGGCAAACTCGTCGGCACGCTTGCGTACCTGATTGGCAAACCGGCGAACCAGCTCGATACGATTGGTTAGCGATTGACCAGCCCAAGCAGGCCAGGCGCGGCGCGCGGCGGCAACCGCTGCGTCAACGTCAGTCGCTTCGCCGCGCCACAGCTCTTCACCAGTGGCAGGCTCATAGGAAATGAATGTGTTGTCGCTCACGTTGTAGCCCGCGGCCTCCCTTCTTCAATCCGGTTAGTCGGGACAGGCAAAATGGGAAGGGGATATTGCGCAAGATCACAAGCTTTTACGAGTTCCGCTCAGGCCCGAACATGACCAGCTGGCGCCGGCGCGGCGCCGTGGGCATCGCCCATCCGGCGGATTGCCTCGACCTTGTCATGCAGCGGTTGCCAGTCATCGCGTGCATCAATGGCCGACCAGATGGCTTCAACTTCGTCGATCAGCATCGATTGCGGCTGATCATCGCTCCAATAATCATGGCTGTCGTCGACGGGCTCATATGGCGCCAGAATGTCCGCCAGCTCGCCTGACGCTCCGTGCCCACCACGATGCGCGTGGAAGAAAGCGTCCGGCTGCTGGCCCGTTTCCCGCAGCGCCTTTTCGCAGGCAGCGACAAGGGCGCCGTCCTCTTCTGCGCCGCGCTGATTGATGCCCAAGCGCCAGCACCAGCGCCGCGCGACTGCGTCCATATAGAGCGGCCCAAACCGGTTCATCGCGGCGATAAGCGGCTCCGCATCGCTCAACAGCCGCAATGCGACCGCGAGTTGCCCGCAATTCCAATGCAGCGCCTCTGGCTGGCGGCCAAAGGCATAGAGCCCCTGCTGGTCGAAATATGCGGCGGTGAAGCCGGGATTCCACTTGGGTAACCAGCGCCACGGGCCATAATCGAAGCTTTCGCCCGAAATGTTCATATTGTCGGTGTTGAGGACGCCGTGGACAAAGCCCGCGACCATCCAGCTGGCGGCGAGATCTGCGAGCCGCTCGACCACATGGTGGAGCAGTCGCACAGATGGTTCATCGCGGCCCGGCGCGTCCTCGGGTGGAGGCGGACCGGGAAAATGCTTCAGGCAATAGGCAATCAGCGCTTCCATATGATCGCGCTCTTCATGCGCCAAGAGACGCTGAAATGAGCCGATGCGGATGTGGCCATGGCTCAGCCGAACCATCACAGCCGAGCGGGTCGGCGAGGGCTCATCATTGCGCATCAGCTCTTCACCGGTCTCGATGATCGAGAAAGTCTTGGATGTGTCTACGCCCAGCGCTTCGAGCATTTCTGTTGCCAGGATCTCGCGCACACCGCCCTTCAAGGTCAGCCGCCCGTCTCCAGCGCGGCTAAAGGGGGTCTGGCCGGAACCCTTGGTTCCCAGATCGAGCAACCGGCCCCCATTTGCCTTGGTGCCATCGCGCAATTGCGCAAACAGGAACCCGCGCCCATCGCCGATCTCTGGATTGTACACGCGGAACTGATGCCCGTGATAGGCGAGCGCCAAAGGCTGCGGCAGATTGTCTGGCAGTGGTTCGAACCGGCCGAAATGCTGCGCCCATTGATCGTCGCTCAACCCTGCCAAGCCGACGGCACTGGCCCAGCGATCATTGCGAAAGCGCACGCGTGTTTCGGGAAAGTTTGCCGCTTCAATAGGCGATCCGAGCCAATCGAGGGTATCTGTGAGCGCAACATCGGGCGTATAGGGCGAGGCATTCGGGGCGCTGGGCATACACCCTTAGTGGGGTCTAGCGCCGGGGACTGCAAGCCAGGCGCGCTGCGGGCATACGTATCATCTCTTGATTTCCGCCGCGATTTCGCCAAGGCATCCGTCCCATGAGCGCATCCTACACAGACGAATACTGGACCAGCCCGGACGGGCTGAAACTCTATTACCGCGATTACGCGGGGCCGAACGACAAGTCACCGGTGCTTTGCTTGCATGGCCTGACCCGTAATTCGCGGGATTTCGTACCGCTTGCAGAGACGCTGGCAGGTGACTGGCGCGTGATCGTGCCGGAAATGCGCGGGCGCGGAAACAGCGAGTATGCGAAAGACACCAGCACCTACACCCCACCGACCTATATCAAGGATGTCGAGGCTCTGCTGGCCGAGCTTGGCATCGAGAAGTTTGTAGCCATCGGCACTTCGATGGGCGGGCTTATGACGATGCTGATGGCGGCTAAGGATGCCTCGCGCATTGTCGCCGCCGTGCTCAACGATATCGGGCCGGAAATCGATCCCACGGGCCTCGCGCATATTGCTGGCTATGTCGGGCAAGGGCGCAGTTTTGACACATGGATGCACGCTGCAAACTCACTGCGCGAAACGCATGGCGCAAGCTTTCCTGATTACTCGATTGATACCTGGCTTGAGATGGCAAAGCGCACCATGGTGCTGGGCCAGAATGGGCGTCTGGTACTCGACTATGATATGGGGATCGCTGATCCCTTTAAATCCGCCAATGATGCGCCCCAGCCTGATTTGTGGCCAGCATTCAAGGCTTTGAGCGATACACCGACACTGCTGGTTCGCGGCGAATTGTCCAATCTTTTGACCGAGCAGACTCAATCGCGAATGGCGCGGGTGCATGGTAATCTACGCACTGTCATTGTGCCACGGGTCGGCCATGCACCGATGCTTGATGAGCCTGAATCGCTTGCAGCGATCCAGGCACTGTTTGCGGATATAGTCTAGGCGACCAACTGTGGCCGCCGACAATCTCCGAATTCTGCATTGCTTGCGCGATGGGGCCTTGATCGCGGAGGTCGCAGCAGGATTCGGCGCGTTTGGCTTTGAAGCCGCGCACACTATCGCGCTTGCCAATCCCGATGTGAGCTATGACAAATCGGTTCTCCGCGCGAATAATCTGACTGTGGGCCGGGACTTTCCCGTTTTTGGGGGCAGCGCGGGGCCGGGCAAGCTGATCGCGATTGGCAATGCTCTGGCGAGTTATGATCTTGTCGTCACCTATGGCTGGGATGCGATCAATGTCGCGATGGCGCATAAGGTTTTCGGGCAACATCTGAAGCTTCCGCCACTGGTGCATCACGAGCAAGGCTCCGCCGTCTTTCTTGGCAAAGAGAAGGGCTTTAAACGCAAGCTTCTGCGACGAATAGCGTTAAGTTCAGCACATTCGCTGGTCACGGGTGCGCCCGCGATCGGCGATTTCGCGCGAAGGCATTGGAGCGTTGCAGCACCCCGGATCGCGCATATTCAACCGGGCATCGATCTGAAGCGCTTCCGGCCAAGCGCAAAGCCTGACGCACTGCCCGGCCTGGTCAAGCGTTCGGCCGAACATTGGATCGGCGCGCATCTGTCGGTCGATACCGCTGCATCCGCAAGCAAGCTCGTGCAATCCTTGCAGGATCTGCCACGCGATTGGCATCTGGTCCTCACAACAGAGCAAACATCAACAGACGAGATCCGAAGCTTGGCCGAAGGTCTGGAAGTTAGCCACCGTGTCCATGTGCTGGATCGTTTGGCCGAAGAAGCAAAGGCCATGGCGCTGTTTGACATCTATGTCGAGCTTGCCGGTCCCTTCGAGGCAGCGCCCAGAACCCTACAAGCCATGGCCGCGGCGACCGCGGTTATCCGGCGCGGGAAGGCTGACCTGACTTCTGCACTTGATGATCTGATCGAAGATAAGGCGGCCCGCAGGGCATTGGCTGCAAGCAATCGCCAGCAAGCATTGGCACAATTTGACAAGGCGGTATCTGCCAGGGCGCTTGGGTCGCTCTATCAAGCGGCAATTGCCGGATAATCCGGCGCAATACGCTTAACCTAGCGTTCAAATCGTCGGGGACACATGTAAAGCGCCATTGCGGTTGGCGCTTCGCCCCACTAGAAGCCCGCCCCAAGACGTTAATCAGTTTGAGGAAGAGCCAGATTGTGGCGCTAGTACCCGGAAACAAGAAAAACCCCGAAGAAGAGAAAGCGGCTCAGGACGATGTCCTGATGCGCGAGATAGACGATGCTGTGCGTGAAGACCAGTATCGGGAGTTCGGCGAAAAGTACGGCAAGCCGCTGATTGCGGCGGTGGTTCTCGGGCTGGCTGGTTTCGGTGGCTATCTGTATTGGGATGGCCAGCGCGAAGCCGCTATGGAAGCTGATAGCGAAGCGTTGACAGCTGTTCTCGATCAAGCCGAAGCAGGCAATTTTGACAGCGCCAACTCAAGCGCGGCGGCGCTTGCCGGCCAAAGCGAAGGCGCGGCGAAAGCTGCGGCGATGCTGACGCAAGCAGGTATCGCGATGGATCAAGAACGGGTTTCGGACGCAGTCGCGCTATATGCGCAAGTTGCAGCCGATGAAAGTGCACCACCGGTCTTGCGCGATCTGGCATTGATCCGCGAAATGGCAGCCAGCTTCGATACGCGCGATCCGGCAGAAGTGGTCGCGAAGCTCACCCCACTGGCGGTGCCGGGCAATCCCTGGTTCGGCAGTGCAGGCGAACTGGTTGCAATGGCGCATGCAGAACAGGGTAACAGCGAGCAGGCCGGGACTTTGTTTGGCGAGATCGCTCGCAATGAAGATGTGCCTGAAACACTTCGTGCGCGTGCGCGGCAAATGGCGGGTCTGATGGGGGTTGATGCCATCGAGGACGCAGATGAATTCATGGCCGAGCGGGAGCTGCCAAACGGTGGCGCTGCTGCGGCGCAGTAAATCGAATACAATTTCGACCGGGATCGAACACACTTATGACACGCAAAATTACACGTTCAGCACTCGCAGTCGCACTGATTGGCACGGTCTTGTCGGGCTGCGCGGGTGACGGCGGCAGCAAGCGCACAACACCGACAGTCGGTGAACGCGTGCCGGTGCTGACGCGGATTGAAAGCGGGGCAAAGGTCGATCCAAGCCTGGCCGCCGTTGATGTCGTTTTGCCAGCCGCGCAAACCAATGCCGATTGGGCGCAGGTCAGCAACACGGCCAGCAAAGCTTATGGCCATTTGAGCCTGGCCGAGAACCCTACCCGCATCTGGACCTTAACCATCGCCGGTTCATCCAATCGCGTTCGCCTTGCCGCTGCACCTGTCGTCGGTGGAGGCAAACTGATCGCGGTTGATACATCCGGCGTGGTGCATGCCATGGATGCCGCCACAGGTGCATCGGTCTGGACGCACCGGATGGACATCCCGAGCGAGTTGTCAGGCTCTGCCTTCGGAGGCGGCGCCAGCATCGAAGGAAATCGCGTTTTCGCTACCAATGGCGTTGGCGAAGTGATCGCCCTTGACGCCAATACCGGGGCGGAAATCTGGAAAGTGCAACCGGCAGGTCCGCTGCGCGGATCACCAACGGTTGCCTTTGGCCAGATCTTCGTGATGACGCAGGACAACCAGATTTTCGCGCTTGACGCGAGCGATGGCGAGCAGATTTGGCAAGAGTCGGGCTCCGCCACACAGGCGGGCGTGTTTGGCGTGGCTGCACCGGCTGCAGGCCAAGGTTCGGTGATTGCTGGTTATTCGTCAGGTGAACTCAGCGCCTATCGTTATGAGAACGGCCGCGTGCTGTGGGCGGATGCCCTGGCACGGACATCGATCTCTACCGAAGTGGGCGCGATCAGCGATATCGATGCCGATCCGATCATTTCCGACGGCCGCGTATACGCCTTGGGGCAGGGCGGCCGGATGGCGGCTTACGAATTGCTCACAGGTCAGCGCATCTGGGAATTGAGCCTTGCGGGTATCTCTACCCCTGCGATTGCAGGCGAATGGATCTTTACGCTGACCGATGATGCGCGATTGCTGGCAATTGCGCGTTCTAGCGGGCGTGTGCGTTGGATGACCCAGCTGCAACAGTATCGTAAAGAGAAGAACCGCACTGGTCTGATATTCTGGACTGGTCCGGTACTTGCGGGCGGCAATCTGTGGGTCGCAAGCTCGGAAGGGCTGCTGTACAAAGTGAGTACTGGCGAGGGGTCAGCGCAGCAATATGCGGATTTGAAACAGCCGATTACCGTGCCGCCTATCGTAGCCGGAAATACGCTTTATATTCTGGATGACAGCGGGAGGATTTCCGCGTTCCGCTGATCGATTGAAGCCCGCTTAAAGCGGGTTGCCTTCGTCAGTGTTATAGATGTGCAGATCGCGCCCGACTGGCGGGTTTGCGGCCATAACCTTCTGGAATTCGGCCATATGCGCGCTCTTGCCATGTACAGCGAGCACATCCTGGCTTTCCCAGCGTTCGTAGATAATTATGCTGTCCGGATCGGAAAGATCCTGCGCGAAAGTGTAGGTCAGGCAGCCGTCTTCCGCGCGGCTGGCCGCTACCATTGTCTTGATCGCTTCTACAGTGTCGGGATTGTTCGCGATGGTCCCCGGGGCCAACGTGATAGTGCCATTGATCTGGATCATGCGTAATCTCCCTTAGAAGCTGTATTTATACACCCGGCTGACATCACCGTTCCACTCGCCATGATACATGTCGAGCAGTCGCTGCGCGGGCACTTTGCCGCTTTCGACAATCTCGTCGAGGGTTTCGAGGAAACCTGTTTCATTGTCGCCGGAGCTGTTGAGGCGGGCGCGGGCGCTGAGGCCCTGTCGCGAGATCTTCATCACGTCACGTGCGAGATCTTGCAAACGGCCGCCGCCGGGTATCTCTGCATCCAGCGCTAATCGGGGCACGTCATTTCGCAACTTCTCGCGCTCTTCCATGGTCCAGTCTTTGACCAGGTCCCACGCTGCATCAAGCGCGGCATCGTCATACAGCAAGCCGACCCAGAACGCGGGCAGGGCACAAATGCGGCTCCACGGCCCACCGTCCGCGCCACGCATCTCAAGGAAGCTTTTTAGGCGCACTTCAGGAAATGCGGTTGAAAGGTGATCCCACCAGTCAGATTGCGTGGGCTTTTCGCCGGGCAGAACCAAGAGGTTGCCATCGAGAAAATCGCGGAAACTCAGGCCTGCCGCATCGATATACTTGCCGTCGCGGTAGACAAAATACATCGGCACATCGAGCATGTAATCGACCCAGCGTTCATAGCCGAAACCATCCTCGAAAACGAACGGGAGCATGCCGGTGCGGTGTGGGTCCGTGTCAGACCAGATATGACTGCGATAGCTCAGGAAGCCGTTGGGCTTTCCTTCGGTGAATGGCGAGTTGGCGAACAAAGCGGTCGCCAGAGGTTGCAACGCGAGGCCGGTGCGGAACTTCTTCGCCATGTCGGCTTCGGATGAATAGTCGAGGTTCACCTGGATCGTGCAAGTGCGCAGCATCATGTCGAGGCCCAGATTGCCCACCTTGGGCATGTGTCGCATCATGATCTCGTAGCGGCCCTTGGGCATGATCGGCAGCTCTTCGCGCGTCTTGTCCGGCCACATGCCAAGGCCGAGGAAGCCCACGCCGCATTTTTCACCAATTTCCTTGACCTGAGCCAGGTGACGGCCGGTTTCCGCGCAAGTCTGATGCAGGTTTTCAAGCGGCGCACCCGACAATTCAAGCTGCCCGGCGGGCTCGAGGCTGACAGTGCCGTCGCTGCCGCGCATAGCAATAACCTTGCCATTCTCTTCGACAGGCTCCCAACCAAATTCACGTAAATTCAGCAGGATATCACGGATACCGCAGGGTTCATCATAAGGCACCGCAGAGAATTTCTTGCGACAATAGACCAGCTTCTCGTGCTCTGTTCCGATCCGCCATTGCTCGCGTGGCTTCTCGCCCAGTTGCATCGGTGCGACCAACTGGTCGCGCGATTCGATGATCGGGTCTTCCGACCCTGATGCTTCACGCGTGCTCATGCCAGTTGCTCTAGAAAACTGATCGCCATTGGGGAAGCGCTAATTATTCCAGTCGCCCTTGTTTCCCATCCAAAGTGCAGTTGCGGCGATGGCCGCGGTTTCGCCTCTGAGTATTCGTGGGCCAAGAGAGATTGGTTTCACCCGTGGGTGTGACCGCAGCATTTCGCGCTCCGCATCGTCGAAGCCGCCCTCAGGACCGATCAGCATTGCGGCGGGTCCGCTATTGGAGACAAAGGCCTCACCGGCAGGCTGCCCTCCCAGCTCATCTGCGAAGTAGAGTATGCGATCTTCGGGCCAATCGCGCAGCAGCGCCTCCAGTTTCACTGGCTCATGTATTTCTGGCAGTGCTGTTCGCGCGCATTGTTCGGCAGCTTCGGTTGTGATGGTGTTGGCGCGCTCCAGATTGAGCTTGTCCGCTACACACCGCCGCATGAGCACCGGATGGATTTCGGCGACACCCAACTCGGTAGCTTTCTCCAGCACCAGATCAAATCGGTCCTTCTTTAGAAGAGCCGGGCAGAGCCAGAAGTCTGGTACTTCTTCTCTAGCGCGAAGCTTCTCGACCACGGTCAAATCGACGCGCCGTTTGTCGACCTGCCCAACGCGCGTGGCCCATTCGCCAGTTATATTGTCGCACAGGATTACCGCATCGCCTTCTCGCATGCGCATGACCTTACCCAGATAATGGGCTTTTTGGCCTACAAGCGCGAGAATACGCCCCGCAGTCAGTTCGTCGCTGACGAACAATCGCGGTGCGCTTCGTGGCGGCCAGGCGGGTTTAGCAGGCATGGCTTCCAACTAAGCGTGGCTGACGCTAGTGAGCAAGCATGAACGATCACATGGTCCCCGATAGCGAGCATCGCGGCCTCATTGCGCGGCTGCCGCCATTGCCGCGTGATCTGGCACAATTGGCGCGGTTTGACCGACCGATAGGATGGTGGCTGCTGTTCTGGCCCTGCGTATTCGGGGTATGGCTGGCTGGGGCAGGATGGCAGTTAAGTTTGCTTGGCTGGCTGCTGCTGGGCGCCATAGCGATGCGCGGGGCAGGCTGTGTCTATAATGATATCGTCGATGCAAAGCTGGACGCCAGCGTAGCGCGCACGGCGGCGCGCCCTGTTGCGAGCGGCCGTGTCAGTAAGCGATTAGCGTGGGGTTGGCTCATTACGCTCTGCCTTATCGGACTGGTGGTGCTGCTGCAATTGCTGCTTCTGGCGCAGCTGGTTGCGCTGGCCAGCCTTGTTTTGGTGGCAGCCTATCCCTTCATGAAGCGGATCACATGGTGGCCGCAGGCGTGGCTCGGGCTGGTATTCAACTGGGGCTTGCTGGTCGGGTGGACGCAACTGCGGTTTGATAACTGGGACGCGCTGGCGTGCCTTTATGCGGGCTGCATCTGCTGGGTGATCGGGTATGACACTATTTATGCGCTGCAAGACCGGGAAGATGACGCGCTGGTCGGCATCAAATCGTCTGCGTTACGCATGGGAGAGGCTGTGAAGGGCGGCGTGACTGCGTTCTATCTTGGTGCGGTCGTGCTGTGGGGACTCGGCTTGTGGCTTTATCGGCCTGACTGGATTGCGCTGCTGACTTTGGTGCCGGTAGCGGGGCATTTGCTTTGGCAAGTGGCGACGCTCAATCCTGCAGATCCCGACAATCCGCTTGCACGGTTCCGTTCCAACCGTTGGGCCGGGGCATTGATGGCGCTGGCGTGCTTCATCGTCGGAAATGCAGGGGCCTGACGAACCGTGTGCAATCTCTACCGCATGACCAAGACGCAAGATGAAGTCGCCCAATGGTTTGATGCGATCGACGCGCTTGGTGGCGCGAATTTCAGCGGCGAAGTATTCCCCGGCTATCCGGGTATGGTAGTTGCCGGAGGGCAGCTCAAGCGCATGAATTGGGGCTTCCCGCTGGTGATGAAAGGCAAACAGGGCCAGCTATTGAAGCCCAAGCCGGTCAACAACACCCGCACTGACAAGCTCGACAGTTTCTTCTGGCGGCACAGTTTTGAAGAGCGGCGCTGTCTGATCCCCGTCACTGCATGGGCGGAGGCAGAAGGGCCAAAGGGTGGCAAAACGCGCACCTGGCTATCACTGCCTGACAACGAGCTGTTCGCGTGCGCTGGGATATGGCGAACCTCGGACGAGTGGGGCGATTGCTATTCAATGGTGATGACCGATGCTGCGGGTGCGGCCGGCGAAGTCCACACCCGCATGCCGGTTATCCTGAGACGCGAAAACTACGCCGCATGGACCGAGGGATCGCCTGATGAAGCGCGCGATTTTTGCGCGCCTTGGAGCAATGAAATCAGCCTGGATCGGACTGACCAGCCATGGGCAGGCGGTGTGGCCTCGCAGCGCACTTTGCTTTGACGGGCAGGGGGAGGACCGAACATCGGTTCGCGTAGGATCGGCTCATTCATTGTGCGCCCCCTGCATAGCTGACGACTTCGAATTCGATCCCGTCCCAATCGAAGAAGTAGAAGCGCTTACCGGGGTCATAGTCGTCATGCCCAAACGGCTTGAGGCCGGCCTCTGCGACGATGGCTTCGGCGCCATCCAAATCATCGACCGTGAAGGCGACGTGATTGAGTGGCGCTCCCTTGCTGTATTGGCCTGTGACATGATCACCGGTGTAGAGTGCCAGGTAATCGTGATCGTCACCCACGTGGATGGTCCAGCCATACTTCTGGCTATCGCCGCGCCAACGTTCTTTCCAGCCGAGAAGATCTTGGAGCAATGCTGCGCTGCGCTCCGGGGCGGTTACAGAGATATTGACGTGTTCGAGTTTCCCTTTGGGCATCAGATTATCCTTTCATCAGTGGTGCCGGGCAGAGCAAGAATTGCGTTCCCGAATCACCTCACTTGCCCATTGTGCAATCTCAACCTAAGTTGAGGTCAAGGGTGAAATGAATAAAAGGCTTACACGATGCATTCGCGGCCCAAATCGAGTGATCTGCTCCCCATTGGCGATCTGGCCCGGCGGACCGGGTTTTCAGTGTCCGCGATCCGCTTTTACGAAGGGAAAGGGCTGGTAGAGCCGATCCGTACGGCAGGAAATCAGCGGCGCTTTCTGCGCAGTGATATCCGGCGATTGAGTTTCATCCTGATTGCGCAGCAGCTGGGGCTGGCACTGTCAGAAATCGAAAGCGAGCTCGCCAAGCTGCCGCGCGGGCGCACGCCCACGGCGAGCGACTGGAATGCGATCAGCCAGTCAATTCGCGGGCAATTGGATGCAAAGATCACGCAGCTTGAACGTACGCGCGACAAGCTTGACGGCTGTATCGGCTGTGGATGCCTCAGCCTGTCGCACTGCCAGCTCTACAACAAGGATGATTACCTGGCTGCGCAAGGGCCGGGGCCGCGCCAGGTCTTGGCCTAGGTTTCCGGTCCCAATTCTGCGTCCAGATCGCGCGGGCGGACAAAATGCAATAGCTTGCCGCAGCGCGGCTTCAGCTCCGACCAGTCATCAATATCGAGCTCGAGTACAGCGAAAGCAGCCGTTGGGAACTTGCGCGCAGCTTCGAAGAACAATTTGTTCTCATGCTCTTCCGAAACGAGCTCCAGCAGCACTTCCTGCATGCCCGGATTGTGGCCTGACACTAGCACAGATTTGCTGTCGCCGGCCAGATCGGCAACCGTTTCCAGAATTGTATCCGAACTCGCGAGGTAGATCCGCTTGTCATACTGCACGTCTGCGTCGGGCATCGCGGCTTCCATGGTCAGCCGGTTGCGCTCGGCCGGGCTAGCGATCACGGTACCCCATTTAGTGCCGTGCGTGCGGATATGATCGCCCATCAACTTCGCACCGCGCCGACCATGATCGTTCAGGCCGCGATCGAAATCACGTTTGGCCATATCGTCCCAATCGGACTTGGCATGTCTGAATAGACCAAGGATCTTCACGTCAGGCGGGTTCCTCTCCAATGGGCATGTCAGCGGCGTTGCCAATACTCGAAACACCAGCGGCGACCCGTTGTAAAGCCTCCTCCAGCGTCAATCTGATGACAGGAGTGCCCTCGGGGAAGGCGCTGAGCAAGCGACTTGGGAAAGCTGGCGAGAGCACGATGAAATGCCCCGCATCCTCTTTGCTTCGGATCAGACGGCCGAATGCCTGCGCCAGCCGCGCGCGGATGATCTTGTCATCATAAGCGCTGCCGCCGCCGGCCAGCCGCCGCGCCTTATGCAGAATATCGGGTCGTGGCCACGGCACTTGCTCCATCACGACGCAGCGCAGCGAATGGCCGAGAACGTCAACTCCGTCACGCAAGGCATCTGTACCCAGCAGCGACGCGCGCGGATCGTCACGAAAGATATCCACCAATGTACCTGTATCGATCGGATCGACATGCTGCGCGTAAAGCGGCAGTCCGCCCCGCGCCAACCGGTCTGCAATGCGCCCGTGTACCGCGCGCATCCGGCGTATCGCTGTGAATAGGCCAAGCAAGCCGCCGTCCGATGCTTCGATCAGCCGCGCATAGGCACCCGCCAGTGAAGGCAGATCGCCTTTCTTGATATCGGTTACGATCAGCACTTCAGCGCGCGTGGCGTAGTCAAACGGGCTTTCAGCTGCGGTTGTCTTCGGTTCAAGCTCCAGGTGCGCCGCGCCCGATCGCTCGACCGCGCTTTGCCAGTCCGCGCCGGTTTCGCTGCGATCAGTCAAGGTCGCGCTGGTCAGCATAACGCCATGTGATGGCTCAAGCACGACCTTGGCAAAGGGTTTCATCGGATCAAGCCAATGCCTGTGGATTCCGATGTCAAATTCGCGCGCGTCGCTCCGGTCCACCGCCAGCCAATCGACAAATTCAGGGTCAGCTGGACCGCCCAATCGCTCCAACAGCGCCTCCCACGCCGCCAACGTGTCGATCCGCCAGCTAAGCGAGTAGCGCGCGCCATCAATCCGCGCGCGGCCTTGTGCATCTAGCCAATCGGGCGCGTCCTCCAACACAGCTTCCAGCCGCGTGGCGAGCTTGATCAGTGGAGCACGGATTGCCGCCAATGCTGCTTCGGCCTCGCCTGCCGCCTGGATCAGTTCACCAGGTAAAGATGCGGCTTCGGTTTCGATCCCGTAGCCCGCTTCCTGTCCGCCAGATTCGTCGCGCGCGTAAGTCGTCGCACGAACTGCGGCGAGAAGCGCCTCGACGGGCCCAGATGGTTCGTTCTCGTTAAGCCGCTGCAGCCAGCCATCGGACGGTAATGCCTCGGCCGCATGGACCGCAGCCTCGACCGCCTGCCCACCTGCGTCATCATAGCTTGCGACGTCTGCCAGCCGCGCGGCCAGCCCGCGACGGCGGCCACGATTCTTGCGTTCCGGCCCGATGATCCAGCGACGCAGCTCGATCGCTTCCTGGCCCGTTAGTGCTGCAGCAAAGGTTGTATCGGCGGCGTCGAACACATGGTGCCCCTCGTCGAACACGATGCGGGTCGGGCGCTGCGCATGATCGCGACCGCGCGCCGCATTGACCATCACCAATGCGTGATTGGCGATAACCAGATCAGCCTGAGCAGAGCTGCGCGCGGCATGTTCGATAAAGCATTTCCGGTAATGCGGGCATCCGGCATAAACGCATTCGCCGCGCTGATCGGTCAGCGCTGCAATCCCGCGCTTGCGGAATAGAGTGCCGAGCCAGCCGGGCAGATCACCGCCGATCATATCGCCGTCCTGCGAATAGGCGGCCCATCGCGCAACCAGCTGAGCAAGAATGGCCGGTTTCCCCGCAAAGCCGCCTTGCAAGGCGTCTTCGAGATTGAGTAGGCACAGGTAATTCTCGCGGCCTTTGCGTACGACCACAGGGCGCGACCCGTCCTGGCGCTCGGCGGGCCAGGCGCGGCGGCTTTCTTGGCGCAATTGGCGCTGCAAATTCTTGGTATAGGTGGAAACCCAAACGGTCCCGCCGGACGCGTCCGACCAGAGCGAGGCAGGCGCGAGATAGCCGAGCGTTTTGCCGATGCCTGTACCCGCTTGTGCCAGCAGCAAATGCGGATTGTCGCGTTTGTCTCGCGGCGCAAACACTTGCGCGGCATCCCGCGAATACATCTGCTGGCCTTCGCGTTTCTCTGCGCCTTCTCCGGTCAGTTGATCGAGCCGGGCAAGCACGGCCTCTGATGACAGCTCAATTTGTTTAGGGGCGGGGCGCTCGGGCGCTTCCTCCCATTCGGGCAGGCGAGAGAAAAGCCACTTCTCTGCGCGTTCAGGCCGCGCAATATGCGGCGCCAGGACCTGGGCCCATGGCCAGCGCAGCTTCACAAGGTTTTGCAGGGCGCTCCACGCACCTTCGCGTTCGGGCCAGTTCTCGCTCTCGCAAACCGCGATCAATGCGCCCGCCGCCTTTTGCAGGAACGCGGGCACGACGGAATCGGCTGCTGGCTCTTCCAGCCCCAGCGTCTCTGCCAGTCCGCGCGGCGTAGGCACGCAAAACCGGGCTGGGTGTACAAAAGCATAGAGTTCAAGCAGATCAAGCCCCGAAAGATCGGGGTAGCCGAGCCGGTTAGCGACAAGCGGCGCATTCAGTATCAACAGCGGCGTATCGGCCGCAGCCATTATTGCGTCGCCTTTGGAGACTCCCTCAGCCGCACAATTCGTGCGGGCAAGCCAAGTGCCCGAATGGCTGGCATGCAACGCGGGAAGGGCCAAAGGAGAAGAGGGAAGCGCTGAGCTCACTCCATTGTCGTTAGAACACAGAGCGAACGAAGCGCAAGCGGGGTTAAGGCCAGAGTAGTGGAGTTTGTGAAGCGTTCTCTTCGCACTCGCAACAACTTGCTTGCAACACGGCGGCCGATCGGCAAGAGGCTTGTCCCATGAGCATGAACGATCTTATGGAAGCTGCACGGGTGAACAAGGCATGGCCTTTTCAAGAGGCGCAGCGCTTGCTCAAACGCTATCCAGATGGCGCAAAGCCGGACGGCTCGCCGATCCTGTTCGAAACCGGTTATGGTCCATCAGGTCTGCCGCATATCGGTACCTTCCAGGAGGTATTGCGGACCACGCTGGTCCGGCGCGCATTCGAAGCGATGATCGGCGCGAAGCCCGAAGACGGCAAGACGCGCCTTGTGGCGTTCAGCGATGATATGGACGGCCTTCGCAAGGTGCCGGACAACATTCCGAATGCGCATGTGCTGGAAGAGAATCTGCACAAGCCGCTTTCTCGTATACCCGATCCATTCGAGAAAGGGCACGAAAGCTTCGCACATCATAACAACACCAAACTGCGCGAATTTCTTGACCGGTTCGGCTTCGACTATGAATTTGTTGCCGCGAACGACATGTACAATTCCGGTCGTTTCGATGCTGCGCTGCGCCAGGTGCTGCGCAAAAACCAAGACATTCTCGACATCATGCTGCCGACTTTGCGCGAAGAGCGGCGCCAGACCTATTCGCCTGTCCTGCCTATCTCTCCTAACACGGGCAAGGTGCTGCAGGTACCGGTCGAGGTCGTAGACGTGGAAGCAGGGATAATCCGCTTCACTGACGAAGATGGCAGTGTTGTTGAGCAGTCTGCACTTGGTGGCATGTCCAAGCTGCAATGGAAAGTCGACTGGGCGATGCGTTGGTACGCGCTTGACGTCGACTATGAGATGTACGGCAAGGATCTTACCGATAGCGGTGTGCAATCGGGAAAGATTGTGAAGGTGCTGGGTGGCCGTAAGCCCGAAGGCCTGATTTACGAGATGTTCCTCGATGAAAAGGGTGAGAAGATATCGAAGTCCAAGGGCAACGGACTTACGATCGAGGAATGGCTGACCTATGGCAGCGAGGAGAGCCTTGGCTTTTACATCTTCAACAACCCCAAGAGCGCGAAGCAGCTGCATGTCGGCGTGATCCCCCGCGCGGTCGATGATTATTGGCAATTCCGCGAGCGTATCCCGACACAGGACCTCGACAAGCAGCTCGGCAATCCGGTGTGGCACTTGCTGCGCGCCAACGGTGGCTATGAAGCCGAGGAAGCGCCGGGGGCGGGCGATACGTTGCCGGTCAGCTATGGCTTGCTGCTCAATCTGGCGAGTGTCCTGGGCGCGGAGGCAACACGGGAAGCTTTGACTGACTATCTCCGCACCTATCTGGGTGATGTCGAGATTCGGCCTGAACTGGCGGCGCTGATCGAAAGTGCGATCAATTACACTCGTGACTACATCGTACCGACGCTCAAGAAGCGCGCACCGGTCGGCGGGGAAGTCGAGGCCCTTAAGACGCTGGACGCGGCACTGGCGAATGTATCTGAAGATACGCCAGCCGAAGATCTGCAGACCAAGGTTTACGAGATCGGCAAGGACGAAGCCCATGGCTTCGAGAATCTGCGTGACTGGTTCCAGGCGCTGTATCAGACGCTGCTTGGTTCCGACCAAGGGCCGCGCATGGGCAGCTTTATCGCGCTCTATGGGGTGACGAACTCGCGCAAACTGATTGCCGAAGCGCTAGCAAAAGCCTGAACGATTAAGTCCATTTCCGGGTGCGATACCACTTGGTGATGACGTATTTGCTGCCTTTCAAAACTGGCGTTCCGGCGTGCATGGTATCCATGTTAGGCGTCCCGTCAGGCTTGGCATTGTTCCAGACCAGCAGCACGCCGGGCTTGGGCTCGATCTTTATGCCAACTTCGGTGAAGTGCGTTTCGCCGCCTTCCTCCACGTTGTTGAGAAACGCCATAGCGGTCCAACAACGTTGCCCTCCGCGCTTGCGCTCAAACTCCCAATACTTTTCCGTGGTGTAGAACCAGTCATTATGCGGCTTGAATTGCTGACCAGGAAGGTAGCGTTGCCCCTGGATCGCTTCGCCGCACACAGGGTTCATGCCTAGCAAATCATCGATACGGCGAGAGATTCCCATGACGAAGGGATCGTAGGGGTCCAGATCGCCAGAATAAGAAGTGCGGAACCCGCTGGCGTAGTCTTCCTCATGCAGAGTGCTGGGTTTCGCCGTTAAGTCGATCATGAGGCATAACCGCTCGCATTCGGCACCCGTCAGGAAATCGCCAAAGGCAAAGATTTCTGCCTTGTCCGTCTCGACCTTGTAAGCGCGCGGGTCATTGCCGATGCGCTCGCGAACTTGCGCGCCAACGCGCTTCAAAGCCTCTTTGTCAGGGATGATGTTCGTCTTCGCCATGCGCGGGTGTTAGCAAAGCGATTGGGTGAGGCAAGTTGAAGTGCGCGGCGCGCTCATCAATTGTGTGGTTTGGCCGCTGATCTTCGATCTGGTATTGCCGCTGAAACAGAGCTTTGGGAGAGCGATGATATGACTGAGGGAACACGCACTAAATACTCAGGAGCGGCCATGGTGCTGCATTGGCTGATCGCCGCAGGTGTGATTGCCAACTGGCTGATCAGGAGAACCGCGAAGGCCACGGAAAGTGAAGAAGCCGCGCGGGCGATCATGTCGAACCACTTCTCGATCGGGGTGACACTCTGGTTCCTCGCGATTGCATTGCTGGTCGTTCACTTAACTGGGGCCAAAGCACCATTGGCTAGCCATATCGCAACTTGGGAACGTTGGCTGGCACGAATCGTCCACACGCTGTTTTTCATCCTTCTGCTAGTGATGCCATTCGGCGCATGGTCGGCCATGTCGCAATATGGCGCACCGATAAGCGTGTTCGGACTGTTCGCTGTCCCGCCATTGCCGATGGAAGTGAATCCGGAAGCGGCAAAGGCTGCCTTTGAGCAACACGGCCAGGCTGGTGTGATATTGCTATCCCTATTGGTGATACATGTTCTGGGTACGCTAAAGCACACTGTGCTCGACAAGGATGGCAATCTGTTTCGTATGTTGCCGTTTGGGGATGCCAAAGGCTGAATTCCAAAACCCTCTTGCAAAAGAAGAACCCCCGCCAGTCGGATCAACTGACGGGGGTTTTTTGTGCCTGGCGAGCGCGACGCCGGGCAAGGGGAGGGTTTACCAGAAGAAGTCGTAGATCACGTCAACCACTTCGCCGGTGTAGATATCGACCAGCAGCACATCGTCGTAATAGCGCACCCAGCGATATGGGCCGTAAACGTCCGGCAGGCGATACTGCCATGGATCATTGATCCAATAGCGTGAACCGAAGAACAGGTGATCAAGGTAAAACCCGATGCTTATCCGTCTGTAGTAGTGGCTCCGGTACGGCGCATAGTAGCGACCCAGACGGAAGATGTTCTGGTGTGAATAGCGATGGTGGCGCCAGTTATAGCGGTTGTGGTTCCTCCACCGCTTGCGATCCCAGCGATTGTAACGTCCGCTATAATGCCCGCGATCATAGTAGCGGCGCTCACGATAGGTGTGGCGGCGACCATCACGATAGCCGTCCCGCCGACCGTCCCGATAGGCGTTGCGGCGTATCTGGCGATCCTCATACCGATCACGGTTACGTTCCGCACGGCGGCCGTCTCTGCGGCCGTCACGGTATGACCGGTTGCGATCACGATCTACGTAAGAGCTATTGCTGGTCTGACCCACTTCACGCTGCTCGCGCCGCTGTGTCTGGCTGTACTCGCCGCCACGGCGCATTTGCCGGTTCTCCGCGCGACGCTCCTGACGGCGTTCTGTCTGACGAGTCTCCTGTCTGCGCTCGGCCTGGCGTTCCGTGCGGCGCTCCTCACGCGGGCGTTCAACCCGGCGTTCTTGACGACCCACGCTCTCCTGTCGCTGCGAGCGGATCGATTGTTGCGTCTGACGCATATCGCGGCGGTCAACATGGACGGGGGCAGGGCGTGCCTCGCGGCGCTCGCTGCGCTGCTCCCGGCGCTCCGACCGCTGGCGTTCACTACGCTGGGCGCGGCGATCTTGACGCGCGTCACGGCGATCTTGGCGCTCTCGCGCTTGCTGCATTTCTGTGGCTGAAGCGCCTGAGGCCGCTTTGGCGGTTTCGGGCACTGCAACAAAGGAGAGGCTGGCCGCAATCGTGGCAAAGGCGCTTCCCTTAAACAGTTCAGTGATGGTCATATCGGGCTCCTAAAATTGCCGCTCCACCACCTGCGGCCCCTGTTCGAACAGGGCTTGATCCTGCTCTGATACGATTCGATACAGATCCTTCGCTGACCGCAAACTTAACCGCTTGGTAAGGCTTACGTTCATGTTTTACCGACCGGGATGGGCAAGCATTGACTTGGATGCGACAGAAAGAGAGAGCGCTGCCGATGTTTAAGAGCTTTACCGACATTCAGAGTGACATTGCCGAGCGTCTTGGTGCTGCGGTCAAGAACCGCAACCTGTCCATGCATTCTCCGGTTGTGGCCACGGCGGATGCCGACGCGCGAGTGATGGTGCTGCGCGCGTTTGATGCCGGGGCGTGGACGCTGAGGTTTCACACCGATCTGCGCTCTCCGAAATGCGGCGTCATCGGGACTGGCGCACCAGTAGGCGTGCTGTTCTACGACAAGCCGGAGAAAGTGCAGATCCGCGTGCGCGGGGTGGGGCGGATCGAGCATGATACGCCGCTTGCGGATGCTGCCTGGGAAGAAAGCACCAATTTCGCCAAGCGTTGTTATCTGGGTGATGGTCCGGGTGCGGCTTCGGTTGATGCGACATCCGGCTTGCCTGAATGGGCAGAGGGTATCCAGCCGACCGACGAACAAGTCGCGCCAGCTCGCGATAACTTCGCTATTCTTCTGATCGAACTGCATGAACTCGATTGGTTCCACCTCGCCAATTCCGGCCACATCCGTGCACAGTTTTCGCGCGAGGACGAGGGGTGGGAAGGGCGTTGGGTAAGCCCATGAATATAAGGGTTTTCTAAACTTCAGATCCAACAGGATGGAACAC